>Ga0207870_100679_pt1 | contig 11321 bp, 12 predicted proteins | sample CeladaPassage60B_FD_187477 | JGI IMG/M metagenome (GOLD analysis project Ga0207870, IMG submission 187477) | Cellulose-adapted microbial communities from the Joint BioEnergy Institute, USA - Passage3 60B (SPAdes) (version 2) | ecosystem: Engineered > Bioreactor > Continuous culture > Unclassified... | reverse complement strand
TGAAGAGTTTAACGGAAAGATATTTCGAAATTCGTCAAGGTTGGCGAACCGCCTAGTGCGGACCCGCATGCTAGGTGGTGTGAGGGGACGGGGGTTAGTCGCCCCCCTACTCGATTTCTTTTTTGTTACGAATAAACAAAATAATGGGCAAATATTTATATGCTATGGTTAGTTATCCATAAAAGACCACAGCAGAAATTCATCCAGCCAACGCTATTACAAAGCCAACATTGAAGAAAAGTATCGGTTTTGAAAGCGCTAACACAACATAAAGGAGTGATTTCGGTGAATCAGGCCGTATGGTATCCGACCAAGGAACGTGTCGAATCCACACGCCTATACCAGTGGATGAAACGATTGGGATTCGAGGATTATGACCGTTTCCATCAAGCTTCGGTAAGGGATATCGCTTGGTTCTGGGGGGAAGCAGAAAAAGAACTGGGAATTGCCTGGTTTCAACCATATCGTCAGGTGCTGGATCTCTCACGTGGTCCTCAATGGCCGCGGTGGTTTGTCGGCGGCAAGCTCAATCTGGCTTACAACGTCCTGGACAAGTGGCTGGAAGATCCCCAGGTGCGGCGCCGGCATGCCTTGATTTACGAAAGGGAGGATGGAGTGATTCGCCGCTATACATATGAGGAATTGGCCGGATGGGTGAACCGGGTGGCCGCCGGATTGAAGAGACAGGGGGTTCAGAAAGGGGACCGCATCGGCATCTATTTGCCGATGATTCCCGAAGCGGCGGTGATCATGCTGGCTGTTGCCAAAATCGGAGCCATCTTCATTCCGTCGTTCTCCGGTTTCGCGGCCGATCCGGTCGCCAAGCGGCTGCAGAGCTCCGGGGCCAGGATGTTGGTGACCGCTGACGGATTTATCCGCCGGGGAAAGGTGGTTCCGATGAAAGAGGAGGCGGATAAGGCCGTTGCGTTGTCTCCGACCGTCGAAAAGGTGGTGGTGGTTCGTTCGCTCGGCAGGGAGATACCTTGGAACCAGGACAAGGATATCGATTGGAAGGAGCTGGAGGCTGAGAAAGAGGTTGAACGAGAGGAGGTGTCCTGCGAGGTTCTCGACAGCGACACGCCGTTCATGCTGTTGTATACTTCCGGAACCACCGGCAAGCCGAAAGGGACGGTGCACATCCATGCCGGCTTCCCGGTTCGCGCCGCATTTGAGGCGGGGCTGCAACTGGATTTGCGGCCGGGCGAGGTGATGTTCTGGGTGACCGATATGGGCTGGGTCGTCGGACCGCTGGTTCTGCTCGGTTCCTTGATGAATGCGGCAACGCTGGTCATGTACGACGGTTCTCCGGACTTTCCCGCTCCCGACCGGATATGGCAGATGGCGGAGCGGCACCAGGTGAGTATCCTGGGAGTTGCGCCCACATTGATTCGCGCCATGGTTCCGCATGGCGAGGAACTGGCCGGCCGGCACGATCTGTCCAGTCTCAAGGCTTTTGCCTCGACGGGAGAGCCCTGGAATCCGGAGCCGTGGAACTGGCTGTTTGAGAAGGTTGGAAAAAAAAGGCTGCCCATTCTGAATGTTTCCGGCGGTACGGAAGTCTCGGGCGTGATCATCGGCACAACGGTCCTCAAGCCGATTGCCCCGACCTGTTTCAATGCCCCGAATCTAGGCATGGATGTGGACGTATTGGATCAAGAAGGCAAACCGGTTTATGGGCAGATAGGGGAGCTGGTGGTCAGACAGCCCTGGGTGGGCATGACCCACGGTTTCTGGCAAGAACCGGAACGCTATGAGGAGACCTATTGGAGCCGTTGGAAAAACATCTGGGTTCACGGCGATGCCGTCATTCGGGATGAGCAAGGCTTCTGGACGATCATCGGCCGTTCCGATGACACGCTGAACGTGGCGGGCAAGCGGATGGGGCCTTCGGAAATGGAATCCATTTTGGTGAGCCATCCAGCGGTGCGGGAAGCTGCCACGATTGGCGTTCCCGATCCGCTGAAAGGCGAAGTGCCGGTCTGCTTTGCGGTGATCAATCCGGGCCATGCGCCGGATGAGTCGCTGGCTGAAGAACTGATGCAGATGGTGACGGAACAGATTGGCAAGGCCCTGCGTCCGAAGGCCATTCACTTTGTCGCAGAGTTGCCAAAGACCCGCAGCGCAAAAATCATGCACCGGGTCATCCGTGCCGTTTATCTGGGCAAGAATCCGGGGGATTTGTCGGCTCTGGACAATCCGGAGTCGATCCGTGAGATTCAAAAATTCACACATGAATGATGGACATGTGAATGATGAACATAGCGGGGGTGTATGGATGAAAAAGAATCGTTTTCTTTTCGTCGCGATGCTCAGTTTATTGTTAGCCGTTGCTGTGGCCTGCAGTTCCCAGACTGCCGGCACCGGTCAGCGGGAGAAAGACGACGGGCCTGACTCTCAAGAGGGAGTTCAATTGGCTCAAGGTGTCACCGACAAGGAGATCAAAATCGGACATTTTGGGCCGCAAACCGGTTTTGCCGCCTCTTACGATGTGATCCGTGAAGGCATCCAATCCTACTTCAACCTGGTCAACGCCCAGGGAGGGGTAAACGGGCGGATGCTGAAACTGATCGCCTATGACAACGAATACCAGCCCAATAAGACGGTGCCTGTTGTCCAGCGACTGGTGCAAGAGGACAAAGTGTTTGCCATTGTGGCCACCACCTGTACCCCGTGTCACCAGGCTGCCGAGTCGCTGTTTGGCGAAATTCCCATGATTGGTCCTTCGCCCGCTTCAACCAGCGCCTTTCTTGAGCCCTTGCGCAAAAACTGGTTTGGATTGCAGTTGAACTACAAGATTGAAGGACGTTTCTTTGTCGACTATGCCGTCAATCACTTGAACGCCAAGCGGATCGCCATCTTTTATGAAAACGACGATTATGGCAAAGAAGGGTATTTCGGTGCGAAGGAGGAGCTGAAAAAGCATCCAGACGTTCAACTGGTCGCCGAGGTGCCGCACAATGTTCAGGAGGTGGATTTTAGCGCCCATGCCCAACGCTTGAAACAAGCCAATCCGGACGTGATCATTATGACCGGGATCCAGAAGAATGCCGCCGCTTTCCGAAAGGAAATGGTCAAGATCGGGGCAACAGATATTCCTTTGATGGTCACCTACGCCATTGGAATGGACCATAAAGTGATGTACGACTTGACGGGTGACGCTTGGGACGGGGTATACAGTACGCTTTCCATGGTTTCCATTGACGAGACGGACAACCCAAAAATCAAAGAATTTGTTCAGCAGTACAGCAAAGACTTCCCGAAGTCTGTCCCAAGTGCCAATGCGCAAATCGGCTGGGCGGCTGCACAAGTGCTGGTGGAGGGATTGCGCCGTGCGGGAGAGGAATTGACGTGGGATCATTTCATTGCCGCCATGGAAACGCTGGACGACTGGGACGGTTCGATGTATTACGATGTATATTACACGCCTGATACCCGTTATGGCCAGACGTCGATGTACTTGACCCGGGCAAAGGACGGCAAGCTGGAGAAGGTGACTCCGCTGGTGAAATACGATCCGAAGACGGATCAGTTTCTCTACGAGCCCTCCAAATAAGGTAGACTTGCGTGAAACGGGCAGGATGGCTGGACGAGAAGGACAACAGATGATGAAATCATTGAAATCATGTGCAGAGAAATCATGTGCAGAAGTCATGACAAAAGCAGGGGACAGCTCCGGTGTGAAAGGGGCCAGTCCCCTTTTTGCAGGGATACGAAGTTTTGCAAATGTCAATCAATAAGATTTGGTTTGTATTTTTCGCCGGTTGTTTTAAAATATAAGTATCAGTTTACCTTTATAAACACGCAGGATGGTTATCACGGTTTGGGGAGGGAATCAGGTTGTCCAATTTACTCGTCAAGGATCAGCATGGGGTTCGTTGGATCTTTTTTAACCGGCCGGAGAAATTGAACGCGCTCACGCGCGAGGATATTCGCGATGCGCACCGCCGCGTGCAGGAAGCTTTCGAACAGGGGCTGGATGCCATCGTGTTTCGCGGGGTGGGGGAGCGTTCTTTTTCGGCCGGTGTGCATGTGGAAAGTTTTCGCAATTTGAGCACGGCCGAAGCCAGGGCACTAATCTCGGAACTGAGAGGTTTGCTGGATGCCGTCAGAACCTCTCCTCTGCCGACTGTCAGCGCCATCAACGGGTATTGCATCGGCGGGGCCATGGAACTGGCCATGGCCTGCGATATCCGGATCGCGGTGACGCATGCGCGGTTCGGGATGCCGGAGATCAAGGTGGGGATCCCTTCGGTGCTGGATGCCGCCCTGTTGCAACAGCATATCGGTTTGAGCAAGGCGAAGGAGATGTTGCTCACCGGAGATCTGTACAGCGTGGAAGAAATGGACAAGTATGGTTTGATCAACCAGGTTGTAGAGCCGGATGCGCTGGATGAAGCGGTGGAGCGGATGCTGAGACGGATCACGGTTCATTCCAAAGCGGCCATTCGTTCCCAAAAGCGCCTCTTCGAGGTCTGGCAGAACACGACGCTGCAGGAGTCGATCAATGCCAGCGTCAATGAATTCGCGCTGGTCTTTGGCGAGGAGGAGACGAGGACAGCGGTAGAAAAATATGTGAAAAAATAATGAGGAGATGCAGTTTTGCACTTGCATACGACCGGAAGGATTTTTTACGATGGGTGATGAGCAGCCGATCCGGATCAAAGGGTTGGCAAATCACGACAGGAGGACAAAAGGGATGGAGATTGACATTCAGGCCATGGCAAAGCGGGACCGCTACCTGCTGATGACCAATATGATTGTGCCGCGCCCGATTGCTTGGGTGACATCGATGGCTGCAGACGGAACGCTGAACGCGGCTCCGTTCAGTTTTTTCAATGTCATGTCCGCCACACCGCCGGTTCTTGGCATCAGTGTGGGCGACTGGAAGGATACCGTCCGGAATATCACCGAGACGCGGGAGTATGTCGTTCACATCGTGCCGGAAGAGATGGCGGAGGCGATGAACATCACCGCGATTGAGTTCCCGCCGGGAGAAAGCGAGCTGCCCCATGCGGGCTTGACGACCTTTCCCAGCCGCAAGATCCGCGTGCCGGGAATCGCGCAGTCTCCCATTCACATCGAGTGCCGGTATCGGGACATGATCAAGCTGGCCGCTGACGGGGAGGAGAATTACTGGGTGATGGGGGATGTGGTGCATGTCCACATCGACGATGCGGTTTGGGAGAATGGCCGGATCCGGTATGACCTCCTGAAACCGCTGGGACGCTTGGGCGGCAGCTGGTATACGCGGATTGGGGAAGAGACCTTGCTTCAGATGAAACGGATCAGGTACGCTGATTGGAAAGAGGGGAAGGTTCCCGACCGCGCATCGGAAAAGGCGTAAGTCCCGCTGCGCCGTCTCATCAGAACAAACCGGTTTGAATGGGCTGGGTGGTCATGGAAACACTGTGAATAGTCACAGGAAAGAAGGTGATCTTCAATGGGTGACAAGCGGCATGAGCTGGCGACGTTTGCCGGCGGATGCTTCTGGTGCATGGTTTCTCCCTTTGACAAGCTTCCCGGCATCATCAAAGTGGTGTCCGGTTACACCGGAGGGCACAAGGAAAATCCGACATATGAGGAAGTGTGCGCAGGAACGACCGGTCACTGCGAAGCGGTGCAGATCACGTTTGACCCGAGCCTGTTCCCTTATGAGAAGTTGCTGGAAATCTTTTGGCAGCAGATTGATCCGACCGATCCGGGCGGGCAGTTTTACGACCGTGGCGATTCGTACCGAACGGCCATCTTTTACCACAACGAAGAACAGCGTGTCAAAGCGGTAGCGTCCAAGCGGGCTTTGGAAGAGAGCGGGCGGTTCGACAAGCCGATTGTGACCGAAATTTTGCCTGCGGGACCGTTTTATCCGGCGGAGGAATATCACCAGGACTTTTATAAGAAGAACCCGCTGCACTATTACGCCTATCGCAAAGGGTCCGGGCGGGATCAGTTTCTTGAGAAGCACTGGGGCAAGGAAAAAAAGCGGTGGCTTCGCGAACGGCTGACGCCATTGCAGTATGAGGTGACACAAAACAACGCGACAGAGCCGCCGTTTCAAAACGAATACTGGGACAACGAACGCGACGGGATTTATGTCGACATCGTATCGGGGGAGCCGCTGTTCAGCTCGCTCGACAAGTTCGACGCCGGTTGCGGGTGGCCGAGCTTCACCCGTCCCCTGCACGAAGAACTGATCGTGAAGAAAATTGACACGAGCCACAACATGGTGCGCATCGAAGTGCGCAGCAAAGGGGCAGACTCCCACCTCGGGCACGTTTTCGACGATGGCCCGCCGCCGACGGGCTTGCGCTACTGCATCAACTCCGCAGCTTTGCGCTTCATTCCGCTGGAAGATCTGGAAAAAGAAGGGTACGGCCAGTACGTCAAGCTGTTTCAACAGCGCCGTGATGAATCGAAATCGTGACAAAATGGTGAAACTGAAGCTGTACGAGTTGCTTTTTGGGCGTGCATTTTTTAAGTTGGAAAGGTACCCAATGACTGCTTGAAGGGAAGGGAGACGATGCGCGATTCACGGCAGAAGGCAGAGCGAAATTTCACACCGCTCGTCGTCGTTTTGTCGATCGTCATTTACGCGATCATCGCCGTGCTGTATGTCATGCCGAAACCCAGCGCGTTTGGGCACTTGGATTTGACGTTTCTGCCGATGATCAATGCGATACTGAACAGCTTCACGTTTGCCTTTCTCCTGGCGGCGCTTGTTTCGATTAATCGGAAAAATGTCGTGCTGCACCGGCGTTTTATTTTGGCCGCTTTTGGCGCGACGACGTTGTTTCTCCTGACGTATACGGTTTACCATTCATTGGCCGAGTCGACGACATACGGCGGCGAAGGGATACTTAAGTACATTTATTACTTCATTCTGATTACCCACATTGTGCTCGCCGCCGTCATCGTTCCACTGGCGCTAGTCACGCTTTTCCGCGGATTCGCCATGCAGGTGGAAAGGCACAGAAAACTGGCGCGCTGGACGATGCCGCTCTGGTTGTACGTCAGCTTGACGGGTGTGCTCGTTTACCTTCTCATTTCGCCGTATTACTGAAAAGTGACATGCTTGGCTTGACACCCCCGCATCTTCATTGACAACACTGGCCAAAAAGGATACACTGTCCCTGAATGAACAGTCATTCATCTTGAAAGAAAAGGGGCTTGTTCCATGGCCAAGCGAACGGGGGGAAAATACCAGGCGATCATTGAAGCGGCGGTGCGTGTGATTGCCCAGCAAGGGTACCACAATGCGCAAGTTTCCAAGATTGCCAAAGAGGCGGGCGTGGCGGACGGCACGATCTACGTCTATTTTGAAAACAAGGACGATGTCCTGATCTCGGTTTTCAGCGAGAAAATGGGGCAGTTTATCGAGGCGATCAACAACAAGATGAAATCGTTGCCATCCGTCAGGGACAAACTCTACTGCCTGATCAGCATGCACTTCGGCAACATGGCCAGGAACCGGGACTATGCGGTTGTCACGCAGATTGAACTGCGTCAGTCCAATCCGGTGGTTCAGGAGGGGATTGGCCAAACGTTGAAAAAATATTTTGATTTGATTGATCAGCTCATCATGGAGGGAAAAGAGGAAGGGCTCATTCCTCCGCATGTTGACAACCGCCTGGCAAGAAAGATGATTTTCGGCACGCTGGATCAGGTCGTGACTGCATGGATCATGAAAGGAGCCAAATATGATCTGGTGAGCAATGTCGATCCCGTTTATGAATTGTTATTATACGGTTTGACGGGGAAGACTACCGATCAATCTGTAAAAATCTCCGGTAAACCCGAGCTTGCCAATGAATAAGAAAAAGTTGTGACAAAATGGTCTGGAACCATCGAGCTTGCTGTGGCAAAAACAAAATTATGGTACAATGATCCTGTTGCCAACGAGGCCTGTTTTGAAGAGAAATCAGGCAGAAAATCATCATAGAGAGGAGATTTTGTATGAATATTGTGGTTTGTCTCAAGCAGACATTCGACACGGAAGAGAAGATCACCATCAAGGATGGCCAGATCAATGAAGACGGCGTTGAATTCATCATCAACCCGTATGATGAATATGCCGTGGAAGAGGCAATCAAATTAAAGGAACAGTTTGGCGGCGAAGTGACGGTCATCACCATCGGGCCGGACCGCGCTGAAAACGCGTTGCGGACAGCGCTGGCGATGGGAGCGGACAAAGCGGTTCTGATCAATGATGAATCGTTGTTCGGCGATGAATACACGACCGCCAAGGTGCTGGCCGCAGCCGTCAAAAGACAGCCTTTCGATATTGTCCTCTGCGGAAACGTGGCTGTGGATGATGGGGCTGGACAAGGCGGGCCGCGTCTTGCGGAACTGTTGGACATCCCTCAGATTACGACCATTACCAAGCTGGAGATTGACGGCGACAAGGTGACGGTGGAACGCGATGTGGAAGGTGACGTGGAGATTATCGAAACCAAGCTGCCGGTGTTGGTTACGGCGCAGCAAGGTCTCAACGAACCGCGCTATCCGTCGCTGCCGGGCATCATGAAGGCGAAGAAAAAGCCGCTGGAGCGCTTGACTGCCGCCGATTTGGGCATCAATCCGGAAGAGATTCAGGCCAAGACCGAGACGGTAGAGGTCTTTCTGCCGCCAAAGAAACAGGCCGGCAAGATTCTGGAAGGGGACGTGGACCAGCAGGCGAAGGAACTGGTATCGCTGTTGCGTAACGAAGCCAAGGTGATTTAACGGTCATCATCCGATTTTCTGGTGAATCTGTGTGGAATCAACGGGGAAAGGGAGGAAACGTTCGTGGCGAAGAAAGTTCTGGTATTGGCAGAAGCAAAAGACGGAAACTTGCGGAATGTGACTTTTGAAGCGTTGAATGCGGCCCGTCGCATCAGCAACGGCGGCAGTGTTGTGGCGGCAGCGTTTGGCTCTGCGGCAGACGGTTATGTCGATCAGCTGGCGCATTATGGGGCGGATCAAGTGGTTGTCGTCAACAACGAAAAGCTCAACCAGTACACGACGGACGGTTACCTGCAGGCCTTCACGAAAGTGATCGAGAGTGTGGGACCGGATGCGATTGTGCTGGGTCATACCGCTCTGGGGAAAGACCTGGCTCCCCGCGTGGCCGCAAAGCTTGATTTGGGCCTGATTAGCGACTGCACGAACGTGGAGGTCAATGGCGACGAAGTGATCACCACGCGCCCGATCTATTCCGGAAAGGCGTTTGCCAAGCGGAAATTCAAGAGCGGCACCTTGTTTATCACGGTTCGTCCCAACAACATCGGTTTCGACGAGCCGGACACCAGCCGTTCCGCCGAGAGGGTGGACCTGGCTGTCGAGCTCGCCGACGATTCTTTGCGCACGCTGGTCAAGGAAGTGGTAAAGAAAACCTCAACCGGCGTTGACCTGACCGAAGCCAAAATCATCGTCGCAGGCGGCCGCGGTGTGAAAAGCGCGGAAGGATTCAAGCCGCTCTATGAACTGGCAGAGGTGCTGGGAGCGGCGGTTGGCGCATCCAGGGGTGCCTGTGACGCCGGTTATTGTGATTACTCCATGCAAATCGGGCAAACCGGAAAAGTGGTCACACCTGACCTGTATATCGCCTGCGGTATTTCCGGCGCGATCCAGCACTTGGCGGGAATGTCCAACTCGAAAGTGATCGTGGCGATCAACAAGGATCCGGAAGCCAATATCTTCCAGGTGGCGGACTACGGCATTGTGGGAGACCTCTTTGAAGTGGTACCCAAGCTCACGGAGGAGTTCAGGAAGCTTCTGGCTGAAAGCTGATTGCCTTAGCATTTTGTACAGGAGGAGTTTTCATGGCCAATCGGGCAAAAAAACGCGTTGAGAACGATTTTGTCGATGCAGTGGTCGGTTTTACCGTTTCTTTCGGCGTCCTTGCCGTGATCGCGATTATCTTTACGATTCTCGGTCCAAAGTGATCATCCGGCCGCTTGTGGCCCCCGTCATTTCATGGCGGGGGCTTTATTGTGTCTGCGTTCGCTTATTTTGACCCGAACTTTTCTGCTATAATGGGGCCAGAGGTGGTGAAGATGTCATCCACGTTGGATATGTCTTCCATTCTCCTTCACGCCTACGAGCTGGCCGAGATGATCAAGCAATCCCAGGAGGTGCAGGAATATCTGGCACGGCGGGAAGCCTTGCGGCAGGATCGCGAGGCGCAGAACCTGATTGCCCGCTTCAACCGCAAAAAGGCGGAATTTGAAGAGGTGGCCAAAGTGGGCTGGTGGCATCCGGACTACCGCGAAAAAGATGCCGAGTTGCGCCAGCTTTGGGAGGAGCTGCATCGTCTGGAAGTGGTCAAGGCCTACAAATCGGCAGAGGATCGCGTGGACAAGATGCTGTATCACGTCAGCCGTACGCTGGCGCGTTCGGTGTCGCACACGATCAAGGTGCCGCGCAACGATGAGGATACGGCGACGGGATGCGGCGGCGGTTGCGGCGGTTGCGGCAACGGGTATCGCCGGTGCGGATAAGCCAGGCGTTGTGGAGAATGGTTGTAAAGAGGGGGACGGCGTCCGAAAAGACGGCGTCCCCTTGTTTGTTCATGTATGCAATGCCTTCGGAGCCACCAGTATCCCGTCTTCATCCGCATAGACCCAGGTTCCCGGCGTCCATTCGACCCCGGCGAACCAGAGGGTGACATCCCGTTGTCCTTTCCCCTGCTTGTTGCTTTTCCGCGGGTTGCTTGCCAATGCGTAGATGCCCACCTGCATCTTGGCCAGTTCGGCTGTGTCGCGTACGCAGCCATGGATGATGAATCCCGCGAGTCCCCGGGATACAGCGATGGCCGCCAGGTTATCCCCCAGCAGCGCACAGCTCGTGGAGCCGCCACCGTCGACAACCAGGACCGAACCGGCCGGCACGCTTTCAATGGCTTGTTTGACGAGGACATTGTCTTCGTATACGCGAACCGTGGCCACGGGTCCGCAAAACCGCTGATTCCCCCCAAATGACCGGAAGAGGGGTTGGCAGACCTGGACCTCTTGTCCAAATGCGTCACAGAGATCGGCTGTTTTCCAACTCACGATGCTCCTCCTTTTCTGCTTCTCTTTTCTTTTCCAAAATCTATGATTTTCAGGATCCCCTTGATTCTAGCGCAACATGCGGCAAATGCCAATCCATGTGTCCCTGTTGGCAGGGGCCGTTGCTTGTGTCGGGGAAAAAAATGGGTTAGCATGGAGGCGATCGGAATAGCGTGGGATTCCGAAACAGAGTGAGATTCCGTCACGGCGGAAACCTGTATAGGACGAAGTCCGGGACAAATTGCATGCTGTGAATGTGAAGGAGTGGTGAAGCTTGAGTCGTGCACGATATCGTTC
>Ga0207870_100678_pt1 | contig 11329 bp, 6 predicted proteins | sample CeladaPassage60B_FD_187477 | JGI IMG/M metagenome (GOLD analysis project Ga0207870, IMG submission 187477) | Cellulose-adapted microbial communities from the Joint BioEnergy Institute, USA - Passage3 60B (SPAdes) (version 2) | ecosystem: Engineered > Bioreactor > Continuous culture > Unclassified... | reverse complement strand
GGAAATTCACCAACCATCACGAGTTGCGCGCCGCGCAAAACGATCGGCCGATTCTACTACAGACCTACCGGCGCGATACGGGCGAAATCCTTGCCGATATCGCGATGCCGATTTACGTCAATGGTCGTTTGTGGGGCAACGTTCGGGTCGGTCTCCCCATCCCCGTACTGCTGGAACAATGAAACCGCATTGCGGCTTGAGCCATCGGAGGGCCTTCTCCGCGTCTTAACCGCTCTTTTGCCATAACTTTCTTGCGCGTATGCTGTTTCCTACTATAATGGAAAAATGATGAGACGATAATGGCAATAGGCCATGGCCGAAGCGACTGACCAAAACGGCTCGACAACACCGGTTCCCATTTTGCGCCAGGTTTTCGCAGTAGTTCTTGCTGGAGGAGAGGGGAATCGCCTGAAGCACCTGACGCGCTGGCGCGCCAAGCCTGCGGTTCCTTTTGGCGGAAAGTACCGAATCATCGATTTCCCATTGTCGAATTGCGTCAATTCCGGGATTGCGCGCGTTGCGGTTCTCACACAGTACAAGGCGCAATCGCTGATTCGCCACCTTCAGCGGGCGTGGAATTTTCTCCGCCACGAAGTCGGGGAGTTCATCGAGATCGTTCCTGCGCAGCAACGGATGGGGAAGGAGTGGTATCTGGGCACCGCTGACGCGGTGGCACAAAATCTCGACCTGCTGCGCCGCCACCGTCCGCGTTATATCCTCATTCTGGCCGGCGATCACGTCTATACGATGGACTACGCGCGGATGCTTGCCAGCCACGTCGAACGACGTGCGGAAATCACCATCGCGTGCATTCCCGTGCCGCTTGCACAAGCCTCCCATTTCGGGGTGATGGCGGTGGATGAGGAGAACCGGGTGGTCCGCTTCGTGGAAAAGCCATCGCAGCCGGAGCCGATCCCAGGCCAACCCGAGATGGCGTTGGCGTCGATGGGTATCTATCTCTTCGACGCGGAATATCTCTATGCGCTTCTTCTCGAAGATCGCGACCGTGCCGATTCCACCCACGATTTCGGGCGCGATCTCATCCCGCACGCGTTGCAGCGGGGCGATCGCCTTTTTGCCTACCGTTTCGTCAATGAAGCGGGAAAACCCGACTACTGGCGCGACGTGGGGACGATCGAATCGTACTGGCGAGCCAACATGGATCTCTGCGCGATCGAGCCGCCGCTCAACCTCTACGATCGCAACTGGCCGATCTGGACCTACCAGGCGCAGCGGCCGCCAGCGAAATTCGCATTCGACGACGAGGGGCGGCGTGGCATGGCGGTGGACTCCCTCGTCTCCGCCGGTTGCATCCTCTCCGGCGCGGTCGCGCGCCGCTCGATCCTCTTTACCAATACCTTCTTGCACAGTTACTCGACGGTGGAGGAATCGGTGCTGTTGCCCAATGTCGAAGTGGGGCGGCATGCGAAGATTCGCCGCGCGATCATCGACAAACATTGCCGCATCCCGCCGGGGATGGAGATCGGTTTCGATCGGGAAGCCGATCGCGAACGATTCTACTGCTGCCCCCAATCGGGTCTGGTCGTCGTCACGCCGGAAATGCTTGGTCAGTCGTTTCGCCACTACGATCCGCAGGAGGATTTCTGATGGGCAATCGGTTGGGGGTGGCACTGCTCTGGCATCTGCATCAGCCCTATTACAAAGAGCCGGACGGGCGCTACCGTTTGCCATGGGTCTACCTCCATGCCATCAAGGACTACGCCGAGATGGCGGCGCATCTCGAAGCGCACCCGGCGGCGAAAGCGACGGTCAATTGGACGCCGACCCTCTTGACGCAGTTGTCCGATTACGCTGTGCGCCTTGCCCGTTTTCTCGACCATGGCGAACCGGTCGGTGACCGCCTGCTCGACTGGCTGAGCGGTGCTGTCCCGCTTCCCGAGGATCTCGAAGGCAGACGTCAAGTAGTTCAAGCGTGCCGCCGCGCCAATCCACCGACGATGGTCCATCCCCATCCCCACTTCCACCACCTCCTGGCTTGGGTCGAGGAGGGGGGGTTCGGTTGCTGTTGCGAACGGTTGCGCTACCTCAACGATCAGTTCCTCTACGATCTCCTCACTTGGTACCACCTGGCGTGGTGCGGGGTGTCGCTGCGGCAAAAGGAGCCGACGCTGCAAAGGCTCGCCGCGCAAGCCGCTGCTTTTTCTGGGGAAGATCGGCGTGCGTTGGTGCGCGTCATCGCCGAGACGATCGCAACGCTCCCCGAGCGCTATCGGCGACTTGCCGAACGCGGACAGATCGAGCTTTCTTTGACCCCTTACGGCCATCCGATCGCGCCGCTGCTCCTCGATTTCGCCGCGGCGCACGAAAGCCGCCCGCAAGATCCGCTCCCTGAAAAGAATTATCCGGGAGGAGCGGAACGCCTGCGCTGGCATCTGGATGCCGGTTTCGCGCTGTTCGAGGAGCTGTTCGGCTTCAGACCGAACGGTCTTTGGCCAGCCGAAGGGGCGATTTGCGAGCGTTCGCTCGCGCTTTTTGCCGAATACGGCGTACAGTGGTGCGCAAGTGGCGAAAAGGTATGGTTCGCATCGGCGCAGGCAAGCGGCTGGGACACCGACTATCTTGCGAGCAAACACGGGCTCTTTGCGCCGATCGCCTGGCGCGATCAACCGCTCCGCCTTTTCTTCCGCGACGACGGTCTGTCCGACATGATCGGATTCACCTACCAGCATTGGCGCGCCGAAGACGCGGTAGAACACCTGGTTGCCGCGCTCGAGCGGATTGCTGCCAGCTATGGCCTGGAAGCGGGCGAGCATACGGTCCTCATCGCGCTCGATGGGGAAAATGCCTGGGAGTACTACCCGAACAACGGCTGGGATTTCCTCACGCTCCTTTATGAGCGGCTAAGCCACCACCCGAAACTCGTGATGCGTACCGTCAGCGAGGCGGTCGCGGCACGGCGTGCGCCGAATCGCCTGGAACGGGTCCGCGCAGGCAGCTGGGTTCAGGGCAACCTGGCCACGTGGATCGGCAGCGACGCGAAAAATCGTGCGTGGGCTGCGCTGGTTGCGCTCAAAGAGGCGATCGACGCCCGGTGGGCGACGTGGGACGAAGCGCGACGTGCGGTGGTTGCCCAGCAGCTTGCTTATTGTGAGGCGTCGGATTGGTTCTGGTGGTTTGCTGACCACAATCCCTTGGAGGCGGTCACCGAGTTCGATTTCCTTTTCCGCGCGCATCTTGCCGAGGCGTACCGTTTGCTCGGTTCGGCGCCGCCGGAAGCGCTCGCGCAGCCATTTCCGACCGGAGGGGGGGCTGCGGAGCTGGGAGGGACGATGCAGCGCGCACAATGACGATTCGCCAAAAAAAGGGGGGGGAGGATGGTCCGGGAATGGCTGGAGCGGCGCGCAGCGGGGGTGCTGCTGCACCCCACAGCGCTTGCGGGGGACGACGGACTCACCGAAGCGCGGGTGCGCGCGTTCGTTGCGTGGATGGCGCAGGCGGGGCTGCGGTTGTGGCAGATCCTGCCGATCCATCCGCCGCGTCATGTCTCTCCTTACGAGTGCGTGACCAGTTTCGCGGTGAATGAGCGGCTTTTTGCCGCCGAGTGGTTGCAGCGCACCTTGCCGCCGCAGGAGACGGTGGAATCGGCGCTGCAGGGCGAGGTGTGGCTGAGCGGAGAGAGCGGTCTGGCCTCGCCGGGGCTTGCCCCTTTTGCGCCGGTAATCGCGCGTGAGCGGGTGAAATACGCGCTCTTTTGTTATTATGCGCACCAATTCCCGGATCGCCCATTCTGGGCATGGCCGCCTGATCTGGCGCTGTTTCGGGAAGAGGAGCAGCTCCCCTCCGAGGCGCGCGGTTGGTTGACGGCGAAAATGGCGCGGCTCCTTGCTGCCGAGCGCGCATGGCAGCAGGTCCTGGCGCTGGTTCATGAGGCGGGCATCTGGGTAGTCGGTGATCTCCCTTTTTTCGTCGCGGCCAATAGCGCCGACGTTTGGGGCAACCGCGCTTACTTTTTGCTGCAATCCGATGGCTCCCCCGCTTTTGTTGCCGGGGTTCCGCCAGACTATTTCAGCGCCAGCGGTCAGCGCTGGGGGAATCCCCAGTACGACTGGATCATGCTGCGCGAGACCGAATTTGGCTGGTGGCGCGCCCGGCTCGCCGCTCAATTGTCGTGGTGCGACGGGGTACGGTTGGACCATTTTCGCGGTTACCAAGCGGTCTGGTCGATCCCGGAAGACGCGCCGACAGCCGAGACGGGCTGCTGGGTGCCGGTTCCGGGTGACGCGCTCTTTGCGCGCGTTCGCACCGATTGCGGCGGCGAACCGCTGCCGTTCATCGCCGAGGACCTCGGGATCATCACCGACGAGGTGCGCGCGCTCCAAGCGGCATTCCATCTCCCCGGCATTTCGGTGTTGCAGTTCGGCTTCGACGGTCTGCCGGGTAATCCCCATGCGCCACACGCGATTCCCGAATGGCAGTGGGTGATGACCGGGACGCACGACAACGCGACGACGCTCGAGTGGTGGAACGGGATCGAGGATGGGGGCTATCGCGAGTGGATCCTGGCGCAGTTGCCTCATAGCGACGATCCGATGCCGTGGCCGATGATCGACGCGGCGCTGGCAAGCCGCGCACGCTGGGCGGTGATCCCGATTGCCGATTGGCTCGGTTTGGGGGCTGAGGCGCGCTTCAACGTTCCGGGCACGGTGAATGAGCGCAATTGGCGTTGGCGGGTTCCGGAAGGGGCGTTGCGTGTCGAACTGGCACAGCGCATCCGCGACCGCGTCGAACGCTTTGCGCGCGGCTGAGCAGGGAGGGGGGTGTTGAGCGAACTGGAGCCCGTTTGGCAGGCATTGAACGCTGGAACGGTCCACGACCCTTTCCGCGGGTTGGGGTGGCGCATCGAAGAAGGGGATCACTGGGCGCTTTACGAGTGGCTGCCAACGGCAACCGCGGTCGAGGTGGGGGGTAAGCGGTTGGCAATGGTCGCGCCAGGGGTGTGGCGCGCTCGTTTCACGGCAGACGAGCGGAAAACGCTGTTGCCCCACCATACGGTGCGCTGGCAAGAGGGCGACGAAATGTGGCACAGCGTCGTTTCGCCCTGGACTTTTCCCACGTTGCTTGGCGCGTTGGACTGTTACCTCATCGGGATCGGCGAGCATTGGCGGTGGTGGGAGAAGTTGGGGGCGCACTGCGTCGAGATCGACGGTGTGGCGGGTGTCCATTTTGCCGTTTGGGCGCCCAACGCCGAACGGGTTTCGGTGGTTGGGGACTTCAACCAATGGCACGGGTTGCGCCATCCGATGCGCGTATTGGGCAGCAGCGGAATCTGGTCGCTTTTCATTCCAGGTCTTACTGTTGGGGATCGCTATCGATTCGAGATCCGCACCCGTTCGGGAGCGATCGTCACCAAGAGCGACCCATCGGGACAGTGGTTCGAACTGCGGCCGCAAAATGGTTCGAAGGTGTGGCGCAGCCGTTATACCTGGGGCGATGAAGCGTGGTTGGCCGCGCGAAACGCCTGGGATCCCTACCACGAGCCGATCGCGATCTACGAGGTCCACGCCGGTTCCTGGATGCGACACGCCGACGGACGTTTCTACAGTTACCGCGAACTGGCCGAGCGGCTGATCCCATACGTGCAGTCGTTGGGATTCACCCATATCGAACTCCTGCCCCTTGCCGAGCATCCGCTCGACGAGTCGTGGGGGTACCAGGTGACCGGCTTTTACGCCCCAACCAGTCGCTACGGCACTCCGGACGATCTCAAAGCGTTCGTCGATGCGGCGCATCAGGCAGGAATCGGCGTGATCCTCGACTGGACGCCTGCCCATTTTCCGAAAGACGAATGGGCGCTTGCCCGCTTCGACGGTACGGCGCTCTTCGAGCATGAGGATCCCCGCCTGGGCGAACATCCCGACTGGGGGAGTCTGATTTTCAATTATGGTCGCCATGAGGTGCGCAATTTTCTGATCGCCAACGCTCTCTTTTGGCTCGTCGAATACCACTTCGACGCGTTGCGGGTCGATGCGGTAGCCTCGATGCTTTACTTGGACTATTCGCGTCGCCCCGGGGAGTGGTTGCCCAACCGTTACGGTGGGCGCGAAAATCTCGACGCGATCGCATTCTTGCGTCGTTTGAATACGCTGATCCATGCCGAGGTTCCTGGTGCGCTGGTGTTCGCCGAAGAGTCCACTGCTTGGCCGATGGTGTCGCGTCCGGTATGGATGGGGGGGCTTGGCTTTTCGTTCAAGTGGAACATGGGGTGGATGCACGACACGTTCACTTATTTCGCGCACGATCCCCTCTTTCGCCGTTACCATCAGGAGAAGCTCACCTTCTCTCAGTGGTATGCCTACAACGAGAATTTCGTCCTTGCGCTCTCGCACGACGAAGTGGTGCACGGCAAAGGATCGCTCGTGGCGAAAATGCCCGGCGATGCCGATGCGAAACGGGCACAGGTGCGTCTTTTGCTGGCGTGGCAGTGGTGGCACCCTGGCAAAAAACTCCTCTTCATGGGGGGGGAGTTTGCGCAGTGGCGTGAGTGGAGCGAACGGCGCGAACTCGATTGGGGGTTGCTCGCCGAGGCGGGGCACCGTGGCGTGCAACGGTGGGTTGCCGATCTCAACGCGACCTACCGTGCGCTGGGCGCGCTGCATGACTTCGATTGTGACGCAGAGGGCTTTGAGTGGGTCGATTGTCACGACGCGGAACAGTCGGTGATCGCTTTCTTGCGTAAGGGAAGAAAAGGTGAAGTTGTGTTGGCGGTGCTCCATTTCACGCCGTTGACGCGAACGAACTATCGGGTGGGGGTGCCGTTTGGCGGTCTCTGGCGCGAGCGGCTGAACAGCGACAGCCGCTTCTACGGAGGGAGTGACGTCGGCAATTGCGGCGCTGTACGGGCCGAAGCGGTTCCGTGGCACGGCTTTCCGTACAGCGTCGCGCTGACGCTTCCGCCGTTCGGCGCGCTTCTGCTGCAACCGGTTGGAAGAGAAGAGGAGGGGTAGCGTGCGAATCGTTCAGGTCGCTTCCGAATGTCATCCGTTCGTCAAGACGGGGGGACTTGCCGATGCGGTTCAAGGTTTGAGCGCAGCGCTCGCTGCACGTGGTCACGAGGTGCGCGTCGTGCTTCCTGCGTTTCGAGGCGCACTTCCGGATGGGGCGAGACGGTTGGGGACGCTCGCGGTAGCAGGTGCGGGCCGGACATGGGAAGCGACGATCTGGGAGGCGGCGCCCTTCTGGTGCGAGGCCGATACTTTTCCGTCGCCCCTGCCGCAACGCGGTCGCCGGTGGGGAAAGGCTCCACCATCGTCCTGCGACGAGGAGCGTTCGTCACTATCGGAACAGACCTGCCGGGTCTGGTTTGTCGCGATCCCACCGCTTTACGATCGGGACGGCTCTCCTTATTTCGATCGCGACGGACGGGCGTGGTGGGACAACGGCGAGCGCTTTGCCGTCTTCTCCCGCGCGGCAGCGATGTTGGCGCTCGGGTTGGGCCCGGGCGCGATCGCCGGTTGGCGCGCCGCGGTAGTCCATGGCCACGACTGGCACGCAGGTCTTACGTCGGCGTTTCTTCGGCTTGGTGCGGAAAAGGAAGGTATCGCGACGCCGCGAACCGTTTTTACCATCCACAACGCGGCGTTCCAGGGTTGGTTTCCCTACTCGCTCTTTCGCGCGCTCGATCTTCCCGATCGCTGGTGGGACTTTCGCTTTCTCGAAGCGTGGGGGGAGCTCAATTTCCTCAAGGCGGGAGTGACGCTCAGCGACGTAGTGACGACCGTCAGCAACGGCTATGCTCAAGAACTCCTTGCAGGAAAAGGGGATTACGGCTTGCAGGGCGCGTTGGCGCAGCGGGCGGCCGAGAAGGCGTTCCTCGGTATCGTAAACGGTATCGATCCGGTGGCGTGGAATCCGTTGCGCGATTCCCACCTTGCGTCCCCGATCGTCCCGGGTCGCGGTTTTACTGCGGCGAAGCGATCCAACCGCGCAGCGCTGTTGGCGCGTTACGGTTTGGGCGATACGCTGGAGGGCAACCGAGCGCTGCTTGTCGGTTTCGTCGGGCGCTTGAGCGAACAGAAAGGGGTCGATTGGCTGCTTGCTGCGCTACCGGAGACGTTCGAGCGCACGCCGATGCGCGTCGTCCTCTTGGGTAGCGGCGACCCGTTGCTCGAACGGCAGGCGCAAACGCTTGCGGCGCGCTACCCGCAACGGCTCTTGGTGACGATCGGTTACGACGAATCGCTCGCGCATCTGATCTATGGTGGTTGCGATCTTTTCGTGATGCCTTCCCGATTCGAACCGTGCGGTCTGGCGCAACTCTACGCGATGCGTTATGGCGCGGTGCCGGTGGTGCGTGCAGTCGGGGGGCTGCGTGACACGGTGATCGACGAGTCGCTCGGTGCGAGCGCAAATGGGTTTCTTTTTACCGGTGACGGGCCGCAGGCGCTCGGAGCGGCGTTGCTGCGGGCGTTTCACTGTTGGCGCGATCGTCCGCGTCGTTGGCGCACGCTCGTGAAAAACGCGATGGAAGGTGACTACTCCTGGGCGTCGCGGGTTGCGGCATACGAATCGCTATATCGGAGTGAAGGAGGCGAACGTGGGGGTGAAACTTGAAGCGATCTTGGCAGAACTCACGGAGCAGACGGGAAACGATGCGGAGCGGCTCGCACGGGACATCGCACACTATCTGTTCAAGACGCAAGGGCGGACGCTCGCCGCTCCGGTCGAATACCTCTTCGAGGCGGTGGCGTGGGCGGTGCGCGACCGGGTAATGCCCGACTGGCACGCGACGTGGCAACGCCTCAAACGGCAACCCACCCGGCGCCTCTATTATCTGTCGATGGAGTTTCTGATCGGCCGTTCGCTGGCGGCGATCGCGTTCAATCTCGATCTTGCCGAGCCGTTGCGGGAAGCGCTGCTGGTACTGGGAAAGGAAATCGAGGCGATCGAAGAGGCGGAGCGTGATGCGGGGTTGGGCAATGGCGGTCTGGGCCGGCTTGCCGCCTGTTTTCTCGAAAGCGCCGCGACGCTCGCGTTGCCGGTGATGGGGTACGGGCTGCGTTACGAATATGGGATGTTTCGCCAAGCGATCCGTAACGGCTACCAAGTGGAAGAGCCGGAGCGGTGGCTGCGCCAACCCGCGTTCCCATGGGAGTTGGAGCGGCGGGAATATACCCGAAAAATCCGATTCGGCGGACGGACGCACCACTACATCGACCCGGAGACGGGGCGGTTCTACGTCCATTGGGATCATGCAGAGGTAGTTCTGGCGGTACCGTACGATATTCCGGTTCCCGGATACCGCAACGGGGTGGTCAATACATTGCGGCTGTGGTCGGCGCAGGCACCCAACGAGTTCAACCTGGACAAATTCAACGAAGGAGACTATTTCGAGGCGGTCGATGCGCGAATTGCTGCGGAAAACCTCACACTCGTACTTTACCCCAACGACGCGAGCGTCTTGGGCAAAGAGCTTCGGTTGCGGCAGCAATATTTCCTCGTTGCGGCGTCGTTGCAGGATGCCGTGACGCAGTGGCTCGACCACTGTGGCCCCGAGTGGCACCGTTTTGCCGAACTTCACTGTTTTCAGCTCAACGATACCCATCCCGCGCTCGCAGTGGCTGAACTGATGCGGATTCTGATCGATGAGCACCATCTCGGTTGGGACGAGGCGTGGCGTCTCACGACGCGGGTGACGGCCTATACCAACCACACACTGCTTCCCGAAGCGCTCGAAACGTGGTCGGGCGAGATGGTGCGGCGTATTCTGCCCCGCCATTGGGAGATCATCGTCGAGATCGATCGCCGTTTCCGGTTCTCGATCCAGTTGCGCTGGCCCGATGAACCGAGCCGCCAGGAACGGCTGGCAATTGTCAGCAGCGATCGGGTGCGGATGGCGCACCTTGCGGTGCACGGCAGTTTTGCGGTCAATGGTGTTTCCCGTCTCCATACCGATCTGCTCGTCACGACCCTCTTCCCTGATTTCGCCGAACTCTCTCCTGGGAAGTTCACAGCGATCACCAACGGAGTGACGCCCCGGCGCTGGCTTGCCCTTTGTAACCCTGGTCTCAGAACGTTGCTCGACGAGGCGGTGGGTAGCGGTTGGGTTACCGACCTCGATCGCCTCACAGCGCTGCTTCCCTTATCGCAAGACGCGGCGTTTCGCGAACGGTTCGCCGCGGTAAAACGGGAAAACAAAGTGAAGCTGGCACAGCAAATCGCGCATGAAGGGGGAATCAAGGTAGATCCCGCGGCGCTCTTCGACGTGCAGGTCAAGCGCATCCACGAATACAAACGGCAGCTTTTGAACGCCCTGCACGTGATCCACCTTTACGATCGGATCAAACATGGCGAGACCGACGGCTGGACGCCGCGCGTGGTCATTTTCGGCGGCAAAGCCGCTCCGGGGTATGCGTTCGCCAAACTGATCGTCAAATTCTTGAACAACGTCGCCGAGGTGATCACTAAAGATCCGCAAACGGAAGGGTTGTTGCAGGTGGTCTTTTTGCCGGATTACCGGGTGAGTGCAATGGAAAAGATCGCGCCCGCAGCCGACCTTTCGGAGCAGATCTCTACCGCGGGTGCCGAGGCTTCCGGTACCGGCAATATGAAATTGATGATGAATGGAGCGATCACGATCGGTACCTACGACGGCGCAAACATCGAGATTCTGGAAGCGGTCGGGGAGGCGCACTTTTTCCGCTTCGGGCTGCTTGCCGACGAAGTGCAAGCGCGCCGCACCGATTACGATCCAATAGCGATCGTCCAGCAAGATGGGGCGCTCGCGCGCGTGATCGGCTATCTGCAACGGGAGTTTTTCAATCCCTTCGAGCCGGGAATCTTTCAGCCAATCCTCGATCGCCTTTTCTCACCCAACGACCCGTGGCTGGTGCTGGCCGATTTTGCGTCGTACCGTGCTGCGCAGGAGGCGGCAGCGGCGCACTATCGCGCCCCGGCGCGTTGGTTCGAAAGCGCCGTGCGCAACGTCGCCATGAGCGGCCGTTTCTCTTCCGACCGAACGCTGATCGAGTACAACCAGCGGATCTGGCATTTGGCGGCAATCGGTGAGCCGACGCGAAGCGCGACGTGATCGCCTGCGGCGGTAATCGCTGCGCAGGCACCTGGTCACGGTGCTTGAAACGTGTCTGCGCGGATAAACTTCAGGGGGAGAAGGATCTCCCCGGTCAGCCGCTACCCGTGCGTTCGTTGAGTGTGATATTGACCTCGAGCATCTCGACGTTTTCCTTGCGCTCGAGATGAACTTTGATCGCGTCGGCGTCAACCGGGTAGTATTTTGCGACGACTGCCAGGATCTCTTCCTGAAGTTGTTGCAGGCGCGCGCTTTCTTCAGGAGAGCTCGCTTGTCCTTCGG
>Ga0207870_100674_pt1 | contig 11517 bp, 9 predicted proteins | sample CeladaPassage60B_FD_187477 | JGI IMG/M metagenome (GOLD analysis project Ga0207870, IMG submission 187477) | Cellulose-adapted microbial communities from the Joint BioEnergy Institute, USA - Passage3 60B (SPAdes) (version 2) | ecosystem: Engineered > Bioreactor > Continuous culture > Unclassified... | reverse complement strand
CCAGAGTTTCCGAAAGTCCCGTTTGCGTTGCCGCCGATCACGGTAGGCATACATATAGGACTTCATGACTTGCTGTTTTGCCGTTCGAAACAGACGGTGTTTCGATCCGAAGTAACCACGCGCCAGCTTCAGCACCTTTTTCCGCCGGCGGCGGGTAACAGGACCACCTTTCACACGTGCCATGTTTCTATCCCTCCACTCGATCTCCTTTTTGTGGTTGGTACATCCGCTTCAGGTGTCACGCTTATTTTATTTGTTGTACAGCAATTGCGCGATGCGTTTCGTATCTCCCTTGCTGACAACAGCCGCATGTCCAAGCCGACGCTTGCGCGTGGATGGTTTTCCGGACAACAAGTGGCTGATGTTGGCGCGGCGGCGGATCAGCTTCCCCGTTCCGCTCTTTTTCAGCCGCTTCGCCGCTCCGCGATGGGTTTTCATCTTGGGCATGACAGGTACTCCTTTCAACATGTAAAATTGCATGAAAATGACGGTACACCGTATCAGTGATTTTTGGGCGCCAGGATAATCATCATGCTGCGCCCTTCCATATTGGGCTTCTTCTCAACCACAGCCAGATCGCCAACGTCTTCGATCACCCGTTCCAAAACCCGCCTGCCGATATCAGCATGTGTAATCTGCCGACCGCGAAACCGAACGCTTACCTTCACCTTATCCCCATGTTGCAAGAACTTCACGATGCTTTTCAGTTTGGTCTGAAGGTCATGTTCTTCAATGGTCGGAGACAGGCGCACCTCTTTAATCGTGATGATTTTTTGGTTTTTGCGGGCCTCTTTCTCACGCTTCGACTGCTCGTATCGAAATTTCCCGTAGTCCATAATCCGGCAAACGGGGGGTTTGGCATGAGGAGCGACATTGACCAGATCCAGATTTTTTTCCTCTGCAATCCGCAACGCTTCTCTCAAAGGAACAATGCCCAGTTGTTCCCCATTGGAATCAATCAGGCGAACCTCACGTGCCCGGATGTTTTCATTGACCAAAAAATCCTTGCTAATACGTGCCACCTCCAGCGTAAATTGGCCATATATTGTGACGACCAATAAAAAAAGGGTGTCAAAGCACCCTTGTCCTCCCGCTCATGAATCGGCCGTATTCATGAAAACCTGGCAACTGTCGTCCGACGTTGACAGGTGAGAAGCAGGTGCTTCTTCTTGGCGTCAGCATACCGAATGCTCCATTAGTATAAGCTTAATCATCCATCATTGTCAACACATTGCGACACATCTGTGTCGCTCACCGGCTTTGCCCGCAAGCCGGATAAAAGCAAGGACACCACATCCCGGGCCCGTTCCTGCGGCAGCAGCTGGCCATCCGCCTGATAAACCGCTCCCATGGCCGAAAACAGAACGCCCGCCGCCAGCTGAACGTCCATGTTCCGGAAAGCCCCTTGCCGCATCCCCTCTTCAAGTATATCACGGATCTTCGCAAACAAAGCCTGTTTTTGCTGTAAAAACCATTTGTGCATCTGTTCATCCACAAAACCAAAATCCCGTCCGCCCATTTGGATCAGGTGCCGATTTTGGTGCACAAGGCTGAGGTGCGTCTCAAACAAGGCATACAGCTTATCCAACGGGGATGCGGCAGCATCCAGCTCCCGGTTTACAGCAGCCAGATAGGCGCGCACCCGTTCCTTGAGCATATCCCGAAGAAGGGCTTCCTTGCTGTCAAAATAAAGGTAGATGGTCCCCTTGCCCACGCCGGCATGCTGGGCAATTTCCTCTATTTTTGTATTGTGGTATCCCTTTCGTCCAAAAATCTCAAACGCGCTTTCCAGGATCGCCTCCCGTTTGCCCGGCAACTGCTCACCTGAGAACTCCGTCATCCTCCTCACCTCATCTCCGGCCACCGTCATCGTTTTCATTTGTGTTCGTTTCGGTCCTGGTTACAGCCACTTGTCGTGTAACCATTTCCCCGTTTTCCGCTCTGCCATCCTGAGGACCGATGGGCCGCCGGCGGGAAAAACGTCGCCTTAGCCGGTCGAGATAATCATCTGTCAAGCTGTAAACGGCCGGTATCAACACCAGGGTGACCAACACCACGACCGCCAATGGCGCCATCATCTCCGCAGACTCACCGCCACCATAGGCAAAAGGCAGCAAGACCAAGTTGGTGGACAACATCGTCATCAAGATGGGCCTCAGCCGGATCGGTCCGGCCTGAAGCAGCGCCTGATCCCTCGCATATCCGGCTCGCCGCAAGGTGTTCGTATAATCAACCAGCACAATGGCGTTGTTCATGACCACCCCGATCAGCATGATCATGCCAATCATCGCCGTCACGCCGATATGCATGCCATGGGTAGCCAGACCAAGCAAGGCCCCGACCACCGTCGGCGGCAGACAAAACATGATGACAAACGGCTGGAAGAAGGATTCAAATTGCCCCGCCATGATCATGTACACCAGCAACACGGCCAGGACCATGGCAATCACCAGCGACTGGAACGACTCACCCATCTGTTCTGTCTCGCCGCCAAAAGACCAAGCGTACCCGTGTGGAAGCTGCAGCTGCTCCATCACCCGCTGGACATCAGCCGAAACCTCTCCCAACGAACGCTCCCCGGTTAGGCGAGCCGTGATCAAGGCCTGCCGCTGCCCATCGCTGCGGGTGATGGAAACCGGCCGCCCTTCCGAAACCACCTCGGCAACGTCGCCGAGCCTTACCAGCGCCCCGGTTGCGCTGCGAAGCGTCAGATCTTCCAGGTGACCATACTCTTGCCGGAAAGTGTCAGGAAACATCAGGCGAACGTTGTACTCATCCTCGCCGTCCCGGATCCTGGTCACCGTGCGCCCCCCAAAGGCAGTCTCAATCGCCGCCTGCATTTCCAGCGGAGAAATGCCATGCTGGCTCGCTTTTTGCCGATCGATATAAACAGCCACTTCGGGCCGTGACGCCTGCAGGTTGTTGTCGACACTGGTCAATCCGGGAATGCGGGAAATGGCCGCTGTGGCCTCTTCCGTCAACTCCTTCAAGCCGTCCAGATCCGGTCCTGCGATATTCACTTCCAGGCCGCTGGTCCCCATCGCCGACCCTTGCGTATTGACGTTTACAACAACCCCAGGAATGTCACGCGTACGCTCATAAAAATCGTTCATCACTTCCTGGGTCGTCCGCCCCCGTTCCTCACGCGGCTTCATCATCACTGTCAGTGAAGCGGTGTTGGTCGAACTGATTCCGGTGATGGCGGTCTCCTGGGAGCCACCCACGGTGCTGGAAACCAGGTCCACCTCCGGATAACTGAACAGCACCTCTTCCAGCTGCTGCACCACCTGCCTGGTTTCCGACAACTTGGCCGACGGCGGCAGTTCGACGGACACCACCGCCTGCCCCTGATCGGTCTGCGGAATAAACTCCGCACCTATCAATGGGATGAGACCCAGTGAGGCAACAAAAATGAGCAAGGAACTGATGATCACCAACCAGCGACGCCGCAGGGTCCACTCCAGAAGATGGCGGTACACCACCTCCAACCGCTCAATCCCCCGTCCAAACAGGAGCAACGGGTTGGATGAACGGCGCGGCCTGGACGAGGCGGGCAGGCTTCCAAGACGTGCAGCCAGCATCGGAACAAACGTGATGGCCCCAAACCAAGCAGCCACGTGAGAAAAAATCACAGCCAAAGCCATGGGGCCAAACAGCTCCGTCGCAAGCCCGCCGGCAAACAGCATCGGAAAGAAGACGGCAATCTGGGCCAAGGCGGATGCGGTCACCGCCGCCGTCACCTCACCCGCACCAAGCGTGGCTGCCTCTTTCCCCAGCGAACCCCGCATGCGGTAGCGGTGGATGCTCTCAATCACCACAACGGCAAAGTCCACCAGCGAGCCCATCCCGATTAATAGCCCGCCGAGAGACAAAATATTCAACGATTCCCCGGAGGCGGCCATAAAAGTAAAAGTAGCAATCACCGAGATGGGCAGCATCAACGCAACGACCAGCGTTGTCCGCCAATCAGCCAGGAAGAGGAACAGGATCAACACCGCGATCGCCCCGCCAAGCAGACCATGTTCCACCACGTTGCGAATCGACTTGTTGATAAACACGGCCTGGTCAAAAATGGGTGTCACTTTCACCCCATCCGGCAGCGACGCTTTCAGCTCATCCAGTTGTTGATACACTTCCTTGGATACCTTCACGGTATTGCCGCCGCTGGCTTTCATCACTTGCACCTGAACCACTTGCTGACCGTTTAGGAAAGCCAGTTGAGACTGCCTGGCATGGGTCAGAGAGACGTCGGCCAGATCTTCCAGCCGCACCGTACCGCCTGACGGCAGCGAAATCGCCATCGTCTTTATCTCCTCGACGTTGTTCATCTCCGCATCGAAACGGATCGCCAGCTCCTTGTCCCCCCGTTCCACTGAGCCGGCGGTAGCCATCAGGTTGGAAGAGGCCAACGTTTGCGCAATCAGGCCAGGGGTGAGGCCATATTCCGTCAGCTTGTTCGCATCCAGAATGACCTGGATTTCCTTTTGCGGGCCGCCCGTCGCCACCGCAGAGGCCACCCCATCCGCCTGTTTCAGAGAAGGAACAATCTGTTCCTCAGCCAGTTTTTGCAGCTGATCAAGCGGCATATCTCCCGTGACACCCAGAATCATCACGGGAAACGAATTCGGGTTAATCGTCAGCACCAGCGGCTTGTTGGCACCTTCCGGCAACATGCCAGAGATGCGATCCACTTGTTTCTGGATATCCAGCTGCGCCTTGTCCATGTTGGTTCCCCAGTTCATATGGATAAGCACCATCGAGGAACCGGTTTGCGACAGCGATTGAATCTTGTCCACATTGTTCACGGTACTGACGATGTTTTCAATGGGTTGGGTGATCAATTTTTCCACCTCGGCCGGTGTAGCCCCCGGGTAGGAGGTGACCACCACCACCATGGGCAACTGCAGCTCCGGCAGCAAGTCCACCGGCAAGGCCGGTAACAGGATGGCGCCAATCATCACCATCGCCGTCAGCAGCATCGTGATCAGGACGGGCCGATTGACCGAAAATTTGGCGATGTTCACTCTTGGTTCCCCTTTCTCGATGCATCAGGCTGAACAACGCGTACCTTGTCTCCGCTCCGCAACAGGTGCTGTCCCTTGGTCACCACCTGTTCGCCTGGCTGGAGTCCCGACAAAACCTGAACTTTTTGGCTGGTCATCTTGCCAATGGTGATCTGCCGCTCTTCCACAACGCCATCTTTGACCACCATGACTCTCCCCGTTTGAGGTGTTTCCCCATCCATGTAAGCCGCCACGGGAATCAGGATGCCCTTTGCAGAAACCTTTTTCGCCAAAATGACTCCCACGGTCATTCCCGAATACAGCCGGCCATCGGCATTGGCCACTTCAATCTTCAGCAAATAGGTCTTGCTCATCGGCTGCGTGGTCAAACTCTTCTCTTTCACCTTTCCTGTAAGCAACTGTCCGTTCACCTGTACCTGCATCTCCTGTCCCGCCGTGACCGCATCATACAACCCCTCCGGGAGCTGTACCTCGACCACTGCCGGATTCATCTGGACGATCGTCACCACCGGCACATTTGGGGCGGCCATCTCCCCGGGAGCTACATTCACCGAAGCCACTGTTCCGCTAACCGGCGCCACCACACGCGTATTCTCCAACTGCTGTCGCGCCGCATCCAGCGCAGCCTCCGCCTGCGCCACCTGAGCCCTGACGCCTTTGACAGCCGACTGCTGTTCAGCGGCTTTTAGTCCGCGAAGCGCGGCCTGATAGACGGAACGGGCTGTATCATAGGAGGTTTGCGCCTGTTTTACAGCCACTTCCGCCTGTCGCAATCCCTGCTTGGCCTGTTGCAGCTGCTCCGGTTTTGCCATTCCGGCATCCACCAAACGCTGCAGCTCCTGGACCTGTTTTTGCAGGTTTGCGTAAGCCTCTTTCGCCTGCTCCAGCTGCAGCCCGGCCTGTTTCATCCCGCCCTCGGCCTGCGCCACGGCAGACTGGGCGTTGGCGACTTGTGCTTCAGATTGTACACGGGCCTGCTCCGCGCCGGCCTGGGCCGCTTGCAAACCGGCTTCCGCCTGCGCCACCTGCGCTCGAACGTCTGACTCATCCATGCGGATCAAAAGCTGCCCCTGCTTCACCCGATCCCCCGGCTTCACAGCCACCTGTTCCACTTTCCCGGGAATTTTCGGTAACACCTGCACCTCCACGCTGCCCGTAACAGTGCCGCTCAACTGTACGGTCTCTTCCAGGTAGCCTTCTTGCGCTTGTTCTGTGGTCACCGACCGTATCTGTTCTTCTTGTTGTGCAGTCTCCTTCTTTTGTCCGCATCCATATAAAGGGAACATCGCCAGGATGGCAACAACCCCGATCAATATCCAACGTTTACCTCGCGTCATTGACACATGTGGTCCCTCCCCGATCTACTGACTGGACGTTCAGTCACTTGCGCCTAAAACAGTTTTATCATAATCTGTACCTTCTCCCGTGTCAATGCCCCGATCACTCGGCTAATCTACGAAACCACATTTATGCACATGAGGGCCTTGAGCCCGAATATTGGAAGATACTGGAAATAGAAAGGCAAGCCTTATATCCATTCGACCGGATGGCTTGCCTTAAGCCTTCAGCTTCATGCCGGTTCAACCTCGGGTCCATCAAACCGGTGCGATACCTTTGAATGTTACCAATGATTGTCACAGGGGCGCGAAACGACATCCTCACATTGTAACAACGAGCCGCGATACTTCTCCGCGATCCAGCCGGTCAAAGCCTTCATTGATGTCTTCCAGGCGCAAGCGGTCAGTCAGCAGCCTGTTTACCGGCAGGCGGCCCTGCTTGTAGAGCTCGATAAAACGAGGTATATCCCGTGCTGGAACACAGCTTCCAACATAAGATCCCTTGATCGTCCGCTCTTCGGCTGCAAGCAAGAGCTGCGGGAAAGAAAGATGATGATCGGGATGGGGCAGTCCCGCCGTGACGGTTGTACCCCCACGACGCGTGATGGCGATTGCCGTTTGCATGGCCGGCACGACACCGGCGGTTTCAAACGCGTACTCCACCCCGCCCTCGGTGGCTTCCCTGATTTGTTGCGTTACCTCAGGATCACGCGCGTCAAATGCGTCGGTCGCCCCCAGTTCCAGTGCCGTTTTGAGCTTTGCAGGATTTACGTCCACGGCAATGATGCGCCTTGCCCCAGCAACCCGAGCGCCGAGAATGGCACTCAGGCCGACGCCTCCAAGGCCGACGACAGCTACCGTGCTGCCCACCGGCACGCGGGCCGTGTTCACCACTGCACCAACTCCGGTCATGACGGCACAGCCGAAGAGGGCAACCTCTTCAAACGGCACGTCCGGATCCACCTTCACCAGGGAGTTCCTTGCCACAACCGCATATTCCGCAAATCCCGAGATCCCTAGATGGTGGTGGATGTCTGCGCCATCTTTATGCAGCCTTCTCTCTCCCGACAACAGCGTTCCTGCTCCGTTAGCGGCAGCGCCTGGCTCACAGAGGGCCGGCCGTCCTTCCCGGCAGGGCAAGCAGTGTCCGCAACTGGGAACAAAGGCGCAGACGACATGATCGCCAGGCCGGAGGTCGGTCACGCCAGGACCTACTTCCACGACCTCACCCGCAGCTTCATGACCAAGCGCCATCGGCACCGGCCGGGGCCGGCTGCCGTTGATGACCGACAAATCCGAGTGGCACAGCCCGGTGGCACGAATGCGAATGAGCACTTCACCCATTTGGGGCGGGTCAAGATCAAGCGTCTCAATGCGAAGCGGCTGACTGTCCTTGTAAGGAGCCGGAAGATTCATTTCATGCAGAACGGCGGCGCGAATTTTCATCTGGCAGTGCCTCCTTTACGAGATAACAATATCCTCAATTTTTGAAGAGGGTATCCTTTGAGCGGTTATGTAAGGTTCGACCAAGTATATCCGAGATCCGATCAGCGAAGATGCTGCTCCAGTTGTTTCCGAATGTGCGGCGGAATTGGTTCCGGTTTCTTATCCGCAAAATTGTAGTGGACGTACGTGCATTCTCCCCGTGCCCGCAACACATTGTCTTGAAATAACTCCTCCGCCAATTGCAAACTTGTATTGCCAATCTTCTTGATCCAAGTTCGCACCTCCACCTCCCGGCCGTAGAAGGTTTCTTTCACAAAATCGATGTTCATGTTAACCAGGACCAATTTCCAATTCCGAAAAGACAGGTCAGGTGTAAATAAACGAAAAATTTCATCACGTCCAGCTTCAAACCAAATCGGAATGGTCGTGTTATTGATGTGACCGACGCCATCTGTCTCGGATACACGTGGACGAATCCTCGTGACAAACATTCAATCCCCCCTTATCTTTATTGTTGTTGAGTTTATTTTTTCACTGTTTGAGATATATTTTTTTCGCTTGATATTGCTATAATAACTGAATTGATGACAAAATTCACTGTTTCGCCGAAAAAGCACAAAAAGAAAGCGGCTACACTTCCGCGCAGTGTTGATGAAACACGCAAAAACAGCTGCATGTCCCACGATGCAGCTGTTTTCCAAAAGCTATTCCAAAAGCTAAATGAGCCGGATTTTCCGCGACATCTTTTGAAACGCTTGCAGCACTTTCGCCTTGATGTCATCCACGTCCATGCCGACGTAAGCTGCCGCATCCCGCTGCGCGCTGATCACCTGATCCAACTGTGGCAACCAGCGGTCAAAGAGCATCCGTCCCTTTTGCCTCTCTTCCCCGGGGGCTTGTTGAATCCGTTCCTTCAGAAAAGGAATCACCGGCTCCAACGACCGATTTTCCTCCTCCAAAAATTGCCGGATGGTCTCCCGAAACAGCGAAATCGATGTCGTCTCAGCCACCCGTTCATAAATCGCCGGCAAAACAACACTATCCAGAAAAAAGGGAACGGCCAGGCACTTCCCCAAAACGCCTTCATTTCTCACATCATTGCCAAACTGGACCAATTGCGGATGGAATTCAGCCGGCGGTTGCTCCATTTCGATGATTTCCTTGAGCAGACGGGAACGCTTCAACTTTTCCCCTGCCCGGTGCAACCAGTAAGCCTGTTCATCATCGCTATATTTGGCTTCCGAAGGAACCGCCGCCAGTGCCGCATACGTCTGGGCACCAAGCCATTCGCAACCGTACAATTGGGAGAACAATTGGGCATAGGCCGACTTTTCTTCCAGTGTCAACCCTTCCAAAAACATGTCAATCTCGGCCAGCCGCCTCGTCCACTGCGACATCCACCTCCTCATCTCATCCAATGCGCCTTCCGCCTCGTACATCATCTCCTTGTCATCCAAAAAAAGCAGATCCATGGCAGCACCCCTTTCTCAAATCTTTAGATGTTTGATTTTCGACGCATCGGAATTGCCGTCTAATTGTTGCAGAATTTGATCCAGTTTAGCCTCCAGTTGTGCAAGGCGTCGGTCTTGTTCTGCCAGGCGCTTATTGACGACTTGGGCAAACTCACGCATCATCCGCTCCGTCTGACCATCCTGGCGATGAACCAGTTCCTCCCAGTGATCGTTCAAACTGGCTCGAAACTGTGTAATCCACTCATAAACCAATTTGTTGGAAGGATCATTGCTGATCACCCGCCTGAAAGCATCCCTGATCGTCTCCCGTTTTCCGCGCACGCCATGATCCTTGCCGTACAAAAGGTGCTCTTCGATGATCCGCTGAATGTCGGGATTGTTCGGCCCGCCACTCTGGCGATAAAAGGCTTCAATCCGTTCTCTCATCGTCGGGCTTTCTTGTTCATTTGTCAGGATATCCTGCTCGTTCGCCATCCTATCCCTCCTGACTCAAAATCGTCAAAACAACGATCGTTGTTTCTTCCGCCACCAGGAGCGTACGACTGCAACCCCTGCCGCAAGCAGCAATACCACAACCAGCACAACTTGGAATGCACCAGGCAATCCCACCAACACTCCTGAACGATACAGCAGACTGAAACTGATCAGGATGCTGGAGACAAAAATGGCCAGAGAAACACGGTTAAAAATGGTCAGCAGCGTGTTGCGGGTGGTCGCATCCATCTGAATCCGGATATTGAGACCCATCTCATTCCAGAACAAATGTTCAAGAAATTTGTTGAGCCGCCGGGGGAGCGTCCCAAGCAGCTTTCCTGTTTCTTGGACGAGGCTGGCATTTGAGCGGTAGTTGAAGCGCTTTTCCAAAATCGACTCCATGACCTGGACATCGGCGCTCTCCACCACCGTATGGTAACTGATTTCAGGGCACAGCCAGCGGGCCGTTCCTTCCGTCGCGGAAAACCCCTTGGCCCAAAGGGCCAGTCCGTTCGGAATCTTGCAATAGTTGGCCACACCGATGCGAATCAGGTTAAGCACCAAGGCCCCCCAGTTGTATTTCATATCCCCCTGCTCGCTGTTGACATAATGAATCATCATCGAGCGCAACTGATCCCGCAGTTTCACCGGATCGGTATAAATGGTCGGTTCGATGATGTCCATCGCACATTCCGTCGCATCTTCCGCCTGGTTTAATCGAATATGCATCAACATCCGGAAAATGGCCTGCGCGTGAAGCACATCCATTTTCCCGGTCATGCCCCAATCAATGACCACCGCCTTGCGCGTCTTGCGATCGATCAGGATATTGCTGCCGTGCGCATCGGCGTGGTAATGGCCGTTGGCCATCGAGAGAATGTAATAATGCGCCAGGTCCAGCATCACTTTCAAGCGTTCCTCAAAAGTGTAAAAATCCACAGGAAATTCTTTAATCGTCCAGCCATCGATAAATTCCATCACGAGAACATGCTTGGTAGCAAGGTAAACTTCCGGAACGCGAATCCACTCGAAATCGTTTTCATATTGGCGATGTTCGTTCATCGTCCGTGCCTCGGCCCGCATGTCCAACTCCTTAAGTGAACTGGAATAGTAATCCTCGACCAAGCCCGTCAAGTCCAAAGAGGCCCGCAGTTCCTCAGGCAAAAGGGCGTTCAGCCGCTTCACCAATTTCTTGATCACCACGATGTCGGTTTGAAACAACTTCTCCACAGTCGGACGAACCACTTTCACGGCCACGTCCTGGCCGCTTTTCATCTTGGCACGGTAGACTTGCGCCAACGAAGCGGAGCCTAATGGCCGGGGATCGATCCATTCAAATGTTTGCAGCCCGTCTGGAAGCTCTTCTTCCAACATAAGCTGCAAGTAGCCAAACGGGAGAGGCGGCACCTCATCCAACAATTTTTCCAGCTCACGGGTGACCGGTTCGGGAAGAATGTCCTGTCGCGTTACCAGAACTTGCCCCAACTTGATAAAGGTAGGGCCCAGTTCTTCAAACGCCTCCCGTAACTTCATCCCCAACTGGCGCAAATTTTCCTCTTCCGTTTGATTCCGCTTTTTTTTGGAAAACAATGAAACGAGGCTGTTCTGCCGAAAAAAGTATCCCAAGCCATGCTTTGCAATCACCGCGAAAATCTTCCGCTGCCTGGAACGGGGATAGATGGCGCGCTTCTCGCGCTCAATCTCTTGGCGTATGGCATTTAATTGCTGGGCAGAAACGACCGCTTCCTGTTCCTTCTCCAGAAC
>Ga0207870_100673_pt1 | contig 11547 bp, 9 predicted proteins | sample CeladaPassage60B_FD_187477 | JGI IMG/M metagenome (GOLD analysis project Ga0207870, IMG submission 187477) | Cellulose-adapted microbial communities from the Joint BioEnergy Institute, USA - Passage3 60B (SPAdes) (version 2) | ecosystem: Engineered > Bioreactor > Continuous culture > Unclassified... | reverse complement strand
ATGGAGTTTATGGGAGCCAAGTCCAAACGAGATCAGTCTGTCGTTTTGAGTCAACTGCAGCAATGGATTTTGAGTTTGCCCAGTTATATCAAGGGTTTGTTTGTAAAATTAAGCTGCGAAAGTTGAGTTAATAACATTTTTTGTGTTTTTATTGGGAAGATATATCGTTGAATTTTTGCATGGTGGTGAATGGTGGAGAAGAGTTTCTACAGAAATGATAATTCCAGATGGAATAATAATTAAAACATTTATTATTCTGTATTTTTCTTTATTAAGTCTAATCTTTGGTCACTGGATGGCTGGAAAAATTAAAATAAAATTTGCTTTCAACAAAACAATACCACGAGAAACAAATATAATGAGGGAAAATATAAGATTAATAAGTGCTACTATATTTTGGTTAACCTATATAGGGGGAATAACTAACACTCTTTATAAGCTAATATATATTAAAAATAATTCATATTTATCATATTACACTGAATATGAAGGAAATGCTTTATTATCAATTTTAGAAAATATTAATACTGTTTCCTTTTTTATGTATTTGGCTACTTTGCCCCCTAAGAAAAAAACTTTAGTTTATTTATTCTTTTATTTATTTGCTAACTTATTGACAATATTGACTGGAATACGTGGAAATGCAGTAATTGCCATCCTTATCGTAATTTTTTATTGTTATTATAGAGATAAGTATAAAGAAGATGCGAATGAAAGATGGTTTTCAAAGAAATTATTGTGGATTAGTATACTTCTATTACCATTCGGATTAGTTTTTTTAAAGGCTCTAACATTTATAAGAGCAGGAATATCTTACAATAATTTATCATTTTGGGATTTGTTTTTAGGATTTTTTCAAGGTACTGGCGGAAGCGGAAATTTGATATCTTATGCACTTTTATATAATGATGAACTTCCAAGTACAAATGTAAGTTATGTTTTTGGACCAATTATTAACTTAATTAAAGATTATCAACTGTTTGGATTGGTGTTTTCAACAGAAACATATAGTGGAAATTCAATAGAATATGCATTGTATGGTAATAGTTTTTCACATACTATTAGCTATTTGGTGTTAAAAAATGCTTATCTTAGAGGAAGGGGACTAGGTTCATCTTACATAGCAGAGCTTTATGTTGATTTTGGGGTTGTTGGGATAATTGTATTTAATATTATATTAGGATATATATTGTATAAATATTCTAATCTTAAACAATATAAAATATGGCAACTTTCTTTATTATTATTAATTTTAAATTCAATTTTTTTCATGTCGCGTGCTAGTGCATTAAATTGGTTAATTTTGATATTCCGAGAAACCACAATAATAACAATACTATCTATTTATTTACTTTCAATAATGCTTAGTAAGAGATATAAAAAACTGGGTAAAAAAATAAACTATTAACAATTTTCGAGGTTATAAATCCCGTTGTTCTTTATATTCGTGCGCCTATATTTGCGCCAAGGATGATCAGGTCCTGGCTTGTACGATTTCTTTTCTGAGCTCTCCTTTTTCTTTTCAGGAGTTTTTGCCGCTTTGTTCCGGGTTGCTTCCATCAAGGGGTAGGGCTTACCTTTGTACCAGACAAACAGTCTGCCATCCAGCGTTTTTCGGACTTCCACCGGCGTTTTGGCCGGAATGGTTGGACTGGAATTTGGGACGTCGAGGATGTACGTTTTTCCTCGGTAGGAGATGGTTTCTCCAGGTCCGACGATCCGTTGATCGCGAAAACAAAGAATCAAATCCAGGGACTGTCCCGGTTCCAAAGGAACAAAGGCACTTTCCGGTTCAAGAGGCGCTACGGCAAACTTCTCGTTATGTTCTTTGATCAACTCCGGAAGGACTTGGTTTGCCTCCTCCAGGGTCTGGATGCCGCGCAGGCGCAACTCGACAGCATAGATGCTCATGGGAATGCCATACTGCTTGATCATTTGCCGGATCAGAAGGAAATAGCCCTCGGTATCTTCCTGGCGGAGGAAGACCGCGGCCAAGATTTTTCCCGTGGCATCGTCAATGGCCGCCAAAAGAGCCAAAGGTTCAGCACGGTCTTCCAACCAATGATGGAAACTGCCGTCAATCTGGACCAACATGCCGGTTTGCGGTTTCCGTTCTCTCGGGCGGTGAACCTTTGCCGGGCGCCGTTTCCGTTTGGGCGGGATGTTGGCTTGGCATCGAATGCGGCGGACCGTGGAAGGGCTGACCCGGATTCCCTCCTGTTTGGCCAATCATTCGGAGAAATGGACATCATTGCAGTGTCGATATTTTTCACTTTGGCGGAGATTCAGGATTTTTTGCCGGATGTCTTCGGATAAAGCATGTACAGGTTTTCGCCCCCGGTTTTTGTGAATGACTCCGTTTTCATCCTCCTCAAGGACTCGTTTTTTTAGGCGATAAACCTGACGAAGACTTAGCGATAACAATTCGGCAGTTTGTTTTCAGGTGATATATCCATCGAACCATTGACTTTGTAACGCTTCAATATCTTTTTACTCAATGGAATTCTCTCTTGTTTCTTACTGATATTTACACTGAAGTGTTACTTTATGACGATATCACAGGAATAACAAACTATTTTCGGGGATTTGAAATAAAAACACCACTTTTAAGACAATCATATAGAGATTGATATTTTTACCACTGAACATGTTTTAGTTGCATCGAAATTCTTTTTTGGAGTTAAGTCCGTAAAATTGTGTAAAAAGGAATCTCAAAAAAATGAGCCATTTTCAAAATCCCCTCGGTTAGAATGTAGTTGTCGAGAAAACATTCCAAAGAGAGGGGTTTTGAAATGGCTCAATATCAGATTTCCGTAGATTCGCAACTTTTGCATCAACTTTTTTCGGTAACACCCAGGATGCGGGAGTAGCCAAGTTGCTGGAATCCGTACTGAACCAAGTGTTACAAGCCCAGGCGACGGAACAGTTGAGGGCAGAGTCCTACGAACGGACGGAAGAACGAAAAGGATATCGAAACGGTACATATCCGCACCAACTGTACTCGGGTCGGCACCATTACGCTTCGCGTCCCCCGGATTCGCGGCGGGAAGTTCTCAACGGAGCTACTTCTCACAAGGATGCGAAATGTCCCGCCTCCCTCTTCCGGAGAGAATACGGCATTCTACCCGAGGGAATATTTACACACAAATATGGACTTGATCTTTTTTGGTTCTAACACATAAAAGTTTTTTAACGAATTCTTTAAATAAAAATTAGGAGCTATGAGTTAGTTTGATAAAACTAATTTGATTGTTTGAACGAACATTTCACTTGAATCATGTCTCTTGTATTCAGTTCCATGCTCTTTACGAACGTGTTCATCTAGAAACGCCAATAAACTTCAAAAAATGGGAACAATTACTTCAAGATAATCAGAATCGAAGTCTTTTGAAGTCATTTTTATTTTAATATTTGTGTTTCAATATTATTGAACTTACGAGGGATGAATAATGAAATTAAAAGTTATTCAATTAACAGGGTCTTTAATTATTGGCGGCGCTGAAACAATTGTTAAAGAATATGCATTGAACCTTGATAAGGAAAAATTTGATTGTATTGTTGTTTTGTTATCTGAAAAAAAAAATACAATTCTTGAAAAACAACTAATAGATAATGGAATAAAAGTATTTTTTTTAGGAGAGAAAAAATTGTTGGCTTCGAATAATTTTATTGCAAAAATAGCAAATTTTATTTATAAAGTTTATAGTTTTAGAAAGTTTATAAAAAATGAAAAACCAGACATTATTCATACTCACCAAGCAGTAAACAGATATTTACTTTCAATTAATACAAAAAAAATGAATATTAAATTATTTCATACATATCATACAGAAATACATCGTTATATTAAAAATTATAAGGATTATAAATTTGCAACTAAATATTGTATTCACCATAGGGATATGATACCAATTGCTCTACACGAAAAAATGAAAAATGATAGTAACTCTATTTTTAGAACAAATAAGACCATTATTATAAACAATGGTATTGAATTCGAAAGGTTTAGAAACCCAAAAAAAAGCAGAGAAATTGTCCTAAAAGAATTAAATATTGAAAAAGATAGTTTTGTAATAGGGCATGTTGGAAGGTTCCATAAGGTAAAAAATCATGAATTCATAATAAAAGTTTTTTATGAAGTCCAAAAAATTAAACCAGATTCATATTTATTATTAATAGGAGAAGGCGAATTAATGGGAAATATTAAACAACTAGTAAATAAATTTGGGATACAGAGAAAAGTAAAATTTTTGGGAAACAGAGGAGATATTCCAGATTTATTAAATTCTATGGATGCTTTTATTTTCCCATCAATTGTCGAGGGATTCCCTGTAAGTTTAATAGAGGCACAGGCAGCAGGACTGAGGTGTGTCATATCTAACAATATTACTAAAAGTGCTATTTTAACAGAAAATACAATAGCACTTAGTTTAGATGATCCTATTGAATTATGGGGCAAATGTTTGCTTGATAAAAGCTGGAAAGGTAAAGCTTACGGTCGCATAGAGGATTTTGATATTAGAAAAAGCATAAAAGCTTTGGAATCAATTTATTTGGATATTGCAAGTGTATTTAAAAAATAGAGAATGTATCTTTTGGTTGAAAGATAATTTTTTAAGTAAAGGAATAGTTTGAAGTGGAAAAGAGCAGAAAACAAGCTACAGCAAAAAATATTACTTTTAGTTTAATCTATCAAATTATTACTGTTATAATGGGTTTTATAATACCACAACTTTTTTTAAATATTTATGGCCCAAAAATTCATGGTTTAACATCATCCATTACAAATATAATTAGTTATGTATTATTACTAACTGCTGGTTTAAATGCTGCCTCGATTCAAGCCTTATATGTACCATTAAGTAAAAATGAGATTACAAGAATAAATCAAGTATTAAACGCCATTAAACAGTATTATTATCGTATTAGTTTAGTTTTATTTGTTGTAATAAGTCTAATCTCCTTCATTTTGCCCATATTTATTAAGGATGTACCAACTAGTACGGTTTTTTTACTTATGTTAATAATGGGCATGCAAAGTACGTTAGATTGTTATCTAGTAAGTAAGTATCGTATTTTGTTGCAAGCTGACCAAAAATTATATATAAATGTTATTATTAATATAATATTAATATTCATAAGGGGAATTTTACAGATATTCCTAATTATTAACGAATGTTCAGTAATAATTGTACAAGCAATACCAACATTGATGATTTTTGTTTTATGGATATTTCAATTAATTTATGTGCGTAAACATTATCCTTTTTTAAATAAAAAAATTAGGCCAGATAAATCAGCTTTATCTAAACGTTGGGCAGCATTTATACATCAAATAGCTGGATTAATAGTAAATAATGTAGATATTTTACTACTTACATTATTGGGAGATATGATTTTGGTTAGTATTTATTCAGTATATCAAATGGTTTTTTCACATATTAACAACATGATGACGTCAGTATTTTCTCAAGGTACAGTGGCGAGTTTTGGCCATTTAATGGGAACTGATAACAAAATTTCTTTAAGGAAAAATTATAATGTATTTGAGCTTTTATATTTTATAATAGTATCAATAGTTTTTTCTATAACTGCTACAATGATGTTGCCATTTGTCCAAATTTATACAAGTGATGTCAAAAATGTAAATTATTTTGATTTAAAATTAGTTATTTTATTTGTAACTATAGCTGTTGCAAATAATTTGAGAGTACCTGGTTTAATGTTGATTAACGCAGGTGGATTTTATAAAGAAACGCTATGGAGGGCTTTAATAGAGTCTGCTTTGAAACTTATTTCTTCAATAATATTAATGAATTATTGGGGTATATATGGAATTTTATTCGGGTCAGTTGTTTCTTTTGCATATAGAACTGTAGATATAATATTTTTTTCAAATAAATTTATATTAAATCAATCATCTGCAAGAACATTTTATCGTTCTTTAAGAGTAATAATCGTAATTCTTATCAATGTTTTTGTATTTAATATAATATCTCCTTATAATATATCTTCTTGGCCAAAATGGATTATTATTACAACGATAGTTGGTATATATTCCAGTATAATAACTTTAATAGTTAATATTGTATTTGATTTTAAAACTTTGAAAGATATATTTTCTTTTTTAAAAATTATATTAAAAACTTAAATTGCAATAATAAATGCAACAACTCCCAGTAATCCAAAATATGGTTATGATCAAGCGATGTTTCGTAACTCTTCATGAAACGCATCGTTTGGTGAACGATATTCCAGGATCTTCCTGGGGAGGGTGTTACACCAGGTCTCTACATCGATCATGAGCGAAGGATCGATATCCTCAATGGACTTGCCTTTTGGAATCAATCGACGAATGAGTCCGTTGTGGCGTTCATTGGTTCCTCGTTCACATGATGTGTAAGGAGGTGTGTAATACACCTCGGATTCGATAGCCTGGCTGAGTTCACTGAATTCAGCTCCATTGTCTGATGTGATCGTTTTGAACACGGTTGAGAATACGGATCCATACTGTTGCTTCAATTCCTGTAAGGCTTGCTTCACGCATTTCGCCGTCTTGCGATCGATCTTCAGGATGTGTTCTTTGCGCATCTTGCGTTCGGTCAATGTGAGCAGCGCCGCTCCTTTTTTGTTGGTGCCTAAGACGGTATCAACTTCCCAATGGCCGAATTCCAGACGTTCATCGATATGCCGGGGACGCTGTTCAATGCTTGTGCCTAGCCTCTTCTTATGTTGCCGTTTTCGCTTTTTCTTGGTGTTGCGGGACACTTTTAAAGGCAGATCAATGTTCTTGATTGGAAGCAGACCAAGGTCGATATAGCGGTACAGGGTCTTGGTGTAAACCCATTGACCATCGAACAAGTGCCAGATCTTGACATAGCCGCAAACGGCGTCAGGAGAAAAGTGTCATCACGGATCTTCTGCACGGCGAAAGGAATGAAATCCGTGGTCTTGGATCAGCTTATACTTCGCACCACAACGGGAACGGTTCGATTCATAGACACGTTGGCCCACATCTGCAAAGTATGCTTGATACTCGGTCAGATCAGACCGTCGCTTGCGTCACGGTTCCTCGCTTCAACTCACGGGAGATCGTAGACTTATGACAGCCGATGATGTCCGCGATTTCCTGCAGTGACTTTCCCTGATTGCGACGCGCTTGGATCTGACCACGATCAAAAACGGTGAGATGCGAAAAGGTACGAGTTGTGTTATGATGAGAGCGGGCCGTGGTATTCCTCCTGTTATGTATGGGTTTGTGTCGACTTCATCATAACGGAATTACTGTGGCTTTTGTATATTTATTTTGTTGCATTTAATTTTACAATGAACCATTATATTAAAAAAATTTAGGAGGAAAAAGATTTGAAAAACAAGACTTATTTAATTACTGGGACTGCTGGTTTTATAGGTTTTTTTCTAGCAAAAAATTTATTAGAAAAAAATTGTCAAGTAGTTGGTATTGATAATATGAATGACTATTATGATCCAAATTTAAAAGATTTCCGTTTAAAACAACTTCGAACATTCGATCAATTTACATTTATTAAAGGGGATATTTCAAATAAAGAATTAATATTAAGTATATTTAAAAAACACAATCCAAACGTTGTAGTTAACTTGGCTGCACAAGCAGGTGTCCGTTATTCACTGGTAAATCCAGATGCCTACATTCAAAGTAATATTATAGGTTTTTATAATATATTAGAAGCATGCAGATACTATCCTGTGGAGCACTTAGTGTATGCCTCTTCCAGTTCAGTTTACGGTGCCAACAAAAAAGTACCTTTTGAAGAAACAGATTTTGTGGACCATCCAGTCTCACTATATGCAGCTACGAAAAAATCCAATGAACTGATGGCTTATACATACAGCCATCTTTATAAGATACCTGCAACGGCTTTACGTTTCTTTACGGTTTATGGACCGTTGGGTCGCCCTGATATGGCTTATTTCAGTTTTACAAACAAATATTTTGCTGGTGAACCTATTCGAATTTTTAACAATGGTGATTTAGAACATGATCTTTATAGAGATTTTACTTACATTGATGATATAATTGAAGGAGTTGTTCGATTACTTGAAAAACCTCCTACTGGATCAGATCCTCATAGAGTTTTTAATATTGGAAATAACCAGCCGGTAAAACTTATGAAATTCATCGAATCGTTAGAAAATGCGTTAAGCAATGCTCTTGGTAGAAAAGTGGTATTTAAGAAAATATTTGAGCCGATGAAACCGGGTGATGTACCTGCAACATATGCTTCTTCAGATTTATTATATAAAGCAGTCGGTTTTAAACCGAAAACAAGTATTGAGGAAGGTTTGCAAAAATTTGCTGATTGGTATGTCAGTTATTATCAGGTGAAAAAATAACTAACGCTCTCATTTAAATGAGAGTGTTATTTATTTGTACAGTGATGAAAAATGATTAAATATAATATAGTTTTGAAAATAAAAAATTTTTTGGTTTAAAGAATAGAAAAATTTGTCTTGAAAAGAGGGACCATCCATGAAAATCGCAATTGCAGGAGCCGGTTATGTAGGATTGGCGAACGCCGTTCTGCTGGCCCAAAACAATGAAGTGGTTGTGCTCGACATCATTCAAGAAAAAGTGGACATGATTAATAACAGACGGTCGCCCATTGTGGATCAGGAATTGGAAGAATACTTGGCTACGAAGGATTTGCATTTAACGGCGACGACGGACAATTACAAAGCGTATAAGGATGCCGATTATGTCGTTATTTGCACGCCGACTAATTATGACCCGGAGAAAAATTACTTTAATACCCGATCCGTTGAAGCGGTCATTGCCAATGTCCTTTCCATTAATCCTGATGCCGTCATGGTAATTAAATCCACCGTACCGGTCGGCTATACGAAAAAAATAAAAGAGAAATTTGAAACGGATAATATTATTTTCTCACCGGAATTTTTACGTGAAGGAAAGGCTTTATACGACAATTTGTACCCCTCGCGCGTGATCGTAGGCGAAAAATCGGAACGGGCGAAAAAATTTGCGGATTTGTTAGTGGAAGGCGCGCTGAAGAAGGATGTGCCTGTTTTGTTCACCAATTCGACGGAAGCGGAAGCCATCAAACTGTTTGCCAATACGTATCTCGCCATGCGGGTGGCATTTTTTAATGAATTGGATACATATGCCGAAATCAGGGGTCTGGACACGAGACAGATCATTGAAGGGGTATGCCTGGATCCGAGAATCGGCAATTTCTATAACAACCCGTCTTTTGGTTATGGCGGCTACTGCCTGCCGAAAGACACGAAGCAATTGCTGGCCAATTATCAAGACGTGCCGAATAATATCATGAAGGCGGTTGTGGATGCGAACCGGACGAGAAAAGATCATATCGCCGAAATGATCATTAAACGGAATCCGAAGGTCGTCGGAATCTATAGGCTTACCATGAAAACCAATTCGGATAATTTCCGGGAATCTTCCGTTCAAGGGGTTATGAAACGGATCAAAGGGAAAGGCATTGAAGTCATCGTTTACGAACCGACGTTGGATGCGGACACCTTCTTTAATTCCAAGGTTATCAATGATTTTGACGAATTTGCCAAACGGTCGGATATCATCGTCGCCAACCGCATGTCCGAGGAACTGAAACCGGTAATTGACAAGGTGTACACCAGGGATATTTTCGGCAGGGATTGAAAAACCAACGCAATACAGGCTCAATATAATGCATGGGTGCCGAAAATTATGAATCCATGTCATTTAAAATGGGAACAGCATAAAATGGCATGGGTTCTCTACTAAAAAAATGAAAAAGGAATGAGACATGGAGACGAGGACGGAGAAAAAAACGAAAAATCGGAAAAGAATCGTTGGATACAGCCTCCTCTTGATTGTATTGCTCACGCTTGGAATTGGGATCTATGCCTACCAGCATTACAAACCGGAGAATCATTTTAAGAAAGTGCCGTTGATTTCGACCGGTGACAAAAAATCGAATGGCACCGTGGAAATAGACGATCCCGTCTTTAACGTTTTGCTCATCGGATCGGATCAACGGAAAGGGCAGAAGATCGGGCATTCCGATTCGATGATGGTCGTCCATGTGAACTTGAAAGACCATCAATACCATATTTTGAGCATTCCCAGGGATTCGCGGGTCCATTTGGACGGGTACGGATACACGAAGCTGACGAGTGTCCAATATGTGATGCAGGCCAAACACGGATCGAAAAAGGGGATCGAAGAAGCGGTCAAGGCCATCAGCGACTTTACCGGCATTCCGATCAATTACTATGTGGAAACGAACTATTGGGGGCTTGAAGGGATCGTCGATGTGCTCGGCGGCATTGAAATGAATGTCCCCTTTGATGTCAGGCTTACCCACCCCTGGTATAAAGAAAATCAAAATAAGGTGATTACAGCCGGTACGCATACCTTTGACGGGAAAATGGTCACCGAACTTGTCCATGAGCGGTATTCCCTGGCGAACGGCGATTATGGCCGCCAGCAGCTCCAGGGAGAAGTGCTCAAGGCCATCGCCAAAAAGGCGCTGAGTGTCGGCAATATTCCCAAATTGCCCAAGCTGTTCGATTCCATTTCCGATTTTATCGTCGAAACGAATATGACCAAATCGGACATCATCAGCATGGCCTATGCCGTCAAAGATTTTGACCCGGACTCCCAAGTCCATTACCATCAGCTCAAAGGGAAAGGCCAAACCCTTTACGATGATGTCCTGCAGGCCAACAATTCGCAGATCGTCATTGATGAAAAGGAAATGAAAGAGATTGTGGAGAAATACTTCATTCCATAATCGGACATGAAAGATGAACCGCCTCGACAAAGGAAAAAGCCGGCGGGAGGTTGCCCCTCCCGCTTTTGATTTTCCGGCATTCTTTCGTCTGTGAAGAAGCGGAAACGGCGAAAATATTCGCCGCTGGACGCATTGACGGGCGGACAATCCGAATCGATTGTTTATGGCATATAAATGGAGCTCTCCGAATCCAACTCCGGACTGCGAAAGGTTACAGCCCCCCCTGATTGGTGGCTGTCATAAGCCCGTACTGATTACTGACTGATCCCCTTTCTTTAACGGCGATCCCCCGGCAGTTCTTCAACTATTGCCTAAAGGATTTGCCACAGGTCATGCCCCAACGGCAATTAGCGAAACTATCGTTTCTGTCCATTAATCCACAGGCAATCGGAGGCCTTCCCTTCCCTCCTCTTCACCCTTGTCATGGATACTTCTCCGTGATTCCCCTTCTTTTCTTCCCGTTGATTTTGCTTTCCGTGTTCTCCCTTTTTCACACGCGCCTTATGGGTGAATATACTGATTATGTGAAAAATATGAAGGAGGCATGTGCTTTTGCATCAATATCCGTTGTACCCTTATTGGTCGATGCCGATGCAGCCCGCCGGTCAACAACAGGCATCCTTGAACCCGAGTTCGACAGTTTTGAGGCCATTTTAGGCAAATAGAAATGGCCAAAACGCCGTTAAATCAAGGATTTCGCGGTGTGGATCCTAGAAAAAACGCCGAATTTCATAGGCACACGATTTATTAA
>Ga0207870_100671_pt1 | contig 11597 bp, 8 predicted proteins | sample CeladaPassage60B_FD_187477 | JGI IMG/M metagenome (GOLD analysis project Ga0207870, IMG submission 187477) | Cellulose-adapted microbial communities from the Joint BioEnergy Institute, USA - Passage3 60B (SPAdes) (version 2) | ecosystem: Engineered > Bioreactor > Continuous culture > Unclassified... | reverse complement strand
GACTCTCGCGGCCTCTCTGCGGTAGCACTCCCTGACCCGCCGCCCTTCTCGGCCGAGGAGCTCCCGCCGGGTGAATCCGGCCGGATCCTCATCCGGGAAGCGCTTGCGGTACATCTCCCGGGCCACTTCGAGTCTGGTCCGGTGGTTGGCCCACTTGGTCGCTTGCGCCTCCACCAGCGCGGATGAACGGGTGAGGGATCTGCCGCCCGAATAGAACCGAACCCCGTTCTCCCCGACCCACACGACTCCCGCCCCGCTATCGCCGAGCAGGCTCATCGCCTGATGCGTGACGCGGGTACCGGGGCCGAGCAGCAGTGTTCCGATCGTGGACGACGGGATATGGATGATGCCCTCCGCGTCCTCAGCGGTGAGGGCGTTGTCCTCCCGGTGTATGGTGCACCGCTCGAGGTACACGAACGAGAGGCGGGCCCCGGCGCGGGTGAGCTCCCATGGGGAGGACGCGCCGCGCTTGCCGACGGTGGTCATGATTCACACCGCGCCAGGGTCAACAGGCCGCAGCCGTAGGCCTTCGCCCGGCCGAGCCCTCGGGTGAGGGTCCGGCGGAGGGCATCGGGGTCGGTCACCTCGAGCAGTCCGTCGTAGGTGACGGTGACCAGGGTCACCCTGTCCCGGCCGTTCCTCGTGAAGGTGAGCCGGCGCCGTTCCTGGATGACCAGCTCATGTTCGTCGCCCTCGGGGAGGAGCCGCTTCTCCAAGGGTTTCTCGACCACTTTGAAGCCGGCGGCTTCCTGACGCCGCAGGAGCCAGCGCACCTGATGGCGAAGGCTGACGTGAGCGGTGATCTTGGTGGGTTCGGCATCCGTGCGGCGGGCGAGGTGAACCGGGTTGGCGGTGAGCCGGAACGCCCAGCGGTCGCCTTTGGCCAGCCGGGAGAGGAACGGCGCATAGTCGTAGGTCTCCCATCGGCCGGTCTCAGGCCAGCCGGCCTGCTCGACCAGGTGGGTCAGATCGGGCTTGGCCGGGCTGACGATGCAGAGGTAGGTCTCGGCCCGGCTGTTCCGATCGACCCGCCACAGCACCCGCGGTCCGCCGGACGGAGCGGGTGGCATCTCGGCGAAGGCGGACATCACCGCCGCGTGCAGCCGTTGGGGTGATGACAGTAACCGGCGAGCCCCGACTCGCGCGGTGTTGAAGCGGAATCGGCTGAGGTACATCACGTATCCCTCAGGACGGACGTCGGATCGTGGTCACGGCGGGCGGCCGGGTTGCGCACCGTCACGCGCATATGGCGGATGCCGCGCAGCGCGTACTGGCGGTGCAGGGGATCGAAGGTGATCGGCTGGTCTCGCAGGCTGGCGGTCTGCTCCTCGGCCGCCGCGGGCTCGATGAGGATCTCCAGGTCGATCTCGGCCCGGTCGCGGTTGCGTCGCTGGTACCAGCGTGCCGCCCGCCATTCCTCCTCGTTCAGCGCACGTTCCAGCGTGAGCTCGTGCCGGACACCCAGGCTTATCGGCCGGGCCGGAGGGCAGGAGCGGCGTCCCAGATAGGGGAGGAAGACCGGGTTGAGCAGAGACCGGTGGAGCTCCTCGATGATCCCGTGCTCACCCTCGACCCCTGCGACGAACACGGCGTCCGCCAGATAGAAGCGTTCCGAGATCGGAAAGCCATCTCCGGTGTCGAACCGGTGGGCGGTGTGGAAGTCGCGGAGCAGAGTGCCGGGCTGGTCGATGCGCACGCCGAAGCGCAATGCGGCCAGGTCGGCCAGATCGGCAGACCGCTGACGTCCTTGCGCCGCGGCGAGCAGGCCGATCACGCCGCTCTTGGTGGGGGCCGCCTCGGTGGCTCGCCGGGCGAACCGGGAGGACGACCCCCACGACTGCAGCGGGCCCGCCAGCTGCATCAGCAGGACGCTCATGCCCCACCCTGCCGCCGGACGACCTCGGCACCGACCGCCGAGACCAGCTCCGAGATCGACGACACCTCGTGTCCCAGCCGGGAAAGTGCCTGAGTGTTCTTGCCCACCCGGAGCACCCAGGTTGGGACGTCCTCCTCTCCGTATGCGCGCTCGATCTCGGGCACATAGGAGGCCAAGGCCTTCGACGCCTCCTGCAGGTAGCCACCGGTTTCCGGGTCCACGCGACAGGGCTCCTCGAAGGCTCCGGCGAAGTTGATCGGCCGGGAAGAGCGGATCTTCACCACGACCGCGTCGGGCAAGGTGTGGTTCCCGAAGGTGTTGATCTTGCCGGTGGGCAGCGAGGTGATGAAGCACCGGACGAACGCCTCCACCGCCCGGCGCACCGGCTCGGTCACCGGCTCGTCCTCGCGCAACCCGGCACCCAGGTTCGCGCGCAGCAGATCGACGTCGACCGCCGCGTAGCGGTAGAGGGTCGCGGAGTTGAACTCCACCGTGCCGATCATGCCGGCGCCCAGGTCGTCGGTCTCCCGATCCTGGTAGTCGTCGACCGCGGTGAAGTAATCGGATTCGTTGTCGACCCGGTGGACGCTGATGGCGTGCGCGACCTGGGCGGCCGCGTCGACGTTGATGTCCGCGCCGTCGGCCACCATGCGGCCGAAGAGCGCGATGTCCACCGAGTGCCTGCTGTTGGCGATCTTCTTGGCCAGGTCCTTCGCGGCCTTGTCCTTGAAGTACGCCTTGATGTCGTCGCGCCCCTTGAGCGCGAGCTCCGCCAGCCCGCCGAGCTGGTGGGCGCTGAGGAACATCAGGTACTTGGACTCCGGCGCCACCGCTCCGTCGCCCTTGGCCTTGCGCTTCGGGACCTCGATCTTGGATCCGGTGGCGGTTTGGATCGTTTCAGCAGCCAGGGTCCACGCCTCGGATCGCTCGATCGACGGGTCCAGCTCCCGGATCCGCTCGGCGAGCAGCTCGGCGACCCTCCTGGTACGGACGCCGAGCTCGCCGGGGTCGAGCAGGTCGTGGAAGGCATGCCGGATCGCCCGCTTCCAGGCCTGGCTGGAGACCCGGGCCCGGCGGACGCCGCCGTACACGGCGGTCTTCGGGGTCCCGGTGTCGTCTCGGTTGACGCAGCTCGGGGGAACGGTCTGCAGGGCGTGGATGTCGAGAATGGTCCTGGTCATGCTGCTTCCTTGTCGCTCGAGGTGGTCTCCTTGCCGGTGGTGGGGGAATCGCCGGGGGACGCGCTGTCGGCGCGGTGGGCGTGGAAGCTGCGGCCCCAGCGCTGACGCACCTGCCGCAGCCCGTCCGGCGTCTGCGCCAGGTAGAGCTGCTCGGCGAGCAGCCCGTAGTCGAGCGGGATCGCGTCCCTGCGCAGCAGCGTGATGATCTCCCGCAGCCGGGTGGCCAGAGCGTCGCGGGTGGCGGCGGTGCCGACCCGGACGAAGCGCCGGCGGATCGGTTCATCGATCTCGTCGCCCATGAGCCGCCGCACGGCCTTCCCCAGCTCCTCACCGGGGCGGTACATCGGCTCGGCCTGGGACTGCTGGTGCAGGGCGTACAGGGTGACGGCGAGGAACATCGCGGCCTCGGCCCGGAGCGCCTCGGTCTCGGGCAGGGTCTCGTCCGCGAACAGCCGCTCCGCACCGACCATACCCCACAGCTCGGGCACGTCCTGGGGGAGTTTGCCGGCGCCCCGCCGGAGCTGTGCCAGGCTCGCGACCGCCCAGCTCTGGTCAGCGAGGTAGCCCGCCTGAAGCTCGCTGACGTATTCGCCGGTGATCCGGCCGACGAATTCCGCCACGGCCTGCCGGATGATGGGTTTGGCCGAGGTCACGACCATGCTGCCTCCAGGTGGTGCCGATCACGTCCGCCGCCGGGCGGAGCGGGTGAGGGCTCGTCCTTCGCGGCGGCGGGCAAGGCGTCGTTCAGTCTCCTCCGGAAGATCAGGTCCGCGTGTGATGCGGTCAGCCAGATCGTCCGGCCCTGCTCGGTTGTGGTGCGGCCTTCCCAAGCCGCGTCACCGGCCGACCGGAGCAGTTCGTCCCCGAGCCGGCTGACGATCCGGTGGGCTCGGCGCTGCCACTCCGCGCTCTTGTCCTGCGGCGCGTCCCCGGGACGCAGGTGGGCCAGCCATTGCCGGAACGGTCCATCGAGCATGGCGAAGCCCTGGGTCCGCGCCGCCGCCTTCGGGGGACCCTCCTCTGCCCCGGCGGCGCGGGCGAGGCTCGCGGCGAGATCGCCCAGCGCGGTGACGGCCTTCTCGGCGTCGGCGACCGCATCGATCGCGGCCTGGCCGAGGTCGCTGTCCTGCTCGTGCAGGAGCACCACCGGCATGGCCACCGCATCGTCGATCATCTCGTCGATGACGGACTGCTGGGTCCCGTAGATCGCGCCGAACAGGCGGGCCCGGATCAGAAAGTCGAGCGGAAGGGCGCCCTCGACGCAGAGCCGGGCGACCCATTCGATGATCAGCGGCCGGATGGCCTCCGCGGCCTCGCGGCCTTGCTCGGACGGCTCCCCTTGGCCGGTGATCAGAGCGTCGAGCCCGCGCCAGGCGCTCTTGCTGGGATCGTGTTGCTGCGGCAGGTAGACAGGGGACCGGCCGAGCTTCTTCTCCTGGGCGGGGCTGCGCCGCCAGCGCGTCATCGGCTCGTGCACGTGCCTGTTGTGCACCGGTAGCGGATCCCCGTAGGCGAGGATCACCCCGTGGACCCCCTCCGCGTCGAACACCAAACGGATCCGCCGCGACTGCCAGGTGTAGAGGTCGCGCACGCCCGCGGGGCGGGTGCTCAGCTCCCCTTCGTCCAGCTGCCGCGGGCCCAGCGGCGCGCGTCGCCACGAGGGAAGGTCGCGTCCGGGATCGACGGAAAGGCCGGGGGTGTCGAAGGCGATCAGGTTGAGCAGGAGGGTCTCGCGCAGGGTGTTCCCCTCGACCACCACTCCGCCCAGGTTCCCCGCCCATGCCACGCCGAGCGGGTACACCTTGCCGTTCTTCACCCGGGGATCCCCGATCGCACCGGTCTTGATCCCGGAGGTGTCGAACGCGTGGGCGTGCACCAGCCAGCGGGCCGCCTCGGCGAAGCCGAGCCGTTCCACGCCGCGGGCTCGCATGGTGAAGAATGGCGCGCCGTTGGGCACATCGGCGACGATGCGGTCCAGGGAGCTCACCTCTCCCGTGGCGGTGCGCAGCCCGGGGACCTGGTAGAAGGGCTCGTCCGGGTGCAGCAGGTCGAACCGCCCGCGATGCCGGTCCAGGTACGCGTCGATGTCGCCGATGGGAAGCCCCCCGTCCCAGAGCTCCTGCCACTGGACGAGATCGCGCGGCCCGTCGATCGCATCGTGCACGATCGCCAGCAGCAGCCGCAGGAGGGCGAACTCCTGGGTGGGGACGTCGCCCACCAGTCGCCGCAGCCGGTCCGCCTGGGCGAAGACCTCCCGCAGCGAGAGCACGTCCTCGGTGCCGTCCCGTCGCTGCACCGGTAACCACGGTTCGCTGGTCAGATCGAATGACGCCGGAGCGGGGTCACTCGGCACGGATCACCTCCAGTCCGTCATCGGGGGTGTAGTGCAGTTCGTAGCCTGCCAGGCGGGACCGACAATTCTCGTCCAACATGAGGATCAGCTCGCCGGCGAGCCAGTGGCACTCGGTGGACTGCCAGGCCGGGATGCACAGGGTTTCGAGCTCCTCGATCGCCCGGGCGAGGGTCTCCGGATACGAGAAGTGGTGGGACAGCCGCAGGGCGCATGCGCTGACGATCCGGGCGAGCCAGGGCTCGGGCGCCGTCTCGGTGGGCAATTCCAGCCCGCCGCGCCCCTCGCCCAGCCACGGCACCGTCGCCAAGGTGCCGTCCGCGCGGCGCTGCACGACCAGCACCTCCAGCGACTCGCGGCCGTCGCGGACCTGCGCGCGGCCGCGCCGCGTGTCGTCGGCGTCCCCGACGCCGGCGTCGACCCAGCCCAGCAGGGCACTACCCGGCCTGCCCACGGGGGCTATCTGAAACGTCGATGCCTCCCTCCGCTGATCTTCCTGGTGGCGGACCTCGTCATGGAACGCCGCTGCGATGGCCTCCTGCCACTCGGCGGGGCCGACCTGATCAGGCCCGTACGCCCGCTGGATGAGCGGGCTGATGTCCTGCGGGAGCCGTACCGTGTGCCCGGTCTCCGCGGTACCGGACAGGTACGGCTCCAGCACCGCGGCGGAGCGCAGCAGGGCGTACCGGCGGTAGACCCGTACGGAACCCGGCACCGGCTCGACCGGCACCGTGCTCCAGTCCGCGCCGGTGATCAGACAACGGGCGGTCCGCAGACGCGGCGGCCGCTCGCTCTGGCCCGCACCGCGCTCATGCCGGTGCAGCCGTCCCATCCGCTGCAACAACAGGTCGACCGGGCACAGGTCCGACACCAGGAGGTCGAAGTCGATGTCGAGGGACTGCTCGGCGACCTGGCTGGCCACCACGAGGTGCGGGCCAGCGGGCCGAGGGCCGGCGCTCTCGCCCGGCGGGCCGAAACGCCGCAGCAAATCCTCGTCCTTCGCGGCCCGATCGAGATCCAGGAAACGGGAGTGCGCCACCGTGACGTTCTCGGATCCGAAGCGTTTCCGCAGGTACGCGGCGGTCTCCAGGACCCGGTCGACGGTGTTGCGCACCACCAGGGCGCATCCTCCCCCGGCCAGCTCCGATTCGAGGCGGTCACCCAGCGCGGTGAGGTCGTCCGGTAAGCGCTCCAGCCGTACCTCGACCTCGCGGCCCGAGGCGGCCACCGGCTCGGCCTTGATCGGCCCGCCGGGCTCGACCGTCGTGATCAGCGGATACCCGGCGGCCTCCGCCACGCCCGCGAACGCCGCATCGTCCGGGGCCGCTCCCGCGTACGCCGCGGCGAGCTCCCGGCGGCGGCGGGCCGGCAGCGTCGCCGAGAGCACCACCACCGGGACCCGGTACGCGCCCAGCCACGACAGCACCCGATCCAGGTAGGAGTTCATGTACGCGTCGTAGGCGTGCGCCTCGTCGATCACCACGACCTTGCCGGCGAGGGCCAAATGCCGGAGGGCGAGATGGCGGCTCTTCAGGCCCATGAAGAGCAGCTGGTCGATCGTGCCGACCGCGAACGACGCCAGCATCCCCTTCTTCCTGCCGAGGAGCCACTGATGGGCGACGAGCTCGGCGGAGGGCGTCCGCAGGTCGTCGCGGTGATGCCATCCGCCCTCATCTCCGTCCGCATCGACGCTGCGTACGGCCCGCCGGCCGGCCCGCACCAGGCCGGTGAACTCGTCGTTCAGCGCCGCCTTGGAATGCGCCAGGAAGACCGAGTGCGCCTCGTCCCGGCCCGTGATGAGCCGGCGCAGCCAGCGCAGGACCCGGGAGAACATCGCGTTGCCCGTCGCCATGGTGGGGAGCGCGACGAAGCAGCCGCCCGCGCCGCTGCGCGCGGCGAAGACCTCGGCGGCCGCCAACGCCGCCTCGGTCTTGCCCTCGCCCATCGGGGCCTCGATGATCATCAGGCCGGGTGCCGACATGTTCCGCGCGGCCTCGAGCGCACGCGCCTGCACCGGGCGGACCCGCGCTTCTGGCGGCAACGGGAAGCGAGAGGTGAAGAACGCCGCCGGCTCCTCGGTCGGCTCCTGGGCACGCCACGGTTCGGGCAGGTTGAGGCCGCGCCATGCCGCCTCCACGCGTTCACGCTCACCCTGCCGCGCTGCGTCGGGAAAGTACGTGAAAAGGGCGGAATTGCTGGCGATCCAGTCCGCGACGATGACCAGGGCGGTGAGCAGCACCTGTGCCGGCTGCGACAGCTTCACCGTTCGCCAATGGGACAAGTCGTCCTGAACGCCACATGCTGCTGCACAAGCATCGAGAATTTCCCATTGCACGCTTTTCCAGAGCGATTGGCAGCCCGGGGTTCGCAGCAGATGCTCACGCGTGGCGAGATTCTTGATATCCGAAGGGCTCGGCGGAACCCCGTGGTGGCCACCCGCCATGATCGCGAACTGTATGGTGGCCGGTCGCGGCCAGCCGTACCGCTCTTGCAGCCACTGCTGGAGCAGCACCTGACCGGCCAGAGCGTGCGGGGCGCGCTTCCGGTCCAGCCGCCTTGCTGACGGCATGTCCAACCCGGCGTCTCGCATACGGGCGGCGAGCGGTTCCACTTGGCAGGCGAACGCCGGCGTCGCCTTGCCGATGTCGTGCGTCGTCGCCAGCCAGATCGCCAGACGGCGCGCTTCCTCCTCACCGCCGGGAAGGGACTCGGCGATCACTCGGTGCACCTGAGGAGGAAGCCAGCGGTCCCACAGCAGCCGGGCCACCGCACCGCTGTCGGCCATGTGCCGCCAGAGCGGTAACCATCCATCGGTGGACCGGTCGTACTTGGCCCAGACCGAACGCGCTGCAGCCGATAATCTGTCGGCCAGCAGATGAAAGGATGGCTTTTCGTCCGGCATGAGGCTATTAAACGGCACACTGTCCGGCAGTATCTTGAAAATTAGAGATTGTGACCCATCTGGGTGGGCAGGGTGCTTTGGGAAGACCATGCCCACCCAGGCGCCACGAATGACCGCATCCCCGCGTGCGCGGGGAGCACTGTGGTGTTCCTCTAGAGGATCCTCTATCCGTGGGGTCATCCCCCCATGTGGGGGGAGCAGGGTCGATTGGACAACGATACCCGCGCTCGTGAGGTGGAACGGACTGCGGGGCAGATGGCATTGAATCAGCTCTCCTTCGGGGGCTTGACCACGGCTCGAGCCCACAGAAGCGCGGTCCCCGCTGACCCTCCACCGGTCAGCAGCGCCTGCGAGAAGGTCATGCCCGCCTCGTAGCTCAGCATAGTCACGAGGTAACCAACCATGGCAGCGAACAAGAGCAGGACGAAGGACTCGAGGTCCAAGATGGGACGGTCGATCATGCTCGTTCCTTCCTTGCGTGTTGGTCTTTTCCTCTTTCCGTGTTGGCAGGAACTCTAGCATCTCTTTCACCGTATCGGGAGTGGATTCTTGGCGTGGTTGTGTATTTTGTATATAGATGTAGTGAAATGTCCATTTATGCCTGTAGGTGAGATGTGCTCCTCCAGGATGGGCTTGGCTTTGGGGTGAAGAATTTTCGGTCTGATCTTGTATTGGTCAAAGGAGTGCACAAAAACCCTTGCTGTCGTAGGCATGGGAAGTACCGAGTTCCCTGGTGGTGTCGGATCGGTGGCACGGGGACCATCCCCGCGTGAGCTGGGAGCACCAGCAGCTCGGCAGCCAGAACAACCCGTCAGGGGATTATCTCCGCGTGCGCGGGGAGCACCGCCGCCCTTCCGGTGATTTGCGGTTGACGACCGGACCACCCCCGCGTGCGCGGGGCGGCCCTTAGTGGTGGTCAGCGTGGGATCATCCCCGCGTGCGCGGGGAGCACTGCCATGCGGGGGTGCCACGGCCGTGGCACCCCGGATCATCCCCGCGTGCACGGGGAGCATCCGCCGGAAGGACAGCCCTGAGGCGGTGGCCGGGGATCATCCCCGCGTGCGCGGGGAGCACATCCAGCCGGAACCGGCCGCGCCCACGCCCGCGGGATCATCCCCGCGTGCGCGGGGAGCACCGGTTCGCCGAGGAGCACCAGCGGATCGCGGGCGGATCATCCCCGCGTGCGCGGGGAGCACCGATCAGGCCAAGCTCACGGGTAGCGGTAAGGGGGATCATCCCCGCGTGCGCGGGGAGCACCGGGAAGTGAGCCACCGGTTCCGGTTGAAGCAGGGATCATCCCCGCGTGCGCGGGGAGCACGGCAGGCAGGTCCCGGGACGGTGTCGGTCGAAGGGATCATCCCCGCGTGCGCGGGGAGCACCATTCCATGACCTTGGCGATGCGGCGTTCGGCGCGATCATCCCCGCGTGCGCGGGGAGCACATGTCAGCGGGCGCGTACGCCGCGGCCGTGGCGGGATCATCCCCGCGTGCGCGGGGAGCACGCGGCCGAACCGATACCACTGCTCCGGGGTGAGGGATCATCCCCGCGTGCGCGGGGAGCACACCGTGGCCAGGGTGAAGTCTTCCCCGCTCACGGGATCATCCCCGCGTGCGCGGGGAGCACGTCGCGACGATGCTGCTCGACCGGGGATGCCAGGGATCATCCCCGCGTGCGCGGGGAGCACTAGAGGGTGAGGTACTCATCGAGGTGCTCCTTGGGATCATCCCCGCGTGCGCGGGGAGCACGCCTGGGTGAATCCCACGGTCACCCCGGCCGGGGGATCATCCCCGCGTGCGCGGGGAGCACTCGACGGTGAGGGCGTGCGGGTCGACGCGGTTGGGATCATCCCCGCGTGCGCGGGGAGCACGAACTGCCCGACCAGGCGGCCGGTTCCCTCCGGGGATCATCCCCGCGTGCGCGGGGAGCACGCGTAGTGACAATTGCGCTTACCGGATTCCTCGGGATCATCCCCGCGTGCGCGGGGAGCACCGCACCGAGGGCTGACCGGGTGCTCATGAGCCGGGATCATCCCCGCGTGCGCGGGGAGCACGCAGTCCTGGCAGGCGGTGACCAGGTTGGTGGGGGATCATCCCCGCGTGCGCGGGGAGCACGTGGCAAACGGCACGACGGTGACACCCGGCGTGGGATCATCCCCGCGTGCGCGGGGAGCACGGCCAGGTCACGGATGGTCCGACCTGCCAGACGGGATCATCCCCGCGTGCGCGGGGAGCACTCGCTCGCATCCCCTCGGCGTAGTCGACACCAGGGATCATCCCCGCGTGCGCGGGGAGCACACGCGGCGCCCTACCCCCCCGGGGGGGCCGGGGATCATCCCCGCGTGCGCGGGGAGCACTCGATCGCGCCCTGTACTCGGACGACGACGTGGGGATCATCCCCGCGTGCGCGGGGAGCACGTCTACGCGACCGGTATCGCTCCGTTGCTCGCGGGATCATCCCCGCGTGCGCGGGGAGCACCCGCTGCCCGGCCTGCCTTTCCGCCCGGTCCGGGGATCATCCCCGCGTGCGCGGGGAGCACGCTGTCGGTGACGGGTTGCCTTTCCGGGAGTGGGGATCATCCCCGCGTGCGCGGGGAGCACCCGGGCTTGGAGCTCCTCGAGGATCGCGACCGGGGATCATCCCCGCGTGCGCGGGGAGCACCTGCCTGTCAAGGGCCGCGGCCGGGTCAAGCGGGGATCATCCCCGCGTGCGCGGGGAGCACAGGTCGAGGCTGAGCGCGTCGTCGATGGTTTCGGGATCATCCCCGCGTGCGCGGGGAGCACGTCCACCCCATCCCGGACCGGCCCCGGGTCCTGGGATCATCCCCGCGTGCGCGGGGAGCACAATGCACTCATCAGCCCCCTGACCAGCACCCCGGGATCATCCCCGCGTGCGCGGGGAGCACAGGTCACCCTCGTTGACCCGCACGGGCGGGAGGGGATCATCCCCGCGTGCGCGGGGAGCACGGTTCTCGGCTGGCCCGCAAGGTGCTCGCGGAGGGATCATCCCCGCGTGCGCGGGGAGCACGTGCACGTCAAGCACACCATCGCGAACAAGTCGGGATCATCCCCGCGTGCGCGGGGAGCACTTCCGGGAGTTCGTGTCCGCGTTCTGGGCCCAGGGATCATCCCCGCGTGCGCGGGGAGCACGTCGGCTGATCGCTCCACCAGGGCGGTGGCGAGGGATCATCCCCGCGTGCGCGGGGAGCACGAGACCGCAGAAGATCAATCAGATCGACGATGGGGATCATCCCCGCGTGCGCGGGGAGCACCCATGTCGCGGCTGGCTGAC
>Ga0207870_100664_pt1 | contig 11799 bp, 13 predicted proteins | sample CeladaPassage60B_FD_187477 | JGI IMG/M metagenome (GOLD analysis project Ga0207870, IMG submission 187477) | Cellulose-adapted microbial communities from the Joint BioEnergy Institute, USA - Passage3 60B (SPAdes) (version 2) | ecosystem: Engineered > Bioreactor > Continuous culture > Unclassified... | reverse complement strand
GATAATACTCGGGAAGGCAGGTGGCAATCTCCCGGTCCCAATCATAACTGACGCCCAGTTGTTTTTGCTGTTTTTTCATATGTTCAATGTTTTCCAGCGTCCACTTGCGGGGATGGACGCCATGTTGAATGGCCGCGTTTTCCGCAGGCAGTCCAAAGGCATCCCAACCCATCGGGTGCAACACCTGATAGCCGTTCATCCGTTTGAAACGGGAAATCACATCGCCAATCGAATAGACACGCATATGTCCCATATGCAACCGCCCGGATGGGTATGGAAACATCTCCAGGGCATAAAAACAGGGCTTGCCTTCCTCTTCCTGCGTCCGGTAGATTCCTTGCTCTTCCCAGATCTTTTGCCACTTTGGCTCAATTTCCTTTGGATTGTATGTCCTGGTCACCAATGTGTTCATAAATCAACCTCCTCACGCCAGGTTTGCTGACTGCTCTCCACGAAAAAACCTCCCACCCTCAGCTTAGCTAGGGGCGAGAGGTGTTAAACAGCATCTGTTCCCGCGGTACCACCCTAATTGGCAAGCAATGCCTGCCCACTCATTTTCCCTTAACGCGGGGTTGACGGCGAGGGTACTGTCGTTTTCCCCAGGCCGGCTCCGAGGCGAGTTCGCCTGCCCTGCATATCGGTTTGCACCAGCCACCGACTCTCTGAATGAAGGGTTTGAAGGCTACTACTCCTCTTCTTCGCCTGTTGGTATCGTAACGATGTTGTATTCAAGTCCTTCTTGCTATCATTATATTCAGGAGATTGGGCTTTTTTATCGAACATTGTATGCATTATATTATATGGATCAACCTGTATAAAGTCAACGCTCCACTTCTTCCAACAACGGCTCAACGGAGGGCGCATCGCCCCATAAATGCTCCAGCTGGTAAAACTCCCGATCATCCCGATGAAATACATGAACCACAATATCTCCCAGATCGATCAGCACCCATCGGGCGCCTTCCTTGCCTTCCAGCCCTTGGATGGAAACCCCTGCCTGCTCCAGCTCCTCCTCGATGGCCTCGGTAATCGCCTCCACCTGGGTTCGCGAATTTCCGGAACAAATCACAAAATAATCGGCCACCATGGACAATCCCCGAATATCCAAAACCCGGATATCCAGCGCTTTTTTCTTGTGAGCCGCCTGAACCACCTTCTGGACAATTTGCTCAACCGAAAATTCCATAACACCCTCCCGTCATCGATTTGGTTGCTGGACTCATCATCTTGCTTCTTTCGCCTCCACGTGATGAAGCAAATCATTGTACGCGAGCAACGTCAACGGATAAACGCGCTTGCGGTGACGGATCAAAAATTGGATGGTCCCGCCGAAGGCGGTCGCAAGAGCCCGATCCAAATCCTCTTCTGCCAACGCCCGGATCTCATCCACACCGGGAAAGTTCCGGTTAGGCTCAATGTAATCGGCCAAGCAAACCACTTTTTCCAAGGGGCTCATCGCCACTCTGCCAGACGTGTGATATCGTACGGCATCCACAATTTCCGGATCAGCGATTCCCAGTTCCCGCCTGATGGCGACGGACCCAACAGGGGCGTGCCATAACTCCTGATCGTAATCCAGCAAGTCATCCGGCAAATCCGGTTCCTGAAGAATCACCTCCCGCATCTTCGACGCGGGCCAAAACTTGGCATAATCGTGGAGAATACCCGCAATCTCCGCCTTTTCCACATCTGCACCGTAACGTGCGGCCAGTCTTTTCGCCGTTTCTGCCACCCCGAGCGTGTGACGGAAACGATGTTCGGTTAAAACCTTCCGCACCGCTTCTATCAATTCGGCCCGTTCCATCTTTTCACCTCGATATATCTAAAATCTCACCTCGGCATCCACATCAGGAAGGCAGCTCGCTCATCATCCCATCTTCACCCAATAGATAATCCCAACGAGCAAAAAGAGCAATGCAAACACCCATAACAAATGGATTAACTGCGCAGTCGGCTTTCCGTATATCAGGCTGCCCAATTGCGTCATCAGACGGATCCACCGATTCAAACCGTCGCCCCCTCTCCTGTCCGACCGCCTAACTTCTCTCTTGAGTGTTATTGTATCTGAACCGTTTCTTTCATCCAATGCTTCGCAGCCTGTCTGCGCGATTTTTTCAGCACGTTTCCCCGGTATATAAGCGGTGTTCACGGATATACGCCTCGACCGGCTCAGGCACCAAATAGGCAATCGACTTTCCTGCCGCCAGACGCTCCCGGATGAAGGAACTGCTCAGATCAAACGCAAAGGGCATCTGGACAATCATCACATTGGCACGATATTTCCTCAACAGCGGATCTTGTGCCATGATTGATTCAAGCGTCGTCCGATCTGCCTGATTCCTGCCCACGACGACAAACGTAAATTTCCGAAGCAGCTCTTCTCCCCGATGCCACATCGGCACCTCAGCCAGATTATCCCCGCCGATGATAAAGTAAAATGTGGCATCCGGCACCTCTTCCTGGAGCCTTTGAAGGGTCTCATATGTATAAGATGGACCCGGACGATCCACTTCGATGGTGGACAGGCGAAAGCGGTCCTTCCCTTGAATGGCCAATCGGATCATTTCCAGGCGATGATGCGCCTCCAGCAACCGGCCCTTGAAAGCATGCTGGCCCGCTGGAACAAAGACCACCTCTGACAACATCAGCTCCTCCAGGAGATAATGAGCCACCCATAAATGCGCATGGTGAATCGGCGAAAAACTGCCGCCCAGCACACCAATGGCGCGTCTGTTCCGTTGATCCTGGCTCATTATACCCCCTCATTCCCTCCTGATTCTTCAATCGCCAGGCGCATGACCGGAAGCGGCGCCTCCTTCCCCGTCCACAGACGAAACGCCTCCGCGCCCTGATACAAAAACATTCCCAACCCGCCGTGAATCCGCAGCCCGCACCGCTCTGCCTCCGAGAGAAAACGGGTCTTGCGCGGATTGTAAATCAGATCGCTGACCACCGCCTCCTCCGGCAACCGCCGCAGCTCTTCGGCGGCAAGGGGGGATTGGTCCACATCGGGATGCATCCCTACCGATGTGGTGTTTATCAATAAGGTTGTTTCACCCAGCCATCGGCCCGCCTCATCCAATGAGCAGGTTGCGATCGCGCCGGAACTCCCGGAAGCGGATGACGAACAGGCCGCGCGCAGCTGTGCCGCCAGCTGCTCCGCCCGCTCCCGGCTGCGGTTGGCTATCCACAGACGGTCCACGCCCTTTTTCAGCAGCGCATACCCGACTGCACGGGCCGCTCCACCTGCCCCGAGAAGCATCACTTTGGCACCGGACAGTTGCATGCCGACCTCCTCCTGCAAGGAACGCAAATAGCCCAAACCGTCTGTGTTGGTGCCATACAGCTTCCCATCTGAATCAATGACAACCGTGTTGATCGCACCAATGCCGAGCGCCTCCCCTGACACCTCATCGAGCAGGGACATGACCGCCACTTTGTGCGGAATTGTCACGTTAAACCCCCGAAACCCCAAAGCCTTCATCCCCCGAACGGCCTCCGCAAGCCTCTCCGGCAGAACGTCAAACGCCTCGTAATGATACGGCAGCGCCAAAGCTCTAAAAGCAGCGTTATGCATCCGCGGCGAAAACGAATGACCGACCGGGTGGCCCAGCAGGCCGACCATGCGGACCATCCACCTCTCCCCTTTCACAGAACATCAAAACATCGATTCCCGAATGACCACATCAATCTCTTTCGGCGCCCACACCTCAATCTCCGCCCGTTCACCCTTGACCGCAATCCAGCCGAGACCGGAAATGGCCACATCCTGTCCCTTTTTCACGTGAAAGTGTCGTCTGTATAGCGACGGATATCTGTCGATTCCCGATCCTGCAGGAGGGGAGAGCAATCCCCCCAGATGTTCACGATACAAGGCATCCGCTCGCTCCAGTTTGGTCCGGTGAATCCGAAGCGTGTTCGACGCATAACAGACAAACGACTGTCTGGACCCCTTGAGAAAATCCAGCCTTGCCAGTCCGCCAAAGAACAACGTCTGTCCCGCTTCAAGCTGGTAGATCTTCGGCCGGAGGCGGCTTTGGGGCACCACCTGGCGCAAATCCTCTGGAAGCAGGTAGTGCGTCAAGCGGCGTGGATGGATGAGTCCCGGCGTATCAATCAAACAACCGCCATCTCCAAGAGGAATGTTGATGGTATCCAACGTGGTGCCAGGAAACGGCGAGGTGGTCACTTTCATCCTCTCACCAGGCTTGTCCATCTCGCCGGCTGACAACCGTCCGAGCAAACGGTTAATCAGCGTCGACTTGCCGACATTGGTCATCCCCACGATATAGACATCCTCAGCTTTGCCGTCACGCAGCCGGTCAATTTGGTCGATCAACTCCTGGATACCGCGATCCTTTTCCGCGCTGACAAATGAGATGCCATGCAATTGAATGCCTTGATCACGCGCCTGCCGGTAAAGCCATTGTTCCATTCGTCTCCAATTGGTTTCCGGCGGAAACAAATCCATTTTATTGGCTGCGAGATGCAGGGGATTGAAGCCGATCAGGCGATTGATCCCCGAAATCCAGCTTCCCTCAAGATCGAACAGATCAACGACCATCACCACCACGGCAGACCGCGCACTGATCGCATCCAATATTCTGCGGTAATCTTCCGCTTCAAGGGATACTTCCAGCACATCATTGTAATGCCGGATCCGAAAACATCGTTGGCAGATCAGCTCCTGACGGCCGAGTGCCCGCTCGGGAACGTAACCCGGTTGCTGTGGGTCCGTCGTCTGTATGACGACACCACAACCCGTACAGATCATCACCTCATTCAAGTCAGAAACCCCTTCCAGAAAAGTTATCCATTCAGCTTGGGGAACCTGCCCCGTCTCTTCAATTGTTGAAGTATCCACCCTTCCGCCAATCGATTGACACGCGTTCCCCATTTTTCAACAGGCGAAATCGGCCTGACCAAAATGGTATAAAGGCCGAGGCGGTTTCCGCCGAAAACGTCGGTCAACAGCTGATCACCCAGCATCACCGTCTCTGCAGGTTTCAATTGCAAGTGTTCAAGCGCCTGCCGGAATGCCCGCCGGGCCGGTTTGCGCGCGCGTGAGATATAGGGAATATCCAGCGCATCGGCCACTTTTGCCACCCGCCGCCGGTGGTTGTTGGAGACAATCATCACGCGCAAGCCTTCATCTTTCAGCCCGTTCAACCACTTCACCAACTCAGGTGTAGCCAGCCCCGTTTCCGCAGGTACCAGTGTATTATCCAGATCTGCGATTAACCCTTTGAACCCTCGCTGTTTAAAAAATGCGGGATCAATTTCAAAAAAGGAAGATACGATGTGATTCGGCATAAATCGCTCCAACCATGCCAAGATCTCTCACCCGTCCTGATATTCCTCACTGCCGTCGCCAACAATGGGATATCGTCTGCTTTCCCTATTGCTTTCCCTATTATATCATGTTACCCCTGTCATCCCCGCAAATAAAAAAAACTGGACCACAAGCATCCAGTTTAGCGATCCGAGGGAACTTCTTTTGATCGAGGGCGCCCTTTGGATGCTTGATAAAATTCCTGGAACAATTTGCTCAACGCCCGTTTTTCAATCCGGGAAACGTATGAGCGTGAAATGCCCAGTTCCTTGGCAATTTCCCGCTGCGTCTTCTCCTTGCCGGAATCCAAGCCAAAACGGCTCCGGATCACTTCCTGCTCCCGCTCCGTGAGCACGTGAAAAAAATGATGGATCTTGCTGCTCTCTATCTTCAGTTGGACGGTATCCACGACATCATCCGGATCGGTTCCCAAAATGTCAATCAAGGTGATCTCATTGGCGTCTTTATCTTGTCCAATCGGGTCGTGTAGGGATACATCTTTTCTGGTCTTTTTCAAAGATCGCAAATGCATCAGGATTTCATTTTCAATACACCTGGCAGCATAGGTGGCCAACTTGGTCCCCTTTCCCATTTCATAACTTTCAATGGCCTTGATCAATCCGATGATCCCGATCGAGATCAAATCCTCCGTATCCTCCCCTGTATTTTCAAACTTTTTGACGATGTGGGCTACCAGGCGCAAATTATGTTCAATCAACCGGTTTCTCGCTTCTTTGTCACCTTTCTGCATCAACTGCAGCGCTTCCAGTTCTTCTTCTTCGTTCAGCGGCTGCGGGAAGGCGTTATTTTTGATGTAGGAAACAAAAAAAGACAATTCTTTAAAAAACAACATCATCAATGCCATCAGACCAGACATGACATCACCCCCGCCAAGATCAACCCATACTAGAGCCTATGACGGAAAATGGCTGTACGTGTCTGTCTAAAATTTGGCGTTCTGCAAAAAATATACATCTGAATCGGTGTAAAGGATTTACCCGGCCCGGCGTCAAAAATTGTGCATGCGATTTGGCCGGGAATCTGGTACATTGTTCATATATCAGGTGGTTTATCCGACGCGCTCATAAAATCTCCGAGCTCTGCATATCACATCCAAAAAGACAAGGGTTCGAGAAATGAGGAGAACAAGGGAGGGAATGAGCCATGTCGGGACAACGTCCCAAAAACATCCTCATCTTTACGGCATCATATGGGCAAGGCCACAACCGGGCTTCGGAGGCGTTATCGATTGCCTTTCAGCGAATGAACGCCGATCTCCAGGTGTCGGTCATCGACTTTCTGGCAGAAGCCTATCCTCGTCTCAATTCGATGGCCCAATCGCTCTATCTGCGGAGCATCAAATCAACGCCAGCCCTGTATGGTCAATGGTATAAACAAACCAACTTTCTGTCTTCCTATCCTGGACTGTCCCGGAATGTTCATCGCTCCCTGGGTCGAGAAAAAATGATGGAAATTTTGGATACGCACCGGGCAGACGCCATTATCAGCACCTTTCCTTTCCCTGCCGGATTGTTGTCAGAGCTCAAAGGCATGGGCAAGCTGACGATTCCGATTGCCACCGTCATCACCGATTATGTCCTGCATCTGCAATGGGTGCAGCCCTTCACCGACCACTACTTCGTCGCAACGGAATGGCTGAAATCTTCTCTGACTGAGCGAGGCGTACATCCTTCCCGGATCCACGTGACCGGAATTCCAGTGCATGAACAATACAGCGTCACCTACGATGAGGAACAGCTGCGAAAAAAATACGGCCTCTCCCCTTTCCTGCCTACGCTGCTGGTAATGGGCGGGGCATACGGCAATTTGCCGCAGATCAAAAAAATATGCCGCTACCTTGCGGCGCAAACTCATCCCATCCAACTGCTGATTATCTGTGGAAAAAACCGTCTCCTAAAAACGTATCTGGAAGAAGAACTAAAGCACTCTCCGCATCCCATCCGGCTGTTCGGCTATGTGAATCAGGTCCATGAATTGATGGCCGTCTCCGATTTGATCATCACCAAGGCTGGCGGACTGACCGTAAGCGAAAGTCTGGCCATCGGCCGGCCGTTGCTCATCTACCGTCCGATCCCCGGGCAAGAAAAGGGGAATACGGAATACCTGAAAAAAGCTGGCGCAGCCGTCTCCGCCGAAAACTGGCAGGAATTTCAAGCAGTCATCACGGAACTCTTGTCCGATCCAGAAAAGATACAAAAAATGGGGGAAACAGCCAGATATCTGGGACGGCCGCATGCGGCCCGGGATATTGCCCAGATTATCCTGCAGCAAGCAACCGTTCCAAGAATGATTCATTCATAATAATGAAATCAAACAAAATGACACACAAACGAAAATCCCGGCCCTCATGAAAAGGGACCGGGACTTATTCGTCATAACGCGCTTTATTGTAAAGCAAGATCGTCATGCATGAGGAAACGAGGATACTGGTTCAGGACTGTCCCCGATTGGCAATAAATCCTCCATCTCCTTCAGGACTTTCCGTGAATTTTTCCAACTGATCCCCCTGGGATCGTAGATCGAAAATTCATATAGAGGTGCATCATCATCCACATTTTCTGGATAAATCGTCACATAAGCCTCCGTAGACTTCACTTTTCGCCACAATCCTTTATCCGTGGGGATCCAACCCCTTTTGACAAATGCATCTTCAGGATTATAAGGGTAAGCTTTTTCCATCTTGTCCTTATGCATTGCTTGGACTCCTTTCCATACGCTGACGAGGTTAGCTGACGGGTTAGGGCCTGGAAATAGCCCTCCTTACGGTTCACCCCAAAATCTTGGTTCCCCCGCTCCTGTTGCCAGGATTAAGCGTAAACGCTTTCAATAAAATCATATGCTATCATTCCCGATTTGTCAATTGGGCGAACACCCGCTTTCGCCATTTTGACGAAGCAGGTTTCCCCGTTCAAAAGGTGGAATCTTTCTCTCGTTGATCCGCCCAACTCCTTGTTCTAAAATGAAAGGTAGCAGATCCTCTGGAGGTGGAGCGCGCATGACACCATCACGTTCCGGCATGCAGTGGCTGGCCCGCAAGCTCATCCGAAAAGGGCTGCAAGGGCGCGAATGGCTGATCTTTCCACTGCTTCTGTTCTACTGGCTTTCACCCGTCGATCTGATGCCTTTCCTCCCGATAGACGATCTGATCCTCACCGGCTTTGGCATACTCCTGTACAATTTGCTTCGCAAGCATTCTGGCAAACCTTCCCCGTCAGATGTCATCGACGTGCAGGGAAAGGTGTTGAAATAAACCTTTCCAAGCCGAAAAACCAGTACACCACGGGACTGGTTTTTTTTGTTTTTTACGCCTTGTGCGGCCCTTCATATCGATTGCGGCGGTACAATTGTAAATACGTTGAAGTTGCGTTATCTTTAAAAAAAGACCTTATTCCTTCAATAAGAACCTGAACAGGAACAAAGGAGAGAATCGAATGACTCAGCAACAACCGCTTGAACTCGGGCATGGGATTTCCATGATCGACCTGCACGATCTAGGCCTGCCTAATCGAACCGGATGCTATGTTTTCCGTGAAGAGCTGACACTGATTGAAACCGGCCCCAGCCGCTCCATTCCCTATCTGTTGCAAGGACTGGAGCAGCTCAACATCCGACCGGAAGAGATACGTTATATCATTGTGACGCATATCCATCTCGATCACGCCGGGGGCGCCGGTTTGCTGATACAACACTGCACAAACGCGAAAGTCATCGTACATCCGCGCGGCGCGCGCCATCTTGTAGATCCTTCCAGACTCATCGCCGGCGCCAAAATGGTCTACGGCGACAAGTTCGATGAACTCTTCGATCCGATTCTTCCGGTTCCGGAGGAACGCATCCTCATCAAAGGCGAAGGGAATACTTTAACCATTGGACCCGGCCGGACGCTGCGTTTCCTGGATACGCCAGGGCACGCCCTGCATCACTTCAGCATCTATGATCCGGTGAGTCACGGCGTGTTTTGCGGCGATACCGCAGGGATCCGTTATTCCCATCTGGAAGCGGACGGCATTCCATTTTTCCTGCCCGTTACTTCTCCGAATCAGTTCGACCCGGAAGCGATGCTGGCCAGCATCGAACGGTTTAAAACAATGAATCTGTCTCGGCTCTATTACGGTCATTACGGGATGACGACACAGGTGGATGAGGCGATCCGTCAGGTTGTCCACTGGCTACCCCGTTTTTTGGAAGAAAGCGAAAGAATCTTCACTGAAAATGCGGGAACGGTTGTGCAGCTAGTAGATCTTATCTCCCAACGGCTGATGGATATCATCAGGAAGGAGTTGTCCGAAAAGGGGATTCAGGATTCCCATCCGGTTTACCAAATCTTAATGATGGACGCTCAAGTCAGCGCCATGGGTTTGGTCGATTATCTGAGCAAGAAGTCTGAAAAGGCCAAAGCCTGAAAACAACCAAGCGGAAAGGGGAGACGCCGGTGGAACCCTGGGAACAGGAAAAAATTCAACAAATTAGAAACCAACTTCCTGCGGCCACTTCTGATATCTTCCTCAATACCGGGACATCCGGTCCACTTCCCATCCCTGTCCACCAGGCGATGGCTGCCGTTGAAACGAGGGACCTTGAGGAAGGACGCGCTTCCCGTCCCGGTTTTGTCAAGCTGGCCAATGAAATCGAGAATACCCGAATCCGTCTGGCTGAATTTCTGGGTGCCGAACCAGATGAGCTGGCGCTGACGCACCATACCACGGAGGGAATCAATATCATCCTCTGGGGATTACATTGGTCTCCCGGTGATGAGATTGTCACCACCACCATCGAACACAACGGCGTGTTGATTCCCCTTGCTCAATTGCGCCGCCGGTGGGGAGTGACCATTCGCTTTGCGGATGTCGGCCTTGGCCAGCCCGAAGAAGCGCTTTCCGCCATACGTCGAACGCTTTCGCCCCGCACCAGGCTGCTCGTCTTATCTCATGTGTCGTACAGTACAGGGGCCGTATTGCCGCTCGAAGACATCGTCACGCTGGCCCATCAACATCACATTTCCGTCCTTGTCGACGGTGCGCAGGCGGTAGGAGCCATTCCGGTAAACCTTCATCGGTTAGGGGTGGATTACTACGCGTTTCCCGGCCAAAAGTGGCTTTGCGGCCCGGAGGGGACAGGAGGTTTGTTCATTCGCAAAGATCGCCTGGCTGACATTGAACCCACCTTCGTCGGATATCGCTCGATGGCGCGCTATGATCGTCTGTCCCCGTATGCGCTTCCTGCAGCCGGCGCGAAACGGTTTGAGGTGGGGACGCTTTACCGTCCAATCATCACGGGGCTAGGTGCCGCCGTTCAATGGCTCGCCGATGAGGTCGGCACCGATTGGGCATTTTCCCGGATCCGGACCATGACCCAGCTGGCTCGTCAGATGCTGGGCCAACTGCCCAACGTAGAAATTGTCACACCGCAAAGCAATCAGGCAGGGCTTTTGACATTCAAGCTGAAAAACCTCCCTTCTCCCCCCTTTGTGGAATACGCCTTAAAACAGCGGGTCATCCTCCGCTCCATCCCCGACAATGGCGGGCTGAGAATTTCCTGCTCCTTTTTCAACACCGAAGAGGAGATGGCTAGATTGGCAGAGTTGATTCGACAATACCAGGGCTAAATCGTAAGGAGGGATCCCCATGTCCACCCTGACGGTGGAAATCGGTCAACCAGCTCCCGATTTTACACTGCCGGCAAGCAACGGCAGCCAGGTTTCACTGTCTGATTTCCGGGGAAAATACGTGGTGCTGTACTTTTATCCCCGTGACAACACACCCGGCTGCACACAGGAGGCACAAGATTTTCGCGATGCCATGGAGGCGTTTCAGGCGCGCGATGCCGTCATCGTGGGAGTGAGCCCCGATCCGCTGCCATCCCATGAAAAATTTATCGCAAAACATGATCTGCCTTTTCTCCTTCTCTCCGATGTGGAACACAAAGCAGCAGAGATGTACGGCGTCTGGCAGTTGAAAAAAATGGCCGGCAAGGAATATTACGGAGTTGTCCGTTCCACCTTTTTAATCGATCCGCAAGGCCGGCTGGCACGCGAATGGCGCAATGTCCGGGTAAAAGGGCACGTCCAGGATGTACTGCAGGCCCTGGATGAACGGTACAAGCAAGAACGGTGCACACGACAAGACGAACATTAAGCCGCCGGACATGTTTGCCCGGCGGCTTTTTTACACGTGATTTCACGCTGTTCGCCTTTCAATCAACGGCCTGTAAAACGGGCCTGTCTCTTTTCCAGGAAGGCACGGGTCCCCTCCACCCGATCCTCTGTATTCATCGACAGGCCAAAATAGGCTGCCTCCATTTTCAACGCGCTGTCCAAATCCATCTCCGGTCCCTGATCGATGACCTTTTTAATCAGATGCAGGGCAATCGGGGGCTTCGAGGCAAGTTTCCTGGCCAGCTGGATGGCCTCATCCATGAGAGCGTCCGGTTCCACCACTTTCTCAACC
>Ga0207870_100657_pt1 | contig 12040 bp, 12 predicted proteins | sample CeladaPassage60B_FD_187477 | JGI IMG/M metagenome (GOLD analysis project Ga0207870, IMG submission 187477) | Cellulose-adapted microbial communities from the Joint BioEnergy Institute, USA - Passage3 60B (SPAdes) (version 2) | ecosystem: Engineered > Bioreactor > Continuous culture > Unclassified... | reverse complement strand
AACGATATTCCAGGATCTTCCTTGGGAGGGTGTTACACCAGTTCTCTACATAGATAATGAGCGACGGATCGATATCATCCATGGACTTGCCTTTTGGAATAAATCGACGAATGAGTCCGTTGTGGCGTTCATTGGTCCCTCGTTCACATGATGTATAAGGATGTGTGTAATACACCTCGCATTCGATAGCCTGGCTGAGTTCACTGAATTCAGCTCCATTGTCTGATGTGACCGTTTTGAACACGGTTGAGAATACGGATCCATACTGTTGCTTCAATTCCTGTAAGGCCTGTTTCACGCATTATTCCAGACGTTCATCGATATGCCGGGGGCGTTGTTCAATGCTTGTGCCTAGCATCTTCTTATGTTGCCGTGTTCGCTTTTTCTTGGTGTTGCGGGACACTTTCAAAGGCAGATCGATGTTCTTGATTGGAAGCAGACCAAGGTCGATATAGCGGTACAGGGTCTTGGTGCAAACCCATTCACCATCGAACAAGCGCTGGGTCTTGGCATAGCCGCAAACGGCATCCGGAGACCAGTGATCATCACGGATCTTCTGCACGGCAAAATGAATGAAATCCGTGGTCTGGATCAGCTTATACTTCGCACCACAGCGGGAACGGTTCGATTCATAGACACAAATACGATGTTGTTTTCCGGTAACGGCGATAGGCCACTTTTTTCTATAATTATATCGGAATATTCCGACGTTAATTGCATTACCTTGTTTTTTATGTGATTGCAACTGCTGTCCATGGTAGTTAAACGAAATGCTTGCAATTAAACACAATATGTAGTATGTTATACTTCGACATAAACCATATGTTGATTTTATTGTAACTTTCTTGTCGGTTGCGTTTCTTTCTTGTTTCATGAATGGCACTTTTTACTTTTATTACATCAGGAGGCGTGATATGGTGCAAGTCGTTTATGCTTCCAGGACAGGAAATGTCCGCAGGTTTATCCGTAAATTACATATGGACGTTGTTGCAATAAACGATGATGAAATGATAGTCGACTACCCTTTTGTCCTTGTGACGTACACAGACGGCTTCGGGCAAGTACCAAAAAAGGTATTAACCTTTTTGGAACGAAACCACCGCCATTTGGTGGCTGTTGCGGCGAGCGGGAACCGCAACTGGGGGCGTTTATTTGCCCACAGTGCTGATGTCATTGCGCAAACGTATGGCGTACCGATTCTTTTAAAATTTGAGTTATCTGGGACTGATGAGGATGTAAAACAATTTAAAGAAAGGGTAGACGCGTTATGGCCAGTCGGCATATTGAATTAAACAATGAAATGATGTTGATGAAAGACGGATTTTATCAATTAGAAAAAGATCAAGAAGCGGTAGACGAGTTCATGAGAGAAGTGGAGAAAAACATGCTCCCGTTTGATTCGGTGATGGAAAAAGTTCGCTATATGGTAGAACATGGTTATTACTACAACGTTTTTGCGGACTATAGTGAAGCGCAAGTGAAAGAAGTGTTTGAAACGGCGTACTCTTATAACTTCAAATTTAAATCGTACATGGCGGCATCGAAATTTTACCAGGATTACGCATTGAAGACGAACGATAAAGCGCATTATTTGGAACGATATGAAGATCGCGTGTCCATCGTCGCTCTTTTTTTAGGAAGGGGTGATAGGGAGCAAGCGATGCGTCTTGTTCGAGCGATGATGGAACAGCGGTACCAACCGGCGACACCAACGTTCATGAATGCAGGGAGGAAACGCCGAGGTGAGATGGTGTCCTGTTTTCTCTTGGAGATGGATGACACACTCAATTCTATTGGATTCAACATCAATACTTCCATGCAATTGTCGAAAATAGGTGGGGGAGTTGCGTTAAATTTGTCCAAATTGCGGGCACGGGGTGAGCCGATTAAGGAAATCGAGGGGGCGGCCAGCGGGGTCATTCCAGTGGCCAAGCTGTTGGAAGACGCGTTTTCATATGCGGATCAACTTGGACAGCGCAAAGGCGCCGGTGCGGCGTACTTAAACATTTTTCATTGGGACATCGTCGATTTTTTGGACACGAAGAAAATCAACGCCGATGAGAAAATACGACTTAAATCCCTAGCGATTGGGGTTATCGTGCCAAGCAAGTTTTTTGAACTAGCAGCAAAAAATGAACCCTATTACGTATTTGCTCCTTACTCGGTTTACCGGGCGTACGGACAACATCTTGATGATATGGATATGAATGAAATGTACGACGAACTCATCCGAAACGAGCAAGTAAAGAAGAAACGTTTGGATGCCCGGGAAATGTTGACAAAAATTGCTGTGACACAAATGCAATCCGGTTATCCGTATCTCGTTTTTATAGACAATGCCAATGCCGTTCATGCGCTGAAAGATATTGGACGCATCAAAATGTCTAATTTGTGCACAGAAATATTTCAGCTGCAGGAGACGTCAGAAATTAACGATTATGACGAGAAAGACAACATTCGTCGGGATGTCAGCTGCATTTTGGGCTCCCTCAATATTGTCAATGTGATGGAGTCAGGGAAAATACGCGATTCCGTTCACGTCGGAATTGAAGCGTTGACAGCTGTGTCGGATATGACGAGGATTTCCAATGCGCCGAGTGTAAAGAAAGCGAACCAAGAATTGCATGCCGTCGGCTTGGGTGCAATGAACTTGCACGGCTATTTTGCGAAGAACAAAATACAGTATGAAAGTGAAGAAGCAAAAGACTTTGTCCGTACCTTTTTCATGATGATGAATTACTATTCTCTGGAAAAGAGTTGTGAAATTGCCCGAGTGCGGGGGGAGACATTTAAAGATTTTAATAAGAGTGAGTATGCCAAAGGTACGTATTTTAAACCGTACTTAGAGGAAGACTTTTCTCCTCGAACAGAAAAGGTGAAGCAATTGTTTGCCGGAATAGACATTCCGACACCGGATGATTGGAGACGGCTAAAAGAAGATGTGCAGCGTTACGGACTGTATAATGCCTACCGCTTGGCCATCGCTCCGACGCAATCCATTAGCTATATTCAAAATGCTACATCCAGCGTCATGCCAGTGGTGGATATCGTAGAGACGAGGACGTATGCTAACTCAACGACGTATTACCCGATGCCGTATCTTTCACCAGAAAACCGTTGGTATTACAAATCTGCTTTTGATATGGACCAGTACAAATTAATCGATTTAATCGCGGAGATTCAGCGTCACGTCGACCAAGGGGTCAGCACGGTTCTGTACGTGAACAGCAATACAAGTACCCGGGAACTCGTTCGGTTGTACGCTTATGCTCACCACAAGGGTTTAAAGTCGTTGTACTACACGCGCAACCGGCTCATTGACGTATCTGAGTGCACTGCTTGTGCAGTGTAAAAGAACAGGCACAGAAATGTAAGGAGGAATACCATGCTCGAGGCCGTGAATTGGAACAGTCCGGTCGACGATTATACGGAAGAGTTTTTGCGGCAAAACATTGCTCAGTTTTGGACCCCGGATGAGATTGCCGTATCCAGCGATTTAAAGACGTGGGATACCCTTCGTCCAGAAGAAAAGCAGGCATATATTCGTGTGCTAGGTGGTCTCACCCTGCTGGACACGGAGCAGGGGAATGAAGGAATGCCGATGATTTTAACCCATGTGGACGAGCTCCAGCGGAAAACGGTTTTATCGTTTATGGGGATGATGGAACAAATTCACGCCAAAAGTTACAGCCACATTTTTACGACGCTTTGCACGGAAGAAGAAATTCAGGAGATTTTCCAATGGATTAAAAATCATCCTCTACTGCAAAGGAAAGCGAAGTTGATCGCAGATCGTTATCAGGCATTGTTGAAAAAGACAGTAAGCAAGCATGAGTTGTACATGGCGATGGTCGCCAGTGTTTACCTCGAAAGTTTGTTGTTTTATAGCGGGTTTTTCTATCCTTTGTACTTTGCTGGCCAAGGGAAGCTGACCGCGAGCGGCGAAATTATTAGTTTGATTATCCGGGATGAGTCCATCCATGGGGCGTATGTTGGCATGCTCGCCCAGGAGATTTACGAAAAAATGACACCAGAACAGCAAGATGAAGCGGATCGGGAAGCAGCGATATTGTTGGATGAACTATATGCAATTGAAGCCGATTATACAAAGGAAATTTACAGTCCTGTTGGTTTAAGTGAAGACGTTTTGCGCTACGTTAGATATAATGTGAATCGCGCGCTCATGAATCTCGGGCGTGATCCTGTCTTCAGTGAAACGGATGAAGATGTTAACCCGATTGTTCTCAATGGGTTGCGGACAGAAACGAAAAACCACGATTTTTTCAGTGTCAAAGGGAACAGTTATGTTTATGCATTGAATATAGAACCTTTGCGAGATGAAGATTTTCAGTTTGAGACGGTGTAGCCGAGCTGCCTCACCCTACTTCTGAACGAAGTAAAACAAAGCAAAGATCGGTAGTACATCGCAGGTTACCTGTTCTTTACTTACAGTAGGAATATGTTAAAATGGAGACGATAACTGCATATTGTGTAGAAACAGGTGCGGGTCAAACGATAATGTTTGGTTTAGGCCCGCTTAAAAGGGAAGTCCGGTGAAAATCCGGCGCGGTCCCGCCACTGTGAATGGGAGCGACCTGAGAAGAGCCACTGTGGAAACCGTTTCGAGTATTCCATGGGAAGGTTCAGGGAGCGATGAACATGAGCCAGGAGACCTGCCTGTTTCATGACACACCATAAACCTACGAGGATAGGGAGGTGTTAGAACGGGCGAAACGTGCTATTAATCGGCATACGTTTGCTTTAGCCGTTTACGCTTTTTTCTGCATCTTCCCCATCGGAAGATGCTTTTTTCATGTGAAAAAACTGAAAGGGACAAGAAATGATGGAGCGCGGGACAACCGAATATTTCAAAAACGTGTTTAAACAAGCGGTGATGAACAATTTTGTTCGCCCACAACCAGTTGCACTTGCGGAGATTTACGCCTGTTGTGAAGGTGAAATCCTCCGGGAACTGCCTTTAGAAAAACGAACGATCTACTTGAAAAATTTGGAAAGGGCATTTGTGCTGACAAAAGTAGAATTGTTTGGTGAAGAAAGACAAGGAGGGGATACAAGGATGGACTATCGTCCCGGACTGGAAGGAGTTATTGCTGCGGAAACGGCCATCTCTTTTCTCGATGTTGAGCAGGAAGAGATTGTACTGCGCGGATATGATTTGATTGAATTGGCCGAGAAGAAAACGTATCTCGAAGTGGCCTATTTGCTCTTGGAGGGTACCTTACCCGATGAACGGCAACGGGACGCATTTGAAAAACAGATCATTGAATCACAAACGTTACCAAAAGCTCTCATGGATATCCTCGCACTGTTGCCCCCTTCCACACACCCCATGGATGCGTTGCGAACTGGCATTTCGGTGTTGGCGGGGTTTGATTCCACCCTTGAGGATCGCAGTGAAGCGGCCAACAAAAGGAGGGCGGTTCAGCTGCTGGGTGTGACGCCGCTTATCATCGCCCACAGCTGGCGAATGATGCATCGACAGCCGGTCATTGAACCCGATTCCACACTGTCATATGGTGCCAACTTCCTCTACACGTTGACCGGAAAACGGCCAACGGAGCTGGAAGCGGAAATTTTCGACCGTTCTCTCGTAGCTTACATTGAACACGAAATGCCGAACTCAACGTTTGCTGCGCGCGTTATCGCTTCTACCTATGCTGATCTGTATGGTGCCCTTGTCGGCGCAGTTGCCTCACTGAAAGGCCACTTGCATGGCGGTGCGAATGAGGCTGTCATGTATATGCTCAAAGAAGCCGGGGATAAGAAAAACGTCAAACGTTTGCTCCAAGAAAAATTGGCCCGAAAAGAAAGGATTATGGGATTTGGCCACCGTGTGTATATGAAAAAAATGGATCCACGGGCTCTGTTAATGAAAAAGGCGCTCAAAAAATTGGCTGATGCTAAAGGGGATTATCGCTGGCTTGAAATGTGCGAAGTTGGTGAACAGGTGATGTACGAAGAAAAAGGACTTTACCCCAACCTCGATTATTATGCGGCACCCGTTTATTACATGCTTGGTATTCCCATCCCATTGTATACGCCGATTTTTTTGAGTGCACGTACGGCCGGACTTTGTGCTCATGTGATCGAACAGCACAATAACAACCGGTTGTTTCGGCCGCGCGTGCACTATGTTGGCGAACGGGGTCTGCAGGTGTAACGAACAGCACACCTGCCACTCCGCTCTTAAGAGGGTGTTTCTGCCCAAACACCCTCGTCTACTATCATAACGCAATGATAAATAGAAAGGAATTGGAAAGATGACGGAGCATGCTGTGAAACATAATATTAAACCACCTACTGACGCATTGCTGGAGAAAATTGCCGATTATGTCATTGGTCATACCATTACCAGTAAAGAAGCGTTTGAAACGGCGCGCTATGTCCTGTTGGACTCGATTGGCTGTGGGGTTCTTGCTTTGCGTTTCCCGGAATGCACAAAGTTACTTGGGCCCATTGTTCCGGGTACGATTGTTCCTCACGGCTGCCGGGTCCCAGGAACCCAGTATGTTCTCGATCCGGTACAAGGTGCCTTTAATATTGGTTGTATGATCCGTTGGCTGGATTACAACGATACGTGGCTGGCTGCCGAATGGGGCCATCCATCGGACAACCTGGGAGGTATATTGGCTGTAGCGGATTATATGAGCCGATTAAACATCGCCAATGGGAAAGCACCGCTGAAGGTGCGGGAAGTGCTCGAAGCATCGATTAAAGCGCATGAAATTCAAGGCGTCCTTTCTTTAAACAACAGTTTAAATCGAGTCGGGCTCGATCACGTTCATTTTGTCAAGGTTGCTTCATCGGCCGTTGTCACGAAACTGTTGGGTGGAGGGCGTGAAGAGGTCATTAACGCGCTGTCCAACGCATGGATTGATGGAGCGAGTTTGCGTACATACCGCCATGCGCCGAATACGGGTTCACGCAAGTCATGGGCGGCTGGTGATGCGACGAGTCGTGCGGTTCGCCTTGCGTTGATGGTGATGAAGGGTGAAATGGGTTACGCCACAGCGCTGTCGGCGCCCCGTTGGGGCTTTCAAGATGTGCTTTTCAACGGTCAAGAGATCAAGCTGGCGCAACCACTGGATTCGTATGTCATGGAAAATATTTTGTTTAAAATTTCCTATCCGGCGGAATTCCACGCGCAAACGGCAGCAGAATGTGCTATTGAGCTTCATCCGAAAGTGAAAGATCGGTTGGACGAGATCGAAGAAGTGATCATTACCACCCATGAATCGGCGATACGCATTATTGACAAAACAGGACCGTTGCACAATCCGGCGGATCGTGATCATTGCATCCAATATATTACGGCCATCGGGCTGATTTATGGTGAGCTGACCGCTGAACACTACGAAGATGACATAGCTAGCAATCCACAGATCGATGCCCTGCGCGAAAAGATGACCGTCGTGGAAAATAAACAGTTTAGCCGCGATTATCTCGATCCGACTAAGCGCTCGATTGCAAACGCCGTTCAAGTGAGATTTAAAGATGGTTCACAAACGGAACAGGTCGTCCGCGAATATCCGATTGGGCATCGTTTTCGGAGAGAAGAAGGCATTCCCAAACTGATCGAAAAATTGGTTGAAAATCTCGAATCCCGTTTTCCCCGGAAACAAGTCGATGCGATCTTGCGTGCGTCAATGAACCAAAAAACATTGGAAGAGATGGCGGTCAATGAGTTTATGGATTTGTTTGTCATTTAATCGGCGTAGAAACGATTTTTTCCGCGAGCAGCGCGCCTTGTTTGCGCGGCTCGCGGTGTTTTACACGTGGACAGATCAAGGGGGGAGAAAAATGGCTTGGATCGTAGATTCAGAGTCAACGCAAGAGCAGTTGGCGAGCATATTTCGAAACTTGATGTATGACCGGGAAATATTGAAAATTCCTGGTACACATGATGCCATGGCCGCACTCATTGCGAAAAAAATTGGCTTTAAAGCGCTTTACTTGTCGGGTGCTGCCTATACGGCCAGCCGTGGTCTGCCGGACCTCGGGATCATCTATTCAGAAGAACTGGCCAGACGGGCGCGAGATATTGTTCGGGCGAGTAACCTGCCGTTGCTGGTTGATATTGATACGGGCTTCGGCGGTGTTCTAAATGTTGCCCGTACTGCGCGGGAAATGGTCGAAGCGAGGGTGGCCGCCGTACAAATTGAAGATCAGGTGCTGCCGAAGAAGTGTGGTCATTTGAATGGCAAAAAGCTCGTGTCCGATGAAGAGATGATGCAAAAAATACAAGCGATTAAACAGGTGGCTCCATCTCTTGTGGTTGTTGCCCGGACGGACGCTTTTTCTGTCGAAGGGATCGATCGGGCTGTGGAACGAGCGAAAAAATACGTGGCTGCCGGAGCCGACGCGATTTTTCCCGAAGCGCTTGTTACCGAGGAGCATTTTGCGCTGATGAGTCGGGAAATATCGGTTCCGATCCTTGCGAACATGACGGAATTTGGCCAAACGCCGTATTATACCGCCGAACAATTTGCCTCTTTTGGTTGCGCGATGGTCATTTATCCGGTTACTTCCCTTCGCGCAGCCGCCAAAGCTTATGAACGCATCTTTACGGAAATATATACTCATGGTACACAAAAAGAAAAGTTGCACGATTTGCAAACGAGAAAAGAGCTTTATGAGACGATTAGCTATTACGACTACGAAGCTTTGGATACGTCCATTGCGAAAACCGTGCTATCAGAAGAGTAATAAAGGAAATCAAGGCGCGGGACGCATTTGTCGTCGGCATTACCACCGTTGATGACGATGATGTTGGTGACGTGGATGATGGGGTGTTGTATATACCAAAGGCGCACCCTTTTTTGATGCCGGTTCTTGCGGCGATTCCGCTGCAATTGCTCGCTTATTTCGCTGGTTCGGTGCGCGGATACGATGTTGACCGCCCGCGTAACCTGGCAAAGAGCTTGACAGTGGAATAAGCGGGCCAAACCCTTTTCAAAAACGAGAATAACAATCCGCTTTTGTTATTCGATAATAAGAAGCGGATCATTTTTACTTGATCATTATTGTAAGAGATCTACAAAACAATTAACTGGATCATAGGTGCATGTACAAATGAATCTACCCGTGCATCCGACTCTATCTCCCCATCCAACACCTCAGAAAACCTTTTATGTACCTGTGATTGTCAAGTTTTTTATTGGTCATGGATTTGCGTTGTTATGGATGTTTTTTTCAGTATATATTTCCCTTCCTTGGCTCTATGATTTGGCAGATGTGGTTACGTTTCCCATTGCTTTATTGATCATCGGAGGAATCGCTTATGTCCCTGGCTATCTAAATGCCTTTCTCGTGATCAGTCTGATTCTGGACCAGCAGCCTCCGTTTAAAACAGAATGGCCCAATGTACCAATTACCATATTAATCGCTTGCCGCAACGAAGAAAAAAAGATTGCCAATACGTTGCGCTATATACAAAAGCAGGATTATCCGGGTGATATCCAGATCATCATCATCGACAACGGTTCAACAGATCGGACGTCTGAAGAAGCGAAAAAAGCTGCCGAATCTTTAGGCCTTTCCTTACGGATCATTAGGGAAGAAAATCCCGGAAAGTTCAACGCACTTAATGCGGGATTGTTGGAAGTAAAAACGCGATATTTGATCACTTTGGATGCCGATACTCTGTTGCACCGTTCTGCGGTGCGCTATCTTGTTTCTCGGATGTTAAGCGCTCCTGTTGACGTTTGCGCGGTCGCCGGGGCTGTTTTAGTGCGCAACAGCCGTGAAAATTGGTTGGCCAAAATACAAGAGTGGGACTATTTTTTGGGAATCGCTTCAATCAAACGCTTACAAGGCCTATATCAGGGAACCTTGGTTGCACAAGGTGCCTACAGCATATACATGACGGAATGCATAAAAAAGGTTGGCGGATGGCCAAACGCAATTGGTGAGGATATCGTGCTCACTTGGAGCTTTTTAAAAAACGGATGGAAAGTTTATTTTGAACCGCTTGCCGTCGCATTTACCGATGTTCCCGTCACTTTTTCCCATTTCATCAAACAACGTTCGCGCTGGGCCCGGGGGATGATTGAAGCGCTCAAAGAAACGAAACCTTGGCAACAACCCCTTTTATTTGCAAAATATTTAACCGGGGTCAACCTTGTCATACCCTATATTGATTTCACGTACACCTTCTTTTGGATCCCCGGTCTTATCCTTGCATTCTTTGGGATTTACTGGATCGTCGGACCAATGACGATATTGGTATTACCATTGACGTTATTGAGTTACTATATTTTGTATATATACCAGAAATCCGTATTTCAAAAGCTTGACCTGCGTATTCGTAAGAACAGACTCGGCTTTTGGCTTTTTGTTTTATGTTACCAGATGATTCTTGCCCCGGTATCCGTTTGGGGATATATTCAGGAAGTGTTACATTTGGAAAGGGTTTGGAAGTGAATGGTCCGATGAGAAGGAATAGAAAATGAACTGGCAATCAAGCAAGCCCTCTGCCGGATGGCAGGGGCGGATTGCTAGAGATGCCTCCATGCATCCAAAATCCGAATAAAACGAAAGGCGTTTTAAAATGACGCGATCTGTATGAGACAAGTGCCACAGGCAAACCGCCTTAGATGCCAAGGAAAGGAAAGTGCCTGTGGCTTTTTCCATGCACAAAAAAAAGAAAGGGGTTTTGAATTATGCGGAAGATGATTCTTGTTATGGGGATGGCAGTTGGTCTTGCGGTATTGACATCCTGTTCGCAGATGGCCACAGATGAACAGCCGCTCGTTGAGAAACAGGAATCGGAGGTTCAGCAAGTGACACCTGACATTGAGGAAATTCCTGAAAGTGTGTTTACAGTAGTTGACGAAAAAGGACAGACCGTCGAACTGAAACTGGAAGACGAACCTGTCCTTTTTCTAGCTCACTGGTGCCCGCATTGTAACGGGTATCTCAAGACGCATGAACCTCTTCCAGACTTGCGTGTGGTGGCAGTCTATCCGAGGGACGGGGAGACGGTTGAGGAGATGATGAATGGCGTAAAAACCAAGCTGAATCAGGCGGGCTGGGAGGACGTTCCGTTGTATGGCTCAATGGACCCGGACATTGTGGAGTTGGTTCCGACCATCGCTTATATGGCGGAAAATGTGCCGTACCACAGAAACGCTTTTGAGGTTGGGGAAGGGGATTTTTGAGCGCAGGATTTACCATGGCACATGTGAATTACTCTTGCGTGCATGTTCCTTGTTCACCAGTCCAAGTATCTTATTTTTTTTTGTCTTCTTTTTCTGCTTGATACAAATAAAAAATACCAACAGCCAAAGCAATGATGCTTAATATTCTAGGGGTATTGCCAACGTAATTTAAATACAATACAAAATCATCGTGGCTCCATCCACCCCCTCGCCCACTCAACCGATACAATGCTGCAGTAATATAATGTGAAACAAAGAGAAATGCAGAAATACCACAAAAAGCAACACCGGCCGCACGCTTTGACATTTGAATCTCTCCTTTCCCCAGTATAGAAGACCATCGGTAACCTGTACCAGCAGGTCCTGTGAAAATATATGGAGGTTAATTGTTAAATTTCATACCAAACAAAGCAAACACCGGAAGGTTTCTGTGCCTGTCCAGAACCGGCGTGATAATCAGATCCAATGATGGGGCTGTAATAAACGTCAAAATTGTAAAGCTCGTATATGAGATATGCAGCAAGTTCATATGTCTTGTCGACAGGAATATGGATTGTATGGCTAGTTGATACTTCGTAAGTCATCGTAACGTCAAAACCGAGTTCTTTACTTACTTTATCAGCTCTGATTCTTGTGTTTGAATTCCATGTAGCAGGTACGCCCTCATTTAAATATGTCTTTAAAGTACCTGGCCCCATTGCGGAACTTCTCGGAGGGACTTCCGTTTCGCAGGATTCACTTATTTCAACCTGGATTTCGCAAGTAACATCGCATAAAAAATGAAAAAGGGCTCCTCATCTTTGGTAGAATGGGTGTTAAAGGACATCACATCCCCAAAGAAAGGAGCACCTTTAAGGTGA
>Ga0207870_100656_pt1 | contig 12048 bp, 15 predicted proteins | sample CeladaPassage60B_FD_187477 | JGI IMG/M metagenome (GOLD analysis project Ga0207870, IMG submission 187477) | Cellulose-adapted microbial communities from the Joint BioEnergy Institute, USA - Passage3 60B (SPAdes) (version 2) | ecosystem: Engineered > Bioreactor > Continuous culture > Unclassified... | reverse complement strand
TGGTGCCGTTGTAGAGCACGATCGGCAGCACCGGCGGCAGCTGGCCCGTGGCGGTGAGTTCGCCACGCTTGACCAAATCCTGGTAGAGCAGCCCCACATAGACAAGGAGCCGCAGCGCCATGAAGCGATCCGGGCGCGACTGAAACTCCAGCAGCAGATAGAGGTAGAGCCAGGAGCGATTGCGCAGGCGCACGCGCCAGATCATGTCGTCGTGCCGCGCCTTGCCACTTTCGGCAACGAAGCTGGCATTGACGCGCTCAAGGGTGGCAAAGTCGATCTCTTCACGCCACTGGCCCGGCACAAAGCCGGTGATGAGATCGCGCACCATCTCCGGATGGGCAAAAAGCAGCTTGTAGCCACTGTCGTGTTCGGGATTCACTGGCTGCGCTCCGTTCTCATCGCCTCAGCCGGGCAATGATAGCGCACAACGCCGTCACGACCGCCACGCACGCTCAAGGTGAATGGCAAAGCGGGGTTGTAGCAGCGCCGAGACCGTCTCGACCATGCCCAAGCGCGGCGCAACCTGCTGCCGACGGCGCAGCAGCCACAGCGGTGCGATCTCACGACCCTGGCGATGCAATACCACCCCTTGGCGGACGAAGACCCCGGGCTTACCCCGCAGCGCTTTCGGCCACTGACTCTTGGGAATGACCTGAGTCTTGGCAATTTGCGCCATGCGGCCGACGGGAATGGCGATTCTCCCGCTCTTCTCGCCGCCCGTCTCCTGCAGCCGCATGAAGCGGTCACGCGAATAGACGACAGCCACAAGACGCAGCGGTGTTGCCGGCTGCGCGCCGATACCCTGCGCCACCCACGGCCGGCGCAGCGTGAAACGCTGCGGCAGCGTTTCGCGCACCGCATCGCGGGCATCGAACGCCGTGCGGGTGAGCGCCTGGGCCGTTGCCTGCGGCAGCTGTTTACCGAGATAGTTGCCCAAGCGCCGTGACACGGTCGTCACGTCCGCAGTCAGCGTCACCCTCACGACGACTTCCCCTTGCGGCGCGCCTGGGTGTTTGATTCAGCATCCGCGCCAGCGACTTTCGGCGCAAGCGCTGCGCTATCGAGGCAGACCGCTGCCCTCAGCTCGATCAGTTTCTGGGCAAGCGCCGCATCGACTTCGATGGCCAGCCCCGCCGCAAAGCGGTGCCCCGCAAGCGCCACGGGTCGAGAGATCAACACGTGCATGGCAAGCTCCCAAAACAAACGCCCGCTTGTATCTGGCGGGCGCATTAAGGGATGTTAGGGTAATACGATACCTTATGATCGCCCGCGGTGGACAACAAAAAAATTCCCCCTAGCGCATATAACCGTGATGCCGGGCAAAGCGCTCGAGGGCATCGCACAGGGCGCGCCGGGCTGCGGCATAGCTGACTGGCTGACCGCTCCAGGCAAGACGCCCGACCCACGCGCGCAGCGAAAGGCCAATGCCCACCACGAACCACAGCGCCGAGCCCTCGAGACTGCCCATGCCGCCGACCACCTCGAGCGCCTGGCGCACGCGAAATGCCGCTCCCACATGGCGCTCGATGAGGTCGCACACAGGCGCCGTGCCCGCCGGCAAGCCATCCCGACGGGGCTTGGCATACCCATCGGCAAAGGCGCGTGCGAAATCCTCCTGAAAGTGCCTGCCTGCATCGTGCATCGCGGGCGTGATCGTACCGGCTTTGAGCATGCGCCCCAGGGTGTCGACCGCGCGATAGTGCCGCACCCGCCCCCACTCGGCGTCCTCTTCCTCGACAAACTCGTAGAGCCGACCCTGCGGCCCTTGACGCACCGCACCCGGTTGATCATTGACCGCATGGCGTTTCATCGTGCGCGTCCTCCTCGATCCGAACCGTTGCCAGCGCCCCGTCCTCTTCGCGCCGCAACACCGCGCGCGTGCCATCGCGCCAGACGATGCGCCACTGCGAACCGCGCCACTCGATGAGTGCCCCCTCGGGTAGGCCGCCACTGAGCCCGGGCACCTTCGGCATGTTCATGCTTCGTTCTCCTGCCAGCGCGCCAAGGCAAAATCGAGCAACGCCAGCGCATCGGCCTCGTTGTCATCGGCGGGCTGATGGCCAAGCGCCCGGATGGCGGCCATCATTGCCTCCTTGTTCGCATTGCCGCGGCCGGTGGCGTGACGCTTGATCGTGCCCACCGGCACGCCCTGATACGGGATGCCGTGGTGCTCGCACCAGGCGGTGAGCGTGGCCAGAAACCCGCCGTAGGCGTGAGCGGCGTCGGTCGAGGCGTGGCGGCGCACCTCTTCGAACACCACCTCGTCGATCCCGTCGGCGCATTGTTTAATTTCGGTGAGCCAGCGCTTGAAGCGTAAGAAACGCATGCCGCCGCCTTCGAAGCGTTGCGGCTTGAAGGACTCCGAGCCGCTGGTCACCGTGCCATCACGCCCGCGCAGCGCCCAGCCGGTGGTGGTGCCCAAGTCCAGGGCGAGGATGGTTCGGTTCATTGCATCGTCCCCCAGTCGATTTTGCGTTTGAGACGCAGGCCGACAAAACCGAGTTGGCCATCGGGCAGCCGAACCGGCATCGCTTCGATCGCCAGACGCCGGACGAATGCATCGGGGGAAACCCGACACCGCTTGCGTTCGTTGCAAAAGCGCACGTAGCTGGTGTAAAGTTCTTCAAAGGCGCTCACCGGCGGCGGGTCGAAGCCGTCTGCTGCAAGCATGTCCGCCAGTGCGGTGTCGAGAGGAAATGCGTCCTGGTTCATCACTCATACTCCTTGTCGTGGGGTGACCGAAATGACCGAAGTGACGCAATTTCCTATTGATCGCTTATATATAGATATAGGGCCGTCAACCGGAAATTCGGTCACCTCAGTCACTTCAGTCACCGCATGTCAATCGATGTAAGGTTGCCAAGAGGATTCGATGGGCTTCAGTCGTAATCCTGCGAGTCCGCGCACGCCGCCGTGCATCCTGACGCGCTTGAACCCGCGCGCGACCAGCCGCTCGACCAGCCAGCGCGCGGTGCCCACGTAGTAGCCGCGGCTTTCGGCAAAGCGCTTCCATCGCGCGAAGACTTCGCTTATCGCAACACGCGATTGCGGATCGTGCTCGATCTCCCCATCGCAGAACTCGCCCACCGCATCCTCCTCGTCGAAATACTCGTCGGTGTGCTCGCGCACGATGGCAGGGGGCTTCAAGCCCTCCCGCTGCCAGGCGAGACACCCATCGACCGCCCAGGCCATGATCCCGTCGCGCTCGGCGAGCAACTTTTCGGTGAGCTTCGGGTCGCGCCGCTCGGGCGGGATGGTCACGGTGAAGGGCACGAGGTGCAGCCGTCGCCGCATCGCTTCGTCCGCGTTGCGGATCGTGGGTTTGTGATTGCCGACGATGATCGGCTTGAACTGCGGCACGTACTCGAAGAAGTCCTGGCGCATGAAGCGCGCCGTGATGGTGTCGCCGCCCGTGAGCTCCTTGATGCGCGATTCGTTGAGCCGCGCGCCCTGCTCGGTCTCCACCGCCGACACCCAGCGTGCCCCCATGAGCATTGCCAATTCCGTGGGGTGGCGCTCGCTGGATGCCGCCATGAAGGTCTCCATCGGCGCATGGCGCGCGTAGTCGGCGAGAATCGTGCTCACCACATTGACGAACACGCTCTTGCCGTTCGCCCCGGTGCCGTGGATGAAAAAGAGCGCGTGTTCCTGGGTCGAGCCGGTCAAGCAATAGCCCACCATGCGTTGCAGGTAGGCCGAAAGCTCCTCATCGCCGCCGGTGACGTCCGCGAGAAACATCCGCCATCTGGGACAGTCGCCGCGCGGGGTCGCCGAGGTGATCTTGGTCAGGCGATCGGCTCTCGCGTGCGGGCGCAGCCGTCCGGTACGCAAATCGACCACACCGCCCGGCGTATTGATGAGCCAGATGTCGGCATCCCACTCCTCGGGAATCGCTGCGTGGCGCGGATCTGAGCGCGCGATGCGCTCCACCGCCGACAAGGTGGCGGCACTTGCCAGCTTCGCGCGCAATCGGGGGCTGTCGGCTTTTCTGGAGGCGGCACGGCAGATCGCCCGCGTCAAATGATGGACGTAGAGCATGCGATCTTCGTTCCAGCGGCGGCCATCCCACATGAGCCACTTGCCCCAGGCGGCGCAGTAGCGCCAATCCTCGGCATGGCGGTCGGTAAAAGCCGCGGCGAGCCCATCCTCGGTCTGCCACGCGTGCGCCGCAAGGAGCGCATCGATCTGCGATGGCTCATCCGCATCGAGATGGCGCTCGATGCGCTGTCTGGGGGCGGCAGCGATGAAGCCCGCGACATCAAACCCCTCATCGAGCGCATCGGCCGCATCCCACCCCTCGGGCTTGTCCTCGGGCGGCAGCAGCACGTCGCAGGAGGCGGCGCCAGCGGCCAGCGCCGCTTGCGCGGCGGCCATCGCATACGCCCAGCCGGGTTTGTCGCGATCGGGCCAGATCAGCACGGACTTGCCGCACAAGGGCGTCCAATCGGTTTTGTCCACCGGCGCGTTCGCCCCGTGCATCGCGGTGGTGGCCACGATGCCGATATCGATCAAGGCCTGCGCGCACTTCTCGCCTTCGACCAGCACGACTTCTTGGGCATCCTTCATCCCCGGCTGGTTGTAAAGCGGCCTCGGCTCAGGCGGGGCCATCTTGCGTCGCCTGGCGTCCCAAGGGCGGAACTCCTTCCTGCGCCCGGGTGGGTCGTAGCGATACACACAGGCGATCAGGTTGCCTGCTGCATCCAGGTAGTCCCACTTGGCGGTCGCGGGGCCAAGGTCGTCTTCGGGCGGCGCTTGGCGGCGCGCTCGTGTGGGCATCGCAGGCGCGCACCCGAGGAGGTCTTGGGCGAGCCGCAGGACGCGGGCAAAGTCGCGCGTGGCATCCAGCCCGTGGTGCGCCGCGATCAGGTCGAAGACGTCACCGCCCTCGCCGGTCGCGCGGTCGGTCCACAGGCCTGCCTTGTCGCCATCGAGCACCACCTCGAGGCTTCTGCCCGGGCTGCCCAGCACGTCGCCCACAAAGAATTTCCCGCGGTGCTTCTTGCCCGCGGGAAACATGGCAAAGAGCACCGACTCCAGCCGGGTGATGAGCTCGGCGCTCACCACCGCTTTATCCACGTCGTCGCGCGCCGGTGCGTCATGGATATCGTTGAAATCAAGCATTTGTTATTCCTTACGCCAGCGCCGGCACTTCGGCCGCAAGGCCGGGTGCGCGGCGAGGTTTCGTCACTTGGCGCTTTGGCTTCTGCGCCGAAGGCTTGGCCGCTTGCCGCACGAGATACGGCGCTTCGTCCACGAGATAGCCCGCCTTGCGGGCAACGAGGCGCACGAAATCGGCCTCGAGCCCGACGAGATCGCACCACGCGGCAAGGTCTGGGCCGAGCAGAAAGCGCCGCGCCTGGCGGCGCAGCGACGCGTTGTGCGCATCGAGGCAATCACCGATGGCGCGCACAATCACCGCCACCACCAGACGCGCCTCGCCACAGTCCATGACGGTGTGGCGATTGAGCAGCCGTTCGATGGGGACGAGCCCCACCAAGGGCCTGGGCGGGCAAAAGCGGGTGACCTGATAAAGCGCCACCGGCGGCCGACCGCGGCGTTTCCGAGTCATCGCGCACCTCCCCAGCAACGCTCGGCCCACGGGCACAGCCGGCACTCGAAGTAGCTCGCCTCGGCAAAGGCTCGCGGCAAGAGCTCGCCGGCCTCGGTCGCCTGGATCACCCGCACTGCGCGGTCGGACATCTTCTGGGCAAGCGGCGCATCGAAGGGCACCAGCTCAAACCACAGCTCCTGCGTGTCCTTGTTGATGGCGGTAAACAGCGCGGGATTTCCAGCGATGCCTGGAACGTGCGCCTCCATGTAGGCCTGATAGACGGCGATCTGTGCGGCGTAGATCGGTTTCGCCTGGGCCACCCCGTGCTTGACGGTCTCGCGCCACGCCTTGTCGTTCATCGTCTTGCACTCCCATAGCGCAGGGTAGGCAAGCCCGATGTCGGCAGGGCCGGCGGCCAGGATGCCGTCGACGTGCCCTTGGATGCGTCCGCCGGCTGCAGAAAAACCGAACTGCCCGCCGTCGGCCTTGCGCGTGTAGAGCTCAAAGCCGGCGAGACGCAGCCAGCAGATCGCCAGTTCTTCCATGACGTGGCCGACCTCGAACACCCGCAGGATGCGCCCGTTCGTCTCGCGACCGGGATCGACCGGTGCGCCGGCGAACTCGTATTGCAACGCGCGCTCGCAGGCGACGCCGAGCCTTGATACCCCGAGGTAGCTGCGGGATGGCTGTGCTGCCCGTTCGCGCGCCAGCGCCTCGTCGATGATGGCGGTGATGCGTTCGCTCAAACTGGGCCGGTGGTTGAAATCAAGCACGGCCACGTCTCCTTTTGCCAGACGAACCCTGCGTGTCCGACGCTGGCGGGTTGGTCTCCCACGGCAGATCGTCTTCGAGGTCGGCAAAGGGGTTTGCCAGCGGATCGGGCGTTGGCGGCAAGCCCTGCACTGGCGGGAACTTGGCTTCCTCGTGGTGCGCGACCATTGCCTCGGTGTAGCAGGTGACGATGGCGTCGATCACCCGCAGCGCCTCGGCCTCGGAGTATGCGCCGAGAGGTTTCTCGAAGCCGATGGACTCGGCCGCTTCGCCAAAGGCCTTGAGGCACTTTTTCATTGCGGCCAGCTCGACATCAGATGGATCGATCATCGCCACCTCCCCGCATGGAGAACGTCCGTCCCGCACTCGTAGCCAGTTGTTGTAGAGCGTGTGAAACGCCTCCTGGCAGCGCCGACTGCAGAACACCCAGTCGATGGGGTATCGCCTGGCGTCGCCTACCGGATAGCGCAGATCCGCGTGGCCGAACCCGCGCGCTGCGCGCTTGCAGACCCAGCATTTCATTCACCGCGCGCCTCCGCTTACTGCGCCCAGGTGGGCTTGTTCGGAACCGGGGATGGGGCAGGACGCTGCGTGACGGCGGACGCAGGCACCGTCTGCAGCGGAATTACTGTCGCCGGCGCGCCGGAGTTGTTGCTGCCAGGGTTCTTTGGCGGCAGGCCCATGATCGCGGCGTAGTCTTTGTGGTCCGGCTCGATGGCGGCCTTGATGGTGTTGCGGTCCTCGCCCCGACTGTCTTTCTCGATGTCGATGCGCGCGGCGAACTCGATGCCATCGAGCTCATGAAAGCCTGCGATGCGCCGCGCCGCCTGCGCCTGCGGGCTGTTGTCGGCCGGGTGGATATGACGCGCGGAGTTGAGCAGCGCGCGAATGAAGCTGCGACCCATGTTGCCCCAGGTCGGCCCCTTGGGGCTGTAGAGGCCGATATTCCACCAGATCTTGCGGCGGGCATAGGGCCCTTCCATCACCACGCCTTCGCAGGCGAGGTAGACCGCGCCGGTCTCGACACTCTGGGTCGCCCATCCGCCCGTCCAGCCCTGGGCTGGGTCATCGAAGCCGCCAGGCTTGATCGTCATGCGCACGCGGGCGAGCGTCCCTTTGGGGATGAGGTCGAAGGATGGTTGTGGGTCGGCGGTGTTGAAGTCGAAGTAGGTCATGGCGGATTACTCCTTGGCTGTAGAGTGGTTGGACAAGGTTGTGATAAGCGCAGAGGCCATGCGCGCGGCGTTTTGCGCCTCGCCGCACTTGGCGATCAGCTGACCGAGATGCGGCGGCTCGACGAGATCGAGCCGGCCGGAACGATCCTTCGCTGGGTAGCCCCAGGGATTCACCGTCTGGCACACGAAGCCGCGGTAGGCTTCGCCCGCATCGCTCTTGAGCTCGGCAAGCGTCACCACCTCATCGACGATGCCGGGCAGTTCAAGCGCGGTCTTCGAACCTTCGATTTGTGGCACGAATACCCGGCGGTTGAAGTCGTCCAAGCGCTCGTCGAGGATCGCCACGAACACGACGTGCTTGCCGCGGGCGTGCTGCAGGTGGGTCAGAGCCCCGATGAGCTCTTGCCCCAAGAGGCCGTAGGCGCCGCGCGTGTCGGGCTTGCCGGTGCGCTCGGAGAAGGCCTGCGGTTGCGTCTTTGCCCAGGTGAGCGCCAGACGCGAGAGCACCGTGATCGAGTCGACGAAGTAGGTGTCGTATTTGGCAAGCTGCGCCGGATCGCCGAACTTCTGGCAGACATGCTCGAAATGCGCTTTAGAAAACGGCATCTCCGCCGGCAGCGCGGGGTTGGGGCTGGCGAGGAACACCACGAGATCACGAAACTCCGGCCAGGTCTTGGGGCGCACGCAGTCGCCGCGCCAGTCGCGCACTGCAAGATCGCCCGCTTCCAGATCGACGAACAGCGTGCTGGCTTCCGAAAGCGTCTTGAGCTGGCTGGTCTTGCCGATGCCGGACTTGCCCAAGAGCACGAGCTTGACGCCGGTCTTTTCCCGTAGCCGCTCGTCGGCGGTGATGATCGGCAGTGTCATCGCGCGGGCTCCTTGGCGGTTGCGGCCAGCACGGCGATCGAGGTGTGGGTGTCGGCGCCGTGGGCGATGAGCCAGTCGTAGAGTTCCTTGAGCGCGCGATGGCGCCGGCTGTCGGCGTCGATCTGCGCGGCCAAGAGCGAGAGATGGGCGGCGAGATCGGCCAAGGTCGCCTGCGCGAGGGGCTTGAAGACCAGATCCTCTTCGTCGATGGCACCGTCGACCGAAACGCCTGGCCGCGGCACCGAAATCGAGGGCGGCAGCCGCTCGGCGCCCAACGTGGGCAGCGCCGGCAACGCCAGTTGCGCCGGCAGTTCGCTCATCGCCTGCTCGCGCTTCAGCTCCCGGCGCGCGATCTGGGTGAGCGCGTCTTCGGCAAGGCGCTGCCCGATCGCGGCAATTTGCTCCGGGTGGGCCAGGCAGACGAGCTTGGCGACATCGCGCGGTCGCGCATAACCGTAGAGCTCGAAGGCACTCAGGATTTCGCTGCGCACCGCGGCGCGCAGTTGCTGCAGATGGGGATTACGCATGGTGAGCTCCTTTCCAGAGGGATTCGAAACGGGTGAGCAACGCCAACGCGCGCGCGAGCCACGCCGTGACGTTGGCGCTCTGGTAAGCCGGCACGGCCGCGATCAACTCCTCTATGGGCGCGTCGATGTGCGCCAGCCGCTCCAGCCCCTCGCGCAGGGCGAACCACAGCGCGCTCTTCGCGCGCTCATCGGCGGAGCCCTCCGGGCCGTGGTAGTGACCGTCGCTGGCAAGCACCCACGAGTGCTCCTCGTTGGCGATGCGCCTGGCTTGCGCGGGGGAAGGGCGCTTGGGAAGAGGCTGCTCGGCGCGATAGGCCTCGACGAGCGCCAACTGCTCGAGCCCCGAGAGCCCGTGGTCGGCGATCAGTTGGTCAAAGGCGTGCAAGAGGGCTTCTTTCTCTGCGCCTCCTGCCTCCCCGTGCGCCTTGAGCACGCGCGCAAGGGCGCGCAGCTCCTCGGGCGAGCGCTCAAGGAGCCGCTCTTGCGCGGTTGGCGGCAGCGCCGCCAGCGCCGAGGCGAGCGTGAGCGGCAGGTGCCCCTCGCTCACGGCCTGTTGCAAGGTGTGGCTGCCGCCCTCGAGCACGGTCTTGGCGCGCTGCACCGAACGGCGGGAAACCTCGAGCTGCCGCGCCGCCTCTTCTTGAGAAACTGCGTCTTGGGACGCAGTTTTGGCAGGGCGGCCGGGGCCGAGGGTCGCAAGCTGCGCGGCGATCATCGCCCGCTGGCCCTCCGAGAGGTGTCGTCGGTGCAGGTTCAGTGAGAGCGCGAGCGCCAGCGGCTCGTCGCTATCGACTTCGCGCACCACGGGCTCGATGCCCAGCTCCGCACAGGCGCGCAGCCGATGCCGGCCGTCGATCACCTGACCCCTTACGAGCACGATCGGCTCGCGCAAGCCCTGGGCCGCGATGTCGGCCTTGAGGGCGGCCAATTCCGCCTCGCTCATCGGCGGAAAGAGGCTCGCCACCGGATGAATCGGGTAGCGCATCAGCGGCCCTCCGCGAGCGCGCGCAACGTGAACTTCGGCGCCTTGGGCACGACGGTGCGCAAGGCCTCGAACGGCGCGCGCAGACTCTGCGGCCAGGCCTTGAACTTGGCTTCCGACACCGCGTACTTGACTTCGACGTACTCGCTCGGATCGCCGCCGGCGGCTTCGATCTTGGCCACCAGCTCAGCCAGGCCTGCGGCGTCCCACTTGACGTCCTTGCCGATCTCGACCGTGATGTCGAAGCCTGCGTCCTGGATGTGGGTGGTGCCGGTGTCTTTCCCTTGCGCCAGCAGCTGCGCACGGGCCGCCTCGCCGTAGCGCAGCTCCAGGCCCGCCTGCACCAGGTTGCTCAAGGTGCCGAGCTCGGACTTGGCTTCGGCAATGAAGCGCAAAAGCGCCGCGACGTTCTCCAGCGGCAGGTCACGGATGACCTGGGCGGAGAGATCGAGGAAGGGGATCGGCAGGGAAATGCCGCTTTGCGAAAGGGCGGCCGCCAGGGGGGTGGCCGAAGTGGCCGGGGTGCTTCGGGTATCCATCGGATGACTCCTTGTGGTTGCAGGAGTCACCCATTCTCGTCATGCGATGTAAGACGATCTGCCCCCTTAATTCAGACGGATCTAAGACGGGCTCACCTGTCTGGCCCTGGCAAGCTTTCGGGATCGTGTTGCCGGTTTCGGCGTTGTCAAAGGGCGCTATGTCAGACCGATGTAAGACGCCAGCGCAAAAACCACCGCCAGGCGGGTCTCTGGGCGTAAAAAAGGCCACACAAGGCGGCCGACGTTGTTGCGATATGAGATGGATGTCAGACGAGCAGCATCCACGCGCCCCGTTTGACGCCGGGTGGCGTGTCGAGATAGACGCCCTTGATGCTCGCCCACTGCTCCTTGCGGAAGGCCGTGCTGGGACTGAAGGATTCCGAACCGGCCATGGCCTCGCTCGTTTTGACGATGGGGCTGCCCTTTTGGTAGGCGGTGACAAGGACGTCGAAGATGGCGATCTGCTTTTCGCCGGTGAGCATCAAGGGCGGTTTGCCGGGGATATAGAGGGTGGCCGACTTTTCGTTGTGCTTGACGAGATCGACCACCATGCCGCCGCGTGCCAACATTTTTCCTTGGGAGTACGCGCTCGCCAGCCGGTCGATGTCGAGCAACGCCTTACCCGTGGCATTGAGGTGGTCGGCAATGGGCGTGATGACATTGGGGCCAAGACACAGCGGATGATTCCGCCCGGCCGAGAGGATCAGGCCGACGCCCTTGTCGCTCTTGGCACGCAACAGGATGTCAAGCCGTTGCAGGGTCGTCAGACTCTTGAGATCGCGGGCGATGTAGCACGGTACCGTTTCCTGACCCAGTGTGATATCACCGAGATACGTCAGGCACTCGTCAAGCTTGGTGAGCACGACGCTGGCGAGCTGCGTCTTGAGGCATTTGTACACGATCTCGTCGAGCCAGTCGCGGCGAATCGCGTACTTGTCGGCTGCGCTGGCCGGCAGTTCCACTCGACTGCCATCTACGGGATGGTCGTAGGCAACCCAGCCGGGCTTGCCGGCTGAGCGGAGGGTCACTTCGTGGGCAATGTCATCGGATTCAATCAGTAACGACGTCAAGCGCCCCCGCCGCTCGATGAAACCGCCATCGACCAACGCCTCCGGATCGATGCCGCGTGCGATAAAGAACTGCCCCGGCACTTCCTTGGTGGTCTGGTCGAACAGCTGCAACAGCGCCGGAAATAGTTCGCGTTCGTCGGCGACCGTCAATGGCTTGACCTGGTGGAGGATGCCCCAGGCGGTCAGCAGCGCATAGCCCAGGTCGCGCTGCACCGGGTCACGATTGCTGCGCAGGTTGCAGCGATTCGGCTCAGACAGCGTGATGTTGAGCGTCTTGGTCTTGTCGGTGCCGTGCTGGGTGTAGCGCACCGCGATCACTACGCGGCTGATGCTGGTCGCCCGCATAAACAGGTGATCTTTACCGAAAAGTGCTTCGGCAACAGCCTCGATGTCGTCATCGAGCGTGACCTTGAGACTGGCGCGGTGCTGGTAGTTGTCTGGGCGGGCGTCGACTTCCACCACGGCGACGCGCTCGATATCGAAGCCGTCCACCCTGGGTGGGGTCAGGCGCAGGGAGTCCAGGAAGCGTCCCAGGTTGTATTGCTTGAGTGTGAGGGGCTTGCCCG
>Ga0207870_100653_pt1 | contig 12194 bp, 11 predicted proteins | sample CeladaPassage60B_FD_187477 | JGI IMG/M metagenome (GOLD analysis project Ga0207870, IMG submission 187477) | Cellulose-adapted microbial communities from the Joint BioEnergy Institute, USA - Passage3 60B (SPAdes) (version 2) | ecosystem: Engineered > Bioreactor > Continuous culture > Unclassified... | reverse complement strand
TCCGACACCCCGAGTTCCCGGGCAAGACGCCTCACCGGCAGGTTCGAGCTTTGGATGTAGCGCCGGGTCGCAGGGGTCGTGGTGGCGTTCTTGTGCAGTCGAACCATCATGACTTTTGCCTCCGTAGCTCCTCGATCAGCTCACGCATCGTCTCGCGACCTATGAATAATGCACGACGTCGCGGATCAATGCAATCGTCCGGGACCTGACAGCTAGTGAACACTTTGTGTGCAAAGGAGATAACGGTTTGGAAGATAGGCAACGGCGTTTGCATGAGCAGGTCGAAAGCGCGAAAAAATGGCAACGCCATCGAATATGGAATAAAAAAATGACAATGAACTGGATTATTGGAATTGTAGTAACTGCAGTACATGTAGCGGCGATACTTTTTATGATGTCGAAGACAACAGTGGCGATAGCAAATAATGTTGAAAAATCGCCAAAAATTGTGAACGTAACATTGATAAGTGTTGCCAAACATAATGATGTTGAAAAAAAGGCAGAGGTAGCAGAATTAAATGATAATAGCTTAATCAGTAATGGAAAAGATGTAAAAATAGATAATACCAGTAAAGATCAGGTAAAGAAAAAGGAAAGAAAGATCGAAAAAAAGACGAATAAGAAAAGAACCGAGAAAAAAAACGTGTTGAATAAAATGAATAAAAAAATTGAAGATAATGTTTCAAGTCAAAACGAATCTAATTTCGAAAGTAAAGTAAATGGTAGCGAAGTCAACGAAATTAAAAAAGAGTTCATGGTAGAACAGGCAGAAAATGCAATGCCAATAGTGGAGCAACCGTCGGCTTACGCATCTTATCTCAATAATCCACCGCCAGATTATCCAACAGCCTCACGTCGTCTGGGTGAGGAGGGGACTGTGATCATTCGGGCGTTAATCGAGGAGGATGGGCATGCATCGATTGTTCAGGTAGAAAAATCGAGTGGTTACTTACGATTAGATCGTGCAGCAGAGGAGGCAGTAAGGAAATGGAAGTTTAAGCCTGGGAAGAAAAATGGGATTCCTGTCGCCATGTGGCATCTGATACCTATTAAGTTTGAGCTCAAATGATTGGGGAGAAAAAGTTGGAAGGTATGGTTAGCAAATTTGGAATCGAACATCTTTGGTGGCAAGGTGACGAAATTATTCGAGGCATAGCCATCGTCTTGCTGCTGATGTCCATTGCAAGCTGGATCGTTATTCTAATAAAATTGATAGAAATTGGTAGAGTAAAATTACAAAATAGGCGTGTAGATGTTTTTTGGCACTCTGAAGATGTTATTGAAGGAATAGAAAAGCTAGGCAACGAAAATGACAACCCGTTTGCAATGATTGCGCGAAATGCACATATAGCCGCTAATCATTTGCAGGGTGATAATAGTGCCGATAATAAAAAAACCCAACTTCATGACAAACTAGACCCAAGTGAATGGATTGGGCGAGCAATAAACCAAGCAATAGATAGATCAGTATTCAAGTTGCAATCTGGCTTGTGGATATTGGCATCGGTGGCATCGACGGCTCCATTCGTTGGGTTGTTTGGAACTGTTTGGAGTATCTATCACGCATTGATGAACATAAGTACTAATGGATCGGCATCTCTCGACCAAGTTGCTGGCCCAATTGGTGAGGCTTTGATCATGACCGCTCTAGGTTTGGCTGTAGCAATACCAGCGGCTTTGGGGTATAACGCAATAGTTCGCGGGCAAAAAATCGCGGTCCATATGATAAACCGCTTTGCGCATGAAATTCATTCCTATTATTTATCCGGTATGCGTTGGAAAAAGTGATATAACGCAATGCATGTGATGATAGAGGTAGCAATAGGTAAAAAGTGAATGGGGGATTAAATATGTCGCACGGGACAATAGATGAAAACGGGGGTGATCTTAACTCAGAAATTAATATGATTCCGCTTATCGATGTTATGCTGGTTTTGTTGATCGTATTCATCGTAACGATACCTGTTATCAAGCATTCTATATCCGTTTCATTGCCCAAGGCGACGATGGATGCTGATAAGACTGAAGAGCCTGTAAAAATTGTAGTGGCTAGTGATGGAACGTATTTTTGGAATAACGAGGTGGTCGACCTTCAAGAGCTGGAAGCGCGTCTGGAAGACATCTCGAGTAAGTCTGATATTCCTGGAGTTCAAGTGCTGGGAGATAGATCTGTATCGTACGAAAAGGTTGTTCAACTATTGGCGCTAGTTTCTAGAAGTGGAATTCAATCTGTGGGGTTGGTAACCGAACCGGAGGTGAAGTGATATCTTGAAATATGTTTTCTCATTTGTTGTTGTTAAAAAAATTTTTATTAAATAAAGGAGAGCCAGAGATGAAATCTGAGAAGAAAGTGTCGCCGAAATTTCTTTTAGGGTCAATTTTGTTTGCAACAAATACATACGCAATTGCTCAGGAAGGTATTGTCGATAATGAAGCAGTATTGGGAACAGTCAATGTCATTGCTGACTCGATTCCTGAAGAGATTGAGTCAAAAAATTCTCTTAAGGTCGATACTACTAGAATAGGAAAAGGGGTGCAAGCAATCCGTGATATTCCGCAAAATGTTACAGTTATGACCGAAAAGCTTCTTAACGATCGGGAGTTGGACGATTTTCGAGATGTGCTCAAGTTTACGTCAGGTGTTACATTCCAAGCAGGCGAAACTGGAGAAGAAGATGTTCTGATGAGGGGTTTTTCTCTTGGGCAAGCAGGAGATATTTTACGAGATGGAATGAGGGAGGCCTCTCTGATCACGAGAGATACGTTTGCAACGGATCGAGTTGAGGTGATCAAGGGATCTGCATCGATGCTGTTCGGGAAAGGGTCGACTGGTGGTGTTGTGAACCAAGTTAGTAAAAGAGCCTTTTTTGCTGATTACTATCAGTTGGAGGCTAAGATTGGTGATGGACGTTTTGGCCGGTTGCAGGCTGACTTGAACAAAGATTTTGGAAAAAATGGTGCGGTACGTTTGAATTTGATGACCCAAAGTGCGGATCAATGGGGTTCAAAAGACAACAGAAATGGTGTAGCTTTGAATTGGCGAAACTTGCTCGGTAACGGTCACGAATTGATGGTCGATTTGTACCATCTAAAAACCGATCAACGTCCAATCTACAACCATCCATGGCTGCTCACGGGCAACAATGGAGAACTCAATAGGAAAATTGTTCCTGTTCTCGACTCGAAGAATTTTTATGGATTCAGAAGCGATTACAATCAGACCGAACAAACCGTTGTCACCGTTGGCCACACTGTAAAATTTTCAGTCGATGAGGAACTGAAAACCACGTTACGATATGGTAAATACGAACGTGACTTGTGGGCATCGGTAGTCCGTTTTGCTGATGCGTCGTTACAACCAGATGGAAAAGCAGTAAGTTTGGATAATATGCCAACCGACGCAACGGTTTTGACTAGGAATAGCTTCAAGGGGAGAAGAGGTATTAGTGATATCTTTCAATTGCAAAGTGATTATAGCAACAAATTCGAGTTAGGTGGGTTCAAACATCATCTAATGGCGGGTGTCGATATCACACATGAAAATGCAAAAAGAAACAATAATAATAGTGGCGGATCGTTGGCCTTAAGTGATCCTTTGGCGACAACCACCGTTGGCAATCCAAACGATGGAGCTTATCGTGCTGATACTCGGACGTGGATCTATAATGAATTCGAGTCCCAATCGATTGGTGTTTATCTACAAGATATCGTTTCGCTCTCTAAACAATGGAAAGTTGTAGCGGGCGTACGTTTCGATCGATTCAATGCGGATTATTACGATTATGTGTCCACCAACAGTGGGTCGCGTGCCGATAATCTTTTTAGTCCTCGGTTTGGCTTAATTTTCGAGCCGAACACGTCTTCTTCTTATTATGTCTCTTATGGTGAGTCTTATAATACTTCTGGAGATACCTATCAGTTTTCTCTTGGGAATTTTGCTCCCGGTAGCAACAATGAAAAAGCTGCAAACACTCCCCCAGAAAAAAGCCGTAACTTGGAAGTTGGCGGAAAGTGGGAGCTATTCAATCAGAGAGCGCTTGTTGGTTTAGCCTTATTTAGGAGTGAGAAGTACAAAGAGCGCAATACCGATCCTGATACTGCAGCCACTCAAATGCTGCTCTCTGGTAAACGGCATGCAACTGGAGTCGAGCTAAGCTTTGCAGGCCAGATTACGCCGCGATGGGAGTTTTTCTACAATCATACCTGGATTCCAGATGCTGAAATCGATGAATGCAATGAATCCACTTGCACCGGCAATGCTCAGAGGGAAGGCGACCGTCCGGGGTTGACTCCTCGAAACAGTGCCAGTGCATGGACGACCTATCGCATCGACAACAAATGGCGCGTCGGTCTGGGTATGACCCACCGAAGCGAACAAAGTCCGGTTGGGAACAGAAGCGTGGTTGCCTCGTCCTTCACCACTTGGGATGCGATGGTTGAATATCAACTTCATCCGAATACGGCGCTCAAGTTGACAGTGACGAACTTGACTGATGAGCTCTACGCCGATGCCCTATACCGTGGATTTTACAGCCCTGGGGAGCCGCGTAGGGTATATTTGAGCATCAATTCCGTTTTCTGATCCGTAGATGTTGTGTCGGGCGTAATGAGGAATGCCAGATGATTATTCACCTGAAAGAAGTGATTAACAAGGACGAACTCCAGTCGATGCGCACAATCCTCGATTCGCCCGGCACGCCCTGGATCGAAGGCAAAAAAACTGCTGGCACCCAGGCTCAATTGGTGAAGAACAATGAACAACTTCAGTCTGGGAGCGAACAGGCAAAACGTTTGCGGAAAATAGTTCTTGATGCGTTAAAGAGAAATCCAATTTTTTTTGCAGCTGCTTTGCCTAAAAAAATCTTCAATCCAATGTTCAATAGATATCGCCCTGAGGCACCCACATATGGCCCACATATCGATGGGGCAATCTTGTATTCCCATGATGATAGTTTTTGGGTTAGGGGAGATATTTCGTGTACTTTGTTTTTGTCTGATCCTGACGAGTATGATGGCGGTGAACTTATTGTTCATGACGTTTCTGGTATAAATAGATTAAAGCTACCGGCTGGTGATGCCATTCTTTACCCAGGTGGATCTCTTCATTCTGTTTCACCTGTTGTTAGAGGGGTGAGGTTGGCAAGCTTTTTTTGGATTGAAAGCATGGTAAGAAATGTTGAGCAGCGCAAGATCTTGTTTGAGCTGGATAAGAATATTTTGAGTCTCAGGAGTGCTATGGGTGAGTGCGAGCAAACGGTTGCGCTCACAGGAATTTATCATAATCTTCTCCGCCTATGGGGAGATACTCTATGAGCACAACGTATCAAAATTTGAAAGATATTCTTTCATCAGGAATTTATGAATATTTTTTTTCTGGTGCGGACGATTCTGTTACTTTGAGAGAAAATGAGCTGTCATGGAAAAGGTTTCAGATTGTACCTCGAGTAATGTCATCGCCAAGATCGGTCTCACTGGAGATCGATTTTTTTGAAAAAAAGTGGCCATCCCCTTTTTTGGTTGCTCCAATGGCATATCTTGGCATGGTCCATGAACATGGTGACCTTGGGGTTGCATTGGCTTCTGCTGCACAGCAATTCGGTTTTATACTCTCTTGTCATGCAACCACTCCGCTAGAACTTATTTCTAGTCATTTTTTACGCGAAGAACTTAGAGGCCCTCTTTGGTTTCAGTTTTACCCTTATGGATCTCACGCAGAGTGGCTGTCTTTGATCTCGCGAGTTCAGCGAGCTGGCTATGAGGCTCTGGTCGTTACTGTCGATGCGCCGGTCAAGTGGACACCTAAAGCGGCTATTGATGCTGGTTTTTCCGTTCCGGCAAACTGCCCGCAGCCTAATCTTTCCGGTGTTCCGCCTCGGGGGTCTCTTACTGATGTTCTGAAACAGGCATTTTCATGGAATGATCTCAAGTGGTTGCGTGAAAAATGTTCGCTGCCCATTGTCATAAAAGGGGTTCTCAATCCTGAAGATGCCTCTCGTCTCTGCGATGAATCATTGTGTGATGCAATTATTGTGTCGAATCATGGTGGACGTGTCATCGATCGAGTGATTCCAACTGCATATGTACTGAAAGAGATTGTCGCATCTGTGGCTAATCGTGTGAAAGTTTTGGTGGATAGCGGTATTCGCAGTGCTCACGATGTTGCGGTTGCACTGGCGTTGGGTGCAGATGCGGTTTTGATTGGACGGCCTGTTGTTGCAGCGCTTGCTGAAGGCGGTGCCCAAGGTGTTGCCCATCTCTTTTCCCGCTGGCGAGATGAGCTTTCTGCTATTATGGCTGTCTGCGGTTTTTCCACTATTTCTGATTTCAAACTAAATATCGATATTAGGTGGCCCAAAGAGCATTTAATTTGACTTGATTAGATTGCGAGGATAATGAAATTGATTTGTGTCAGCTTAGCTTGTAAATGACAGAAAAATACCGGTTTGAGACGTCCTCCCTACAAAGCTGGGGCACCGTGTGTTGTGTCAAGACGCAAGGAGTGCGTCATACTCAACCGAGCGGACTGCCTCATGATACGCGAAACGCGACAAAAGGGGTGTTGTCTCCATGAGATTGTTGAAGAGGTGTGATGCTTGCAGCGAACCGTGCGTCGTGCGCTGCGGCGCGTTGGGCCACCGAACTGTCGATGGCCATGTAAAAATGACCCACCTTGGCCATCGAAATTGACCTACCTTCGTTACCCTGCCTCTACAAGGGCACTGCATTCGTGCGATTGCCCGCATGACGTGGCACTCCCGCAATACCGTGTGCGCTATCCTGCGTCGGGATGAGCGGCAAAGCGAAGCGGTGCAACGTCGGGCAAGAGCGACGTTGATCAACCCCTATGCCGACTATGTCAAGCGGCGCATGGCGCAACTCCCTGGCATTTTTGCCAGCGTGCTCTATCGCGAGGTCGTGTAGCTTGGCTATGGCGGCAGCGCGCGCTCAAGGCGCTCAGCGTGCTTGAAACCCGTTTGTGCGCTTGCTTCTACGTCAAGAGACCCAGTATCCCATGCTCAGCTGGTGTTCTAGACAAAAACCGCTGAATGTGACTCCGATTGCTACGCTTCCCTTCTAAGTCTTAGTCCGAGGGTGCAAATGCGATAGCCCTGACTGAACGAATACAAAACTATTGTGTGACCAGCGTGCTATGCTATAATTCGCAAGGTGTCGGGGCGTAGCGCAGCCTGGTAGCGCACCTGCATGGGGTGCAGGGGGTCGCGAGTTCAAATCCCGCCGCCCCGACCATCTTCTCTCAGTGGTAGAGAGAATCGATCAGTGTCCCAAGCGGGACTTTTTTTGGCGGCGGAGTATTAGAAAATGATAATACTCAGAAACGTTATGATGCTGGGTGTGGTCGGTTTTTTGGCAGCGGGCGCTTGGGCGCAAAACGCGCCAGAGGCGGCGCAGGATGATGCGGCGCTTGCGGTCGGTGTCGTCGAACGGCAACAGGTTCGCGAACGCATCGTTGCCGAAGGGGTGATCGAAGCGGTCTTGCAGGCGCGGGTGGCGCCCGAGGTTGCTGGGCGCATCGTCGAGGTGCGCGTCGACGCGGGCACGAAAGTCAAAGCGGGCGATCTCCTTTTCGTGCTCGACGACACGGCGGTGCGCCAAGAGGTGGCTGCGGCCCGTGCGCGCTTGGCGCAGGCCGAAGCGAACCTGGCGCAGGCGCGTGCCGAATGGGAACGGGCGAAAAACCTCTTTGCCCAAAAATTCATCAGTGAATCGCGTCTCGATTCGGCGCGCACCGCACTCGATGCGGCCCAAGCGGAACGCAACGCGGCGCAAGCACAGCTGGCGCGCGCCGAAGCGGCGCTCGCCTATACCCAAGTGAAAGCGCCGTTCGATGGGATAGTCGCGGAGCGCTACGGGAACCAGGGCGATATGGCGCAGCCCGGGCAGCCGCTCCTCTTGCTCTACCAGCCGGGCGCATTGCGCGCCGTGGCGCAAGTGCCGCAAGAGCGGATTCGCGCGTTGGGGCAGCCTCTTGCTGCCCGCGTCGAAGTCCCCGGGCAAGCGCGTGCTTGGAACGCTACCGCGGTGACGGTGCTGCCCGCGGTCGACCCGAAGACGCAGACGCAGACCGTGCGTGCCGATCTTCCGCCAGACGCAGGTGATGGGCTGGTTCCCGGGACGTTTGCCCGAATGGAGATCTCCGCAGCGGGTGGGGAACGGCTCGTCGTGCCCACGCAAGCGATCCTACGGCGTGGCGAATTGACCGCAGTCTATGTCGAAACCGCCAACGGTTGGCGCTTGCGCCAGGTTCGCCTGGGGGATCGCGTCGATGAGGCGCACGTTCAGGTTCTGGCTGGGCTCGCAGCTGGGGACCGTGTTGCGCTCGACCCGGTGAAAGCAGGATTGATCGCGGCACAAGCGGCGCGCGGCGACGGTGACCGGTCGTAAGGAGCCTGTGATGCGCGAACCGATCCTTCCTGGCGAAACCACGGGCAACCCGCTCGGCATTTCGGGGCGCACCGCGGCCACGTTCCAGCGCAACGCCATTACGCCGCTCCTCGCGCTCGTCCTCTTCTTGGTCGGGCTTTTCGCGATCGTCATCACGCCGAAAGAGGAAGAGCCGCAGATCGACGTGACGATGGCCAACGTCCTGGTGCCCTGGCCCGGCGCGTCGGCGAAAGACGTCGAAGCGATCATCGCGCGGCCCGCGGAACTGGTGTTGTCGCGCATCGCCGGCGTCGATCACGTCTATAGCGTTTCGCGTCCTGGGATTGCGGTGATCACGGTGCAGTTCCAGGTGGGCGTGAAGAACGAGACCGCGCTCGTGCGCCTCTACGACACTGTGATGTCGAACCGCGATTGGCTCAGCCCCAACCTGGGTGTCGGCGAACCGATCGTCAAGCCGAAAGGGATCGACGACGTTCCCGTCGCGGCATTCACGCTCTTTACGCGCGATCCCGAACGAGCCGGGTACGACTTGGAGCGGGTTGCGCACGCGCTGGAGCTCGAACTCAAACGGGTTGAAGGAACACGTGACGTGCGCACGATTGGCGGCCCGGGGCAGGTGGTGCGTGTGGTGTTCGACCCGGTGCGGTTGAACGCCTACAACCTCACCGTCGATGAGCTCAAAACGGCACTGTCGCTTACCAACGTCTCGCTGCCTGCCGGGATGCTCACGCAGGACAACCGCGAAGTGCTCGTGCGCACGGGGTTGTATTTCGATTCGGTCGAAGATGTCGCCAATATCGTCGTCGGCGTCGTCGAAGGGCGACCGGTCTATCTTCGCGATGTTGCCGAGGTGGCGCTCGGTCCAGACGAGCCACGCCGTTACGTCTGGTTTGGCGCCGGGCAAGCCGGGGCGGAGACGTTGGGCATGCCCGCGGGCGCGTCGCAGCCTGCGGTGACGATCTGGGTCTCGAAAAAACCGGGCGCGAACGCCGCAACCGTGGTCGATGCATTGGTCGAACGGATGCGGCTTCTGGAAAACCAGATCATTCCGGAAGGGATCGCCTGGCAGGTGACGCGCGACTATGGCGCGACGGCAACCGACAAAGCCAATACATTGATCGGTAAGCTGATTTTTGCTACCGGTGCGGTGGTGGTGTTGGTGCTCGTGACGCTGGGGTGGCGCGAAGCGGTGATCGTCGGTGTTGCGGTGACGCTCACCCTCATGGCCACGCTCTTTGCCTCGTGGGCGTACGGTTTCACCTTGAACCGCGTTTCGCTCTTTGCCCTCATCTTTTCGATCGGCATTCTGGTCGATGACGCGATCGTCGTCGTCGAGAACATCCACCGCTGGCACCACCTCAAGCCTGGGGAACCGCTGTGGCGCGTGATTCCGCACGCGGTCGACGAGGTGGGTGGGCCGACGATCCTCGCCACGTTCACCGTGATCGCGGCGCTGTTGCCGATGGCGTTCGTCACCGGCCTGATGGGGCCCTACATGAGCCCGATCCCGATCAATGCGTCGATGGGCATGTTCCTTTCGCTCCTCGTTGCGTTCATCGTCACCCCGTGGCTCGCGGGCAAATTGCTCCCCGGCGGGATGGGGAACGCCGGTGCGTCAGCCGGTGACGCCCACCCGCACGAAACGAAGGACGATCGCATTACCGCGGCGCTCGACCGGCTCTTTCGTCGCATCTTCAACCCGATCATGCACCCGAAATACGGGGCGTGGGTTCGCTTCACCTGGGGCCTTGCGGTGATGGCGCTCATTGCGGTGGCGCTGGCGCTACCGGTGCTACAAGCGGTGATTCTCAAGATGTTGCCATTCGACAACAAGAGCGAATTCCAGGTGGTGGTCGATATGCCGCTCGGCACCCCGCCGGAGATGACCAGCCGCGCGCTGCAAGAGATGGGCGAAGCGCTGGCGGCGGCGATCCCCGAGGTGCGCGATTGGCAAGCGTACGCGGGTACCGCGAGCCCGATCAATTTCAACGGGTTGGTGCGGCAGTACTACCTGCGGCAGATGCCGGAGATGGGCGACCTGCAGATCAACCTGGTCGACCGCCGCCACCGCCACCGCAAGAGCCACGAGATCGCGATGGCTGCGCGCCCGATCGTGCAGGAAATTGCGGCGCGCTACGGTGCGAACGCCAAAGTGGTCGAAGTTCCGCCGGGGCCGCCGGTGCTTTCGCCGATCGTCGCTGAGATCTACGGGCCGAGCTATGAAGGGCAGATCGCGGTGGCACGAAAAGTTCGGCAGGTGCTGGAGACGACGCCCGACGTGGTCGACGTCGACGACACTATCGAAGAGGTCGCGCCAGAACTGGTGCTGGTGGTCAATCAGGCGAAAGCGGCGCAATACGGGGTGGCGCAAGCGCAGATCGTTTCGACCATTCGGGTCGCCCTTTCGGGAGATTCGGCCACGTCGCTCTTTGGGGGCAACAACCAGTACGAAGTGCCGGTGCGTATCCAGATGAACGCGGCGCAAAAAGACCGCATCGAGCGGGTGCTGGCGCTCAAGGTCCGTTCGCGCGAAGGGCAGTTGGTGCCGATCGGCGAGCTGGTCGATCTGGTCGAGCGGCCGCGTGAGCAGGTGATCTACCGCAAAGACCTGCTGCCTGTCGTCTATGTGACCGCCGACGTCGTCGGTCGCACCGATTCGCCGCTCTACGGGATGTTCGCCGCGCGTGCGGCGCTCGATGGGCTGGCGTTCTCCGGCCCCGGTCTCTTCGGCAAGCTGAATGAATGGTTCATCCAGCAACCGAAGAATCCGTACGCGGAATACGCGGTGAAGTGGGATGGTGAGTGGCAGGTCACCTACGAGACCTTCCGCGATATGGGCGCCGCGTACGCCGTCGGGTTGGTGTTGATCTATCTCTTGGTGGTCGCGCACTTCAAGAGCTACGGAACGCCCCTCATTATCATGGCGCCCATTCCGCTCACGATCATCGGGGTGATGCCCGGTCATGCACTCCTCGGGGCGCAGTTTACCGCTACCTCGATGATTGGGATGATCGCGCTGGCGGGGATCATTGTGCGCAACTCGATTCTGCTCGTCGATTTCGTGATCCAGCAGGTTCGCCAGGGAATGGCGTTCGAAGAGGCGATCATCCGTTCCGCCGCGGTGCGCGCGAAACCGATTGCGCTTACCGCGCTCGCCGCGATGATCGGGGCGTTTTTCATCCTCGACGATCCGATCTTCCAGGGGTTGGCGATCAGTTTGATCTTTGGCGTCTTCGTCTCAACTTTGTTGACGCTGGTGGTGATTCCGATGCTGTTTTACGCGGCGAAACGCAAACGAGTCGCTGAACTTGCCGCTGTTGCGGAGTGACCCCATGCTTTCGTGGCGTAAGCGGTAACCAAATGGCGTTGGTCGTTGGGACAAAGGTTGGTTCAAAAACAAGGAGGCTGCAATGAAGCAAATGACCATCAATCAGTGGGTTCGCGCATTTGCCGGGTTTTTCGTGCTGTTGTCGTTGGCGCTCGGCGTGGAAGGTTCGCCCCTTTTCGTCAGCAAAAACTTTTTGTGGTTCACAGCGTTCGTGGGTGCGAACCTCTTCCAGAGTGCGTTCACTGGGCTCTGCCCGCTGGAGAACATCCTGCGCAAACTCGGAGTGCCCGAAAGCGCAGGAGGCTGCCGCTAAGAGACTTCTTGGGACACACTGATTTATTCGCAGATCGATGGGCCGAACTCATCCCTGACATGCGACAATTGAAGTACTGACATTTGATAGGCACTTGACGATGCAAGCGAGCTTTTCCGAACTGGAATATGCGAGCAAGAAGAAAGTGAC
>Ga0207870_100643_pt1 | contig 12505 bp, 9 predicted proteins | sample CeladaPassage60B_FD_187477 | JGI IMG/M metagenome (GOLD analysis project Ga0207870, IMG submission 187477) | Cellulose-adapted microbial communities from the Joint BioEnergy Institute, USA - Passage3 60B (SPAdes) (version 2) | ecosystem: Engineered > Bioreactor > Continuous culture > Unclassified... | reverse complement strand
GGTCCCGGGAGGTGGAGGGGAGGAAGGAGGCGTGGCGGGAGCGGGGGCTTATGGTGGCCTACCTGCCGCGGTACAGCCCGCATCTGAACCCCATGGAGAGCGTCTGGCGGCGGGTGAAGGGGTTCCTGATGCCAAGGCGGCACTACGGGAGCGTGGAGGAGCTTAAGGAGGCGGTGGCGCAGGCCCTGAAAGCCCTGGGGGGTGTGGAGTTGAAAATCTTGGGGGAGGGCACTTATCTAGCCACCTTCCTCCCACCTTCCTCAAGTGGAGGTGCGGCCGGTGATCTGGCTTCGTGGCGCGGGCGCTTTTGGAGCTCATCGCCTACGGCCTTAGGGTTCTTCTCTCCCTTCTCCCGCCCCCTCCGGGGCACAAGGCGATTTACTAGGCAAGCCCGCACCTCATTGACAAGGCTTTCCCTCTCGGCCACCCTGTTAACTAGGGACTGGGCCCGGGGTTTTCCCGGGCTTAGTACGTTAGGGAGAGGTCCAAAGCTGCTCCCACGAAGCTGGATCCCTCAAAAAGGCGAACACCTCGGAGGTCACGCCCCGGGCAAAAAGGCGACCTTCCACAAGTTCCCTGAACCACGCCCGTATCACTTCCTGAGGGGGTCCCAATCCTTTTTCCGCCTTGAGGCGGCGGCCACACTCGTCCGCGTAGATCGCGAAAGCCGGTTCCACCGGGGCCAGTTTACCCGGAGGATCGGCACGAACCCCCTTGCGCCCGCACGGGAAGCGCTATGCCTCAACCGCTTCCCAGGATTGCCGTTGCACCCGAAGAGAACAGGCCGTATCGTGTGGCCATGCCGCGCACCAGCAAACGCCCCCTTCCCCGCCACGTCCTCCGCATCGGCGAGAGGCGGCGGGAGCTCGGCCTCACTCAGGAAGAGCTCGCCCGCATGGCGGGCTTCTCCACAAGCCTCATGGCCAAGATCGAGCGGGGTGCCGTGGACCCCAAGACCCTCTCCGCCCAGTACCTGGTGGGCCTCGCCCGGGCCCTCGGCCTCACCCTCTCCGAGGTCATGGGGGAAGAGGTCCCCGGGGACGACCTGGGCTCCGTCCCCTTCACCCTCCCCGTCTACACCTCCCCCGAGGAGCTGGAGGAAGGCAAGCCCGCCTCCCGGGCCTTCCTCGCTCCGGCTGAGCTTCCCCGGGGGGCGGTGGTGGAGCGCTTGGCCTTCCTGGAGGTCCCGGGGAGGTGGCTCGCCACCCTGGACCTCCCCTTCCCCACCGCACGGAGGGTCTGGGTCCTCACGGAGCTCAGGCCTCTCCTCCAGCCCCAGGCCGTCTACCTGGGGAAAGCCCAGGGCTACGCCGCCTTCTTCCCCCACGAGGCCTTGGAGAGGGACCCCCTGGCCCTCTACCCTCTCCACCCGGAGCTCCCCACCCTCTGGCTCGAGGAGGAGCGCCCCGAGGTCCTGGGCCTGGTACGGGGATGGCGGGTGCTATAGAGGCCAGGTATTGCCAAAAGTAGCAATGTATGCTAACCTCCGCTTGTGGCTAGGCAACCCTGGGGTGAGCGTGCTAGACTCCAGGGTTAAGGAGGTGAGAGCTCACCTAAGGACGGGTAGCGGTAGGCAAAAGTAGGAAGACCGGGGTTTCCCCCGATCCCTTCTCCGCACCAGCTTGGTACCTTCGCGATCCGCTAATCCGAGGGTACCAAGCCGAAGGGAAAATGTCAACCCGGGTGGAAGCCCCACGGGCCCCAGGGCCGGGGGTAAGCGGCCCATAAAGGACCGTGGGAACGCAAGTCGGCTGGACCCATCTGGAAGCGCCAAACGGCTATACCCTTATTCCCAATCCCCTCTTGCAGAGGCTCTTCTCGGCTAAGCTGTCGGCCACCGCCCACTCCGTCTTCCTCGCCCTTGCCACCCGCCGCAACCTCCGTTCCAACAAGGCCTCCACAAAAGACCTGGCCCGCTTCCTCGGGCGGGACCAGCGCACCGTGGAGAAGGCCCTCCTCGCCCTCTGGGAGGCGGGCCTGGTGGAGCGGGACGCCACCGGGTGGTGGCTCTCCGATGCCCCGCCCGGGCAGGACCTGCAGGCCCCCGTGCACGCCGTGCAGACCCCCCTGCAAACTTTGCAAGGCCAAGGCGCGGAAAACACCCTCCAAGACGGGCTTCTCTCGGCGCGGGAAATAAAGGAAAGAGAAGCAACTACTGAAGAAAAAAATCCTCCTCATCCTCACGCCCAGGCGGCGGAGGCGGAAGAGGTCGAAGAGGTGGAGGCTGACCGCAAAACCCCGGAGGAGAGGGCGGTCTCCGCCTCTCCCTCAGAGGGAGGGAAGGCGACCCTACCGCCCCCTTCGCCGTCCCCGGCCCCTCCTTCCCCTTCTGGATCTTCCCCGGCGCTCGTGAAGGAGGGCACGAAGTTCCGCCTCCAGGCCCGCCTCAAGGAAGCGGGGCTCTGGGGGGACTTCTACCGGGTCTTCCGCCCGGGCTTCGCCCACCAGGGCCTGTGGCGGGCCTACCTGGAGCGCCTGGAGCGGGAGGCCCTGCCCCTGGGGGAGGCCTTCCTCCAGGCTTTGGGGCGCACCCTCGAGGGGGCCCGCCTCGGCGTGGTCCGCTACCCGGCGGCCTACCTGGACTGCCTCCTCAAGGACCTCGCTCCGCCCGAGCGCTCCTCCCCTCCCCCGCCCCTGCCTGAAGAGGTGCCTAGGGACGCCCTCCTCCTCCTCCCGGACGGGAGGCGGGGGTACTTCGCCGGGTGGACCGGGGGCGGGGCCAAGGCCTTCGTGGAGGTGGACGGGGTGGCCTACCTGGTGGACCGGGAGAGCGTCCTCCGGGCCCGTGTGCTAGGGTAGAGGGGAATGGTCACGACGCCTCCTTCACCCCCCCTGAGCCGGGTTCCCATAAGGTTTGGCGCCCACTACGCCGCCGTGGTGATCGTGGAAGGGCAGGTCTTCGTGAAGGAGAGCCGGGCTCCGAACGGCCAGGTCTACACCTTCTACCGCCTCCGCCTCCCGGACGGGAGCTTCCTCCGCCTGCCCCGGGCCCACCGGGGCCGGCCCATGGCCGAGCGGGTGGGGGCGCACATCCGGGGCACCTTCTGGCCCCGCACGAACGGCCAAGGCCTCCTGGAGAAGTCCCTTCGCCTCGGTCGGATCGGGGCTCCCAAGGGGGACTCGAAGGGCCACCCCTTTATGGCGGCCCAGGGCCGCGTGGCCTTCGTGGACCGGGAGGAGGGGAGGTTTGGCCTCGAGGTGCGGCCCAACCCCAAGGGGCGCCTCAAGGAGCCCTTCACCCTCGTCCTCTGGGCTCCCCTCTCCCTCCTCGAGGGCCTGCCCCCCGTGGGAAGCGGGGTTTACGTGGAGGGAGAGGCCCGCTTGAAGACCCGGCGGCTCGTGGCGAAGAAGGTGGAGCCTGCCCGGCTCTGGGACGATCCTTCCTGACCTCCCCTAGGGTGTGGACAAACGCACCGAGGAGTTGCGCTTAGGCGCACCTTCCTGATAGGCTTCTTTCATGCAAAGGGAACGCTTGGTGCCCCTCCTCGAGTGGGCTCGCCGGGAGGGCATCTCGGAGAGCCTGGCTCGCAAGTGGATCAAGGAGGGTCGTCTTCAAGCGGTCCGCCTCGGGCACTACTGGTACGTCCCAGAGGTGGTGGACGGGCCGGAGCGGGAGACTAAGACCTACACCCTATTCACCCACGCTGGAGGGGCGGGAAAGACCTCCCTGGCCCGGGACCTGGGATTTGAGCTCGCCTCGAGGGGCTACCGGGTGCTCCTGGTGGACGCCGACCCCCAGGCCAACCTCACCGCCTGGCTCGGGGTGGATCCGGGTACGGTCGCTGACGAGGAAACCCTGCTCAAGGTTATCCGTCAGGACATCTTGCCCTCTCCGAGAGAGGTGGGGCGCAACCTGTACCTGATACCTGCTTCGGTGAACCTGGCTTTGGGCGAGCTTGAGCTAGACCGCAAGCCCCTTGGGGCTTTGGCCTTGCGCACCGCTCTGGAGAGGGTGGAAGAAGAGTACGATCTGGTACTGATTGACTCTTTGCCTTCCCTGGGCTCCCTTGCGGTGATGGCGGCCTTGGCCGGAGATGGTCTTCTCGTGCCCGTGGAAACCGGGGCCAAGGGGATACAGGCCCTAAGGGCCGTGATCCAGGTGGCTAAGGAGTACCGAGAGGCCATCCGCAAGGTGAGCCCGGAGCGCGTTTCGGGGAGGAACCACATTATCGCGGCCTTCTTGCCCACCAAGTTTGACGCCAGGACCCTCGGGGACAACCGTGTCCTTCAAAGCCTGGGCGAGTTGGAGGAGGTTGCCCCCGTGGCTCCTCCTGTGGCCTACCGTCCGGGTCCTCACAGGAGGGCTACTGAAGGGCAGGTGCCCATTCAGTTGGTCGGCGATCGGGAAGCCGCGGAAGAGGTGGCCCGCCTCGCTGACTTTTTGCTCCAAAGGGTCTTCCGGTTTGAGGAGGTGGTGGCGTGAGCGCCATCCGTGCGTACCTCAAAGGGCTCGTGGAAGAGGCCAAAAGCCCGGCCACCTCCTTCTTGCCCCTGGACCTCCTCGTCCCCTCCCCTCAGCCCCGCAAGCGCTTCGAGAACCTCGAGGCCCTCGCCGAGAGCATCCGGGAGAAGGGCGTGCTCCAGCCCCTCTTGGTGCGGCCCTTGGGGGACGGGAGGTACGCCATCGTGGCCGGGGAGAGGCGGTACCGGGCCGCCCGGATGGCGGGGCTTTCCGAGGTCCCGGTGCGGGTGGTGGAGCTCTCCGAAAAGGAGGCGAGGCTTTTCGCCCTGGTGGAGAACCTCCAGCGGGAGGACCTGAACCCCTACGAGGAGACCGTGGGGGTCCTCGCCCTCCTATCGGAAGACTTGGGGAAGCCCGTGGAGGAGGTGGTGGCCCTGCTCCACCGGATGCGGGACGAGGCGAGGAGGAAAGTTCCCCAAAACGTTTTGGGGAGCCTCGAGGCCCGGAGGGTGGAGGAGGTCTTCCGGGCCCTGGGCCGCATGGGTTGGGAGTCCTTCGTCCAGGCCCGCCTCCCCCTCCTCAACCTCCCCGAGGACCTGAGGGCGGCCCTGGAGGAGGGGGCCATCCCCTACACCGCCGCCCTGGAGCTCAAGAAGGTGAAGGACGAGGCCTTGCGGAAGGCCCTCCTGGAGGAGGCGAGGGCGGGGCTCTCCCTGCGGGAGCTGAGGGCCCGGGTGCGGGAGGTCTTGCGGAAGGAGAAGGCCCCCAGGCCCTGGCCTAAGGAGGTGGCGGCGAAGCTTGCCCGGCTGGACCTCGAGGCCCTGCCCCCTGAAAAGCGGGCCAGGGTAGAGGAAAGGCTCCGGGCCCTTTGGGAGGCTTTGGAAGAAGCCTAGGAGGTGAAAGGAGGAAGAAGTATGGTTCGCCCTAGCAAGGTTTCGTTAAAAGCCTTGTATGGCTACCTTCCCGAGCAAGAAGCCGGCCGGTTGTTTGAGCGCCTCGTCAGAAAAATCCTCCAGGAGGTTCACCCCATCTGGTCGGAGCGGTTCCGGGAGGTCGTCCCCTGGGGCGAGTACGCCTCTTCCAAGGGGCTTCCGTCCAAAGACGTGGGCGTCGACCTGGTGGGCTTCACCTCCGAAGGGGAGGCCCACGCCATTCAGGTCAAGCTCTGGGGTAAGCCCCTTGGCTGGAACGACCTCGGGTCCTTCGTGGGGGTGGTAGGTAACAAAAGCTACGGCTTCACCCACGGTCTTCTCGTGGCTCCTGGAGGGGTCACCCAGGAGGCGGAACGCCAGCTTTCCGGTCTTCCGATCACCATCCTGACCGAGGAGGCTCTCCTCGATGGGGTGGACTTGGCTTCTCTTGTTTCAGACCGTCCTGAGGAGATCAGGAGAGCGGCCCGCAAGGAGCTCCGCCCCTACCAGCGTGAGGCCCTGGAAGCCGTGGTTCGGGCCTTCGTGGAGGAGAAAAAGCCTCGGGGCAAGCTCATCATGCCCCCCGGAACGGGTAAGACCTTGGTGGCCTTGAGGATTGCGGAGCAGGTGGCGGGTAAGGGGGGGCGGGTCCTCTTTCTCGCTCCCTCCATTGCCCTCCTGGACCAATCCTTAAGGGCGTGGGCGGCGGAAGCTTCCTTGCCCCTGAGGCTCTTCGCCGTGGTCTCGGACACGGGGGTGGGGCGCACCTCGGAGGACGACCTTTCCTCCCTCTCCCTTCTCTCCGTTCCCCCCACTACGGATGCCGAGCAGCTATCTAAGCAAGCCTCTCGCGAGGACTCCGGGGCCATGACCGTGGTCTTCTCCACCTATCAGTCGGTGGAGGTTCTGGAGGAGGCCCAGAAACGGCACGGCCTTCCCGGGTTCGACCTCGTGGTTTTGGACGAGGCGCACCGAACGGCCACGGTTCGGGCCGATGGGGAAAGCCCCTTCACCAAGGTCCACCACGAGAAGCACCTGAAGGCCCGCCATCGGCTCTACATGACCGCCACGCCACGGGTGTGGGACGTGGCGCAAAACGGGGAAGATTCGGGGAAGGATAAAGGAGGAGCCAAGAACAAGAAGAAAGGGGCTACTCCTCTCCTCCCCCCGGGGGACGTAAAAGGGATAGAGCTCCTCGTTTACTCCATGGACAACGAGGATATTTACGGCCCCACCCTCTTCGAGTACACCTTCGCCCGGGCGGTTCAGGAGGGTCACCTCACCGACTACAAGGTGGTGGTGCTCTCCATGCCCGAGGAGGCCCAGAAAGACCTGGCCCCCTACCTTCAGGGCTCCGAGGCCCTGAAAGTGGAGCAAGCCTTGAAGGCGGTGGGGCTTTGGAAGGTGCTTCAGGGGGAGGTGCGGGACGAAAAGGGAGAGCCCTTGTCCCTGGACATCAGGCGGGTCATCGCCTTCCACGGGTTGGTGCGGGAGTCTCAGGCCATGGAGCGGGAGTTCGCCAAGGTGGCGGTGGCGGCGCAGCAGGCCGGGCTCCTCAAGAAGACGCCCAAGCGGGTGGAGGTCCGCCACATCGATGGCCAGATGTCGGCTTACGATCGTAAGGCCCTCCTGGATTGGCTCAGGGAGGATCCCGCTCCTGGGGAGGTCCGCCTTCTCACCAACGCCAAGGTGCTCACGGAAGGGATCGATGTCCCCGCCTTGGACGCGGTAGCCTTCATGCGGCCCAGGGATAGTGTGGTGGACGTGATCCAGGCCGTGGGCCGGGTGATGCGCAAGGCCCCTGGTAAGGACTACGGTTACGTAGTCCTGCCCGTGGTGGTCCGGGGCGAAGACGAGGAGCGCGAGATCGAAGAGAGCGGCTACCAGGCTGTTTGGCAGGTGCTTTCGGCCCTGCGCTCCGTGGACAAGTCTTTCGAAGCCAGGATGCGGGCCGCCCTGGTGCGCCTTTCCGGGGCTGGGGAGGGCCAGGGGACGGGCGGACAGGGAGAGATCCTGGCCGTGGTGGGGGGAGGGGGATCCCCGGTGGTCATGGACGTCCTCCTGGAGGATCCCGAGCTGAGGCAGAAGGTGGCCCGGGGTCTCGCGGGCAAGCTGGTCAAGCGACTCAGCCTGGGGCGCAAGTACCTGGAAAACTGGGCCGAGGACGTCGCCCGGGTGGCCAGGGCGCTGAAGCGTCAGGTGGAGGCTTTGAAGGACCAGGACCCCTCGGTCCGCAAGAAAATAGAGGACCTCCTGCAGGCCCTAAGAACCTTCGTCAACGAGGAGATCTCCGAGGAGGAAGCCGTCTTGATGCTTGTCCAGCACGCCCTCACCAAACCCATCTTCGACGCCCTCTTCGGAGAGCTTTTGGCCCGAAGGCCAGATCCAGTTTCCCAGGCCCTGGACGACCTCTTCCAGGAGTTCCGGGACTTCCTGGAGAGAGAGGGGGAAGGCCTCAAGGACTTTTACGAGGAGATGCGGATCAGGGCCATGGGCCTCACCGACGAGGCGGAGCGGGCCGACTTCCTGCGGAGGCTCTACAGCAACTTCTTTACCAAGGCCTTTCCCGAGGTGGCCGACCAGGTGGGGATCGCCTACACCCCGGTGGAGCTCGTGGACTTCCTGGTGCAGAGCGCCGACGAGCTCGCCCGGAAGCACTTCGGCAAGGGCCTCGCCGACGCAGGCGTGGTGGCCCTGGAGCCCTTCGCGGGGACGGGCACCTTCGTCACCCGCTTCCTCCACCGCGTCCACGAGGCGGGCGGGGCTGAAGCCGTGAGGGGGAAGCTGGAAAGGGGAGAAGTCTGGGCCAACGAGATCCTCCTCCTGCCTTACCACGTCCTCCGGGCCAACGTGGAGAACACGGTGCTCTCCCTCACGGGCACCTACCTCCCCTTTGATGGAGCTCTTCTCACCGACTCCTTCCGCTTGGCCGAACTTTGGTACGAAAAGAAGCTCTTCCCCACCATCCCCCTCTTTCCCAGGGAGTACGGCGCCCTCCTCAACCGCCAGGTGGAAACCCCCATCCAGGTGATCCTCTCCAACCCTCCCTGGCGGGCCTGGGTGTCGCGGGAAGGGCAGGGGAGAAGAAACGTGGTGTACCCCCGCGTCAGGAAGCGGGTGGAGGAGACCTACGCCCGCCGGGCCAAGGGGATCAATCTGTCAGGGGGAAAGAAGAAGGGGGAAAACCTCAACTCCCTCTACGACCAGTACATCCAGGCCCTCCGCATGGCCAGCGACCGCATAGGTGAGGAGGGCATCGTGGCCTTCGTGACCAACAACGGCTGGCTGAGGAGCGTGGCCGCAAGAGGCCTCAGGGCCTGCTTGGCTGAGGAGTTCGCCGAGGTATACGTGTACGACCTGAGGGGAGATGCCAGGGAAAAGGGAGAGGCTCGGAGAAAGGAAGCGGGGAACGTCTTCGGGGAGTCTACCCGCGCGGGGGTCTGCCTCCTCCTCCTGGTGAAGCGCAAAGACCACGAGGGACAGGGTAAGGTTTACCTCTACCGCGTGAGGGATTACCTGAGCCGGGAGGAGAAGCTCGCCCAGGTCAAGGCGCACGCCTCCGTGACCGGGGTGCCCTGGGAAGAGGTGCCCTACGAGGACTGGGTGGGGAGGTTGGGGAAGAGCTTTGGGGACATGTTGCTTTTGGACGAAGGATTCGATGTGCGTAGCAGAGGAGCGGAAACCGCTCGCGACGCCTACGCCTTCAACTTCTCCGCCCAGGAACTCCGCCGCCACATGGAGCGCCTCATCCGCACCTTCAACGAACACGTGAGGCAGAAACGGGAAGGCAAGGAGGTTCAGCTAGAGAAAGACGAGAGCCTCATCAAGTGGAGCAGCAGCCTTAAGCAGGCCCTAAATCGGGGCAAGGAAGCTTCTTTTGAGGAGAGTGGAAGGGTGTATGAGGCCTTCTATCGGCCTTTTGTGCCCATGCACCTTTACCTAAGCCCTCTTTTCAACCACAGAGTGGGCGAGCTTCCCCGTATCTGGCCTACTCCCGAGTCCGAAAACCTCGCCATCGCCGTGGCGGGGAAGGGCAGCTCTTCCTTCAGCGCCCTGGCCACGAAAAGGGTGGTCGATCTTCACTTCATTGCCACGACTCAGCTTTATCCTCTCTACGTCTATGACACTTCCGCTCCGAGCCCAGGGGAAGACGGAAAGCTTCTCGCCGAACGAGCTTCCACCCAAAGCCCCCTTCGGAGGCACAACCTGAAACCCGCCTTCCTGGAACGCCTGGGCAAGGCCCTTGGCCGCTCTATTTCTCCCGAGGAGGCCTTCGCTTACCTCTACGCCGTGCTGAATCACCCCCTTTACGCCGAGCGCTTCGCCGAAGACCTCCGGATGGACCTTCCCCGGGTGCCCATTCCTCAGAACCCTCAGGTCTTTCAGTCTCTTGCGGAGGCAGGCCAGGAACTTCTTTGCCTGCACACGGGGTACGAAACCTTGAACCCCGAGGAGTTCGAGACCTTTGTGGAGGAGAAGGAAGGAGCTCCTCAGGATCCTTACGAACGCTACCGCGTGGAAAGGATGGAGTTGGACGAAGAGGCTGGTGTCCTAAGGTACAACGAGTGGGTGTCCTTGAAGGGCATCCCTCGGGAGGCCTTCAGTTGGCGCCCCGGGGGCTACCACGTCCTCAGGTGGCTGGTGGACTACTTGCAGGTGAAGACCAAAGTGCCCCAGGGGAAGGGAGAGGCTATCGTATGGGATCCCAATGGGCTCCTTCGGGAAAAGGGCGACCCCTACTACCTGGTGGACCACATCCGTCGGGCGGTGCACGTGGCCGTGCGCACGGTGGAGATCCATGAAGCCATGCGGGAGGCGGTGGAGGCGGTTCTTCCAGCCCCTGAGGACGAGGATTGAGCGCCAGAAGCCTTGGCCAAGATCGTTGGAGGTGCTTCGAGGTGCCCCCAGGCCTCCGGGAGTGATGGAATAGGATGGGGATGACGGGTCATGGCAGGGGATAAAAGCTTCCGGGAAAAGGTGCGTGAGGAAGCCCTGAACTTCCTCAGAAACCATGGCGAGCTGAGCAAGGTTGACTTCAAGCTAAAGCCCCCCAAGCTCCACAAACTGGCCCAGGAGGTCGCCGCCATCGCCAATACTGACGACCCGAACGCTTCCTACTACAAAAACTCCGAGCTCAGGGACCATGGCTTTCTGATCATTGGGGTGGAAGGCGGCGAGATCAAGGGGTACGACGACTGGGATAAGCAGGGCGAGGATGGTTTCGGATGCGGAGACGCTAGGGGACAGAAGGAGCCAGAGGAAAGGATCAAGGACTGCCTCAACGCAAAGCTCAAGGAATACGTCTCCCCCCTGCCCGAGTTCAGCCTCTTTCGCTTTGAGGCAGAGGGGAAGCCCTTCTGGGTGATTCTCATCTATCCGAGCGCACGACAACCGCACCTGGTAGTCAAGGACGGGAACGGCCTGGAGCGGTTTACCATCTACGTGCGTAAGGGATCCCAGATCGAACGGGCTTCAGTAGAAGACTACGCGCGCTTTCTTCACAACGCCGTAGTCAGGGCGGTGCAGCCCTTGCAGAGCGAGCTGGATTCGCTCAAACGCCGTTTGGATGCCCTGGAAGGTAGCTACAACCAGCTGACACAGCACCTGATGTGGAAGGGCCTGGAAGCATCGGGTTCTTCGCTTTCACGAGGAGCTCAGAAAAGCCATAGCGAAGGGGAACCTCCCCCGAATCTACGGTCTCTTGTCTCCCTGGAAGAAGCGGCCCGCTCCTTGCGCCTTTCCCGGCAGGACCCCATAGCGGAGGCGCTCTACCGGGAGGTGTCCGCTCTGAGGAACTGGCTCGCCCACTTGCCCTGGGATTTGCCTGGGGATTTGGAGGGCTGGAAGAGGCTTTTAGCGGAGATGGAGGAGGCCACCATGCCCTTCTTGAGGGGCCTGGGGGAGCTCGTGGCCGGGGACGATGGCGAAGGCTATGCTCCGAAGGTGAAGGAGGCTCTGGAGCTCTTGGGTAAGGCGGGCATCCCCCCCCTAACCTTGACTTCCTGGGCTGTTGCTGCTGAGGCAGTCCACCTCTACCCCCTTCTCCTGGCGGTCTACCACCTGGGCATCCTGGCTCACTTCCACAGGAGGCCGGCCTACCTTCGCCTACTCTTGGACCTCTCCTTCTGGGTCAGGAGCGACTCCCTCACCAGGCCTGTCTTTCCCCGGCTCAGGGATGTTTTTTACAACTACACCCATCCTTACTTTGAGGCCCTTTACCCGAACCGTTGCGACCCCTTGTCCTGGCACCTCTACCAGATCCTGTTCGTTCGCCCTGCCCCCACCTGGGCCCACCTCCCGGAGGCTGTGAAAACGGAAGCGCTGAACTACGCTTCCCGGGGGGACCTCAACGGCACCCTCGCCCTCTACCTGGAGGGGGAGTTCGTCCTCGGTCTCCTGGCCTTGAAGCACCAACTGGATGAAAACGGTCAAGAGGTGAGGCCTCTTTACGGCCTCTACGCCTTTGAAATGGGGGCGGCTTCCCAACGCATCTCCCTCCTCGTGGCAAGACTGCCCCAGCATCTTTGCCAGGTGCTTGGGCTCTTGGGTCAGAGCTTGGAACCGTACCTTTCTACTCTAAGTGCAAAGCTGGCTTCAAACGCTGGATGCTTTTCTTCCGCTTATTTCTACAAAATGCTTGCTGAAAAAGCGGCTTCTGGACAGCTAGGACGTTGCCCTGAGCTTTAGGGGCACATACTCCGCTTTGGCTGCAGCTATGTGGAGCGCTGCATCCGGGGCTGTTAAGGAGCTGAGGCAGACCACTGAGAAACTGTCGTAGAAGTCTCCCGCAAGCAGTAATGCGACTCTAGCCAGCTGCTTCACCAACAAGCGTAGCATGCCCAGATACACCCAGGCCTCGCTCACCCGAGGATTTTGCACAAGGTAGCCTGACGGCTGACCCTAGTCCTTGGACAACCGCCGATTCCGCCCAAGCCAGGCGAAGGTCCGCTCCACCACCCACCGCTTGGGCAAGGGCTTGAACCCCCTCTCCCGCGGAAGCTCCGGCACCTCCCCTTGCTTACGCAAATGTGTTGGCCCTTCGGGCCAAGCATCCCCCTCCCGCAGCCAGACCCCACGCACCCCCGCGTAGGGACGGGCCACCACCTCAAGCTCCAGCCCCAGGGAAGAAGCGAGCCCCTTGAGGCCCCTGTACCCCCAGTCCACAAAGAGCTTCCGCACCCTTGGCCAAAGG
>Ga0207870_100637_pt1 | contig 12664 bp, 8 predicted proteins | sample CeladaPassage60B_FD_187477 | JGI IMG/M metagenome (GOLD analysis project Ga0207870, IMG submission 187477) | Cellulose-adapted microbial communities from the Joint BioEnergy Institute, USA - Passage3 60B (SPAdes) (version 2) | ecosystem: Engineered > Bioreactor > Continuous culture > Unclassified... | reverse complement strand
CCGATGAAGCAAAGGCCAGCAAAAATGAAACCAACGAAAAACAATTCGCTGATGCCCGCAGACAGCGACACTTTCACGGCATGAAGCAGTTGGTGGTACAGTTGCTGGCCAGCCGCTCCAAATTTGGCAAATTTCTCCGCGATTGCCTGCTGCGCCTGTGCCGTCAGCAAGGTTTGCGGATCAAACTGCGACATATCCCCCGCCACCGCTTGCAGTTTTTCGGGCATCATTTGACTCAATCGCGCTTGAAACTCATGGTTCAAAATGGAACCAAAAATCGGCGCGGCAATGACGCCGCCAAGGGAAAAGACAAATTGCTGGGTCGCGTTGACTGTGCCCATCATCCGGTATGGAAAAGCGTTTTGCACGGCGACATTCAACAGCGGCATGAGCGAACCGATGCCCAGCCCCAAAACCACCATGTTCACGATCACCACCGGATACGCCGTGTTCGCGTCCATCCTCGTCAGCAACAAGGTTCCCAAGACGATGAAGGCCGCACTCACGTGAGAAAGAACGCGGTATTTTCCTGTACGTGACATGACCCGTCCAGACAACATGCTTCCGATGATAAAACTGATCATCATCGGCGCCATGACCAATCCGCTATTCTGGGCATTCATGCCTACCACGCCCTGAATGTAAAGAGGAAGAAAGATCATGCTTCCGAACATCGCCATGGACATAAATACCCCCAGGACGAGCGATATCGAGAAAATCCGGCTGCCAAACAACCGGGGGGTAATGATCGGATCGGACACTTTTTGCTCTGCGAAAATGAAAATCGCAAGAGCGACGATACCGCTCCCAAAGAGCGCCAATTCAACTGGGGATGTCCATGCGTACTTGGTTCCTGCCCATGTAAAGCCGAGCAAAATGGGAACCAGACCCATCGTCAGCAACACAGCCCCCAGCCAATCCACTTTGACCTGTTCCTCCGTGCGTACCTTGGGAAGGGAAAACAGCACGCCAATGAGCGCCAACAATCCAAACGGCAAATTGATGTAAAAAATCCACCTCCAGGAAAATGTGTCCGTGATCCACCCTCCAATCGTCGGGCCAAGCAGGCTGGAAAAACCGAAAACCGCGCCAATCACACCCATCCAGCGCCCGCGCTCTCTCGGATTAAAAATATCGCCAATGGTGGCCCGCGGCATGCTCATCATGGCCCCGGCGCCGATGCCTTGCAACCCCCTGGCCAACACCAGTTCGAGCATCGTACGCGCCTGCCCACTGACGGCGGAACCAATCATGAACATGATCAGGCCAAAGATGTAAAACGGTTTGCGGCCGTAAACGTCAGACAGCTTTCCATAAATCGGCACGGTAATTGCCGACGCCATCATAAACGAACTGAACAGCCAGGTATACAGTGAAAATCCATTCAAATCAGACACAATGGCCGGCATGGCTGTCGAAACGATGGTTTGGTTCATGGACGAAAAAAACATGGTCAACAAAACGGTGGCCAATGCCCACTTTTTACGCGATCCTGTAATTTGATTGGTCGTCTGAACCATAGCATCACTCTCCCCTACCATTCAATGCCCATCAGGTCGGCAATTGCCTGCCGGTAATGGTCAAATTCCCCAAACTTCTTAAAATTTGCCAGCAATCCCTTGACCATAAACGTTTGCGGCTGACCCTTTTTAAATTCGGCCAGCAAATACTTGAGGCTGTCGAACAACTCTCCCTTCTCCGCCTTATTCATGGGGAGCCGGTTCAATGTATCCTTCATTTGCTCCAGAATCCCGATCACCTGCTCATGGATGTCATTGGCGGGAGCATACAGCGGCGCCAGCATTTTCTGTGTCAGCAACGGCTCCTGCCGTCCCGACACCATTCCGTTCACCACCTCATCCAAGCGGTTCACAATAAACCGCGCCAACCGCTCCACATCCAGTTCAATGCGGTGCACAATCATCAGCATGAGATAAGACTTCATGATGCCGTGAAAAATCACGGTCGCATCATACAAATAAGGACGCACCGTCTCGCCATAGATGGATAAAAAAACGTTTTCCAGCCATTGTCGCTGTTTTTGCCGGAGTTTGCGAAAAAAATGCGCCATTTCTTTGTTTATGTGCAGCACTTCTTCCCTGAAGTTCAAGATGATGATTTCCCTGTTATCCAGCAGATGCTGAAACAACCGGGTCAGTTGCAGGACAAATTTGTCCCTTGCAGGAAGGTCCTGTTGTTCCGCCTGGGCGATGATTTCATCAATTTTCTCGGCATCATATTGAAAAAGAGACAGCAACAATTCTTCTTTCGAGCGAAAGTGCAAATAGAACGCACCCTTGGAAATGCCGCTCTGGTCGGCAATTTCTTGAATCGTAGTGGCATCCAATCCTTTTTGGGCAAACAATGTCATCGCCGACCGGATGATTTTCAGTTTCTTTTCATTCACCTCTTTACACATCCTTGTTCCGGATCATGACTGTCCGGATAGTCAGTTTCGGTTATTGGCAATAACGACACCAATTATAATTTATATATGACCGGTCAGTCAATAGAACGAATGATTTGCCGGCTTTCTTCCGGTCCATCGCTCGCGAACCCACGCTGTTCAAAACTGAAGAAGGCGCATTCACCCATTTCGGGTGAACACGCCTTTTTATGACTTGTTTTCAGATGACTTCGCTCGCATTCATATGCGACAAGGAAAGATTCACCAAGGGTAACGACGAAAATACATCATGAGACAATGACCATGCGTATCTCTGGATATCTGTCGGCGGGCCAAAAACAACGGAACGCATCCTGCATGAACGAAAAAAGATCAAGGTTGCCTGAAGGGGCACGAAACGAAGGAGTGTGGGCATGTTTAATCAGACAAATTTAGTGATTAAGGAGAAAAATCGGTTAATTTATTGCATTATCCTTTCTGGCGATGTTGTCATCCTTGATGATCCATGTTGTACATAGAATGTTCAACATCCACCGGATCGACCATTCGCACATATCCGGAAAGTTTGATTTAATATTGAATGTTATTCTCCTCACCCCTTTGGCGCTATTTTTATTCACCTTTTGGTTATACCGAAAAAAGGGGGACCATCGTTGGATTCCATTGTTCAATACACTCATTCTGACGTTCAGCAGCATGTCGATGATTGCCGGCGGAAACGGAATGGTCGAATACCATTTTTCCATTTTTATGGTCATCGCCATGATTTCTTATTACGAAAACATCACATTAACTGTAGTGATGACAGTTCTCTTTACGCTCCAACATCTGGGCGGTTATTTCTTCGTTCCTGAATTGGTGTACGGATCGTCAACATATGCTTTTTCGATGGTACTTATCCATGCCGTTTTCTTGTTGGCAACTTCCGGAGCCAGCATTTGGGTCATCGTGAATAAGAAAAAAGTCACTGAGGAATTACAGAAGGAAAAAGAACAAAAACAAACATTTAAAAATCAAATGATTCAATCTCTTACGTTGACATCCCGACAGGTGGCGACCACCTCCAATCAACTGTTTACCCATTCCAAGGAAAGCAAAAATCTTTCTACTAATATAAAATCGGCCATACAGGAAATAAAAAACGGCTCGGATACCCAAGTACAAGCTGCAACCGAAGCAGCCAGAGCCATCGAAGAAATGGCGATCGGCATCCAGCATATTACGGAAACATCTCCAGGGTTGCCGAAGTGTCACAGGAAGCGGCCAAAGAAGCGGAACGGGGAAATTCATCTATTCAGAATGCAATTGCGCAAATAGAAACGATCCATGCATTGACTCATGATTTCGCTTCCATCGTAACCATGTTAGACGAACGTTCCAAGGAAATCGAACAAATCGTCAAAATCATCACCGATCTTGCTTCCAAAACCAACTTGCTTTCTTTGAATGCTGCCATTGAAGCGGCAAAAGCTGGTGAACATGGCCGTGGATTTGCCGTTGTCGCCAGTGAAGTCCGGAAACTCGCTGAACAGTCCGCCCAATCCGCCAATCAAATTTCAGACTTGATCAAATCTGTTCAAGCAGATACCACCCTTGCGGTAAAGGCGATGAATAAAGTCAACAAAGAAGTTGAAATCGGCATCACAAAAAGCAAAGAGGCTATAGAAGCTTTCAACCGCATTTTATATGCTACGCAACAAGTTGCGGAACAGAATCAGGATCTTTCCGCAGTATTAGAAGAAATGGCAGCCGGTTCCGAAGAAATAACCGCAACCCTGGAAGATATGTTGAAAATCATAAAAGAATTTTCCACTAACATTCAACAAGTCGCTTCCGCTTCAAACGAACAATGGAACACAGCCAATAAAGTAACATTATCCGCTGAAAGTCTGAATAAATTGTCGCAAGAATTGGAAGAAGTCATCCGAAATATAAAAATATAAAAATATAAAAACATAAAAATATAAACGCGTAATATATTACAAAGTCATCCACCCTTGGAACAGGGCGGTAACAAACTCCGGCGAATCCACCGTTCCCGCGCTTTCCCAATTCTTCACCCGCCCAATGCAAACCGAACGGCCCGGCTGAACAAGGCAGGCAGTACCGATACGTGGTTTTCGCCTTCAAACTCCTTGAACTCCACCTGCACACCGCGGCTGGCCAGGTTGGACAGGCGGTCCGCAAGCTCCTTCGCGTTCTGGGCAAACCGCTTTTATGGCTTTTCTTCAGTTCTCCCACCGCCAGCAGGACCCGTACATCCATCCGTTCATGTTCCAACCTGGAGGCAAATTGCCGCTCTTCATCAAGAATGATCCGCCTGCTCCAATGAATGGACGGACTTCCTGCCACATATGTCCGAAAGGCGCCCGGCTTGGTAAACAGCGTGTGCAACACGAAAAGTCCGCCGAGAGAGTGACCGATGATCGCTTGTCTCGTGCCGTCGATCTTAAACTCACGCTCGATCCAAGGCTTCAACTCTTCTTCAATGAATGTGAGAAATGCATCTGCCCCGCCGTGTTCCCGGCCATACGCTGCCATCGGGTCTCGGAGGCAGTTCCGTCGCGGACACCGGCAGCGTAAAATCATAAAAGCGGTCGGGAGGAAACAGTTCTTCCGTCCGGTAACCGATGCCGACAACGACCGCCGGAACCACGCCGGTCTTCTCGGGACGGCGTGCCTGTGCTCTCACCGCCTCCGCCATCGTTCCGAATACGGCGTATGAAACCATCCATGGCAACCATTTTATCCCCTCAGGGAAAGAAAACAGCTTTCTTGGCGCCGGTTCCCTGTCTCTCTGAGTCTCCCATAGTCCCCAAGCCTCTTGCTCTGCCCGCAGCCTTCTCCCCTCGTTCTCCCTACGTTCGGGTTCTGAACAACAGGTACACGAAATAAGGGATACCGATAATGGAAACCACAATCCCGACAGACAGTTCGATCGGGGAAAACACGGTTCTGGCAATAAAATCGGAAAGCGTGACCAAAAGCGATCCGATGGTTCCGCAGACGGGAAGGACGCGACGGTGATGGCCGCCAATGCCCGTCCCCATTCACATATTCGATGTTCCGAAGTTTAAAAAACAATTCGTCCAATGAATCATTGGCGACATCCTGCTTTACCGGTTCATGGTGAGTCATCTGCCTCAACCGTCCGTCCTTTATTGGTTTTGCAAGATTGTTATTGATAATGATTATCATTGTCAAAATTAAGTATAGCAACTCGTGTCATCATTTGAAAGAACGCGGTTGTCCGGCGGACGTAGTTTTGGTCAGGGCAATGCTGGGGCGTCCGGTAACTTTGCTGTATTTATCTTGAACAAGGTCGTATTGAACAATGTCGTAGATGAAGGTAAATCGATGGGTTGATCGATTTTCCGTAATAAGCGGGCGGTTTGCTTAGAGATCCGGACAATAAATAAACCCCATCACCTTTACTTTTAGGTGATGAGGCCACCTGGCGGGCGATTGCCCGCTATTTTTTCAGCTATGAGAATGCTCGCGAAATTTCGCTGATTTATCGCGATAATCAACAAAAAATACAAAAAATCTCTTGCATGATTCACGAATGACTTTATTTAAAAAATCATAAAATAATTTTTTAATATTGTATCTCATTTCAAATTCCTGTCCTCAATTATCCTACACCAACGTACAATCCTCTAGTCACCCATACTCCGGATTGGTTCTGTGAATTCCCTGTTCTCTTTCGACAAAGCCTCGCATACTTCAGAGCACATGAAAATTGAAAAAGGGCCTCTAAATTTTTTCTGTTTTTCCCAGCTTTCTCCCCATGCTTCATCAGACCAATCATCTGGTCAAAATATGCACCGACACCACTGCCGTGTCCCCGTACAAATAGCCGCCTCCATTATGCGTCAAACCGACACGTGGCTCGCCGGCCACTTGGCGCTGACCAGCCTCTCCCCGGAGTTGCCAGACCACTTCGGCAATCTGAGCCAGCCCTGTCGCACCAATTGGATGCCCTCTTGAAATCAGGCCACCACTAGGATTGACAGGAATTGTTCCTCCCAAAGCGGTGGCTCCGCTTTCCACCAACTTCGCCCCTTCACCGGGCGGACAAAGCCCCAGATGTTCATATGCCCACAACTCCCCAGGTGCACAGGCATCATGCAGCTCTACCAGATCCAGATCTTCTGGTGTCACCCCAGCTTGGTGGTAGGCCTTTTTGGTCGCTCGTTCCGTATTGCTGATCCCTTGTTCAATGGCTTGCGGATCTCCTGACAAGATCACCGACGCACTGACAAACACCGGTTTTTTTCCCAACTGGCGGGCCGTTCGTTCCGTCGAAATGATGGCAGCCGCCGCTCCGTCGCTCAAGGGTGAGCACATCAAAAGCGTCACCGGTTCGCTGATCATTCTGGACTGCAACACCGTTTCCAGTGTCTGGGGGGTGCGGTATTGGGCATAGGGATTGAGGCTGCCATGCCGACTGTTCTTAACCGCAATCTGAGCAAACGTTTCCACTTTGGTTCCGTACAAATCCATGTGGCGTTGGGCCTCTGAGGCATAGATGTCCATAAACATGCTCTGGTTGTCTTTCATTCCTCCGCCGGGAACGGATACCAATTCCTCGATATCGACGGCTCCTTGAAAAGCGCGAAAGGTACGCCGCTTGTCTGGATGGAACATTTTCTCAACGCCGATAGCCAACACAGTCTCATACTGTCCACCCATCACGGCCTGCACTGCCAATTGAAAAGCGGTGGAAGCGCTGGCGCATGCGTTTTCCACATTGATGATCGGAATGCCTTCCAATCCGCTACCCTTGAGAAAAACTTGCCCGCGAATGTTTTCTTGTCCCCAGATAGATCCTGCAGCTGCGTTGGCCACGAAAGCCGCTTCAATACGAGAACATTCTATTCCCGCATCTGCAAGCGCAGCATCCAACGCCTCTTTCGCCAGTTCCTGCGAACTGCGCTCCAAATGTTTGCCGAACTTGGTCATCCCGACACCGATGACAACTGCTTGATTCATCCCCATGTTGTTCATCCCCTGAGCCTCAGTCATCCGTTGTTTTCCGAATACTGCTTGCGCAATACTTTTTTGTCGATCTTCCCGTATGGTGTAAGAGGCAAGGACTCCGTAAAGTAAATCTCCTTGGGCCGCTTATACTTGGACAATTCCTTGTCACACAGCTCGGTGATCTCTTCTTTTGACGGTATCCAGTCAGACTTGGGAACGATGATGGCCGTGACCGCTTCGCCCCAGTCCGGATGAGGCAAGCCAATCACCGCCACTTGGCTCACGCCGGGATGCTTTTGAATGGCGTTTTCCACTTCCGTCGAATAAACATTCATCCCTCCGCTGATGATCATGTCCTTTTTCCGATCCAACAAATAGACATAACCATCTTCGTCCATCATCCCCACATCACCGGTGTGCAGCCACCCGTCGAAAATGGTCTCTGACGTCTGCTCCGGCTTGTTGTAGTAACCGATCATGTTATACAACGTCCGTACAGCAATCTCCCCCTGTTCACCCCGTGGAACTTCTTGTCCCTCATCATTCACGATCCGGACCTGGCTCATCAAGACCGGCTTGCCACAACTGCGCAATCGGTGGACATACGGTTCGTCGGTGCGGTGATCCTCTTTGCTTAACCGGGTAATAAAATTTGGCGCCTCGGTTTGGCCATAAAGTTGCATAAAGACCGGCCCAAAAATCTCCAGCCCCTGTTTCAATCGTTCCACGGTAATGGGTGCAGCCCCGTACAAAATGGTCCGCAAAGAACTGAAATCGTACGTTCGCCCTTGAATTTGATCCATCACCCTGTAAATCATGGTCGGGACCATAAAAGTAAACGTTATCCGGTCTTCCTGAATCCGATCCAGGACCAACTGAGGATTGAAGGATCGCTCGATATAGTGGGTCGCCCCTTTCAACAGGCCAGCCTGCAGGACGACACCGGCGCTGTGGGGAAGCGGGGACATCAACAAAATCCGCTCGTCGTCTTGCAACCCCATTTCGATGATGTGGGAAAAGAGGTTCAGAACCACATTTTGTTGGGAATGAACAACTCCTTTGGGCAACCCGGTCGTGCCACCGGTATAGGCAATGATGGCCATGTCTTCCGGAGACACCTGGACATCCACAGGCATCTCCGGCTCGGCCCCTTGAAACGCCTCCCAAGGCAGAAAACCTTCCGGACACTCCGCCGCCGGGGCCACGCCCACAAGATGCTTCAATTGCGGCAGTTGCCCTTTGATTCGCGAGACAATCTCAAAAAAGTTGCTTCCGATAATCGCCATCTCCGTGCCAGAGTCTTGGAGAATATAGGCAATCTCTTTTTCCCCCAGCATGTCATTCAACGGAACCTTTGTTCCGCCGGCGAAATTTAGACCCATGTCACTCATCACATACTCAACGCAATTGGACATGATCAACGCGACGCGGGTGTTGGGCTTCACCCCCCGCTTCACCATCGCTTGCGCCACCCGGTACGATGCCCGAAGCAATTCCCGATAACTGACCGTTTTTCCCTCGTGAATCAACGCTGTCTTATCGCCGTGCAATTTCAACGTTTTTTCAAAGATCGCCTTGACGGTCAACAAGTTATGGCTCACTGGCACATTCCTCCTTGTTTCAAAGAATCGCTTCCAACAACTCGGTTTCATCCGATGATTGTCCGTAACCGGCTAAGCCGTTCCAATACCCGTTCGGGCTCCGCATCGGCAGGAATGCTTCCAAAGGTCAGCGGCACACCGGAGGGCACCGGCTCAACATCAGACGTCCAAAACGCCGAATTCAACCCTCCCCCGACAGGCATCCCTTCCGACGAAGCGGCCGCGACCTGCTCCAGAGTCGCTTCCGGAAACAAGGCAAAATGGACCATATCTCCCAACGACCACTGCATATCGGGAGTGCTCGGCAACTGAATTCCTTTCAACCACTTGTAATGGTCCGCCAAATTCCAGATCGGCTGGTAAAGGGTCACGTACTCCGCCACAACGGCCGGCGGTTCCGTCTCCCGCAAAACAACCCCGGTAACCGGTTGGCCAGCAAACGCCCGCAGACCATCAGCCAAAATCATCGCAACCGCATCTTGATCGTCAACCGAAACTTCCCCGCCATACTGTACATCTTTCAATTGCAAAAAATCCAACGCACGCATCTGTTTGACCCACTTCCGTGGCGCATCCACATACAGCACAATCGGTGTCGCCGGAAAAAGGCTGTTCATCCCCGTCAGCACTTCCGAGAGAATTTCCTTCGGTTCCTCAAGCGCCATCACTTTCCGCAAGACAAACGTCGCTTTCTTCCCGTGCCATTCCTTGCCCTGCTCTTGATGGTTCCGTACCCACGACGTAAAAAAGGGCATCAGCGGCACGCTCAACACATCGGATTGAAGCAATTGCTGACCTTGTGAAAATACAGACAAAAAACGTGCCGCATCCAGCCAGATTTCTTGTTCCTCGCGCATAAACAAACGCTGTGCGTAATCAAGATAATCCAGCCAGATCCTGCCACTCCCCCCCAACCGATCCAGCCACATTGGTCATCCCTCCCTGGTCAGAACGCCCAAAAGAATCACGGATCCCCTCTAGTTTGCCTTTAATTGTTGCTCCAGTTCCTGTAATTTGGCTTTCAGTTGCATGATTTGCACGTCTTTCGGATCGGGCAAATAGACCGGTTGAATGGCATTTGCCGACATCTTTGCCGCCGGCGAACCGGCATAAATGACATGTTTATCCGACCAGCTTCCGTACCACGGCAGGTGAGCCGGCGGTTCCTCCGTCACCCATTGTTTGACGAACTCTTGATACGTCATGCCGCGCCGGATACGGGCCTGACGTTCCTCTTGGCGGGCTTTCTCCGTCGCTTCCCGGTCCAACACCAGCGTCTCGGGATCGTATACGACCCGGTAGATGTTCTGAGCGACATAATCCGATATCAATCCTTCTTCCAGGTCTTTCATCACCAAGTCGGGATCCCGTTCCAGCACATCGCCATAACCGCCACCCGCCCCCTGGGTCAAAAGGTACAGCTCGCCTTCCTTCACCAACTCAAAGACCATCCCCCGGTGGTACGTCTCGTAGGTCGCCTCCGGGTAAGGCCGCTCATTGAGCAGCTCTTCCATGGTGTAGGCAAACTTCTCCGGTTCCTGCTGCAGCTTTTCGAAAATGTTGATCCCCTTGATCTTGGCCAGCGGATACGTCGGACAACCATAACCTCCAAACAAGCCGTAAATAGTTGGGAATTTGGAACCGATGGTGGTGGACATCAATCCCCAGTAGGGCGTGTCCTTGACCGACACAATCATGTGGTAACCATGTCCGCCCCGGTATTTCCCAAAACCTTGGTTGTCTTTCATAATCCGCCGCGACAGCTGGATGATGGGGATGTCCTCTTCGAACAGTTCCTGTTCGCCTTGCTCCGCCATGGGAGCAAACAACGGTGCCACCGCGTGTTCGCCATCCATATCTTCCCTTGCCCCGCCCGGCATCCCGTTCAAATCGGCGCAAATGTTGCCGACAATCTCCCCGTTTTGTGTGATCCCGCCATACAGGAAGGTGACAATCATATTGTACCAAGGGGCCAGCAATTTTGTATATTTCTTCGAGCTATACAAAAATTTCGCAAAAGCAATTTGGGCTGCCGTAAACAACGGGAAGATGGTCATCATACTCTGGGCATTGGGCGTTTCATAAGAGCTATCAAAGATCGACCTCGGAGTGACGGTAAATTTGAACGGCGCAATCACGGCTTGGTTGCGTGGCAAGTCGGGCCAAATGTATCCCAAGAGCAAAACGGTAATGATTGTCTTCGCACCGACAATGATGGTGTTATTGGAACGGTTCGCAAATTCAGGAGACGAGCCGGACAGATCGATATGGAGCTCATCACCCCTCTTCGTCATTTCGACCATGGTCTTGATCAGGACATTTTCCCGCAATGTTCCGTCAGCAATGGCCATAGCGCGAACGGTCCCATCCGGCCATTCGCGCAAGCGGCGCCGGACTTCTGCCACGGTGTCGTCCAGTGTCTTGCGCAAAGTGGCGATGACCGCGTCCACCCCATAGTCGGCAATCGCCTCTTCCATCCGGAGTTTCATCCGCAGACAGGCCGCCAGTTTTGCCTTCATATCCTGCAACTGCAGTTTGGGCTCGCGGACCGAGTTTTGCAAAAACGTGACCAGGTCTTTCTTGAGCTGGTGATTTTCCGCCACCTTAAACGGGGGCATCATCAACCCTTCCATGAACTTGGATTCAGCCGCCGAAGGGATGCCTCCCGGCTCTACCGCCCCATTCTCCCCTTCGTGCACGACCACCACGGCCCAGGCGATCAACTCGCCGTCATGGAAAATCGGCAGCATCATGCTGTGGTCTGCGTTGTGAATTCCACCGTAACGGGCGTCATTGTGCATAAATGCGTCTCCTGGCCGGATGCCCACCGTCGGCTCATTTAACCAGTACTGATACGTATATTTCACGGCATATTGCGCCGTGGTGCAAAATCCCAGAACCCCGGAGGCGCTAGCCAACGACAAATCACCGCTCGCGGTATAAAAACCGGTGACCAAATCCCCCCACTTGGCACCCGGTGCCGCACCAATCTTTTCCAACATCTCGAACGTTTCATTCGCCGAAGCCAATAACCGACTGCGGACGATGCTGATGGTCGCGTCAGACACTTTGGCCATCGCTTCTTTTTCGCGCTCTGTAACTGGCGCCAACCCGTGATCGTACATAATCTTCGGATCGGGCCCGAGAAACAGTTTCGTATCCTCCAAAAATTGTTCAATCAACTGCTGTTGACGGTCTTTCATCAATCCCTCACTCCTTTTCCTTCAATCTTCCCGGGTCATCAGAGCCGAACCTTGTGCGCCAATCACCAAACGCCACCCCGGCTCCACCAAGTAAGTGGTGCGCGGTGACTCCACCAGGGCCGGACCCATCAGGACAGTGCCGGGATGCAATTGATCCAGTGAATAAACCGGCGTTTCCACAGCTTCGTCCAGATACACAAAATGGCAAATTTGCATGCGAAGCGGCTGGACGGAATGCCCGGTTTCGGCAAAAAGCTTCTCAAAGCGGATGGAGCCCAATTCCACATAGGCGATGACCCGGATGACCGTGATGCGAATACCTGCTTCCGGCGCCTGGCTCCCTTCCCCGAACCGTTCGCCGTAATTGTCGCTAAACGCCTGAATGAGACCGAACACATCTTCCAGATTACGAAGTCGGCGCACCGGACTGATGACAGACGTCTCGGCGATTTGATTGCCGTAACGCATGT
>Ga0207870_100634_pt1 | contig 12720 bp, 13 predicted proteins | sample CeladaPassage60B_FD_187477 | JGI IMG/M metagenome (GOLD analysis project Ga0207870, IMG submission 187477) | Cellulose-adapted microbial communities from the Joint BioEnergy Institute, USA - Passage3 60B (SPAdes) (version 2) | ecosystem: Engineered > Bioreactor > Continuous culture > Unclassified... | reverse complement strand
CAGGCCGGAATCTGCGCTAAGGTTTGGTGCAGCCGGTAGTACACGCCGGACGGGACGTGGCGCAGTTTGGCAGCGCACTTGACTGGGGGTCAAGGGGTCGTCGGTTCAAATCCGGCCGTCCCGACGCAGCTGAGGGGCCCTGGGGTCACCATGGACCCGGGCCTTTTCGTATGTCTGACGCCACCTGTTGACGCCAACGGCGTCCCCTCACGGCGTCCACCGCTTCCGCTAACGCCCTTCTGGCATGGACGCGTCGCGGGATCAGATTCGCCCAGCCAGCGTGCTGGTCCCCGCTGCAGGTATCGAGATCATCCGGCTTGACGGTCACCCTGACGCTGGGGAGAAGGGCCACAGCCTTCATAGAGACCCTGCCGAACTCACCTTATGAGCGTTCGGGCAGATGCTGCTCCCGGAGTAGCGGCGGGCGTCCGCTCGACGTCGATGGGGCACGACCCGCTGAAGTGAGACGGTCCGCACGGCGTAGTGGTGCCGATCGGGGCCATGCCTAGTCGCAGCTCGAGCGAATTGAGACCCTAGAGGACACGGAGCAGGGCTTCGTGGCTTGACGCCAGCCGCTGACGCCAACAGCGCTGCCCGCTGTACCGCGGACATGAGGTGCGCGTAGAGGTCGAGGGTCAGTGAGATCGTGCCATGTCCGAAGGATGTCCATGCACGCGGACTCTACGGATGCCAGCGCGACCACAGAGGCGTTAGACACTGCGGTTGAAGTTGCGGGACTCCACCGTCCGGCCTGCTCGGGTGTGAAGACCAGCCAATCTAATGATCGGCCGGTGCTTGTGAACACGTGCTGTGGCCCAGTCGATGCCACCGCAGTACGGCAGCGCAGGTCCGGAGGAGCGCCACTGTGCGGCGTCAGCGAAGGGTCTCAGAGGTCGCTGCCTTCTGCTCCCGGCACACTTCGGAGATGGTGCGCACGTGCCAGGGGCGATCGGCACCCGGAAGGCCATGCCAGACGAGCCGCCCAAGGTCAGGTCGTCCTGCGCACTTACGGCAGCCAGCCTGCGAAGAAGATCATCGGGATACATGGGACACACCAAGGAGGGCAGTTCAGCTTGCCATGGCCATGCCTGCCCCTTCGTGGGCATGACAGCAGCGAAGGCGGAGGGTCCAATTGAGCTCGTCTCGCTCTCATTCCTGGCTCCCATCTGCAATCCTGATTGCACTGGCTGATTGGGGGATGTAGGTGGGGAACCGTCGGTTACGGCGTGGCAGGGTCGTCGCAGTCGTTGTGGCCTGCGCGATACTGGCAACTACTCCGACACTGATCGGTTTCTTCAACGTAGCCAATCCATGGATCGTAAGCGGTGCCGCGATTTTTGCGGCAATTATTGCGGCGATAAATCCTATATGGCAGGAACGCTATAAGCGTGCGGCGATCGAGTGGGACGAGATGTCCCTCAAGGTTCAAGAGGGATGCATTGTCGAAAAAGTTCACCGCATTGATGACCCTGTGATCTTAGGCGTGCACCCTTCTATAGCCAGCCTGAGCGATGGCGAGGAAAAGTCGGTCCCCTATGTGCAGCGCGATATCGACCTAGAGCTGAGGCGACATCTCAAGACCAGCAGATTTGTCGTTCTGGTGGGCGAATCTGCCGCAGGAAAGTCACGTACCGCGTTTGAAGCCATGAGGTCGACTCTTCCCAGACACCTCTTGATTGCTCCTAGGGATCGGAACGCCCTTTCGGCAGCCATATCCCGCGCATTGAGGGCACGGAAGTCGGTTCTGTGGCTCGACGATCTGGAAAATTATCTAGGCTCGGACGGCTTAACTATGGAGAAAGTCCTCCGCTTAACTAAAGGAACTGCTCACGATCGTGTTATTCTTGCAACAATCCGTCACTCCGAAGTACGACGCCTTCTTGTAACAAATGCACCTGATGATCAACTGCGTGCCACTCAGCGTGAAGTGCGTGGAGTGCTGAACCTTGCCTATCAAATCTCCGTCGTTCGCCGGTTTAGCGGAAGTGAACTTGAACGAGCGCGCGCACAGGCTAGAGATTCTCGAATTCGAGCAGCGTTACTGCATGCGGATAAATATGGGATCGCAGAATATCTCGCCTCAGGGCCGGAATTAAAGCGAGAATACGATGCAGCATGGGAAGTGGGAGAAAATCCACGAGGAGCGTCACTTGTGGCAGCTGCTATAGATTGCAGGAGGGTTGGCTTTCTAAGCCCTCTGCCTAGGCGACTCTTAGAAGAGCTTCATGACATGTACTTGGCTGATCGAGGTGGTGAACGCTTACGTCCAGAGCCGTTAGAAGATGCCTGGGCCTGGGCGACACGACCAGGCCCAGCAACGACCGCACTTCTATCTCCTGTCGGCTCAGAGGGCAGCGTGACTGTCTTCGACTATCTGGTAGACGTGACCCAGAATTCAGAAGCGGAGGCGAATTGGACTGTTCTGGAGGCAGTGATTAAAGCGGCGTTAAGGTATGCCTCAGCGTCGGACTCCCTAAGCCTGGGAGACGCCGCTTTCACGAACACGAGATTGCTAGCGGTAGCAGAACAAGCTTTCTCTCAGGCTCTAGCACAGTATGAGGAACTAGGGGATCTGAGGGGACAAGCCCTCGCAGCGCATAATCTAGGTGACATTGCAGGAGAATACCAACACTACGGCAAAGCCGCAGTACATTACGGCAGGGCTTTGGAGCTATTTAAGGCAGTGCATGACAAACATGGGGAATTAGAAGCGTTGCTCGGCTTGGGGAATGCGGCGCTTGGGAGATGCGAATACGAAGAGGCATCCAGATGTTACCGCGCTTCCTGGGAGATAGCAGATGAGATAGAACAGGCGAGTGGTAAAGCGAGGGCTGCTTCGGGACTTCGCTGGATTGTCGAGGAAAGTGAAGAATGGAGGCAGGCTGCAGAGGTCTGTCGAGAGGTGTGGCGTTTATGTGAGGAGATCGGAGACCACTTCATTCAGAACCGACTGTATTGGGTAATTGAAGAACTTTTATGGATGAGACATTTAAGAAATGACGATTTATGTGATCAGCTTCGCCATTTGCGAAATGCCTCGACGTATCGAGATCAGGTCGACCACATCGCGAGGTTAATGAATATCTTGCACAATCGAGAAAATCGACAGCGGTCGGCTGCGAAAGCGTATCAGCGTATCGCTGACCTACTTCGAGACATTGGTGATGAAGTAGGTCAGGCTGACGCTTTGGTTGCTTTGGGTGGGCTCTCATTGTTTGATGATGGGACGGAGAGGTCGATTGTTTGCTTCGAACAAGCTTGGCATCTATATAAGAACGCGCTCACCAGAAACTCTTCCTCGCGTCATCCAATGGGCAGAACGAAGATTGCTAGGATCTGGGATGAATATAATGAAGTGTGGCGGCTCTATGCAGCTTCTAACGATGGTCTGGAAAATGTCTGCCTGCTAAGTAGGGCCCAGGGGAAAGTCCTTGATGAGCTTAAGACCGCCGTTCGGCGTCTTGCTGATGCGCAGGGTGACTTGCGTAAGGCTAACCGGAGAATGGAAGTCCTGCACTGTGAATATGGCCTGAAAAGCATTTCTTATTTATTGGATAAAATAATAGCAGAATTTGAAAATGAAGGCCTGGATAGTATGCGGGAACTTCGTGAAAAGATTCGAGAGGAGGAGAGTGTTAGTCATGGCCAGCGCTTAAGAATTAGAAGAATTTTCGGGAGGTTGTAATGCAGAGGCGAGCGTGGTCATGGTTGATCGAGCGCTGATAGCGCAGCAACAGTGCAGCCGATATGGCATTTGAACGGTGTGCGGATGCGGGTGTCCGTTTTGACCCATGCGCTCGATACGCGCGTCGATCAGGCCGTGGCGTAGGTCACGGTCAGGTGTTCTTCTGTGAGATTCTGATATTAGTTTGCAACTTCCTCGACGAGGGGATGGGTCTCCAGCACGTGCGACTTCCAGAGTAGCAGCGGGCCGCTAGACGTCGACGGAGCATGACGCCGCTGGCACTTGCGTGCCTCATTGAGTAGCTCGACCCGCCCAGCGCTGTGGCCGCGATCGAGACCATGATTCCCCGCGGTTTAATCGTTATGGGCCCCCTAGAGTACGCGGGGCAGGACACCTGTGCCTGACCGCCAGCCGCTGACGCCAGCGGCGTTCCAGTACGATCCGTGTCCATCGCTTACGCCGCAGCCCCGATAGGGTGCCGAGCTTAAGTGGGCATATCCGTCGGATGTAGGGAGATCGTGCCGTGCCGAGGGGCAAGGGTAGATCTCTCTCTCATCTACCTCTCCCTACGCTGGACCGCCTCTTCTAGGCGGCACTCGCGAGATCGGTATCTTGCCTACAGGGTTGTTCCTTCCGGAAGGCTGTTTCGGTGAAGGTCAGCGGCCCCGGAGTCGCTCATGGGTCCGGGCTTGTTCCTGTCACGGACGCCACCTGTGACATCAGCGGCGTTGGAGCACGGTGTCCATCGCTTCTGCCGCGGCCCGCTGTGCCGGGGGCATGACGTGGGCGTAGAGGTCGAGGGTCAGTGAGATCGCGCTGTGTCCGAGGGTGTCCATGATGGTGCGGGCGTCAACGCCTCGGGCGAGCAGCAGGGAAGCGCAGGTATGCCGCAGGTCGTGCACGCGGATTCTGCGGATGCCGGCGCGATCACAGACGGCGTAGACGCTGCGGTTGAAGTTCCGTGGCTCCACCGGCCGGCCCGCTCGGGTGGTGAAGACCAGCCCATCCGGATCCCATGATCGCCCGGCGATTGCGCACTCGTGCTGCTGGCGCAGTCGATGCCAGCGCAGTGCGGCAGCGCAGGCCCGGGGGAGTGGCACGGTGCGGCGTGAGCGCGGCGTCTTCGGCTCGGTGAAGATGAGTCGCCCGTTGACCCGCTGCAGCGTCCGCCTCACCCGCAGGACGCGCGCGTTCAGGTCGATGTCGGTCCAGTGCAGGCCCAGCACTTCGCCGCGGCGCAACCCCACCCCGATCATAAGAAGGTAGGCGGCGTAGAGCCGGTCGGTTCGCCCGGCTGCCAGGAAGGCGCGGACCTCGTCTTCGTCCAAGGGGCGTACCTCTTCGTGGGGCACGCGCGGTGGCTGCACGAGCTGGGCGACGTTTCGGGCGAGGAGTTCCTCCCGTACGGCCTGCTGCAGTGCCGCCCGGAGGATCGCATGCAGGTATTGGACCGTTCGGGGTGACAGCCGGCGGCGCCCGGCTTCGTCGCGCTCGTTGGCCTTCGTGTGGAGAAAGGTCCGCACGTCGGCCGGTGTGAGCTGCCGCAGTGGCTTCGACCCCAGGGCCGGTTTGATGTGCAGCCTGATGCACACCTCATAGCTGGCGTACGTCGACGGGCGGAGCTGCGCCTTCACGACGTGCTCCAGCCAGTGGTCCAGGTAGTCCCCGAGTTTCATCGAACCGGTGGGGGTGGGGACGCCGTGCCGGGTGTTGCGGATCAGTTCGGCGAGCTTGGCATCCGTCTCCGCCCACGTGCGCCCGTAGACGGAGACGCGCTTACGGCTTCCATCCGGCATGAGCACGAAGGCTCGGCCGTGATAGCGGCCGTCCTTGCGCTTGGTGATCGAGCCACCGCCGTTAGGTCGCTTTCGCGGCATCAGGCGGCCCTACCTTTCTGGCTGCGAGCACGCTCCGACTCATGTAGAAGGTCGGGGTGTGCGGACGGGGCAGGGATGGCTTTCATGCTGGCTGCCCGTGATGGCAAGGGAGGCTTGGCCCCCTGCCTCGTCGCTTCTCCTTGACCGCTGATTAGGCACTGCGATCGATCGCTTTGTAGGGCATGGACGGCGGGGGGAGGCTGCACGGCAGTGACGGGACTGAAGGGGGTGGCATGGCCGTCGCTGTGGGCATCGACGTGGCTAAAGACTTCCACTGGGCCGTGATCACGGTTGCTGAGAGTGGGAAGGTCTTGCTCAGCCGCCGGGTCGACAACACTCCGTCCGACATCGGCGCGCTGGTCGGGCAGATCGCCGAGGCGCAGGCGGCGCATGGCCCGGCCACGGTCGGGATCGATGTGCTGGGCGGCATCGCGGCGCTGCTGGAGGCGATGCTGCTGCAGGCGGACTTGACTGTGGTCCACGTGCCCGGCATCGCGGTCAACCGGGCCCGGCGCGCCACCGTGGGCGGTGAGCGCAAAAGCGATCCCAAAGACGCCCGTGTCATCGCCGATCAGGTGCGCATGCGTGGAGATCTGCGGCCCGTCCAGCCCGACCGTGAACTCGACATCGAGCTGCGTTTGCTGGTCGGCCGGCGCGGTGACCTGGTCACCGACGCCACCCGGCGAGCGGCCCGTCTGCGGGATCTGCTCACGTCCATCCACCCGGGGCTGGAGCGGATCGTGGATGTGACCAGCAAACTTGGGCTGCACCTGCTGACCCGCTACGTCACCCCCGGGGAGATCCGCTCCGCCGGGGTGGAGGGCCTGCTGGCCCATCTGGGCCAGGTCCGCAACGTCAAGGCCTCGACGATTCGGGCGTTGGCCGAGGCCGCCGCACGCGCCGCCACCGCTCAGCACGTTGTGATCCCTGGCGAGCGGGTCGCCGCCGACCTGGTCCGCGAGCTGGCCGCCGAAGCGCTGGCCGCGCAAGAGCGGCTCAAGCAGATCGACGCGCGTATCCGAAAGGTGCTCGACCGCCACCCTGACGGGGCCCTCATACTCAGCATGCCGGGGATGGGGGCCACCTTGACCGCGCAGTTCCTTGCCGAAACCCGTGGCATCGCCCGGTTTGCCAGTCCTGACCAGCTCGCCTCCGCGGCGGGCCTGGCCCCGGTGCTCAAGCAGTCCGGCAAGGTCCGCTACCTGCAGCGGGCCACGGCAGGCAACAAAGCGCTCAAACGCGTCTTCTACCAGTCCGCCTTCATCGCTATCACCTGCGACGCGGCCAGCCGAGCCTTTTACGAGCGCAAACGCGCCGCCGGCAAGCGGCACCACCAGGCTCTGATCGCGCTGGCCCGGCGCCGGGTCAACGTCCTGCACGCCATCCTCCGCAATCGGACGCCCTACGACCCAGGCCACCGAGTCCGCGCTGCGGCTTGACAGACGCATTAGGCAGCCTCCCCGATCAGGTGAGTACGGCGGGAGGCGAATGCCTGAAGAACGCTGCCGCGCGCGGAGCGGAGCGAGGCCGGGATCGTGAGCAGCCGTTCGTGGCGGGTCATCCGGCCTCACCCCCGAACAGTGAGAGCACGGCCGCCGGAGAGCCGATAAGCGCGGCGACGAGGGCGTCACCAAGGGACAGACCCCGTCCGGCGTACTCCCACCGGGCGATCACCAACACGTCGTCTTCGTCGAAGAGGGGCAGCCGGCCCGTGGTGATCTGCTCGGCGCGGGCGTGGTGTTGCCGTTCGGCTCTGATCTGGGTGAGAGTGGTGGAGTAGTGGCGGCTTCGGGTGGAGAAGTGGCCGCGGAAGCCGAGCATGTGCGCCCACTGCACCAACCTCAGGTCCGCCAGCTCCTCGCAGGCGCCCAGCCGGAGGCATTCGGCGATCAGGCGGCGGGGGTGGTCGCGGATCGGCAGGCAGGACAGGTCTTGGGTGGGGCTGATTCGCTGGTCGAGGGTGCCGGCGCATTCGGCCGCTTTGGTGGCGTACTTGGCGATGTAGCCGGCCACAGCCTGATCGGTCAGCTCACCGGTGAGGGTGATCGGGCGGGCATCCACCTGGGTGCCCCAGCGCAGGACCCGGGCCGGCTCACCGGCCACCGGAGGGATGGTGACCGTCACCGCCTGGGCGGCGTGCTCGACGGCGCGGGTGAGCACGTCGCAGGTGGCCCAGGCCGGTGGGGCGGTGGCGGGACCATCTGGTCCGTCGAGGCGGATGATGGCGTGGACGTGCACCACGCCGCGCCATTGGAACTCGGCGACCTTGGCGAAGGAGACGACGAGCTGCTCGCGCAGCCGCGGCAGGGTGAGCCCGGCGAGCGTGGCCAGGTGGCGGCGGAGCGCGTCGGCGAAGCGCTTCCACAACACGGGTGCGACCGCGTTGAACAGCACCGAGCCGGTGTAGTCATAGCAGCCGGGGCACAGCGGCTCCCCAAGGCAGTCATCGTCGACGCCGTGGCGGGCCGTACAGGAGATGACCCGTCCGTGCGGGCACGGTGCGGCATCGCGGCGGGGGTGGCAGGGCAGAATGCGCCCGCCTTGTTCCCGGCGGGTGTGGACCGGGCCGAAGGATGGGGCGGTGAGGGTGACGAACAGGCATGGGTGCGTGCTCACCGATTCGGGGACGCCTTTGCCGCCGGTCAGGCCGGCGCGGATGAGGTGGTAGGTATCGGCGCGGTAGGTCTCCGCGCAGGCGGGGCAGCGGGAGGCGCGGCGGGTCTTGCAGGGAACGCGCAGGACGCCGTCCGGTTCCCGGTTGGTGCTGTAGCGGTGCAGGAGTCGGCCGGTGGCGCGGTCGTAGTGCTCCACGGTGCCGTGGAGGTGGATCGGTTGTCGGCAGCCGCCGGTGTGGCGGATTTGGGCGGCCCATCGGGCAAGGCGGGGGTCGTTGAGGCGGGTGATCGCTTCGCGGATCGCGTGCGCGTTGCGGTGGGCAACGGGCAAGATGGAGACCTCCTTTCACTCGCGTGCGGGTGAGAGGGGATGGCCCCCGACCTGGCAGGCGTCTTGGCGGATGTACGGCCAGGCCGGGGGTGCCCATGAGTGGCGTTGCGTCAGAAGGGCCGCGCCGGGTTGCCGTCCCTCGTGCCGGGAGCGGCGCACTCAGCGGCGGAGCCGAGGGCCTCGGGGCGGGCGGGTGTTTCGGTGAAGATGGCGACGGCTTCGTAGCGGACCGGTCCGAAGTTGCGGCCGGTCACGTAGTGGCCGCGCGCCAGGAACCGGGAGTCGATCGGAGCCTTCAGCAGGGCGGCGATGCGGTCGATCTCCGCGCACATGTCCGCATCGGCTCCTCGCTCGGGTACGTAGGTGACGCGTACGGGGCCGTGCGGTAGGGGTATGGCCGGGTTGGCCTCGAGGAAGTCGGCCAGGTCGCGCAGCCCGGTGATGAGGGCGCGGCGGTGCTGGTCGGTCAACGGTTCTCCTTTCACTGGACGGGTTCGGACATCGCGCCAAGGGTGCGGAGCAGCTCGGCGGCGAGCTGGTCGGACACACCTAGCCGGGCGCGGAGCGCTTGCGGGGTGATCGGCTGGCCGTGCCGGGCGTGGTGTTCTTCGGCCACCCGCCGGGCGAAGGCCAGCAGCGCCGGAGAAGACGGCATGCCTCCGGCCCGGGTGTCCGTGGGCGCGGCCGCCGGGCGCGGATCAGGTTGGAACGTGCCAGGGCGAGGGGTGGCGGCGCGGCGTTCCAGCATCGAGACCGCGATCAGGAACGCCCCAGCGGGAGTGGCCGCGATGATCCACCCCCAGACGGTCTGCTCGGCCTGGTGGAGGTTGGCGGCGAGGGACAGGGTGATCCCGCCGGCCAGCACGAGCGTCGGCCAGGAGATCTTGCCGTTGGGCCGGCGGCCGATCTTCTTGTCCCGCTGGCGTTCGCGTGCGGCCATGACACAGGTCAGGTCGATGCAGACGGCCACCGCCCAGGACATCCATCCGGTCTGTCCGTGCTCGATGGCGGTGGCGCGGATGTGGGTGAACGATCCGGCCCCCGCGATCACGGCGAGGATGACGACCGGCCCGGAATCCAGTAACCAGGTGACCATGCGGCGCATCACGGCCCGTCCTTCCGCCGCGGTGCCTATGCGGGCAGCAGCTCGGGCAGGTCCGCGGCGCTCACCCCGCAGGCGCGGCCGACCCGGGTGATCTGCTCCCAGCCGGGGGCGAGGTGCGCCCAGGCGTGGGCGGCCTGCTCGGCGGTGTGCTCGCGGACGTGGTAGGAGCGGGCGCGGTACCACTGGCCGTCCTGGCCGACGACGATCGCCACACCGGGAGTCTCGGCGGGGATCGCGCGGGCGGCGTCCAACGCGGCAGGGTCGAGATCCCCGAGGGTCATGGCCGCGGTCTCCGGGTCGTTGACCCGGTGGCAGATCCGGCCGGAGCACTGCGCCCGCAGCGCGGTGACACCAGGTCCCAGATCGGAGCCGATCCGCTGCCCGGAGAGAAAGAGGTATATGCCGAAAGCACGGCCGAGCTGGGCGATGCGCAGCAGTGCCGTGGCGATGCGGGTTATCTCGTCTTTCTCCCTCTTGTCGGCCATCAGGTACAGCTCGGCCAGCTCATCGATGAGCACCACGATTGGCACCGGGCGGACGTCGGCCGGCAGGTGCCAGATGGTGCGCGCTCCGGCGGCCCGGCACAGCCCCATCCGGCCCATCGTGAGCGCGACCAGATCGTCCAGCACCGTCACGGTCTCCGCCCGGGTGGTGACCAGCACGGACAGCCGCGGCGCATACGGGGTGAACTCCACCCCGCCCTTGAGGTCGATGCCGACGAGGGCCACCGGTTGCGGGGCGAGCCCCGCCAGGAGGGCGTTGGCCAGGTTCGACTTGCCGGATTGCGTGGCACCGGCGCTGATCCAGTGCGGGACGCTGCGGAAGTCGATGGTCCACGGCTGGCCGATCTCCAACCGACCCACAGGGACCTTCAGCAGCTCCTTGGACGGCGGCAGCCGCTCCAAGCGGACGAGCGGGTCGCGCACGGTCGCGGTCAGCACCACCCGCCCCGGGCGCGGGGAGGAGACGCGGACCGCGTGCACGCCCCAGGAGTGGGCGAGCCGTTCGGCCGCCTGGGCGTAGTCGGCGGGGATCTGGCCCTCAAGGGTGCGCACGGTCACGCGCCAGCCGTACGCGGTCGGACGAGGCGGCCACATCCACGGCTTGGCATCGACCGCGACCCGCTGGAAGCGCCGCCGGACCTTCACGATCCCGGTCGAGGCGACCAGGCTCGGCACGGTGGTGAACCAAAAGCGATGCCGCTTCTTGGTCAGCCCGCAGCCCAGGGCGACAGTACGCCAGGTCGCCCAGACCTTGACCGCGGTGATCGGGAAACCGATCACCAGCCAGAACGAGCGGTGGTGCAGGCAGTGCCAGGCCCACAGCCCACCGGCGGCGGCCAAGACTCCGGGCACCGCCCAGATGAGGTCACGCATGGGCGGCCACCTCGCCGGCCGGGACGATCGACGCGGCCCGGTAGCTGATGCCCCATCGGTTCTGGCCGTCGCGGGACGCCTCCCAGACGTAGCCGACCAAGCCGATCGGGGTGACCTCCTGGCCCACGGTGACGCGGGGCTCGCCGGAGGTGGCGACCTTGACGAGCTCGATGCGGCCGAAGGCGTCCTCCACCGACACGACCAGCTCATAGACGGCGTTGCCGTCCTTGTCGGTCTTGATCTCGCCGGTCTCGGCGTTGAGCACGCGCGGGCGAGGCGCGCGGACGCAGACGAACCGGAGCTTGGACGTGTCGATCGGGATCGGGATGGTGCGCATGAGCTGAGACCTCCTCACGAGTGCATGGACAACATAGTTGACTTGGTTGACCTGGTTGTCAATGGCTTCCGGGTTGGCCTGGTCGTGTTCTCGTGATGAGATAGGGGCGATGGTCAAGAAGACGGGGCGGCCCGCCTACCTGCAGATCGCCGACGACCTGCGCGCGCAGATCCGCGACGGGTCGCTGCCTCCCGGTGCGCCCCTGCCGTCGACCACCCGGCTCGCCGCCCACTACGGCGTGTCGCTGAGCGTGGTGAAGATGGCGGTGGGGATCCTGCGGAACGAAGGCCTGCTCATCGGCCAGCAGGGCAAGGGAGTCTTCGTCCGCGAGAGCGACGAGGTCGCCCCGGGCAGAGATCTGACCGGTGAGATCACCGAGCTCCGCACCGCGGTCGAGGAGCTGGCCCGGCGCCTCGACCGGGTTGAAGCGCGGCTGGCTGAGCGGTCCGGGAGCTAGGGCCCGCGTTCGTCCACACGCGCAGCCCGGTGACGCAACGGGCGATCCGCGCCGTACGGTCCGGGGATGCGGCGCCGCGGCTCATCGCCGCATCGTCCCGCCTGATGCCCACGACGATCACCGCGAAGCCCAGGCCCGCCCCTACGGTCACGACCAGCATGGCGATCAGCAGCGCGGTCATGACCAGGCCACCCCCACCGTGGCCGCGCCGGGCCGATCGTGCGGGGGACGCCTGGTGATGCCGCGGCGCTGGGCGGCCACGCGTCGCGCGGTCTGACGCCGGCGCCATCGCGTACGGGCGAGGCACTTACGGCACCGCCTCCGCCCGTCCTCGGGGCGCGCCCCGCAGGTGCAGCCGGTCGGCTCCTCCGGCGTGGGCGTCGTCATGTTGCTCACGTTCGTCCTCCTTTCGCAACCGTCGGTGCTGGGATGCACACCGAGAGTGCGGCAGGAGGGCAGGACGAGATCACTACACGACGGGACATGTGCAAGACGTCCGGCTTACCATTGCCACGTCCTCGGACGTCCCGACTGGCAGGTGAGATGGCCAACGAGCGGCTACGCGCGGTCTTGCTGGAACGAGGGGTGAGCATCGCCGATCTGGCCGCCGCCGTCCAGGTGGACCCCAAGACCGTCGAACGGTGGATCACCAAAGGCCGCTCACCGTACCGCAGGCACCGCTACGCGGTCGCGAGTTTCCTCGGCGTTGAGGAGAGCTACCTGTGGCCGGACACGATGACCCGGGAACAGGTCGCCTCGGCGTCGCAGAGCGAGATCGTCACCGTCTACCCGCACCGCTGGACCGTTCCCCGGGACGCCTGGGGACGCCTGTTCGCCGAGGCGAAGAAGGACATCGGCGTGCTGGTGTACGCCGGGCTGTTCCTCGCCGACGACGCGGGCATCGTGCGCATGTTCGCCGAGAAGGCGGCCGCCGGGG
>Ga0207870_100631_pt1 | contig 12761 bp, 6 predicted proteins | sample CeladaPassage60B_FD_187477 | JGI IMG/M metagenome (GOLD analysis project Ga0207870, IMG submission 187477) | Cellulose-adapted microbial communities from the Joint BioEnergy Institute, USA - Passage3 60B (SPAdes) (version 2) | ecosystem: Engineered > Bioreactor > Continuous culture > Unclassified... | reverse complement strand
ATTATGAACGTCGCCAATAAAGGAGTCATTGTTTCCGAACACATCACCGGGCCGGATGCCAGGATTGATTTCCCAATCATGGCGTATCATGAATTTGATCGCGTCGGACATCGTATGCACGTGCACAATAATGCCGGTGGACAAAGCGACGGAATCCCCTTCCGGAGTATATAGCGCGAAACTCAGTTCGCCGATTTCCTTGACAATCGGCGAGGCGGAAATGTTCAGCGCCGTCTCCCGGGCGTTGACCAAGCCACCGCGGATGCGGGCAAACAAACGCTCGTACCGAATCGGATCGTGCTGCTTCAGCTCCAACGTACTGATACCATAGTAACGGCCTGTCTTTGCGAAGATTTCTTCCGATTCCTTCAGCATCTGTTTCAGTGTTTTCCCGTTCCAGCCGATCGGTTTGCTCACCATGGATTCAGACACAATGGCCATCATTAAAAACCTCCTTTACTGTTGGCAAGAGGCGTTTTTTTCAAATGAAAAATCCGATGTTGATCAAGATAGGTATGCCTGTTTGGAGGAACGACGAAGGTCGTCGAAGGGGACTCAATGATACTCAAGCCTTGAATGACATTGCCCGGTTTCAGATGTTCCATTTCGTAAATCGTCGCCGGCAGCCACTCACCGTGCCAGTACACCTGTCTCGTCCCTTTCACGGCACTTTGGTCCGGTTCCGGGGAAGAAAGCGATTCTTCGGGAAGCCGCGGTTTTTCTACGGGCACGATGCCTGTGACAATCGCTGTCGTGATCAAGTATCCCAGTTCAGGCGACTTTGCCGACCGGGCGTAAATTTTCCCATAGAGATTTTCGAAGTCAGCCACAATGTCGGACAAATCCTGCGGAGACTTGATTTCACCCTTCTTTGTGTAAAATTCAAGATCATTTAATTGCCCTTGGTACTGCATGCGCACGCCATGCCGAAAGACAATCTGATCGCTGGAGATCCCGCTTTTTTCAAACTGCGAAACGACGCGATGTTCAAGTTCTTTCCAGACCTGGTTCAACTCAGCGGCGATGTCCATTGGATCACGGCCAGCGGCAATGCCTTCGATCGCCAGATCGACCGTTCTGTCATACCGGTACTCAAAATCTGCGCACGCACAGCCAAATGCTGAGAAGCCGGCCGCCCAAGCAGGAATCAGGACATCTTCAAAATCCAGCCCTTCCGTGTATCCACCCACATGAAGCGGACCTCCCCCTCCATAGGATAAAAGAGCATAGTTTACCGGCGCATAACCTTTCCCAAGAACCATCGCCACAACTTGGTTTCTCAGTGAATCCTCAAACAGGCGTACGACTCCCGACGCCGCTTCATAGACATCCAGTCCCAGCGGCCGCGCGATCTGTTGCTCAATCACTTCGATGGCCCGCTGCTTGTTGAGCTTGACGTCACCGCCGAGAAAATAGTCGGGGTTCAGAAGACCCAAGACCAAGTTGCAATCCGATATCGTCGGCGTGTCAACGCCTCCGTCTTCGTAACTGACACCGATGCGATAGCCGGCGCTGTCGGGTCCAAGTTCAATGCGATTTGACGTGGGATTCACCCGCACGTACGTCCCAGTGCCCGCGCCGACCGAGTCAATTTGGACCAGGGGAAGGCTGAGGATAAACCGCGCAATGTCAGGGGTATTCTTGATATGATATTCGCCGTTGGTAATCAACGCCAGATCAAAGCTCGTCCCGCCAATGTCTGTGCAGACCACATTCTTGAACCCCAGTTTCTCCGCCAGATACTTGCCCCCAATGACCCCTCCGATCGGTCCTGAAACCAGTGTCGGAGCCAGTTCCTTGGAGTCAATGCCAATCGTTCCGCCGTGGCTCGCCATGACCCGAATTTCAAATTTGGCCCCGAGCTCTTTCGCTTTTTCATTCACTTTCTGTAATTGGCCTCTCGAAGGTTCGGCCGCATACGCCTCAACCAACAATGTATTGAGCCGGGGGAAGTCCCTCCTCACCGGATAGAGTTCTGAAGCCAGAAAAATCGGCACCTCCGTGTTTCGGCGTTTCATGACTTCGAAGGCAATGTCGCGAACCCGTTGTTCATGGGCCGGGTTGCGATAGGAATACAAGAGGTTCACACACAAGCCTTCGATCTGTTGATCAAGCAATTCCTCCACCGCTGTGTAGACATCCTGTTCATACAGCGGAATGATGACATCGCCAAAGAGATCGATCCGCTCTGTCACGCCCCGAATCCGCTGGCGAGGAACTAAGGGAGGGTTATGATGATGCGTGACCAGGTGAAGGCGATCGGAGTAGGAATACCCTAAGTAGGTTTGCAGACCTCGTTCCAATCTCAGATAGTCCTCTTGACCTTTTGTCACAATTAACCCGATACGGCGTCCTTTTCTCTCCAGAAGCCGGTTCAGCATGGCAGTACCGGAATATATCCCAGAGACAATGCTTGGGAATGCTTCCTCCGGCATCATGCCCCAGTACTTCAGTCCATCCCGCGCAGAATTCGCAAAGCCGACCGACTCGTCTTCAGGTGTCGTTTGGGCTTTCCCGACAACAAACTCCCCTTTGTCATCGATGATAAACGTGTCCGTCATGGTACCCCCGGCATCGATGGCCAGGATTTTCGCATGCCTCTTCATTCATCGCTTCACCCCTCTTGTGATAAGTGACGGAGCAACCCCCGCACGCTACCATATTTGCAAGATACATGCCAATCTTCCATCCGTTTATAAGGTTCAGACACCTTCATTGAAAAGCCCACAGATCAGGGATATATCGATAAACAAAAAAGAACGTGTCTATCCTGTTGTTACAAATGTGACACTGTTTACAACTTTTTACATGGAGATGCATGTGTGACAGCGAATCAAGGGGTGAGGCATGTTACGTGTTATCATGTCCAAGCGTTATGCCAAACTCTTTCAATTTCCTGTAGATCGTCATTCTTGAAACCCGCAGGGTTCTCGATGCCTTCGAAACATTTCCGCCCGCTTCTTCCAAAGCACGTATCAACGCGTCTTTATCGACTTTGCCTCTGGTTTGACGGCAAATATAGTATCCGCGACTGAGCCCATGGGTCTCCCGAGCCCGTGGGCGAGCTTTCCGCGACACAGGATGAAACGCACGAATCTCATCGGGCAAGTTTTCAACCTTGATTTTCCCATCTAATGATGAGAGCAGCGCCTGTTCCACACAATTTCTTAGTTGTCTGACATTTCCCGGCCACGTGTAATTCATCATCATTTCAAGAGCATCCGGATCGGCCATCGCACCTGGCCCTCCATGCGGACTGGTCCGCAAAAAATGTTCAACCAAAAGAGGGATGTCCTGTTTGCGTTCACGCAAGGGAGGCAAGCCGAGATGAACAACCTGCAATCGATAATATAAATCTTCGCGGAACCGCCCCCGCCGAACCTCATGGCGCAGATCCCTGTGCGTCGCCGCAATGATTCGCACATTGACCGAAACAGGCCGAGTCGATCCAATGGGGTAAACTTCACGCTCTTCCAACATTCGTAACAGGAAAACCTGTGCTTCTAGCGGAAGATCTCCTATTTCATCCAGAAATAGCGTTCCACCTTCCGCTAACGTAACCCATCCTTTTTTCCCGCCTGGTTTTGCCCCCGTAAAAGCCCCGCCTTCGTAGCCGAATAACTCGCTGGCCATGAGTTCCTTCGGAATCGCACCGCAATTGACGCCGATAAACGGACCATCACTCCGGTGACTGCAGGCGTGGATCGATTGGGCCAGCATCTCCTTTCCAGTACCGGTTTCGCCGGTTATGAGCACTGTCGCGTCACTGGCAGCGATTCGTTCGGCAAATTCCAATATGCTTCCCAATGACGAGTCGGCTGTGATAAAATCGGCAAATGTGTACCGAGTGCTGTTCGCTCCTTTTTGGGATTTCCTTGCCGTAACCAAAGACGGCACCTTTTTAAACAGGGCTAAACCACCCAGCAGCCGGTCGGCGTACCGGTAAGGCCTCACTTCGATTCTCCATTCACAACCGTCGGCGGACCGATAATATCCGTAAACCGGCTTGTCCTTGAGAGCTTTCAGCAGTTCCGGAAGTGGCGGAACATGAATCACATGTTCCAACGTTCCGCCGGATTGGACCCGTAAAAGATAAGATGCCGGCAAGTTACATTTGACAATCGTTCCTTGCGAATTGAAAATGACGACAGGATCCTGAATGATATCAAACAACAGTTTGATGAGCTCAAAATTTTGTTGGATCAGTTTTTCATAGATGGTTTGCTCAATCTTTTTTGCCTGCATGATCACCATATGAAGATCGTGCGCCTGAACCAAACTTTTTTTGCCGGTCACATCCAGTACGCCAAGCAACGATTTGGTAACAGGGTCCTTGATAGGCGCCGCCGAACAAACCCAAGGATGCCACCCCTGGCAAAAGTGTTCCGCCGAAAATACCTGCACCGGCTTCTGCTCTGTCAACGCTGTCCCGATGGCATTCGTGCCCGCCCTTTTTTCACTCCAATCAGCACCCGGTACAAAATTGTTTCTTTCCAGCTTAGCCCAAGTTCCTGTTGTGGCTCTCCCGTCTAAAATGACACCGTGCGAATCACAAACCACGACGCTAATCGTCTGGTTTGAGTAGCATTGATACATCTCATTCATCCATGGAAGCGCAGCTTCTAAAAGAACCTGATTGATTTCCCTCCTCGCCTTCAAATTCTCATCCATACAGACAATGTCAGCCCTGCGTTTCAAGGGATCGATGTGATTGGTCAAGCATCTCTCCCATGATTTTGCAATCACCGGACGAAGCGAATCTGGAAAGGTTCCGTCCGAAAGAAAGCGCACCCATTTTGTCTCCAAAGAACGCTCAATATCTTTGAAGTATTCAAACTTCTCAACGGAAACCGCGAGATCAGCCATCTTAAGGACCTCCTTTCATGAAAGGATGCTTCACGATTTTTCATGAGCGTCTCCCGCCTATGGACCAGGTGCATAGGATTTGGAGAGGAGAAAGAGATTCGCCGCATCCATCGGCCAGCTTGGCAGTTTTATCAATATAATTGATATAAATTATTATTTTACAAAAATTATATTTATTTTATCATATATTTCTATTTCGTTTTTTAGATTGTATGATTTTATAAAAAATGTCAAGGCTTTTTTTCAGTCTAAGTTGCTAGCAAACAGGCGTTTGTTCAGGACGTGAGGATTTAAAAATAAAAAGAAGGCGCAGCATCCGCGCCTATATTTTCAAGCTCAATTGTTCTTCCATTTGTTCTTCTTCAAAAGCGCCTTCGGAGCGATCACTTTCCAACCATTCCCGCCTCAACGCAGCTGCCCGGCGTTGAATGCGGTTGACGAGTTCGGTATCCTGTTCCCCACTCTCCATGTCGGTTTTTTCTTCGAGCATTCCTTCGGGAGGAATCCCCATGTTTTCAAGCTTGTCATACACCGTTCTCATGGCTTGTTCCGGATCGCGATAAAACGCACTGCCACGAATACGAACAAATGTCCATCCCAATCGCTCCAACACGGCCTGCCGAGCCATGTCCTCGTCCAGGTTATCCAGTGTGTGCCAGCGATCGCCGTCACACTCCACCGCCAGGCGTTTTCCACCCCCTTCCACCACCATGTCGATCCGGTAAGCCCCCACTTGATATTGAGGTTTCACCCGATAACCCGCTTGAAGCAAGTGCTTCAGCACCGACTGTTCAAAGGGAGATTCCGCATGTTTTTCCAAGCGCTCCATCTTTTGTTCCAACGCAAAAGGATTTCGGACATGGAGAATTAACCGTTTCCTTAAATCACCATCTTTTAGGTCGATATTCGGGTCCAAGGAATGAATCAACCACAACTGGTTTCTCGCACGGCTTGCAGCCACGTTGAAGCGCTTTTTCATCTGCTCTCCCGGATCGGCCAGTCTGCGCAGTGGTCCATATCCGCTTGGACCATGAACCATCGACAAGAAGATAACGTCCCGTTCATCGCCTTGGAATTGCGATGGGTTGCCACAGCGAATTTTTCGCTTGTTATATTCCACTGGCGGCAAGTATTTCCTCAGCAAAGACTCAATCCGTATGGCCTGTTGATCGCCAATTAAGGAAATGACGCCAAACGTCGCATCTTGATATTCCGGCTGCTCAATAGCCGCTACCAACAATGAAGCGACCATGACTGCTTCCTTTTCGTTTACCTTGTTATACTCTGTTCCTTCTACGCGCACTTCCACCGTAAACGGCCGCGTGCGAACTGAACTGGCATCCCTTAACGGCTTAATTTCACCGTTATAGGACAGGTCATTGCTAAATTGAATAATCGGCGAAACACAACGGAAATGTTCCCGCAACTGGACAAATCCTTCAAAGGAAGTTTTGGCTAGATCGTAGATGGACGTTTTCCCATCGTACAGCTGGTGATTTGGAATATCTGTGAGCCACGTGTCGATTAACTTCTGCACTTGATCGAGATCTTGTCCCACCGCATCCGGGCTGACCTGTTGATCATCCCCTACCACCACCACCTGTTTGCCAAAATAAAGCACAGCTAACGCCATCACATCCGACTGGCTGGCTTCGTCAACGATCACGACATCAAAGCGATTGTTTTGTGGATCAAAATTTTCTACCACGCGGCTCATGGGCATAATCCAGACCGGCACGGCAGATTGACAATCCAGCATCTTCTTTCGTGCCTCTGCAAGTATCTGAGGAGCACGTTTGCCTGTACCCTTGCCCAATTTGCGCATCAGTTGTTTCCAGCCGGCCAATGCTTGCCGCTGTTCATAGGATGTTCGCTTGGCCAATTCCACCCATGCCTTTTTCTCGATCAAGTCGGTTGTCACTTGACGCAAGCGATTGCCGTATTGATGAATCTCTTCTTGTAGCCGGTCCATCGACCGGGAATGCCTTCGATCCAGCTCTTCCACAAATTGACGAAACAACCAAGCCTGCTCCGGATCGCCCGGCAAAACATGGCCGCCGTGCGCGCCATCTCTCAACTCGATCTTTTTTGCCCACACCGGAGCTGCGGCAGCCAATTTTGCAAGCAACGCCTTTCGCTTGCGGAAAATCTCCGATTTGCGAATCAGGTCAATGTACCGGGAGTATACCGCTTCATATTCGTCACACGCTTTCTTTTTGATGCTTTCGAGTAGCTGTAGCAATAAATCAGAGGGGTTATCTTCTTGGAGATAGGATTGGATCGTTAGCAAATGATTCTGATATTCTCTCGATTTTTGCTCATACATCAATCGATGAATCTCCGCTTCAATGATCGTTGGCAGGTTTTTTGAAACCGCGTTGCGCAAACGAAGCAAATCCCCAAACTCATGAACGACAGATGGCTGTTCTGCAAAATACTTCTCCCATTGAAACCCTAGTTTTTTCAAGCGGTTTTCCAAGGTCAGCCACGTACCGGGATACCAATCCAACCATTTCCGAATATCCTCAATCAGGTGACGCGCTTTTTTCTCCGGTTCGTCGCCAAATTCAGCAATACTCGGCCCGCCAAGCGATGTCACTTGCCGTTCCCATCGATTGCGCAGCCGCTCCCTTAATTCCATCAATTCGACATACGAACGCAACGCCTCAAAGTGCTCCTTCTGTTCGGGAACCGTCCCATTGACCTTGGCCACACGCAAAAACTGTTTCCACTCTCTTTTAAAGAACAACGAAAAACTGGATAGTTTTTTTCCCGAATTGATGAAATCCAAGATGTCAGACAAAATCGTTTTGGCTTTGCCCAGGTCGACATCCGCGGACAAACGGGGACCGTATACCAATAATTCCTTCTGTGTCGCCAACATTTTTTCGTACGTGGATTCAATGAGCGCAATCAGATCTTGCCAAATCGTCCTCTGCTCTTTACCGCTCTGGCCCGCTGTGATCACGGCAAACTTCCAATGGTTCTCTTCCTCCAAAACGGCAATGGCCTGGCTTAGCTCGCCATTGAAACGACGTAATTCCTCAATGCTCCGCTCCCCTGTCGGCTCCCACAGATCGGAACGATATGTCAAATCGGTTTGAGACAATGCTTCCAGTTCTTCCACTAGCACGCGAAAATCATTCGGATGCACCAATTCATCCGGTTGCGGCAATGAAAGGTCCAGTTCTTTTTCTTCATCCGGCGAAAGCACGCGATTGGTTTGGTATAGTTCTGCAAGCTCCTCCCCACTCAAGGGCAAAGGGGCTCCCGCTTCGACCGGGCCGGGGATCCAGCCGTGCTCTCCTTGATGCTGGCGGACAAATTCGGCAGCCTCGGAAGGATGATATTCCTTCCCGGCAACCACCACAGAGCGATATTCATCCATGCGCGCCAATTTTAATTGCTCACGTTTTTCCCGCAACTGCTGTAACAACCGCTTCCGTTCTTCCTCGAGCTTTTGAATCGCGTGTTCTTCATGCGGTATGTCGAGTACGGAAAGGCATTCATTGATTGTGTCAATTGATTGTTCCAGCTGTTCTTTGTTGTCACTGTCCAGCACACTGACACACAAATTCTGTAACGGTTTGGCCACTTTTTCCCTTAACACCGTCAACGCTTTCGCCGTGTGGCTGGTGACCAACACCTTCTTCCCTTGCGCCAACAAATGGCCAATAAGATTGGCAATCGTATGGGTTTTCCCTGTACCAGGAGGACCTTGGACCAAGACGGAACCATATCTTTCAAGCAACAGCGCCATCTTGAGCTGTTCCGCATTGGCCTCTTTACTCAACAAAATCCGCTCATCCTCGCCGTTGATATCCAGATCCCGCAGCAACGATGAAGAAGGTTGCGTTTCGTCTTGTTTGGGGTGTATTCCCGCAACACGAGTAACCGCTCCTGGCAAATCGTCACGTTGTTGCAGATCCTGCAAGATGCGATCAATGGTTCCCGCATATCCGTGCGTTCGCTTGCGCAAGAAAAGGACCGGATCACGGAACAACTGCAGGAATTCCGCATTTCTTGTTCCGTTTTCTTTTTTGACGAATTCACCATGCGGAGAAAGTTGAGAAACCACACGCTTTAAAAATTCTTCCGTCTCCACATCGCCCAATGGATGGTACAATCCTTGTTCAAGATCCTGCAAACAACGAGAAATGGCGGACTGTTCCACATCATCCATGGACCGAAGGAGAGCCGTGTACAATTCTGCAGGGCGATCCGTTTCAACAAGGATAAATTCTGGTACCTCAGGATGAAACTGTAGTTCCACCCTAAGCAACAGGATGGGATGATATATTTCCCTCCATTTTAGGATACCCTCTCCAAGAACCAGCTCCACCGTTTCATTTTCCCTTTCGATATGAGCGTATACTCCGTATAATGTTTCATAAATCCGCATCGCCGCACGGGCAGGCTTTTCCTTTTGGGCCCAAGCATTCCATCGTTTCAGCCATTCCTCAAAGAGGGCCACACGACTTTCGTCATCTTGGAAGTTTTCTTTAACTTCACTGCCATCCTCATCCATCCGGGTTTTTGATTCAAACACCTGCACCGTTTTCTCGGGATTTTGCCATCCATTTTGCAACCAAGACTGGATTTCTTGCGGCGGTTCCGGACAAGGGGTTAAATCCGGTTTTCCCACTTTCAGAATGAATGGTTCATGGCCATCATGATTTGCAGGATTCCCGAGTTGGATAACCGGATGATCGGGCAAATCGTGAAACCACAGGTGCCAGAAATGGTTTTGAACCTGTTTGGTCACGGGATTGCGCAATTGGTGCATCTCTTGGAGAAAACGGAAGAGCCTCGTCAACTTATCCCGGATCGCTTTCGTTTGGTTCACTTCCTCCATTGTAATTCTCCTACAAACCCCTTTCAAAATTTTCTACTCGCAGCAAGTGGATTCAGTGGTTGTGTTATAAAATCAATCCATTTTACAAGCTTTACGAAGCATGTTTTTTACCTCTTCAATCGTGAACGGTACTTTTTTACTGTGGATGATGAGGTGACAATTTGGGCAAATAGGACGCAAATCACGGATCGGGTCCACTTCATATTCACCTTGTATCTCGGACAGAGGAGTCAGATGATGTACATGAATCTTGTTTTTGCCGATCGGTCCATAAACCTTCTCAAAATCAAACCCACATATAACACATTGGCTGCCGTAGTGTTGAATGCAGGCGTTTCTGGCTTTTCTACTTCTTTCATATCGGTCAACATACACGGGATAAACAGCCCCTTCAGAATAAACCGGCTTTTCTTCAGTGCTGATTTCCCCCGTAAAAACAAGCTCAGAATCAGGATTTGACTCCAAAATGGCATCAAATGCTATCACCAGTTCAGGGCGCATAATCCAAGGAACCTTCCCCCTTTTTTCATATCCCAAAAAAGGAACATGCCACCACCTAGCTGTCCCATTTCGTCTTAACGGGGGTTGGATGCCTGTCTTGGCAACAACTCGTTTGCTAAAACGGACCATTTGGCTATTGATCACACTGTGATGAGGCAATTGTAACCTGGTCGCGATTTCAGCAGCTCTCATTTCGTGATGTTCGCTTTCATAGATCATTTTGAGAACCTTAAAATCCGATTCCTTTGTTACCTCTTTATCTTTCAACAATTCAATCCATACGTCAGTACTGAGATCAATTGGATCATTGTAGAACATGGAAAATCATCCCGCCTCATCGTGTTAATCGAATCTGCATTTTCTATTTATTTTTCGTTGGTCTTTGCTCATGATTTCTCTCATTCATGGCAGGCTCTTTGTTCCGCTCAACATTTACCTATATTTTACCATGTCCTACTCATGAGTGAATGAAGTTATCGTATCCACATCCACAAAAAGTTCCAACACATATTTGGCCAGCGGATGATTTTCCTCGATCCCCAAAACCTGCCGCATCTCCTGGATTGCGTTCAGCCACTCTTCTTTCGTTCGGGGACCATTCACTTCCTCATCTCCGACAAAGTACAAGAACACGAGATAAGCCGGAATGTTGTTTTTCACCCTGAGAAAATATAAATGGGCCAGCCGGTTCGTGTATTGATAATAATTCGAAGTCCAATCTTTGTCCAATGAAATATGCAGAAATGACTTTGTTTCATCGAGCGACTTTCTGATTAATTCGATGGAAGCGGCACTTTTGGCTTGCGAGGGGGAAGATATAAGTTCCGAAAGATGCGCCTTGGCCTCGACGAGAAAAACCTCTTCCCTGTCATTTTTACCCAGAGCATCCCAGCGAGGTCCTCCATTTGGCCAAAATTTTTCCAATGGCTGTTGCAATTCAGCTAGACCGAGCCTTTCTAAAAAATTCGCGTCACGATACTCGGCATAATCATCTGTCTTCAAAGGAGATAACCAGGTGATGGATGAGCGTGAATCATGGTTTGCCGATTTGCCCATGGAGTTAATAATCATTTCATTCAATAGCTCCGGACATTGGTTGACCATGATCTGAAGCCACTTCTGGCTCCCTTTCCCACTCAATGACTGTTTGTATCTTCCCATTCGCACAATCCCCGCCTCAGTTTCCCACAAACTCCTTCGCCAACTCCAACAACTCTTCCAATAGCGCCAACCCGCCCTTCTTAAACAGTTTTTCGTTTTGTCGCTCGCAGTGAAAAAACTGGATACAGGAAGGGCATCCGGTTTGGCAGTGGCAAGACTACACCATCTCCATCGCATGGGCCAACAATTTACCTGTACCGCTTGGAATTGGGAATCACATTGAGAGCAGAAGAAAAAGGCCATTCAGTCCCTTTTTATCGTTCTCTACTTCTTTTAATCCCTCTCATTCCTCTAATAATCAGTGTATCATCTAATATTGACAATGGTTTGTCAGCAAATATATGTTCTTTCTTTTTGTGTTGGTTAAAAAAAGAGCAAGCTTGCTCTCATCCACCATGTTTCAGTCTTGTGCGCATATCCTTCACCGCTCTACTGACATGGTGTATCTGCACTTCGGAAACCCGCTGCATCCGTAAAATTCGCCCTTTGGACCTTTCCTTAACACCATCAGACGGCCACACCGCTTGCAAGTGAATTGCTGTGTGGGATTCTCTTCCATAATCTTTTTAGGATAGGGAACAGCTTCCGGATTCATTTTCAGGATGAAATCAATCAGCTGCGTCCGATTGATTAATTTCACGCCATTGGACTTGGCGAGATTGCTGGCGGCCTCTGTAAAGTCACGATTTGTAACGATCCAAGCTTCATCGGCTTGATAGTGAGGCATGGCGGCAGCGATTTCTTGAACCGCATTGATACCTACATCTTTGCTATACCGTTTGGCCTGCACTACGATCTTTTTGCCATCTTTCTCCAGTATTAAATCAGCTCCGTAATCGCCCACGTATCGGGTCAGTTTTGTCTTATATCCCAAGGACTTAAACAAAACCCCCAGGTACTTTTCAAATTGGCGGCCATCCATCTTGTCAATTTCATGAATCCCGGATTTTTTCAGCTTTTCTCTTTTCAACAAAGCAAAAATCACAAGTAAACCGATCAACAAGCATGCCAGGATCAATGTTAAAACAGCAGCCTGTTGAAAAGATCTCGTCCAATAATAAAATCCGAAATAAGCCAGTAAAATAATTGGAGCGATGAGTTCTGCAAATGGATCATTTCTCCTGCGCTTTCTTGCCATGTTCATAACTCCTTCCTAGAAATTCTTTCATTGAACCATGAATCAATTTCATTCGAATTAAAATAAGTATAACACCTAATATTGATTATTGTCCGTCTACGAATGAAAGTTCCGATGACGTACAATAGTTTGTGTAAATAAGAAAGGTAGGGTATCCTCGGAATTGGCAACTATTCCACAGAGAGGAGTAACCCTACCTATGGATAGTGTACACAATACCGAGATTCTGAATCAACTGGA
>Ga0207870_100630_pt1 | contig 12814 bp, 13 predicted proteins | sample CeladaPassage60B_FD_187477 | JGI IMG/M metagenome (GOLD analysis project Ga0207870, IMG submission 187477) | Cellulose-adapted microbial communities from the Joint BioEnergy Institute, USA - Passage3 60B (SPAdes) (version 2) | ecosystem: Engineered > Bioreactor > Continuous culture > Unclassified... | reverse complement strand
TGTCGATGGGTTTTTGGCCATTTTAATCGGCTTATTATCAGGTACGGTAATGGGGGTGCTAAATGGAATCATCATTACGAAAGGGAGGGTTGCACCGTTTATTGCGACATTAGCAACGATGACCGCTTTTCGCGGGTTAACACTCGTCTATACGGATGGTCGTCCGATTACAGGATTTGCGTCCGATGATATCATGTTTCAGATGATGGGACGTGGTTATTTCTTTGGTGTTCCTGTACCGATTGTATTGATGCTTGTTGTTTATATCGTTTTGTATGTCGTATTGAAAAAGACGACATTTGGCCGTCATACGTATGCGATTGGTGGGAATGAGGAAGCGAGTCGGTTATCGGGTTTGCGTGTCGATCGGCTCAAAATCTACGTGTATGCGTTAACTGGAACGTTATCAGCTTTAGCTGGTCTCATTTTAACATCCCGTCTGAATTCGGCACAGCCGACAGCGGGGACAGCGTATGAATTGGATGCAATTGCCGCTGTTGTCTTAGGAGGTACAAGTTTATCTGGGGGAAAAGGATGGATTTTCGGTACACTAGTCGGCGCACTCATTATTGGTGTGTTAAATAATGGATTAAATTTGTTGAACGTGTCATCGTTCTATCAACAAGTGATAAAAGGGGCGGTCATTCTTCTTGCGGTGTTGTTAGATCGCCGCAAAGAAGCTTGATCTATAAACCAAATGAAGGGGGAAGTCAAAATGAAAAAGGCATTTCGTTTGTTTACCGCTGTGTTATTTGCAGGAGCCGTATTGGCTGGATGTTCACTGGATCAAAACAATGCCGCGGACAACAAAGAGAAAACGCAAGAAGATGGAGAAGTAAAGATCGGTTTATCGATTTCAACGCTCAATAATCCATTCTTTGTCACATTAAAAGAGGGAGCTGAAAAAGCTGCAAAAGACGAAGAGGCTGAGCTAATTGTCGTCGATGCCCAAAATGACTCGGCGAAACAAATTAACGACATTGAGGACTTAATCCAACAAAATGTCGACATACTGCTTGTAAACCCAACAGATTCCAGTGCAGTAGTTTCAGCCATTGAGTCAGCTAATAACGCCAACATTCCAGTGATTACAGTGGATCGCAGTGCAAGTGGTGGGGAAGTAGTTGCTCACATTGCTTCAGACAACGTGGCTGGCGGAGAAATGGCGGCACAGTTTCTTGTTGAACACTTGAAAAATGGAGGGAATGTTGTAGAACTAGAAGGGATTCCTGGTTCGTCCGCAGCCCGTGAACGCGGAGAAGGATTCCACAAAGTGATTGACAAAGCAACTAATATAAAAGTAGTGGCAAAACAAGCAGCCGATTTTGACCGGGCTAAAGGCTTGTCGGTTATGGAAAACATTTTGCAAAGCCATAAAGACATTCAAGCGGTTTTTGCGCATAATGATGAAATGGCCTTAGGAGCTTTAGAGGCGTTGCAAGCGCGCGGAATGGACGATGTTCTTGTAGTCGGATTCGATGCTACTGATGATGCGGTCAAAGCGGTAAAAGAAGGCAAAATGGCGGCGACCATCGCCCAAAAACCAGCATTAATTGGTGAAAAGGCGGTAAAAGTAGCAATCAGTGTTCACAAAGAAGAGAAAGTGGACGAATTTATCCCGATTTCGCTGGAGTTGGTTCAAAAATAATAACGGTTGGAAACATAAAGAGGGTGTCTCCAAAGCAACGAGACACCCTCTTCATTTTGCATATACGTGCCGGACAAATCACTATATCTGTTGTTTCACCGGAGAGCAGACAGCCTTTTGAGTTAGCCCCCTTTTGAATGCTGAGCGCTTCCGTGAGGGCTCTCTCGAAGATAGGCAGACATATTTTGGGGCCCATCACCTTTCATGTTGTATGACATGGGTATTCGACCGACGCGAAGCAACAAGCCAATGCTTTTGTATGGTTTTATCCCATCTTTCGTAATGCCGCCCGCACAGGGCTTCCATCGGCATTGACTAAGGGGAGAGGAAGAGCCGCTAGTTCATAGTCCCCAGGGGAAACATGGTCTAACACGAGCCCTTCTAAAATATGAATTCCACAACGATGCAATTCGTGATGGGCAGGCAATTGTTTGCTTGTTAACGGGTCGACAGAGGGCAAATCGATCCCGATCAGACGAACTCCATATTTTTTCAAGTATGGAGCGAGTGGCGGATCAATATAGGGAATAGTTTCAGGGAATGTTGTCCGATTCGTCCATGCCCCCGTGTAGATTAATAAGCGCGTCACTCCATGTAAATCTATCGTTTGCAATTCATCGATCCCGATTTTTTTCGGATTTGAAAGATGGATTACACGGGCAGGTCCGATATAGATATTTAAATCAAGATCGATGACTCTCTTTCCTTCATTATCAAAGTGAAAGGGAGCATCAATGTGTGTGCCTGTATGTGTGCTCATCGTGATTTGGCCCACATTCACGGATCCACTTTCCGCCTTGTTCCAACGAGTGCGATAGGAAAAAGGTGTATCGCCTGGCCATACTGGAATATGCTCATCAAGTCGTTGGGAGATATCGATCCATGGATTCATCATTTTGCCTCCTGAAGTTCTCTGAATCTATAGTTTTGTTCTTAATGTCCATAGCTCAGGAAAGAACGAGCGATCGAGCGATTTTTTTAAGTAGGAGACGCCCGATGATCCTCCGGTTCCTTTTTTGTAGCCAATAATTCGTTCCACTGTATTCATGTGCATGTAACGCCATGTTTGTTGTTGGCTGCCGATATCTACTAGCTTTTCGGCTAGCTCATATAAATCCCAATATCGATCAACATTTCGATATACCGTCAACCATGCTTCTTCCACGCTAGCATTTGGCTGGTAGGTTTGTGAGTAATCTCGATGAAGAACGTCTTCATCGATAGGCAACCCCCGGACGGCCAATGCTTTGATCGCTGCGTCATACACGCTTGGGGAGTGGAGTGCTCTTGTCATCTTTTCATAAATTTCCGGATCGTGTTGGAAAACAGGCAAAACATGTGCATTTTTCTGCCCAAGTGCAAATTCGATTAAACGGTTTTGATAAGACTGGAACCCGGAAGCATGGCCTAGACATTCACGAAATTCCATGTACTCTGACGGAGTCAGCGTCGAAAGGACGCTCCATGATTGAATGAGCTGTTGTTGGATTCTTGAGATACGGGCAAACATTTTAAAGGATGGTTCTAAATCGTCATCTAAAATACATTGAATAGCGGCTTCCATTTCATGTAAAATGAGTTTCATCCAAAGTTCACTTGTTTGGTGAATAATGATAAATAGCATCTCATCATGATGATTAGATAACCGCTGTTGACTCGATAAAATTTTATCAAGCTGAAGATAGCCTGCGTACGACATTTCTTCTTGGAAATCTGTATGAATGCCTTTCTCCAGTTCGAATTGATTTTGTTTATTTTGCATATGTTCTCACCCTTTTCGTAGAATGGTCGATTGATACGATCATTGATTCGCGCTAGTGACTGTTTCATCGGATGGTGTAGAAGGAGTTGCGTTATGGTATGTGGTATGAACCCTTTTCCAAAGGACATACGCAATGGATAGCAACAGTAACCAAGGAATTCCGAATTGCAGCATCGTTTTAAATGGTGTAAACCATGTCGTAATCATCAAGCTGAGTAATAATACGCCACCTAAAATGGTTAAGTAAGGAAATCCAATCATTTTGATGGGCAATGGTCGACCATTCATTTGATTCCACTTGTTTCGGAAAAAGAGATGGGAAACAAAAACCATAAACCAAGTGAAAATTGCCCCAAACATCGAAATCCCCATCATGACAGTATACGATGTATCAGGAAGAAAAGCTGAAACGATGGCTGAAATGGCAATTCCAGCAGTAGAAATAAGTAATGCCTTGATCGGGACTCCTTTTTTGTTCACCTCAGCAAAGAAAGAGGGAGCATACTTTTCTTGCGCCAATGAGAACATCATTCTCGTTGATGCATATAACTGACTATTCATGGCCGATAGCGCCGCAGTGAGAACAATGAAATTTACCACACCGGAAGCACCAGGGATGTTTAAGATTTCCATTACTTTCACAAAAGGACTTTTGTCAATTCCTGCTGCTTTCCACGGAACGATCATCAACATGATGGCGAGCGTGAGTACATAAAAAGTAGACAAACGAAAAACCGTTGCTTTTAATGCTTTGGGAACGGCAACTTCGGGCTCCTTTGCTTCACCTGATGTAACCGCTATCATTTCTGTTCCTAAGAAACTAAATAGGGAAATAAAAATAGCTACCCACATTCCCCACCAGCCAAATGGGAGAAATCCACCATCATTGACGAAATTGGCAGGCCCAATTCCAGATTGTTCCGATGCTCCGAATATAACATACGTTCCAAGGAGAATAAAAAGGATGACTGCACTCACCTTGATCATCGAGAACCAGTACTCAAAAGTAGCAAACGTATGGACGTTGGTAGCATTGACGTAAATGAGAATGCCTCCAAATAGTAGAATCCATACGATCCCTGGTGTATGCGGAAACCAGTATCTCATATAAACGGCAATGGCACTCACTTCCACCCCTACGGCGAGGACATTGGCGATCCAATACGAATAGCGGACGATAAAACCTGCATAGGGGTGGATGTACCGGTCAGCAATGGTTCCAAAAGAACCTGATGTTGGATGGGCGACCGTCATTTCAGCTAAACACCCCATCAACAACAATACAATGAAAGCGCCAATGGCATAACTAAGTAAAACGCTAGGTCCCGCCGTTTGAATAGCAAGGCCGCTCCCAAGGAACAGCCCAGTACCAATGGCACATCCCATAGCGATCATGGTTAGTTGGTTCGTCTTTAATTCACGATGTAACCCGGTGTCCTTTTCTTGCGATTTACGCGTATCATGATTTTGCTTGGCCATTCTCTCTCCCCCCCTTATATTTAGGCGACTACTTCACGCTCGTTTGAAAACTTCTTATACTGTTTCTCTTGCATGATTTTCTTCATAATTTGTACAACGTTCCATATTTCTTCATAAGATGTGTACAAAGCAATAGGCGCTAAGCGAATAATATTTGGTGCTCGGAAGTCTGGAATGACACCATTTTCTTTTAATGACTTGCAAATGCGGGCAGCTTCCTCGTGCTCCAAGCTAATATGTCCTCCACGGCGCACATCGTCTTTCGGATTGCCAATGATAAAGCCGAAATGGGAAAGCTCTTGTTCGATTAAGTACATCAAGTAATTAGTCAGTTGCAACGACTTTTGACGAATCCGTTCAATTCCGGCTTCTTGGAAGATTTCTAAGGATCCAATCAAAGGAGCTAGACTCAAAAGATGTGGAGTTCCAATTTGATAAGCTCCAGCCGTCAAGGAAGGGGTGAATGTATGTTCCATATCAAATTGTTTATCTTTTTTCGAGCCAAACCATCCAGCCAAGCCAGGTGCTGAACCGAAATGTTTACGATGGACGTAGAGTCCTGCGACACAGCCAGGTCCCCCGTTCATATACTTGTAGTTGCACCAAAAAGCGAAATCAACTCCCCATTCGCTAAATGAATGCGGAATGGCTCCAATGGAGTGGCAAGCATCGAATCCGATCAAGATGCCACGCTTATGTGCTTCATCAGTCAAAAGTTGGATGTCCAAAATTTGACCACTGCGGTATAACACAGTCGGCAAAACAACTAAGGCAACGTCTTCGGACATGGCTGCAATAATATCTTCTTCTTCCAAAAAACGCCCATCACGACTTTTCACTCGAATCAGATGAGTGCTGGGATCATAACCGTGAATACGAAGTTGACTTTGCAACGCATAAATGTCTGATGGGAAGGTCAATTCATCAGCTAAAATCTTTGTCCTCTTTCCTTCTGGTTGGTAAAAGGTAGAAACTAGCTGGTGCAAATTGACAGTGGTAGAACCTGTAGCAATCACTTCTTCCGGTGAAGCACCGACTAATGGCGCCAACATAGCTCCTATCTTCTCCGATAGGTCAAACCATGGATAGGTTCCTTTTGTCCACCCATCGATCCCTAACAATTTCCAATCTTGTAATATGGTGAATAGTGTTTTTTCCGCCCTTTTGGAAAGAAGACCTAGTGAGTTGCCATCCATATAAATGGAATTCGGCGGTAAGTAAAATTCATCGCGAAAATGACGTAATGGGTCTTCTTGGTCAAGTTTTCGAGCGAATTCTAATGTAGGTTCCAGGGCTGTGCTGTTCACGAATATAACCTCCTGTTCCATTCGGTGAGATGTTAAAAAAATTTTACATAAAAAGTTGACATGATGTCAATTATTAAATTTTTGAAATATTATATTTTGTTGTTCGTTTTTTGTCTTCTTCTTTCATTTTGATTGGATACCCCTTATGCTAGTAAGCAAGGGAGGATGGCAAGGAGGGATACAGTGGAGCATAAAAAAACAGTCGATCGTCGTCATATGCGTTCCGCGGCCACACGCCAAAAAATATTGCAAGCAGCACGGGAAGTGTTTATCCGAGAGGGATTCCATCATACCACTGTGACTCAAATTATCAAAAAGGCAGGGGTAGGGTATGGTACGGCTTACGTTTACTTTAAAGGGAAAGATGATATTCTGATCACGTTGATGGAGGATGTGATGGGGCAGTTTTATCAAATCGCTGAGCTTCCCTTTTTTCCTACATCAAAGGAGGAAGCACAGCAGATGATTCAACGTCAAGCGTATTCATTTTTGAAAATGGCGGAAGCGGAGCGCGATATGTTACAGGTATTCGAGCAAGCTATTGGTGTTTCCCAAGCCGTATCGGCGAAATGGGCAGAAATCCGTGAGCGATTTGTCCAACGAATTTCTCAAGATATTTCTTATTCCCAACGCAAAGGACTCGCTAGGACGGAATTAAATCCTGAATTAGTGGCGCGTGGGTGGTTTTTTACGAATGAAATGTACTTATGGGACATTGTGCGTGGTCATCATCGTAAATGTTCCATAGAGGAAATTGCTCGGACGATTACTGCGGTGTATACGGAAGGGCTGTATCGATGACGGTTTATTCACTTGTTTTGTTGTTAGTTAAAAAGAGGAGCTCATCCTAAGCTCCCACGTTCCGGTTGTCGATACGACTGGGGCGGGCGATATGTTTAACCGCGCGCTCAATGAAGGAAAGGAAATTTTTTTCGATGATGCAGCGAGCGATTCTTTTGGAATGTAATCATATGGTGAAAAGGAGATTGAACGTTTCTGGCTCATGTGTATGTATTTCGTTCATCCATAAACCTCTTAGCGACGGATTGAACCATATTTGATAAATCGGTTTCAATAGACAAAAAGAAAGCCAATTGAAATGAACTTTTAAGCCCATTTCAATTGGCTTTTGTCGTTTTATTGATGACCCCCTTTGTAAAAACTCCCCCATATCAAATGAACATTAGACTCCTTCAGCAATCATTCCATTAGCAACTTTGATAAATCCGGCAATATTCGCACCGACCATGAGGTTTCCAGGGGAACCGTATTTTTCTGCGCATTCTTTACTTGTTTGATAAATGTGTTTCATAATGTCACGCAGCTTTTCGTCGACTTCATTAAAGGACCAGTAGATGCGACTTGAATTTTGTGCCATTTCTAATGCGGAAGTGGCCACCCCACCTGCATTGGCTGCTTTCGCAGGTCCGAATAATACACCGTTGGATAAATATTCATCGATTGCTTCAGGAGTGGAAGGCATGTTCGCACCTTCTGCGACCACTTTCACTCCGTTCGCAATTAAAATCCGTGCAGATTCTCCGTCAATTTCGTTTTGTGTGGCGCATGGAAGAGCGATGTCGCATGGAATGGTCCAAATGCCTTTGCAACCCTCGGTATAGGTCGCTTTTGGACGATACTTCACATAGTTGTTCATTCGTTCGCCTTTCACTTCTTTGATTTCTTTTATAGCATTTAAATCAATGCCATCTGGATCGTAAACATAACCATTGGAATCAGAGCAAGCGACCACTTTCGCTCCTAATTGTTGTGCTTTTTCCATCGCATAAATAGCAACATTTCCAGATCCAGAAACAACCACCGTTTTTCCTTCAAGAGAATCATTAACATCACGTAACATTTCCTCTACAAAGTAAATGAGTCCGTATCCTGTTGCTTCTTTGCGAACTAAAGAACCGCCATAACCTGGTTGTTTGCCAGTAAGAATACCCGCTTCATGCATTGCTTTTATGCGTTTATACTGTCCCCATAAATAACCGATTTCACGGGCGCCTACGCCAATATCTCCAGCAGGAACATCGACATCAGGACCGATGTGACGATATAACTCTGTCATGAATGCTTGGCAGAAACGCATGATTTCTGCATCGGATTTTCCTTTTGGGTCAAAATCAGAGCCACCTTTTGCACCGCCAATGGGCAGGCCAGTTAATGCGTTTTTAAAAATTTGTTCAAATGCTAAAAATTTCATAATCGATTCGTTTACTGTTGGATGGAAGCGTAAACCACCTTTATAAGGACCGACAACATTGTTAAACTGGACGCGATAACCGCGGTTGACATGAACTCGATTTTGATCATCTTGCCATGTGACACGGAAAGTGATGATGCGATCAGGTTCTACGATTCGTGAAAGAATATTATGCTCAATGTATTCTGGATGTTGTTCAAATACGGGAACTAATGTGGAAAATACTTCTTTTACGGCTTGTAAAAATTCTGGTTGATAACCGTATTTATCTTGAAGTTGATGATATACAGAATCGATATACTCTTTTGCCTTTGATGGACTTTTTACGGCAGTTGTCATGGTCGTTCTCCCTCCCCTAAAAAGCTTACGAGAAAATGGTATTATGATTTTTTTTACAATTCAATCATTATTTTTTTACCAGGGGAAAATAAATTGGTAAAATCAACAAAATAAAATTATATCAAAATAATATAATCTCTATATTTTTGGTGAAAGGATTGAGGCGTATGCTCTCCGTTTTGATTGATGTAGATGCCTGTTCAGTCATTGATATTGCTGGGCTTTTTTATCTCAATATGAGATAAAACCGTTCTTGTTTTGCGATAATTCTTATCTCATAGAAAGAGAGGATGCAATAATAATTCAAGTGTCAGAAGGGCGAGATTCCATTGATTTCTCAGTATTGAATGCGGTTTCAAAATATAGTTTTATCATTCCTCGAGATTATGAGTTGGCTGACCTATGTTTGGATAAGTTTTCCTTTTTGTTGAATCGAAATGGAAAAGAATTTACAGACGAAAATGTTGATCAACTGCTATTTTTTCGGCATGAAAATGCAAAATTTCCCCGTGCAGGTGGTAGAACAAAAGGTCCGAAAAGACATCAGGAGAAAAATAATTTGAACCTCAAAATAAAATTTTGACAAATTTGTGAACAAACCGTTTTATTAGCCTCTTCAACTGCTAATCCTTTTCCTCAATATCGATAAAACGGAACTAATCTCAGCTGCCCATAGGGGATGGCTTTGTCACGAAAGTCTATATCGCTTCTTCCCTCGATCGATTTCAGCATCTATCTAGGTTCATAACGAAGCGCTTCTTGGTTCATACTAAAGGAAAAGATTGCAAAAGAAAGGGACCCGCTATGCTTCGCGACCTTGATTGGATGACGTACATCATGATGATGTTGGCTAGCTATCGGTTTACCCATTTGATCGTGTTTGACAAAATTACTGAATTTCTGCGCGAGCCGTTTATGAAAAAAGAAAAAGTTCGCAGTGAGGACGGCCATACGGAAATCAAGAAAGTGCCGGCCTCCAAATTTGGCTACTTGTTGAATTGTTATTGGTGCGCTGGCGTGTGGAGCGCTATTTTGATCGCACTCGGTTATTTTTTCATTCCGAACATCGCTATGCCGTTGATTTTCATTTTTTCGATCGCAGGGGCGCAGGCGATTCTTGAGACGTTTGTCGGGGTCGGAACGAAGGCGATCGACCTGCTGTCAGCGGCGAAAAAGCGGATGGACTAGAAGAACAGTGAAAAGCAGCTAGTTCCTTTCATCACTTGTTCTTGATTAAAAAGGAAACATAGCTGCTATAGAATTTCTCAATTTGAGAAAATACTCGATGAAGCGAGATTGTCCGTTCCCTCCCCCTATAGGAATCGTAATTGAATGGGGAACAAGATCATGTGCAAGGAGAGGAAAACTGAAGAAATTTCCATCCTTATTTGTTGCGGCAAATCTCCGATCACAAGATAGGCAGGACTAGAAAAGAGTATTCAGATGATTAAGTGTGTGTATAATGGATAAGAGCCACTGATTGATCAAGAGCTGGTTGAGGAACTTAGGAATGAAACGAGGATAGAAAAAAATGATTTTTGAAAAAGCCTATCAGAATCATTTGGGGGAGGAGCCGAATGGAGTTATTTCATAAGTTAGCGCGTCGAAACATCACAATCAGCAAACAATCCGGATTCGGGGCGAAATGGAGACAACAGTGGGAAGAGGTGTTTGCCCGTCATTTGACTGCGGAAGAAAAACGAAACATCCACCTTTATGATGACGATGGGGCAAACGGTTACTTATGGCATGTTTTTAGCTATGAAACGAGAGACTGTTTAACGGAAGAAGAAGCGGAGGCGGCGTTTGATAGGGAAGAGAAAAAGTGCTGCTATATTTTCTTTCAACATAGCGATGATGCGTTCAAAGTGGAGGATGCTTCCGGCTTGAAAGCCGTAGATTTGGTCACTGAAAACGGCGAGTATGCCGATCTATACGTGGTTGACAGCGAGTTCAATTGGACGTTTGTCATCACGCACGAAAGAGGATGGCTTGGCCCTTATTTTAGCCGAAGGTGAGAGTGATGGTTCATCACCACACCATGTACTTGACAAGTTCGAGTGTTTGCTGAATATCAAGTGCATCCGCAGCGATTGGTATACAGTTCCTTGCATCCGGATCACATCTTGAAAAATCAAACATTTCTTTTGGGGAAGAACTAGCATGTGACTGCCTATTTTGTTTTGACGGCTTCCTTTAATTGTTCTACCACAGTTTTTAGCCATTGAATTGGAGTCAGTCCAAGGGCGGGAAAATACAACCCGTCCGCACAGTGTTGGATGTATTCATTCTTTTCATGACCTGAATGCTCGCTATTCATGAATTCGGTTAAAAATACAATCGCAGATTCAAGATATTCCTTATTTTCTTCCGTTACGAATTCTTGTAATGCCTCCTCAGGCGAATCGATGTCTTGATGAAAAATTCCAGCGAGAAACTGAAAAACGGGATCTTCCGGATTATGTTTGACGAACAAGCATCTTTGCTTCCTTCTGTGATTGGCCATAGATGAGTATTTTTTATGATGTATACGGGAGTCTCTCTTTTTTGCTGATGGCGATCGGTCCACATTCCTGAATATCCCTTGGCTGTTCAATTATTGATGATCAAAATGAGATGCTTCAGAACAGGTTTTGAAAAAGAAAAGGCTAATCCTGCGACAAACTTGTGGATTCATTGACCATATGCTCATCGATTTACGAGACAGGAACCTCCTTGTGACAGACTGATGATACATGGATTGCAACATAAGGAGTTAGGTGCATGTTTCCTTTTCATCCGTTCATTACTAATTAGTTACCTGGTAGTGTTTATGTTACCAGGTAACCTTTTTAAAACCAACTCAGATATGATTGTTAATCAATGTATTTATTTTTTAATTGGTCTGATCCTATACGCCCGATGATGAGTAAAGCTAATGGTAAGATATTGGACATGATCTTTGGTAAGCCTTCTGGAAGGATAATATCCAAGCCGACCAAGCGATTTAACGCTATAATCAGTAGTTTTGCCACTAATAAAAATACCCCTAATAAAAATACGCCATCAAAGAATGCTTTCCATTTTGGATAGGCCAATTTCTTACCATCACGAATGATTTTTTCCTTCAATGCTTTATCACTCCTCATCATTTCATCGATTGTAATACCGAATAAATCACTTAAAGCAATGATTACTTCGATACTTGGATAGTTCTTACCAGTTTCCCATTTTGAAACTGATTGTCGACTAACATGAATTTTTTCAGCGAGTTCAGCTTGTGACCAACCTCTTTTTTCAACCGTTCACTAAAAAACATATTGATCCCCCCTTTTCTTTATTTCCAGTATTCATTAAGTATGTATCTCAAGTAAAGATAGTTATAGGTGCACGAGGCGCAACTTTTGGTTTGCGAGTGAGAAATTCTTGTTTTTTGCATAGTTCATCTTAACGTAAAGCGTTTTAAAAGTGTACTATGACTAACTTCACGTACAACGGTGTCAAAACTCATAAATTTTAACACTGCCATCTAGCTTAACTATAATTTGCTTTATCCATGCTTCTTGAGTCGGGCTCCATCTTTTCCCTCTGGCCATTGAACTTTCTGATTAGGCACACTACAAAACGGGTTTCCTTATTTTGGCGATGTACTTTTAGTGCTTATAGGCAAGTGTTTATTCAGCACTGGGGAGCCCCCCTTGCGAAAAAGAAACCCTGAAAGGAGTTAAACTAATCAAGGTATAAAATTGATTCTTAGTTATCATTTTAGATTAATACAAGACTGGATTTTCTTCTATCTTATCTTTTTACTTTCGGTACCGTCAAGAATTTTGTGTAATGTAAGATAGATAGGGTATCTCTGAAATGGATTTGGAATGGATAGGGAACTGGTTTCCTTCACACAAGAGACTGAATATTCAGTCTCTTGTGTGGAAAGGGAAAATCCCCTTATTTTGTTTATTTACAATATTTGGTTAACAATAACGTTCTTCAAACATTCGTTGAAGGGCTTCATGCGCTTCGGCAAATCCTCGCAACTTTCGCCCTGCCCATTTCTCGTTAAAGTCCTGTATCGTCAAATATACGAC
>Ga0207870_100621_pt1 | contig 13241 bp, 12 predicted proteins | sample CeladaPassage60B_FD_187477 | JGI IMG/M metagenome (GOLD analysis project Ga0207870, IMG submission 187477) | Cellulose-adapted microbial communities from the Joint BioEnergy Institute, USA - Passage3 60B (SPAdes) (version 2) | ecosystem: Engineered > Bioreactor > Continuous culture > Unclassified... | reverse complement strand
AGGGGGGGTATGGACAATCGCTCCTATAATAACAAAGTCGCAATCGGTTCATTTCGTGCAAGGTGTTGCCTGTTTTCATCACGGAATGAACCGATTTTTTTGGCGCAGTTAAAAGGTTGGCACGGATGGCTAGCCCCAGGGCGATCCTCAACGGGCTGGCCTATTTTTTTTTTTTTGTAGGTTGTTGACGGATGCCGATTTTCGCTGGATACGTATATATACAGTATGAATATCCCTTATGGACAACAGTATAGGAAAGGAGTATGGAAATGGTGGCGTATGACATGCATGGCGCGTCCATGCCGCTTGAGGCAAATCGCGAATTGCAATCATTAATTGGGAAAACCGTTACTGTCTACCGCGGTGGTCCCGAATCAAAAACAGGGAAACTTCTCGATGTTCAATCAGACTATCTTGTCCTTTTTGTTGAAAGCGAAGCAGCGATGATTTATTATGCGTTGCACCATGTTCAAAGCATTAGTGAAAATGTGAAAGCCAATTCCGTTTCGTCGCTTTCTTCATATAGCGACGAAACTGTTATGCCGGTAAGGGCGACGAGTTTTTATGAGCTGTTAAACAGCTTGGTCAATGAGCACATTCAAATTAACCAAGGGGGACCAGAGTCAAAACGAGGAACCTTACTAGGTGTCAACGACGATCATATTATTCTCTTCACAAAAGATGATGGGATTGTGTTTTACCTTCTCCGCCATCTGAAAAGCGTCCGTGTACAAATGAAAACCGAAGAGAACAAGGCGGTAGATGCCAAGACCCCAGCCGCGGAACTTGAAGCAAACGCAATGGAAGACGCCACAACAGAAGTCACGGGGCATAACGATATGGAAGCAGCAAGCGAAGCGCCGCATATACCAGGAGGGGAAGAGACACACGAAGACCAAGAACATGACCCGCTACCCCCGCCCGTTTATGTAAAGGCCGCAAACGTAACGGATCTATTTGAGAGACTCATCAATACATGGATAGCGATCAACCGCGGGGGGCCGGAAGCAGTAGAAGGAATCCTTGTTCCGGGAGGAAGCGGTTACTGTACGATTGTCAATCACGATGAAATTATCCGGGTGAATTATGAACACATCAAAAGTATCAGCTGTGGGCCTAAAGGAGCGTTCCAAGCAAATACCATGAATGCCGGAGACGGAAAGGAAACAGGTCAAGCTGAAGCAAAACAAGAGCCTAATCAAGCCGAGCGCGAGGCGAAAAAGGCACAGAAAAAAGAAGAAGAGGGGGTAAAAGCAAAGCAAAAAGAGCAAGGTGACAAGAAAAAAGAAGAAAAAGAGAAGGGCAAAGAGAAGGACAAAGAGAAGGAGAAAGAGAAGGACAAAGAGAAGGAGAAAGAGCAAGGCGATAAGAAAAAAGAAGAAGCAAAAGCGAAGAAAAAAGAGCAAGGCGACAAGGAAAAAGAAGAGAAAGAGAAAGAAAAAGAGAAGGAAAAGGAGAAGAAAAAAGAAAAAGAGAAGAAGAAAGAGAAAAAGAAAAAAGGATGATGAGGGAGGAAAACGAAAAAGAGAAAGGTGACAGGCCGAAAAAGGGGGACAATGGGCATCGGTGTAGGTAAACCTAGCATGATCGGCTCGTTCGTCCCTTAAAATCAGAGGGTGAAAGAACATGGACCTATTGAAAACATTACTCGGGAAGCAAGTCAAAGTGGAGATTTCCGGAGGAACTACAGTTCGGGGGGTTTTAATTGATCTTGGGCTCGATATTCTTGTCATCTATACCGGAAAAGAGTATTTGTACATTCCTCACCTGCATATTCACCACATTCAGCTTTACACGGATCCTGAATTCTTGATTACCCCCCCTTTTCCCGACGTTCCTTTGCAAGAGGATGCTGGAATTTCCTATCGAAAAACGTTATTGAACGCCAAAGGAAGGTTTGTGGAAGTTTACGTAATCGGAAACAAATCGATTCACGGTTACATCACCAATGTGCTGAACGATTACTTCACCTTTTATTCTCCGGTTTACAAAACGATGCTCATTTCGATGAATCATTTAAAATGGCTGACCCCTTACCAGAAAAACATCACACCGTATACATTAGGGAACGATGCGCTGCCGGTGCAGCCAACCCCTCTTCCTTTGCAGCGATCGCTTGAGGAGCAGCTCAAAAAAATGGAAGGCCACTTAGTCATTTTTGACTTAGGCGATCACCCGATGAAAATTGGTTTATTAAAGGAAGTGAAAAACAATATCATCCATCTAGTGACCGCGAGCGGGGAATCTGTTTATTGGAAAGTGATTCACTTAAAAACGGTGCACTTTCCATCATAAGATGAAGAACTCGCTTGATGTACGCTGGATAAATGGCGGCGCTAGATGCAACAAAGGAAATTTTATAAAAAAGCCCTCCTTCGTTCACCGCGTGAGGAGGGCTTTTTTTATAGAAGGTGGACCAAAGACAAAAAGAAAATCCAACTATACAGCATGGCAAGGGTAAACAACACCGTCGGTGGAATGACCAAAAGCGAGATTTTTGTATACGTGGACCAAGGAAGCGGATAACGGTATTTTTGTAAGATATGGAGCCAAAGCAACGTTGCGAGCGTCCCTGTTGGCAAAAGCAGTGAGCCGATATCGCTCCCAATGATCATTGCCAAATATGCTGCTTTTAAAATGAGTGGGTCGATACGCATTTCGGTCAATGTCAACGTTCCGATCATGAGCGCAGGGTGGTTGTTAAACACATTTGACAAAATGGACATCATGCTTCCCATGGTGAAAATGGCGTGAAATAAATTAGACACATAAGGCTGCAATTGCTGCACCAAATAATGTCCGAGGCCGGCACCGTTTAACCCGTACACAATAATATACATCCCAAAAGCAAAGATGAGAATATGCCAAGGCGCTTTCCGCAACACATCAAAAGGTTTCATCTGTAACGCGTACCACCGCCATCCGAGCAGCAAAACGGATCCCGTAACAGCTACCCATTCCACCGGGATATGCCAGTAGGAAGCGACAAATAAACTAACCCGCATGACCAACACAAAGAGAAGAATCCCCTTCATCTTTTGTTCCGATATTTTTAAATAATCATAGCCCTCGGAATGGCGGAGGGGGTGCTGATAAAACGAGAGAGGAGTGATTGGGACGGACAGCGGAGGAAGTGTTCTAGGAAGATCTTTGTAAAAAACAGCAAACAGCATTCCGACCAAAAAGAGCAATCCAAGCATGGAAGGAACAAACATCATCGTCGTTTGCAAGTACAGGCTCATATCAATAATCTTTAGCGAAATTAAGTTCACCATGTTGCTCACACCGATCGGTGCGCTTGAGGCGGTAGCGACGAGCGCACCGCTTATCAGGTACGGAAGCTGCTGATGCTTTTTGAGTTGAAAGCTTTTTAAGAGCAACAGCAAAATCGGGGTTGTGATAATGATGCTGCCGTCGTTATTGAAAAACAGTGTCATAAGAAAGCAAAGAGCATTCGTATACCAAAACAGCCGAATACCCGAACCGTTAGCTCGCTCGGCCAATATAGCGGCGATCCAATGAAAAAAGCCGATGCTCTCGAGAACAAGCGCCATGATAAAAGTGGAGATGATGGTGACCGCTGCGCCGCTCACTTTGGCGCTAATGTCGATGAGATTGGAAAAACTGACCGCTCCGCTGACAAGGATGATCGCTGCACCGATCGCGGCCGGAATGGCTTCATGCATTCCTTTCGGGTGCCAATAAATGAGCATCATCGTAAAGAAAAATGTAAACACGATGAGGAGTTCGATGATGGCCAGCCTCCTTTCTTATATTTTTTTCATTGAGGCCATATGTGTAAACTGTCTATAGTGCTCATTTGTACTGCATATATATGTGTCTGAGAGAAGACTTGTACTACGCGATTCGCTCAAATTCGACAAAATCCACATTTGTTCGTTATGAGAGGGCCCATCCATACTTTGAAAGACAGCTCAAGACTGCTGTCTGTTTTTCACTCCAAATCAAAAAACGTTGGCCGAACAAAAGGACGGCCAACTTTTTTTGATGGAAGACAGTTTATCTGTCAAGTCGTTCGCTCGGTTTCGAAAGCTCAAACGGCATCACTTCCTGGCCGATAACGAGCTGGAGACCGTTGCTGTACGCGGAACTGAATAAATGACTACCCGTTTTGCCTGAAAGCCTTTTAACGAAAAATCCGCCTGACTAAGCGGGTCATGTTCCCCGCATGTATAAAAGTCCAACGAAGCATCGTTCTCCTCCGGCCATGTATGAATCGACAGATGCGAGACGTGGCTAAAACGATCATGTCCGTCACACCTTGCGGATGAAACGGGTGAAAATACGAATAGAGCATGTTCATGCCAGTTTTGAGCGGCAGCTCTCAGCAGCTGTGCCAAATATACGTGATTGTTCCAAGGTGGACAGGTTGCACTCAAAGGCATCGAGAATCGGATGTTTCCTCTCCACCTTCAACGGATGATCATCGCCTTTCTACATTGGTTCTTCGTTTATTTCTATGGGGGGGCAGAATGCATGTCCGATGGTCTAAAACGTTATGAACGGGCGGCAGATGGGGAGCACTTAAGCGTAAGAAACCGGATCTGCCGATTGCCATATTCGCGGTGTGATGATCCTCACTCTGAGGTGATCCTTTTTAGGTTAAAATGTTAAAATAGATGGAAAAACAGAACGATTATGGAGGATGTATGGCACATTATATTTGGATCATCATCAATGCGTTGTTGGTGATCGGCACTACGCTCTATATATGGCTGTTTCGCCCGAATGACTCAGCTGCGGTGCTGGCAGGAAAATGGCTGGCACAAGTGGCGGTACTGCTGTTTTTGATCAATGTCAATATGTATTTTATTTTTCTTGTTATCCGTAAAACGAGAGTTCGGAAGGTCAAAGTTACCTTAGCGCGGATATCAAGAAGTATGATGAAAGCCCATATCCCGCTCGCGGTTGCCGGAACGGGCTTGATTGTCTTTCACGGAGTGGTGATGGCATGGAAACTCGGCACCGTGATCGGTTTGGGCCATGGGAAACTGGTGACCGGTTATGTAAGCATCGCGATGTTGGCCATCACCTTGTTTGCAGGCGTCCTTCGGCGGCAAAAAGCGTCCGGTTGGAGAAGAAGGTTTCATCTCACCTCCGCCATGCTGTTTGCCTGTTTCTTTCTCCTTCATTTGTTTTGGCCCATCTAATTACGTATAAGTGGGGAGAGGAAACGTGAGGGATTTGCTTTCTTTGTTGACGGAATACCGCCATGTCAAGTGGTCGGCAACGTCTATGAAGAAGACTGAGCTAGTGATGCGCGACGGTTTGTTTGATGTGTTGAGCGATGAGGATGGGGGCGCTCGTTTGTCTATTCAGTTGATGACCTCCAGACTGTGAGATCGTACATGATTTTCCAAGCCATGATCAGTGCTTGTACCCTGCAAACCAGCGTTGAGTTGCTGCATGGCATCCATTCATGATCCTGTTTGGCGATGTTCTGAGGATAAAAGTGGAAGAGGCAGGGAATATTCCCGCCTCTTAGCTATTGTAAGATTTTCACCTTTTTCAGCAGAGAGAACAGCCGCCATTTTTGATTATTCCCTTCTTCTGTAACGAACGATTCTTCGCTCTGAACCATGGTATCATCTTCATCTTTATCCTCGCTTTCCATCGATGCAGAAGGTGGATGGACGAAAGCAGCGGGAAAGACGAGTGAAATGGCATGATGGGCTTCAGCATGCGGTCTTTGTTCATTAGCAGAAATATCTTGTGTTGATACATCATCTTCCATTTTTATAGGTGTTTCTTGATCATTTGTCAACACTGGGGGTTCTTCACTATTCTGATGGTTTTCGTTCTCGCTGTCGTTGGTTTGATGTATTGCTTCAGCCGATTCTTCGTGTGGAGTTGTTTCAGTCGTGCTATTTCGGTGTTCCGAAAGGTTTGCCTCGTCCAATGGTGGCTCAATTTCAACAGAGTAAGAAGGAAGTGTTTCGCTTTCATTCGTCGATTCGTCTCTTGCCTCTGCTTCGGGTGGCGATACATCCTCAACATGTTCAACAATAGAATCACTGTCGTAGTCGTTTCGAATGTCTCTCTCCAAGAAAGTACAAGGAACGGCGCTGCTTAGCGCCCTGTCCTCATCCTCTTCTAAAGATGATTTGTGTTGGGATGGGTGCCGATGGTGATAAGACGGATGTTCAATTCGGACGCGTTTCACTAAGTTGGGTTTTTGGGGGGATAGATGGACTGTTGAAGAGTTGAAGGTATGTGATTCCTTTGTTTTTACAGGCGAGACCACGATGGATTGTTTTGTTTCATCGATAAACTCTTGTAATTTTAAAAAGGTATTAGAGGATGAGAACCTCTTTTCTGTTTGTTTTTTCGTAGGCGATGGATTTACTGGAGCGCTTGATGATGCTTGATGTGCTTCAGAGGGGGTATCATGATTTGCCGTCAACAATTGTATGATTTGAGACAACATATTCTTCAACTCGTCCATATCGTTGTGCGGGTATTCTTGGGTTTGTTCGCTCCATGCTTTTGTCAAATCAGCAATTTGGTTGGAGAGGCGTTTAATTTCTGTTGAAAAGTGCGATGTCTTTTCGATCATCGATTCTAACTCTACTTGTTGGTTCAAAATATGTTTTTGCAGTACCAATAAATCCTTTTGTCTTTCTTGATCTATTTGTGCCAACTTTTCTTCCATCGCATGAAGTTTGGCGGCTAGGATGTGAACTTCCTCTTTTAGTTCGTCCGTTTCAGGTTGATGGGTGGCCAATGTTTTTTTCAGTTCTTCAACATCCCTCAATATCCTATCCGTATGATTTTTTAAAAAACTGTAATCTTTTTCCATTGTTCCAATCCTTTCTTTCCATGATGATGTCAATGAGTCGAGTGTGGATTGAAATGAAACATATTCATTCCTTAAAGAACGGTGAACCGAAAGTTCATTCTCTAGTAATTGTTTCTCCTCTTCCAGTCTCCTCCTTTCCTTGTCCCATTCCGCTTGCTTTTGTTTAAACATATCGACTTCTTTTCTTAAAGATTGAATATGTTCATCTCTTAATTCGGCTTGTTCTTTCCAGTAAGCGTATTCTGTTTTGAATTGCTCAATCTCCTCACGCAACGATTCATTTTCTTGACTCGTCCTTTCTAATGTTTCGGACAAGTGCTTGATCTCGTCGGTTTGTCTAGACAACGCGTCTTCATAATGTTGGCATTTCGTGGTGAGTTCATCGTTTTCGGCCTTGAGTTGGTCTATTTGCTCGTGAAGATGGAGCCATTCTTCGCTAGATGCCAACGAAGCAACCAACGTTTTATATTTGTCCACTTCGGACTTCAGGTGGATGATTTGCTGCTGTAATTGGATGCTTTTATGCTCTCCGCTCACGGCTTCACCACCTTTTCAGCATTTGTCGTGAGGAAATTGACCATTCTTTAGAAATTATATGCAAAAACGGGATGGATATTTACACTATAAATCATTACATATAACGGAGAAAATGGGCGTTATAACTATCACTCCCATTATCCTATAACATACTATACAGTAGCCTGAAAAATTGAATGAAAGGAAGGTTATTGTATTATGCCCATTAATTTAGAGCAATTTGCTCAACAATTTGACCCTGAATGCATCCAAGTCTGCAAAGTATACGACTGGACAACACACGTTGTACAGCTTGCCCAAGATATCACCTTTACGTTTCCAGAAGGGGCTTTAGCCGACATTACGATCTCGCAGGTCAATTGTGCTGTCACCATGTTAGAGTGTGCCGAAGACGTTCGCCGCGATATCGAATGTACCGTAGGAAATCAACTTGTTACCTTGCAAGCCGTCACTTTAAGCAAAACGATTCAAATCGTGTTAGAGGTGACTGGAACAAATACAGATGGCGCTCAAGTTACCGTACTTAGCAACCCGGCATTGATCACGACCACCGAGGAAGTGATCCTTTGTGCTCCAGAAGGCACAACGGTATGTTGCAATGCTACACAAAACGCCTTCAATAATTGCCGCGTGGGATCGTTTACGCAAAACGGAGACAGCATTACTGCGAATGTTTCGGTAAGAATTTGCCAAAGCATTGTCGTGACATATGAAGTCATTTTGGAAGTGGCCGCAAGATTCTGCCAGCCTCGCCCGGAAATCATCTGCGAGGAAGAATGCCCTGTGGATGTCTTCCCGCCGCAATGTCCTGCTGTTTTTCCAACGATGATGTAATCACACCGTTTTGTTTGTCTCGTAAAAAAAAAGAGGAGATTACTCCTCTTTTTTTCATACATATAACATGAGTAGTAAATCATCCTGCCAGGAAGGAGGAAAACGATGGTCAGTCGTCTTCCAGAAATAGAAAATAAAATCCACGCCATCGAGAAGGAGCTTTACATTGTCAAACAAGCATTAAAAGAGATAAAAAATTTGCGCCAACAGAACAAGCTTGATGGGATTCAAGCCATTTGTTATTTCACTTATTCATTATTGCTTCCGAATACAAAGGGGAATAAAGCGACGGTCGCTGCGAACTTCGTCATTCGTAATATGGGTTCTATTCCGTTGGACAATCCTTTCATCTGTTTACGGGTTACTCCGAAAGAACGCATCGCGTTATCGGCAAAATTAGGGGATGAGATTCAGTATGATCAACGGATTAATCCACTAGTGATGGAGCCGTGGAACTATATGAGCGAACAAGCGGAGCAAATGGTCGAAGAGAAAGGGGAGTTTTGGTTAAAGCCGGTTCGAGTATCACGAATTGAACCAGGGCAAACTCTCTCGTTTTCCAATTTCCAGTTCTACCTCGAGATGGGAGAAGAACGAATGACTTACAAAATGGAAGGATTTTTTTTCTGTCGCCAGTTTCAAGAAGGGGTTCGAGCATTAAATCATATTATCATTCATAGTTGACGTAATCCTTCTTACATGACAGAGCACATTTTACAATCGAGCTTCCATGTTCCACAAATCGTTAGAAACAAAAAAGCTGACTCAATGATTGTATGTCTCTTTCATTGAGTCAGCTTTTTTCGTTATGCGTTGTTTCTGACGACAAGAGCATTCAAGGCACGAGTTTCAGCTGTGATGTCGCTTAACAAGCTGCCTAGAATTGAACCGTCTGTTTCAATCACGATGCGATATACATGTGTGCCCACGCCTGGGTTATCGACCCACGTCAAGTTCGGGAACAGTGTCGTGTTGGCAGCAAGTGCTAATACAGGAAGCAGAGATTCGACGTCCAGCTCCGCAATGGGCGTAAACGCTCCTCCGTTCGTTGAACGTTCTAAGCGATACGTGATACCTGTCAAGGCTACACCAGATAGGAGCGCCAATACGGACAATTCCAGTTCAACCATCGAATCAAGTTTGACGAGATCGTTGCTGAGGGTTGTAATCGGCTCCAAACGAAGCACTTCTGTAACGGCTGTTCCTGCTACAGGGATTGTAATGGGTAGTTCGGTTGAAGACTGTGTAAAAAACAGCTGCGGGAACAATCCTCCATTGCACACACAAACCATCCATTTCTCATCCTTTCCCAATGGTTTAGATTTGGTACTACTGTATTAAATGATAATTTTTCAAAAAATGATTCGGGTGAATAACTATTTTTCGACCTATTTCTTGTAAATGGGAAGATGACTAATTAGACAAGATAACTGGGGTGACAACAATGGGTAGTGGAGAAAAGAGGATAGTGTTTGAAAATGGCCTAGCTTGTTGAATCATATTGTCGAATGTGGATGATTGCGCTGATCTATGTGCCATTGTGCTGGCTGTTACAAAACCATGTTCGTTCATAGGCATTATTCAGGCTGGGCATACTAACAGCCGCAATCGATGAACAGAACGGAGGAGAATGATGATGACGGTTGTCCGGCTTGGCTATGTCGCCATGAGCGTGCATGTTCCCCATTGCTCTCCCTCACAGACGATGACCGTAGCGCAATTTCGCGTGCTTCGCGACCGCGAGGCGGCAATTCGCAAGCTTGAACGGATTGCTCGTTCGAATATCAACAATTGCCTTCGCTTGCTCAAGCATAACAAGGCACATGAGATCCGGTTTTTTCGTCTCAGCTCACGGCTCATTCCGCTCGCCAATCATCCGGAATTAGAGAACTGGGATTATCTCGCCCCGATTCGCGAGGCGTTGCAAACGATCGCTCTGTTTTTGCAGGAGTATCCGATGCGTCTTGATTTTCACCCTGAGCATTTTGTTGTGCTCAATTCTCCCGATCCTGACGTGTTCCGCGCCTCATTGAACACGTTAAAGCTGCACGCGGAGCTATTGAGCGGGATGGGGATTGATCTCGAACACCGTTGCGTGCTCCATATCGGCGGCGGGTACGGTGACAAAGAGAAAGCGTTGGAGCAGCTGATTCACAATTGGGCGTACGTGCCTGTTTGGGGGCAGCGGATGATCATGTTTGAAAATGATGATACGGTGTTTACGTTGCGTGATGCACTGTATGCATGCGAAAAGCTCAGCGTGCCGCTCGTCTTTGATTTGCACCACCATCTCGCCAATCACGACGAAGAAGACTGGCGGCCGGACTGGGAACGGATCGTGGCGACATGGCACCACTCACCACTACCCATGAAAATGCATATCTCAAGTCCAAAAAGCGATAGACAGTTTCGCGCTCATCATGATTTCGTCGATGCCGAGATGTTCATCCGCTTTTTGCGGGAAGTGAAAGGCACCGTTAAGCAGCTTGACTGCATGATTGAAGCGAAACAAAAAGATGAGGCGCTGTTTCAGCTTGTGCGTGACCTCAAGCACTATAACGATCTTGAATGGATCGACGGGGCGAGTTTTTTCATTAAATGATCTTTCTTTTACCAGTGTTTATTTTCGTCCCAAGCACACTGCTCTCGTATGGCTAAATGCTTCAATGGAATGAGCAGATAAAAGCTTCTAAAGCGTAAAAGACAACCCGAATGGCCTCGCCCTCCGGTGGAGCACAGTCTGACAAACCGGGATGGTTTCATTGAGAAATCTCCTATTTCTAGGCATGACGCATAGGCAGAAGAAGTTCATCTTTTTTGTCCAAAACATGATGACAAGCAACAGAGGGACGAAAATGTGATGGACCGAAACGTATTCTCTGTCCGGATGAAATAATAAGCCGGCGGTAGAAGAAATAAGACACTGAGCGCGAAAGGAATAACTCACATCATAGTAAACGGACGTCAGTAACAAACACATCTGTGTATAAACCTACGTTATACAGATTCTTAGCAATATGACATAGTTCTCTAAGTATTCTTTTTTCGTTAAGCCTTTGAGTTGCTATTTAATGCAGAAATACATTTTTTCATCTCTTCACATTATGCTGTGTTTTTTTCTAAAATATTGTATATTCAGTAAAATGGATTAGCAGCGATTCATCCCCCACTTCCTTCGCTTCGCTACGTTGAAGTGGGAGTGTTCTCGCTTAATTTTGATAAAAAATGAGATGTATTGAAGATCATCTATCTAACTTACAATATACACTGAAATCGTTTTCGAATTTCTCGTTAACATTTGCCAACATCCGCAGTGAAGGCTTGCTAAAGGCGATTGATGGCCAATTGAATCTCATTCTGATCGACATCATCCTTCGGATATACTATATTGAACATGTTGCAACATCATGAACGAGCCGTATCCCGATGATGGTACTCAGTGCTAACGCTACGATGAAAAGTAGGATTTATAGACTATATAACGAACTCGCTTAACGCAAACTCATTTGTTGAAGAATTGGTAAAATTCTCCTCACAAAGAGGAGGATTTTTCGACATAAAACAAACACAACAAGGAAGAAATATGTCTTAAAATGTCGAAAAAAGGATGTAATATGTCCTTTTAGATGGAGATAAGGGGTATATGCATGCTTTTGACGTGTGTGTAAAGTTAGACAAATATATGGAAAAATATTATAGTAAAAATTGCACAAATAACTCATTTTTTCACAATGACTTTTGTGCTTAGTAACTTCTTTTAATAGAAAAAAAGAATTATAAAAGGAGTAGCAAAACAGTGACTTTCATTCCTGTTCGGAGTGTAATCGACAAACAACTGTTTGAACATGTTTATCAGCCACTATGGAATTTAATGAACTGGAGCATTTTCGGGTATGAATCGTTGCTGCGGGTGAATGGGGTCAAAAATATCGAACAGTTTTTTCAAAAAGCCCGGGAGGAAGGCTGTTTGTACGAGCTTGACCTTATATCATTAGAAAGCTCCATTTCGCAATTTCCTTTCTTGGAACAGAAAAGAGGACTACTGTTTGTAAATGTGTACCCATCCACGATCTCGCGGCGAGAGTTTGCACAGTTGTTAAAAAAATGGTTGAACGTTTTCCATATATTAAAAACCGAATTGTGTTTGAGCTCAACGAAACAACAGAAGACGACGACAGATGGAAAGACGGCGAACTGAAGGCGGCTGTACAGTGGATCAGAGAGCACGGATTTTACATTGCAGTTGATGACGTTGATAAAGGGGCCTCCACTTTACAAAAGATTATTGAACTACAGCCAGATTATATCAAATTAGACCGGTATTTCGCTCAAGGGCTAGCAGTCAACGTGGAAAAGCAAAGAATGCTCAGCTTGCTAGTAAACTATTGCAGTCCTAAAATAGTGCTCGTGTTAGAGGGCATTGAAAAGGAAGTGGATCTTGCTCAGGCCAAGCTATTAAGAGTACCAGCAGCGCAAGGATATCTTTTAGGCAGGCCGGAACGGTTGACCTAAACTACTGCGTATGGATGCACCGACATAGCTTTTTCCTCCTCCTCTTTTATTCGATTGACAAAAATAGGGAGATAGAAGTGAGCGCATGTTCTCGAGGGGGAAAAAGCGGCTTAGCCAATCACGAGTGAGGGGATCTGAATGCATGGAAGACGGCGAGGAAAAAGCCTGGGTGGAAGAGGTGAATGCTATGGTCTTTGCTCATTACCGCAGGGGAGAGAGCATTCATAACACCGGTGGACAGATGACGGAAACAACAACTGCAGCGGAAGGAGAACGGTTTAGCGGACAAACTATGGAGGGGACGACCGAGACGAAATGGGAGATTGTTGTTGATGATGATAAACTGCATGTGATTTTGCGCGTTGAACCCGGGGCCAAAAAGCGGAAGGAATTGAACGAGGACGACCTTGGCGAGTTAAGTCCATATAATTGTGTAAAAAGGGAAATAGAAAAAGAGCCATGTTGCTTCCCCTTTGGTAGAATAAACAGTGGACCAAAAACACCAAACATAAGGAGGAATGCAACCATGGCTCAATAT
>Ga0207870_100618_pt1 | contig 13370 bp, 13 predicted proteins | sample CeladaPassage60B_FD_187477 | JGI IMG/M metagenome (GOLD analysis project Ga0207870, IMG submission 187477) | Cellulose-adapted microbial communities from the Joint BioEnergy Institute, USA - Passage3 60B (SPAdes) (version 2) | ecosystem: Engineered > Bioreactor > Continuous culture > Unclassified... | reverse complement strand
CGACCTCGACGCTGTGGCGATATGCGCGGGCGCTCCCGGTCGATCCGCCAGCGCGGACGCTCGGAGAGGGGATGACGCCGCTCGTTCCCGGCCAGCTCGACGGCGAACCGGTCTGGTTCAAGCTGGATTTTCTGCTCCCGACGGGGTCCTTCAAGGACCGAGGTGCGAGCGTGTTGGTCGCCTTCCTGGCCGGAGTCGGTGTCCGGCGAATCGTAGTCGACTCGTCCGGCAATGCAGCTGCGGCTTTCGCCGCGTACGCTGCCCTGCATGGGCTGGAGGCGCTGGTCTACGCACCGACGGATACTGCACCGGAGAAGCTGTTCCAGTCGCGCGCCTACGGCGCACGAGTCGAGCTGGTGCCCGGCACGCGGGAGGCAGTCGCTGCCGCTGCCCAGGCGGCTGCACAGGAACCAGGAACGGCTTATGCGAGCCACAACTGGCATCCGTTGTTCGCTGAAGGAACGAAGACCTGGTTGCTGGAAGTATGGGAGCAGCTGGGCGGACAGTGGCCGACTGCTTGCTTCGTTCCAGCCGGGGGCGGAAGCCTGGTGCTCGGTGCTGCGCTCGCGGTGCAGGCAGCCGGTGTTCGCGGGCCGGTCATCGTCGCTGCCCAGCCGGAGGCTTGCGCTCCGCTCGTGCGAGCGTGGGAACGGAACGCTCGGGAAGTGGAACCGCTCGTGCCAGCTCCGACACTGGCGGAGGGAGCACGGATCGGTGCGCCGCCACGAGGCACCGTGTTGCTGGAGATACTCCGCCAGCGTGGTGGGTGGCCGGAAGCGGTTCCCGAACCGCAGCTCGTCGAGACCGTGCGTCTCCTCTGGCGTCAGGGGCTCTACGTGGAGCCGACGGCAGCGCTGGGTGCAGCGGCGTATCGCCTGGTTCGTCGCCGGGGCTGGGAACCGGATGGACCAGTCGTGATCCTGCTGACCGGCAGTGGGCTCAAGACCGGTGCGGCGGCGCGGCAAGCGATCGAGCAGGTATGAGGTGCGCGGTCACACACGAACGACCGGGTGGGGAACGGAGTCGTGCACAGGCGCCGCATGGGTCTATCGTTCAGCACCGGGCGACCCGGCCCAAAGCGAGAGACAGAGGAAAGAGGAAAAGCGGTTCCGACGAGCCATCCGTTCCCCGCTCCCCGTAAGCCGCGACGAGGTTTCACCTCCCCACTCGGCGCCGGTCTCGACCGCCTCCGCACACGTTCCAGGGCCATGTGCGATACGTGTCGATCCGGTTGTCCGGGGCGGTCGTCCGGCATTCACCGGACGCCTCCGAGCGGGTCATCGTCGACTCCTCGGAACCGCACTCCCAGTACAGCACACCGGCGGCCGGTTGTCAAGTGGTCCGAGCAGCGTCTCGTTCCGCTCATCGAACGCTCGTGGACACGGTCGTGAGTCGCATTCTTCGGCAACGCTAACCGCTGCGGAACGTACGAATGTAGGCGAGGAGGGCCTCGAGATCGGTGTCGGAGAGGAGTTCAGGAGGGTAGGCAGGCATCCCTTCCTCGGTACCTTCGCGAATCGCGCGAACAGCACGCCGGTCGGTCGCCCGCAGCTGGAGTGAGCCGGGTGCGTTGCCGCCAGCACCGTGGCAGTACATGCAGCCGAGAGAGAAGTAGAGTGCAGCCCCGCGAGCTGCTCCGCTCGCTGCTGGATCGGCTGGCCGGAGATCGTCGGTGGAGGGCGTGGGAACGACCGGGAGTGGCTGCGCAGTACTGGATCGCAGCGTTCGCAGGTAGGCGATGACGACCCAAATCTGCTCGTCGCTCAGGCGATCGGCGAAACCCGGCATGCCGGTGAAACTGAGACCGTGTGCGATGATCCAGTAGAGCTCCGCATCGCTGCGTGCCTGCGTGTCCTCATCACCGAGCGGGCTGGCTGGCGGATAGCTCAGTGTCCCGAACCATCCCTTGCCATCGGCATCCGCACCGTGGCACGGCGCACAGGCTCCGATATAGACGATCCGTCCGGCCTCGGCGGCCCGGGCATCCAGCGCCGGCGGCGGAGAAACGGTTCGGCTCCCAGCTGCAGCGATGCGATCGATCGCCCAGCGGCTTGATGCCCGTTCGAGCGGCCATTCGCTTCGATGGGCGAGTAACGCCGGTGCCGCGAACCACAAGATGATCGGCACGAGCAGCATCGCGGTGAACATTCCGGTGACGAACCAGAGCAACCGGCTGCGCCAGCGACTGTTCGACCACCGATTTCGCTCGGCCTTGCTTGTCCAATCCATCGCAGCGCTCCTCCTGCCGTTGCGAGCTCGCGGGAGGCGACCCCCAGCGTCTGCTTCGGTCGATGCTCTCAGATCAGCGGGTACTAGTTCACCGGGCGAGTCGCAGTGACCCGCGAAGCATCGTACGGCAGGGAAGCCCGGTCGCGTGCACCGAGGTCTCCTGTCAACCGGGACGAGCGACGGGCCGTCGCGATGGACGACCCGTCGCCCCATGCTGCACCTTCAGCGAGGTGGCGGCTGTGAGCCGGAGCGACGCCGCCGGGCGGTCAGGCCAGCGGTGAGGGCTCCGGCGAGGAGGACCGCAGCGAGCAGTGCGAAAGACTGGATGCCAGTGCGCTCGTGCGGCTGTCCGGTCGCTGGCGCGAGTTGGGCTGGTGGTGTGGGCGTCGTGGCGACACGCGGTGTCGGTGTCGCTGGCCGGGCTGTCGTTGGGGACGGAGCGACTGTCGGGGGTGCGGTCGTGGTCGGGATAACAGGGGCGGTCGTCGGCGACGGTGTCGGAACGGCTGTCGGCGTCGCGGCAGCAGCGACGAGGATCGTGCCCTGCATACCGAGTGTGCGGTGATTCCCGACCGGGCAGTACATCTCCCACTCGCCGGGTTCAGTGAACGTAAACGTGGCCTGTCGTGTCTCGCCGGGCATGAGGTTCGTGGCGAAGAGTCGCTGTTCGATGCCCCGGTCTTCCAGCTCCACTTCGAGGTTGTGCTGCGCACCGCCCGCATTGGTCACGACGAACGTCACCGGCTCGCCGAGGGGTACGGTGATGGTCACAGGGGTGATCGAGAATTCGGTGAGCGTGATCGCGACCGTGATGTCCGGTGCAACCGCGCTCACGACCGGGTGGAAGCGCATCCGCGAGCGAGCGGCGAGGGCATGGCTCGGGAGGAGAGAGAGCAGAGCGACGAGCGTTATGAGGGCAATAGAGCTGGCTCGCTTTGCCATTTCCGGCCTCCCCGTCCTTCAGTGGCTCGCACGGTTGGCGGGTGTACCCGTAGGCATTACGTGTGGGGAGACCGTGGGGATTGAGGGGGCTCAGCGAGCGCCCGGCACCGGGACCCCGAGCGCCTGGAGGAGTAGCGTCGTTGCGAGATAGAGGAGAATGAGCACGAGGATGCGTCGTAGCCATGAGCCGTGGACGTGTCGCCCGATACGAGAGCCGATCTGTGCGCCGAAAAAGACACCGAGGGCAGCTGGAACTGCGACTTGCGGTACGAGCAGATCATTTGCGTAGTACAACAGGACACTTCCGACTACAGTCACGCCGATCATGTAGGCGCTGGTCGCCGCCGCGGCCTTGACCGGCACGCGCATCAGGACGTTCATGAGGGGAACTTGAATGACACCGCCGCCGACTCCCAGCAAGCCGGAAACGAAACCGGCGACCGTGCTCAGCAGTGCGCCAGGTCCGACCAGCTGCGGGACGTAGTGGACGGTTCGGCCCATAGCTGGATCATAAAAGCTACTCGCCAAGCGGAGTCGATCCGCTCCGCTCGTCACGGGGTCAGCACTCGCACGTCGCAGGGTCATGAGAACGATCATCGCGTACAGAGCGAGTGCAAACACAGCTCGGAGCAGAGCCACCGGAGCCGCCGCTACCAGTAGGGCACCCCCGATTGCGCCCAGCGCCGTGGCGACCAGTAAGACGAGCGCCAGCCGCAGGTTCACCATCCGGTGCTGGAGATACACGGAGGCACTCCCCATCGAACCGACGATGACGGCGAGACCGCTCGCCGCGATCGCGGTCTTGATCGGAACGCCGAGGAAAGCTGAGAAGATCGGAACCATGAAGACACCGCCGCCGAGCCCGACCATCGCGCCGAGCGTCGCAGAGAGTGCAGCAACTACCAGAATGCCCAGCTCGACGAGGAGTTCCATTTTCAACGTCCTCCGATAGCACGGGCAATGGGCAATGCCGCAACGACCAGGAGGACGAGTAGGGCGAGCAGTGCAGTGCGGCGATCGCCCCGGAACATGCAGTACGCGAGCATTGTCACGACTCCGATGATCGGACCCAGCGTGACGATGAGCAACGCCAGGCTCTCGAAGGCAGCTGGATCGCCCTCCATCAGCCGACCCGGCAGGGCGGGAAGCGGAACGGTCGCGTCCTCCAGTCGGGCGTCCTCGGCAACATCGAGGACGAGGCCGAACGCGAGCAGTACGAACACGAGCCCGAGCCAGAGCCGGTACAACCGCGCCAGCAGCTCCGAGAGATGACCAAGTTGTGCCTCGCTGCACGTGGGAGGTTGCTGCTGTTCCACCGGGCTACTGGTACGCTGCATGGATGGATCCCTGCTCAGTAACCGACAGCCCAGCAGCCGGCCTGGCAGGCCGGCTGGTGCGCACCATCGTAACACATCGTCCGCTCGCTGCCGGTCAAGCGCCGACGATGCCAGTAAGCCCAAGCAGCAGGATAAACAGAACCACGAGCGCAATGCAGACGAAGACGAGGTCGCGTTCGAGAGCGAAGAGCACGACCGTCAGCGCGACCCGGGCGGTCGGTGTGAGAATCAACACGAGGAGACCGAGTCGCATCACGTCGTCCGGTCGTCCATTCAGTATGCCGTCCAAGATGGTAAGCGGGCTCGTCTTCAGTGTCCCACTGTGGAGCGTGAGTAACTCGTGCAATGTCTGGGGATCACCAGGTTGCGGTCCGCGCACGAAGAACAGCAGGAGACCGATGGCGCCGATTGCGGCTGCGACGAGTACCCCGAATCGCAAGACGCGACTGATCAAGAGGTCGATGCGATGCTGCACCGGGTTCAGCATCACCGTGTCAGGCATCCCAGGCTGGACCGAGCGATCGTGCATGTCACCATACCCCCAATCCACGCAGCAGCATCTGGACGGCGATCACCAGCAGGATGGGAATGAAGAGTTGGCGGACACGGCGGTTCGTCAGGCGGAGCAACAGCTGGGCACCGACCAGCGAGCCAGCCAGCACGCCGAGCATGACCGGTGTCGCGATCAACGGCACAACGTCACCGCGCCAGAAGTAGATGCCAGCGCTGGCCGCTGCCGTGACGCCGATCATGAAGTTGCTGGTCGCCGTCGAGACCTTCATCGGCATCCGCATGCCCCAGTCCATCGCCAGGACTTTAAGAGCGCCGGCACCGAGTCCGAGTAGTGCTGAGGCCAATCCGGCCACGAACATCATGGCGAAGCCGACCGGTACGCGCGTGACCTCATAGGTCACCAGACGGCCGAGCGCTCGATCCGGATAGGTCCCACCGAGCCGGAGGTGCCGAGCCAGCCAGTCGGGCTGGACACCCGAGGGAACTTCTTCACCGAGACGACGCGCCATCGGACCGAGCGACGCCAGGAGAAACGCGGCGAAGAGGAAGTACAGCGCTCTCCCTGGGAGGAAAGGAACGAGCAACGCGCCGAGTACGGCGCCGGTACTCGTCGCCAATTCGAGGAAGATCCCGGCTCGCACGTTCGTCAAGTGGTCGCGCACATAGGCAGCGGCAGCTCCGCTGGAGGTCGCGATGATCGACACGATGCTGGCACCGACGGCGAGGTGGATGTCCAGGTGAAATCCGAGCGTCAGGAGCGGAACGATGAGAATGCCGCCACCCAGTCCGATGAGCGAGCCGAGCAAACCGGCGAGAAAGGAAAAGAGAAATAGACCTACAACGAATAGTTCGATGCCGACCACAGCCGTACCCTTTCGTCTGCCGACCCTGCCTTTCCTGCCCGAACCGGTCGGCTGGCCGGTGGTGGCAAGTCGATCGTGTGCAGCGGTCTATCGATCCAGACCGATCGCCGCTCCTGGATAGTACGGGTTCGTACCGCCGTGCAGGATTCCCTCATGGTCACGCAAGATTCCTCCTGGGCTGGCGAACGGGACATCAGCGAAGTCTTCGCGCACGACCCGAAGCCGATGTCCCCGTTCTTCGAGAGCAGCGATGACCGCTGGATCGATCCGGCTGCTCACCACCGTCGGTTCGACGCTGCAGTCGATCCGCGGTGCGGAAATGGCCGCTTGGATACCGAGCCCATGGTCGATGACGTTGCTCACCACCTGCACCACTGCATCGATGATCCGCCGTCCCCCCATCGCGCCGAGGGTGAGAAACACCCCATGGTCGGCGAACACGAGCGTCGGTGCCATGTTGGCGAGCGGCCGTTTGCCTGGCTCGATCGAGTTGGCTCGCCCGGGTTCCGGATCGAACCAGAACATGCCGTTGTTCATGAGGACCCCGGTACCCGGCGCCACGACTCGCGATCCCCAGGCCGACAGCAACGTCTGGGTGAGCGCGACCGCGTTGCCCCACCGGTCGACTACACCGATGTGCGTTGTCGAACCCGTTCCGTAGTTGGGCAACGAGCGGGCGAAGACGCGTTCCACGCCGAGGCGGGCGGGGTCACCCGGCTCGATACGCTGGCGGGCGCGTTCGCCGATCTCGCTGGCTCGTTCTCGTGCATACGCGGGATCGGTGAGCCCGGCGACCGGCACCGGCACGAACGCCGGGTCAGCGAGGTAGGCGAACCGATCGACGAATGCCTGCCGGAACGCTTCGATGAGGATATGGAGGGTACGACTCGAGTTGTGACCGTATTCAGCGAGCGGGAAGCAGGCGAGCAGGTGCAGCGCTTCGAGAACCGTCGGCCCGCCGCTCGGCGCGGGGGCAACGGCGATGCGGTAGCCGCGGTACTCCCCCCAGAGCGGTGCGGACAAGCGGACAGTGTAGCGCTCGAGGTCCTCCATCGTTAGGAGCGCACCCAGGTCACGCAATCCTTCGACCAGCTGCCGTCCGAGTTCGCCGCGGTAGAACGTGTCGGAACCCTCGCGGGCGATCGCTTCCAGCGAGCGGGCGAGATCCGGCTGCCGGAGGATGGTCGGCTCGAGCCCGGTCTGGACCGGCAAGGGAAGGCCATCGCGGGTGAAGATCGCACGCGTCGAGGGATACCGGGCGAGCAGAGCAGCATCTTGCGCCATTTCGAGACTGGTATGCCAGCTCACTGGGAAGCCGTCGCGGGCGAGCCGGATGGCGGGCTGGAGGAGTTCCGCCAGCGGTCGCGTTCCGTAGCGTTCGAGTGCAGTCACCAGCCCGGCGACGGCGCCGGGTACGGCAATGGCGAGTGGTCCGTGCACGTTGGCATCGCCCTCGACGGCGCGCCAGCCGAACCGTGTTGCGCTGGTTCCCGGGAGGAGTGCGTAGAGATCCGGGCGTGCCGCGAGCGGTGCGCACATGCCGAAATCGAGCGCCACGGTCTCTCGCCGCTCGGCCAGGTGAACCAGCATGAGGCCGCCTCCGCCGATCCCACTCATGAACGGCTCGACGACTCCGATTGCGAACGCTGTGGCGACGGCAGCATCGATCGCGTTGCCGCCGTCGGCGAGCACGGCGACTCCGACCTCGGCCGCCAGCTCGTGTTGCGCGACCACCATGCCGAGGCGGCCGGTCGCCTCGGTGCGGTCGATGATCCAGACGCTGCGGTGCATCCCGGCCCTCCAACTCCGACTGCCCGTCACCGTGCACAGCCTATGCCCGGTACCGCCGGTGGGCAAGATGGACGGTCGGCGATCCGGAACGCGTTACCGGCCAGCAGCGAGCCTCGGCGCGGGTGTCGTGGGGCTGGTGTCGCTTTCACACGTTATGCTAGCAGGCACAGGATGGAACTTGACAGCTTGCCGAGCGATCGGTACGCTCCGGGTGGGCAGAACATTTGTGCGTCACGGGGGCGAGCATGCGAGAACGGCCGCAGGAGGACGAGCAGGGACAGGCGATCCAGCCGCCGCTCTTCGAGCTGGGGCGAGACGGAAAGCTCCGCGGTACCGTCGGTCTCCTCCCGGTCCTGACCGCCGAATCGTCCCTCGATGTGGCCCGCTTCTGGTTCCGGCGCTATCTGGAGCAGTCCGGCCATCCAGTCAATACGGTCAAGTCCTACAGCTACGACCTCGCGGTGTTCGAATCGGTCGTGGGACCGAAACCGATCCGGGAGATCGACGAGCGGGATGTCGCGACCTTCCTGGAGCAAAGCCGTGGCCGTTCCACGCGCAAGCGACGGCTGACGACGCTGTCGACGTTCTTCAAGTTCCTGATCACCCGCGCGAAGGTGCTGGAACACGATCCGACAGCAGCGTTCTACTCGGATCGGATCCCGCTCAAGACGCCGCAGCCGTTGTTCCCGGAGGAACAGGAGCGGCTGCTGGCGGCTGCAGCAGCGGAAGGGCCGCGGACGCACCTCGCGATCTGGCTGATGCTGCGACTCGGGCTGTCGCGGCACGAGGTGCTGGCCTTGCGGGCGTCGCACATCGACTGGGCGGATCCCGAGAGGCCGATCGTGTATGTCTTCGCTGAGGGAGAGAAGCGACGCCTGCGCGAACGCAAGCTCGCCGGTAACCGTGAACTGACCGAGATCTACCAGCGCTTGCTCGAGGAAGAGGGGCCACAAGATCGTCTCGTTCCCATCCTCCCGCAGTCGCTCAACAAGCTGGTCGAGCGTGTCGCCGCCGCTGCTGGTATCAGCAAGCCGGTGTCACCCCAGACGTTGCGTCACACCTTCGCAGTCGAGCAGGCGAAGCGCGGCGCGAGCGAGGACGAGCTCCTGGAACTCCTGGGGCTCGCTGACGATGCGCGGAACCGGCTCAGCGTGCAACGGTACATACGCCTTGCGGCGCCGCCGCTCGATCCGCTGGCCGCGCCACGACCGGGCGGGGCGTCGTAGCGGTGCTCACAACCGTTCGCGCAGCGGCAGCCAGCTGAGCACGACATCGAGGACGAGCGGAAGCGGCTGGGCGGTATCGACGGTACGGTGCTCGAGCCCGGCGATCGGCTCCATCGCCTCGCCGTAGCGTGCGCGCTGCTCGAGGTAAATCGGCCAGGTGGCTTCGCTCGCTTGCCCCGGCTCCTGGGCGCGATAGCGCAACCGTTCGGCCACGATCTCGGCCGGGCAGCAGCACTCGACGAGCATCGGCCGAGCACCGTACTGGGCAGCGAGCGCGCGGGCCGCTTCCCGCCATTCTCGGTCGAGGAACGTCGCATCGAGCACGACTGACCGGCCAGCGGCGAGTTCCGCGGCGGCACGATCGAGGAGCGTGCGGTATGTCGCCCGTGTCAGTTCCGGCCCGTAGATGTCGGCACCGTACGGGAGTTCGGCGCGTCGCTCGCGTGCTACACCAGCCAGTTCCTTGCGAATGATATCGGACGAATAGACCGGAATACTGAGACAGCGCGCCAGTCGACGCGCGAGTGCGCTCTTGCCCGTTCCCGAAAGGCCACCGACGAGGATCAAGAGCGGTTCGGCCGGTTCGACCAAGTACGACGTCGCGAGGTCGATATAGCGCTCGGCCTGCGTGCGGACAGCAGCGAACTCGTCGCTCTCCGGCGCGAGCTCGTCCAGGCGGAAGCAGTTGACCTTGTTCCGGACGTGAGCACGGTAGACGCTGTAGAAATGCACGAGCAGGGGTAGTTCCGGATCGTCGAGTGCATCGCTGGCGCGGAGCGTCAACCAGCGTGCCCAATCGCTCCGGCCGTGGTGGTCGAAGTCCATGCTGAGGAAGGCGAGATCGACTGCCACGTCGCCGCAGCGGAGCCGTGGGTTGAACTCGATGCAGTCGACGATCTGGAAGCGTGGCGGCGAGTCGGATTCGACGAAGACGTGCGCGAGGTGGAGATCGCCGTGCCCTTCAACGATCCGTCCTTCGGCGATGCGGCGCTGGAACAGGTCGAGTCGCTCGCGGAGAAACCGTTCGCTGATCGACGCGATCCAGCGGTGCTGGAGAGGAGCCAGGACGACACCGATGTACGGCTCCGTCTGGTCGAGGTTCTCGCGGATGTTGAACCAGACGGCTTCCGGGGTTCCCCAGCGGTCGATCTCCGGACTGCGTGCGGCCGCGCGATAGAACTCGGCGAGTCGATCGGCCAGAGCCGCGAGGAGTTCCATCGAGACGGCGTCGCGTTGCAGTCGCCTAAGGAGCGTCTGCTCGAAATCGAGTCGCCGCATCTTGACGGCGTACTCGACGACCTCTCCCGGCGCTTCGACGCGGAGATGCGAGCCGATGCGCGCGATCGGCACCACTCCGAGGTAGACGCCGTCGGTCAGGCGCTGGTTGAGGAGCACTTCCTGCTCGCAGAAGAACCGCCGCTGTTCCAGCGTGCTGAAGTCGAGAAACCCGAAGTTGACGGGCTTCTTGACCTTGTACACGTACTCGCCGGCGAGAAAGACGAGCGAGATGTGCGTTTCTTCCACGTCGATGCGCTCGACCGGAAACGGATACGCTTCCGGGCGACTGAGTTCGCTGAGAATCAATGCGCGATGGGCTCGCGCGAGATCGTCGTGCACCGTCATGCTGTACCCTCACCCGGCGCCAACGCTAGCGCAAGCGGAGCGATCCGGCAACCTCCGGTGGCAGGATGACGTAGCGTATGATGGGGTGGAAGGGGCAGTTGGGGAGGTGGTGAATGCGGCGGGCAGTGGGAATCGTTACGTTGCTGGGTGCTCTGGTCGCTTTTGTCTTTTGGGCACCAGGTGCCCGGGCGGCGCAACTCGTTGCGGGTCCATCGGTGACGATTGGTGCGGACGAGCGGCTGGACGATGAGCTGTACGCGACCGGCAACGCGATCGAGATCGAGGGGGACGTCACGCGTGATGTCTTCGCGGCTGGAGCGACGGTCGCGATTTCCGGACGAGCTGGTGGTGATGTCACTGCGGCGGCCGGCTCGGTCAAGGTGAGTGGTCCGATCGCGGGAAGCTTGCGTGTCGCTGCCGGTACCGTCGAGGTGACCGGGCCTATCGGGTGGGATCTCGTGGTGCTGGGTGCCGAGTCGGTGACGGTCGGACGGACGGCGACGATCGCGCACGACGTGGCGACGATCGGAGCCGAAACCCTCACGATCGACGGCACGGTTCGCGGGAATGTCCGCGGAAACGTTGGGACGCTCGTCGTGAGCGGTCGCATCTTCGGTGATGTAGACGTGAATGCGAATCGTGTGGAGATCCGTGACGGAGCGCAGATCGACGGGGTTTTCCGGTACCGATCTCCGCAGCCAGCGACGATCGCGCCTGGTGCCCGGATCGTTGGACTGCAAGAGTACACGCCATCGCCGGGTACGACGGGTGGACCGCAGACGACGCTGGATCGGGTGCTCAGCTGGCTCTCGACGGTCTTACTGCGGCTCGGCTGGGCACTCGTCGCTGGTACCTTGCTCGTGCTGGCACTACCGCGTCAGACAGCCCAGGTCGCTGACACGTTCCGTCGCGCACCGCTTTGGACGATCGTGTGGGGTGTCGTGGCCTTCGTCGTCGTGCCGGTCGTTGCGCTCGTGCTCGCGGTGACGGTGGTCGGCTTGTCGGCAGCGCTCCTGCTGCTCGGCCTCTACGTTGCTGTGCTGTATCTCAGTCAGGTGCTGGTCGGCATCGCGCTGATACGCCTGGTGCCACTGCGTGCGTTCCGGAGCGAGCGTCGGCTCGCTCTGTGGCTCGTAATGGTGGTCGGAACTACACTCGTGCTGGTCTTCCGGATGCTGCCGATCCCCTTCGGCTGGACGTTCTGGTGGAGTCTACTCATCGGTGCCCTCGGGCTCGGTATGGTCTGGACGGCACTGTCCGGGTGGGGACTGCGGCGCGTCGTTCCTGCTGCGGCAGCACCGGCCCCGTCGCCTGTTTTCGAGGAAGCGATACCCGCTCAGCCGATGACGGCGCCGCCGACCGAAGCACACGAGGAGGTGGAAGAGAGACGCGAGGAGCACTGAATGGCTGACCGGATTCTGCTCGAGGGGCTCCAGTTCTACGGGTATCACGGGGTACATCCGGAGGAGCGCCGACTCGGCCAGCGGTTCGCGGTTGATCTCGAGGTCGAGCTGGACCTCGCACCGGCTGCGCTGCGCGATGCGCTCGAGGAGACGGTCAATTACGGGGCGCTGTACCAGACCGTGCGGCGTATCGTGGAAGGTGAGCCACGGCACCTTCTCGAAGCCGTCGCGGCGGACATCGTGCGCGCGATCTTCGCTGAGTATCCACGCGTCGATGCCGTGCGGGTGCGTCTCTGGAAACTGATGCCGCCGATCGCTGGCGCTGCGCTCGGTCGTGTCGGCGTCGAACTCCGGCGCACGCGGCAGGATATCGAGAACGGAGAAGGAGGCGGAGTGCGATGACCGGGACAGTCAGCGCGGTGCCACGAGTCGACTACCCGCCGTTCGACCGGTGGCCCTGGGGACGGCGGACGTTCGTGATGGGCATCATCAACGTCACGCCGGACTCGTTCAGCGGCGATGGCTTGCTCGGGCAACTGGACGAGGTCGTCCGTCGTGCGCGCGCAATGGTCGAAGCTGGTGCCGATATCCTCGATGTCGGGGGTGAATCGACCCGCCCTGGCCATGTGCCCGTACCAGCTGAGGAGGAGTTGCAGCGAGTCATTCCGGCGATCCGGGCGATCCGCGCGGCGTTGCCGGACGTGCCGATTTCGATCGATACCAACAAGGCGGTGGTGGCCGAGGCCGCGCTGGCTGCAGGCGCGACGATGATCAACGATGTCCGCGGACTGGCTGGCGACCCGGACATGCCCGCTGTTGCGGCACGGTCTGGGGTACCGGTCGTGATCATGCACGACCTGCCGATCGAGCGGGCCGAGGATCTCATCCCACGGCTCGTGCGCGACCTCGCGCAACGGATCGAGCGGGCCCTGGCCGCCGGCGTCGCGTGGGAGCGCATCATCATCGACCCTGGTTTTGGTTTCGGCAAGGAACCGGAGTTGAATCTGCTCATGCTGCGGCGCTTGCGCGACCTCACGGTGTTCGGGCGGCCGATTCTGGTCGGAACGTCGCGCAAGCGCACGATCGGCTACGTCCTCGGTACCCCGCCCGATGAACGGCTGGAGGGGACCGCGGCGACGGTCGCGATTTCCATCGCGAATGGCGCGGACATCGTGCGCGTCCACGACGTCAAAGAGATGGTGCGGGTGGTCCGGATGACTGATGCGATCGTGCGGGGCACGTGGTGATCGCGTATATCGGCCTCGGCAGTAACCTCGGCGACCGGCAGGCCACGTTGCGCCAGGCGGTCCGGCGTCTCGGCACGTACGGGCGAGTGGTCGCGGTTTCCTCGCTCTACGAGACGGAGCCGGTCGGGTATCGCGACCAGCCGTGGTTCCTGAACGCGGTCGTAGCGTTGGAGACGACCCTCGGCCCACGCGAGCT
>Ga0207870_100611_pt1 | contig 13779 bp, 12 predicted proteins | sample CeladaPassage60B_FD_187477 | JGI IMG/M metagenome (GOLD analysis project Ga0207870, IMG submission 187477) | Cellulose-adapted microbial communities from the Joint BioEnergy Institute, USA - Passage3 60B (SPAdes) (version 2) | ecosystem: Engineered > Bioreactor > Continuous culture > Unclassified... | reverse complement strand
TGAAGATCCACATCTTCAAAAATCGTTGGCTCGACAAAAAAGCCGTTGGCCAGTTCTCCTTCGAGATAAAACTCTCGCTATAATAAAATCATTCATCTCGAAAAATACCTAAATCGGCAACAGCTTTTCCCACTCCTTGTTCATTCCTGTAAATCACAGCTACATCAATACTCCGATAGCCGACTTCAAGAGCTGTTTTTACAGCATTTATGACCTCTTCCCCGTCTTTTACCAGAAACACCCCTAACCCTAACCAAGGCATTTTTACACCGTTATGCAATGTCGTTGTACTTTGTAAATGGTCAAATATTGGTCCTCCTTTTAGTATTAAAGTGCCTCATGGCCGGTTAACTATTTACATGAGACTGCTTATACTTACCTTTCCTGCTATTAAATCTTTACTGTCGCTGCTATTTCCGATATAAATTTCATAATCCATCATTTCTAGCTCCCATTTATTTGTATCCGGGTTAAACCATTTGATTTTCTCAATTGGACATGCAATATTTACTACTTTTTTCTCTCCTGGTTTAAGTGATACACGCTCAAATCCGCGTAATACCTTTACTGGACGATCAATCTTTGACTGACTAAATCCTACATACATTTGAACTACCTCATCGCCTTCACAACTTCCTGTATTTTCCACCTCACAAGATGCAATGATTTGATTGTCTCGCACTTCAAATTTCGCATTTGATATACTGAATGTAGTATAAGATAAACCAAAACCAAAAGGTAACGAAGGGGATTTCCCCTCTTTCTCTAATTTTGTGTACCCGTGGTAATATTCGTATGTTATTTCGGTTGCCTCCCAGTCAGTTTGCGGTAAATCACTTTCATGAGTTGGAACAACAAACGGTAATTTACCTCCGGGATTTACATCGCCAAATAGTGTTTTTGCAATGGCAGTTCCGCCTTCCATGCCTGGATAATATGCCATTAATATGGAAGAAACATCACTTTTCCATTCCTCAATCATAATCATACTTCCGCCAATTAAAACTACAACGGAGTTTTTGTTTAAAGGCCCCACTTCTTTAATAAGTTCTATTTCATCACGCTTAAGCCCCAATGAGCCTTTTCGATCTCCACCAACAGCAAACCTATGACCTTCACCAATTATTTGAGAAGTATTCATATCGTCCACATTCCCGATAAATTCACCCTCATCATCGTGATTGTACCCTACAACAAACACAACGGCATCGGCTGTTTTTGCCAGTTCTTTTGCCTTAAGCAAATCTTGTCCATCACAAAACATCACTTCGCTGTTTGCTGCAATTTTTTTTATCCCTTCTAAAGGTGTTACAACGTACTTTGGAAATACTCTGCTTGATCCATGATCACCTATATTTTCTTGGTTTCCAAGTTTTCCAATAACAGCGATGCGTTTTGTTTTCTCTTTTGAAAATGGTAAAACATTTTGATCGTTTTTTAAAAGAGTCATTGACTTTTCTGCCGCTTCCAAAGCCAAGGCAATATGTTCCTTGCAACCAATTAGGTACCTACTGTACTCTTTATTGTCTGCCTCTGTAAATGCGAGCAATGTTCGGACAATGCGCAATGCAGCCTTGTTAATTGTTTCTTCACTTACTTGGCCATTTTTGACGGCTTCCACAAGTTTTTCGCCAAAGTATTTCGTATGACACATTTCAATATCCATTCCGCCATTGGCCGCTTCAACTGTATCTTTTACTCCCCAAATAAAGTCGCTGATTACAAACCCATCAAAATCCCACTCATCCTTTAGAACTTGATTCAGGAGATAATCACTATGTCCACAATGCACACCCTGGTACAAGTTATAAGCGCTCATGACACAGGCAGCCCCTGCATCAATACAGTCTTTGAAATGAGCTAGATACACTTCACGTTCTGTCCGTTTATCAGCTTTAACATTTACTTTAAATCTTGCATTTTCCATACTGTTGAAAGCATAATGCTTGATGCAAGCAATTACGTTTTCCTCTTGAACTCCCTTAACTAGTGCCGATCCCATTGCTCCCAAATGAAAGGAATCTTCCCCGTATACTTCCTGGCTGCGTCCCCAGCCTGGATTCCGAGGGAGATTAATACAAACTCCCCCAAACAGGTTGCCGCCATGAGCCCTAATTTCTTTTGCAATGGCCCGGCCAATTCGCTGTTCGAGATCTTTATCAAAAGTCGCACCCCTTGCCACCGTTACAGGAAAGCATGTGCTATTCCCTGAAACAACCCCACGCGGTCCATCGACAAATTTCATTTCAGGAACACCAAGCCGTTCGTTTCCACCAGCTGGATACGGTATCCAATTATAGTGTTTCCCGTTGGAGAAATCTTCCATCATCTGCTCCATTGATACCCTACCGCTCATTAAATGCACTTTTTCTTCCAATGTCATTTGATTTACAATTTCTTGTGCTCTTGATGTATAAGATAGACGATATCGTTTGTTCACTTTCACAGCTTCGTCCTCCTATATCTTTTTTATTGTTTTGTTGCAACGAACCCTTCTCTCCTCGTCTTCTTAACCCTTTACAGATCCCGCTGCGATCCCTTTTACAATTTTCTCCTGAGCAACAAAGTATACTAATAGTAGCGGTAGACTTCCTAATGTCAATGCTGCCATGATTCCTGGTACATTGACAGAAAATTCCCCATAAAACTCCCTCAGTCCTAACGGTAAGGTAGCGTTCTCTTTTGAACTTGTTAACACTAGTGCAAAAATAAACTCATTCCAAATATGAATAAAGTTATAAATGGCTACCGTTGCTACGGCCGGTTTTAAAAGTGGAAATAAAATTTTCCAAAACAACCTAAATTGACCGCAACCATCAATTTTAGCTGATTCTTCTAATTCAGTAGGGATATCCTGAAGGAATTGTGTGAAAATAATAACAGATACAGGTATCGCAAATGCAACATATGGACCAATTAATCCCCAAATCGTATCATACAACCCCATGTTAATCGTTAACAAATAAATGGGAATCAACGTGGTATGGATCGGTATCATCATTCCAATCAAAAAAAGGATGAAAATAGGTCTATTTAGTTTAAATTTCATTCTTGCCAATGGATAACTAGCCATCGCTGATATGACGATTACTATAGCTACTGAAACTACTGAAACTATCAAACTATTACCGAAATAGCGGAGAAAACTTGACGAAAGTACCACAGAATAACTGTCCAAAGTGAAATCTTTAGGAAGGGACCAAGGTGAAGTCATAAATTCTAGCTGACTTTTAAAAGATGAGCTCACCATAAGAAAATAAGGGAGACCAGTAAATATCAGTAGGATAATGGCCAATAAATAAAGTGGCATGTTACTTAATTTTTTTATAAAAGCCATTTAACTTCCCCCTTTTCTTTTTTGCTCAGAAAAGACGATGATAACAGTGATTACGAATGCAATCAAAAACATAGAGAAAGATATGCTGCTACCATAACCCATATTGAAATTCGTAAACGTTTCCTCATACATATATGTCGCCATGAGTTCTGTCGAATTATTAGGCCCTCCGCCAGTCATTACATAAATTAAATCAAAATACTTTAACGAACCAATGATTGATAAAATACTTGAGGTCACAATGGTTGGCATTAACAGTGGCAATGTTATCTTAAAAAAACGCTGTCTCGAGTTTGCGCCATCAATCATGGCAGCCTCATAAAGTTCTTCCGGAATACCTACAATCGCTGCCCTAAATAAAACCATATAGAATGGAGCATACTGCCAGCAAATAGTGGCAATCACTGCCCAAATGGCGGTATCTTCATCCCCTAGCCATGCTCTTTGTAGTGACTCCAAACCAAGTAACCCTAAAATGCGGTTTACTATTCCAAAATTACCATCGTACATGAAGGTAAATAAGATACCTATAGCTACCGTAGACATTAAAAAGGGCATAAAGTAAACCGATCTAAAAAAACGCATTCCTTTTATGGGACTAAACAATAATAAAGCCATGATTAAACCAAGTGGCAATTGGGTCAGCAAGGAAGAAAAAACAAGCAATGAATTGTTTTTTAAAGAAGCCCAAAATACTTCATCACGCAAAAGCTCTATGTAATTCTGTAACCCAATAAATTCAAAGCTGTTATCAATCCCCGACCAGTCGAAGAGGCTATAATAAAATGTCATCACAATGGAATATAAAACGAAAATACCGTAAATGAGCAGTGCAGGAGCCAAAAATCCCCCGATCACTAGGCCTTGTTTAATCTTTGAAGTCATTTTTTTCTTGCTAACTGCCGCCATCGGAACAGATGCAGTCGGCAATTGCCTAATGGTCGTTTTCACATTTTCTCCCCTCTCTTTATTAAAAGAGGATGGCGGCATACAATTCGGATCCTTACAATATCCTTTTCTAGCTTTCATATTGCGAAACCGGAATCCTATCGCCATCCTCTTCATAATTGTTGTATTATTACTACGTTTATTTTTTCTCTATAACCTCTTCGGCTTTTTTCTCAACTCTTTTTACGGCTTCCTCAGGAGTTATTGATAACCCGAAAAGAGCCTGGGTCGTATCCAGATGCTCGGTCGCAACTTCCGTTGGAAGAGTTTGGTCATAATAAGTCTGCATAAACTCTGCATTTTCCAAAACATCGCTAATTTTTTGGATATATTCATCTTCATATTTAACGCCTTTTATAGCTGAAATAACCCCGTCATTATTTGCCATTTCTTGTGCTGTTTCTTTACTTGCAAGTTCCTTTATGAGTTCAATTGCTAGGTCTTTATTCGGGCTTTTTGCGGAAACTGAATAAACTGGGCTAACCCCACCTACGATATCTTTATGAGTGCCTTTTCCACCTTCAATTACTGGAAACATAAAAAATCCTATTTTTTCCTCAAATTCTGGCATTTCTCTTCTAGTTGTACCTAAAAACCAGGTTCCGTCGATCATCATTGCAGCTTTTCCTGTGTACATCAGTTGTCTCGACTGACCTGTATCATAATTCAACCCGTTTACCCCTTCTGGGAATGCCCCTATTTTCACCAAATTTTGGATTTCTTTTGCTGCTTGGACATAGGCATCATCATCAAATCCTCGACCGGTACGTTCAAAAGCTTCATTAAACAAATCTTTTCCACCAATTCTTTCTGCCAAGTACATCATGTAGAAAGAACCCGGCCACTTTGTTTTATTAGCTAATGCTAAAGGAATAATCCCCTTCGATTTTAATGTTTTTACAATCTCCAAAAATTCATCATAGGTTTGCGGTTCTTTAAGGTTATACTTTGAAAAAATTTCTTTATTATACCAAACAGGAACAATATCCATCCCAACTGGTACACCGTAAATCTTACCGTCATAAGTGGCAGGGGTAATCGCTGCTTCTAAATAAATGTCTTTGTCGATTTTATTTGTAATGTCCACTACCTGACCAGCATCAACAAAGTTTTTTAACCATCCCCCTCCCCAAGAATGGAAAACATCAGGAGGATTTCCACCGCTCATGGCAACACTTAATTTTGTTTTATACGGATCGTTTTCATATCTTACTAACTTTACAGTTACACCGGGATGTTTCTCCTCAAATCTCTTGGCAGCATTCTTAATGGCTGTTTCTGATGCACCTGTCTCAATGTGCCAAACGGTTAATGTTTTCTTTCCAGAATTTGATTGATCTGAACCACTTGTACTTGTTGAAGGAGCTTTTGGTTGGCAGGCCGTCAAAAGAACAATTAGTAAGAGTGAAATAATCGGCATGCTCTTTTTGAAAAACTTAAACATTTCCCCCTCTTCTCCTTTCATTATTTTTTTATTTTAAGATCAGCTTATAAGTGGCGTTACTCGAACTATCCCCTCTGTCAGAGCCTCTACCACTGAACATCTTACAAGGATTCAAACTAATCTTGTTTTGTGAGTGATTTATGAATTGGAAACAGACTGACTAGTGTACTTCGTTAATACTTCTAATAGACTCTCGTTGACCTTGCAGTTTTTAAATGCAAATGACTGCATAATCTCATCAATTTTTTCCTCCGATAAACCTTTAAAAAGTTTGGCATACGCCGGCTGAATCAATGCTCCGGTATACACTGTTAAAACGGCTTGAGAGAGGCAAGCAACGTTATGACTATGCACAATATCGGGGTCTCCAATCACTTCTTCTAGATGGGACGCCAATTCTTCAACCGCCTTTCTTGCCTTAAAACCCGGAAGCCAAACCATCCAATCATCCGTATTTAATGCATGCTTCAGCTTAATAATTGGAGCGATCCGTTGCATATACTCTGATTCCGGATCGAGTGTAACAAGTCCCATTACCCCGACATCTTTATATGTCCATGTCGTCCAATGCGCTCCAAACTCTTCGAAAATACTAATTTGGTCATCCATGGCCCGCAAACGGTCAGGAATTTCATTGGCCGGCCCATTATACACGGAACCAAACTCCCCTACCCAAAGCGGAACACCGTATTTTTCAGCAAACTTTGTGCCTTGGTGATTTTTAAACTCCTGCCTTTGCACTTCTTTATCCCAATATTTCCCGCCCGCAACACGGGCATTTTTCGCATCCGCCACCCCTGGATACGGCCCTGGCCCAAATCCTGCCGCCGTATAATTATGGCTGCTATAAACGAGATTATCCGCAAACGGCGCTTCCAATCCCTCGAATAAAGTAGAATATCTATCACCTTCAAGAAAAATGATATGGTCTGGATCGATATTGCGCACAGCCTCGACTGCCCGCCGGTAAATACGGTTGATCCTATCCCAATCTGGCTGGTAATTATTGAAAAACGTATGCGGATAATCCCCGTGTGGCGTATTTACGCAAGGTTCATTCATTAAATTATAGCCGGCAATCACCGCTCTTCCCCGATAACGGCGTGCGAACTCCTCCCATAGTGCGACAAACCGGTCTTGGTATGTTCGATCATGCCAAAACAGACTGTGGCGAATATCATTATCTGAATGCCAGTGGGTATTTTGATATCCTTGAACAGCGTGGAGATCTAAAATCACATATAACTCATGCTTCTCACACAAGTTGATGATGTGATCCAAACGTTCAAATCCGCTTTCCTTGTAAGTAAACGGACGTTCATCATCCTCAAAATGCCGATAATTCAACGGCAAACGGATGACATTGGCTCCCCAGCTCTTAATAAATCGAATATCGTCTTCTCCAAAGAAGTAGTGTTGCATTCTCTCAAATAAAAATTCAGCCTTCCCTTTTCCAATGACTTCAGCAACCGTATGGCGCAATGCATGTTCTGAACCGGTATAACCGTTAATAAAATCCTCCATATTCATCCAGCCGCCGATGCAAGTCCCTCTTAATTGCACAGGATTTCCTTTTTGATCAGTAATCTTATTTTTAGTGACCTTAAGCATTTCCATATATACCCCATCCTTTCTTTTACTTTTGCTTGCCTTTCCATCAGACTGGTTTCAGCCCAACCTTCACTTGTTGGATTTGTTCCAATCAAAACCAATGGCGTTCAAAAATGCTCTTGCCAGAATCATATGTCCGGCAACAGACGGATGAACGCGATCCCAGGCCAATGCGGCCGGATAAAGTGTCTTTAATACCTCGTTAAAAGCGGCTTGGGTATCAACGAATATACTATCTGTTTCTTCAGCAATTCGCTTGACAGCGAGACCATACTGATCCATTGTCTGGCGCATCGGATCGTGTTCATTCCCTTCTATATAAAACGGAGTCATAAGGATGATTCCTGTAACGAGCGGCTTTGTTTCAATGACAAGACTACGGAGCGTTTCTTCGTATTCATCTAAGTATACATGCTTTTCTTTAATGAATGGCAAATCGTACTGTCGCCAAACATCGTTAATTCCAATCATGATCGATACCCAGTCCGGTTTTTGAGCAATCACATCCTCCTGCCATCTTGCTTTTAAATCTCGAACCGTATTGCCGCTGATCCCTTTATTGACAACCCGGATGCCAAGTTCCGGATAAACCGCTTGCAAAAGTCCATCGACATAAGATACATATCCTGTGCCTAACGCTTTGAATAATCCTTCTCCTTCTGGCTTGGCACGATCGCAATCTGTGATCGAATCGCCAATAAATAACAGTTTTTCTCCTTGTCCAAATTTCATTTCTTTTCCTCCTCATAGATTTCACTTGACATCTGCAAGTGATAGAAAAGTGATGGAACTTGCCAATACTCCGACGATCCCGGTATCTGAAGAATTCCATCGACTCAAACAAATCATTGAACGATTCAATCGGATGTTTAAACACAACTAGCAGTCAACTCACAAATTTGGCGTAGAAGAAGGTGACGTTTCCTTTATCGTACTCGCTACTTACTAAACTCAAGTTCCAAGTAAATCAGCTGAAATATAAGCCTTTCAGGAATAAAAAGGAGAGCTATTTTTCTCGAAAACAAGAGGAAAGAGTATATCAACATAGTATGTTTAATATTCAAACTAATTTTATAACGAATTTTAAGAATTTTCAAGTATAAAATAAATTTTTTAATGATTCGCAATTAAATAAGCAGAATTTTTTCATGTATATTTTTTGGAACTAAGCCGCTCGTTACGATCGTTTATTTAATTCTGTATAAAAACTTACCGATAAAATCAGTAACGTTACGTTCTAGAACATTGCTGACCATACGTGGCTCGACGTCGAAAAAGAGAAAAAGATGCACCGTTTGTTTTCAATCCTAAATACAACGTAAAGCCCGTATATCACAGCCATTATCGATCATAAGTCAGACTTATTGTAAGGTGAGAGAAAGGGGCAAAAGCAACGAAACACCTTTTTCATATACACACCAAATCACTTTATAAATTTCATCGGGAGAGAAATGTCCTTTTGAACCACCCCTCTTCACTTTTACCTATCGTCCAATGCCGCTTCTAATATATAACTTGTTAATCCCTCTGTGTAGCGATTTATTCTCCTTGTTGCCATATCGCCTGTTTTTCTTCCATTTTTCGAAACACACGCAATGCGCTTCCCATAACAACCAATGCCGTCAAACTGATACTGAAAAATGGAATTAAACCCGGGATATACATCAAGATGAGAAACAGTATTCCCACACTAGCCAACATGATAAGTGTCATAAGCGGATTGGCCATTCCAATCATAAAAGCATACTTCATATATTGCCAAAAACGCAATTCGTAATGCACATAAATAGGAAACACATACAGCAACATCACCATATAAAAGAGAAAAATAATGAGCAAAGCGACAGAAAACGGAAGTTTCCATTCTGGCGGAACATGAGCGAGATAGATGATATCAATATAGAAAATATACGCTATCGCCATAAGCAACAGCCCAATCCGATTCGCTCTCCAAAATTCACACTTATATGTACGGGCAAACGTTTTCAGCACTGGAATCTCTGTATCATGAAAAAATATCCATTTCCTTATAATTGTAAACAGCGCCACTGTCGCTGGAGCGATCCCGAAGATCACCAGCCCGATGATAGTAAAAAAATCCATAACAAATTAACGTATGCGAGCCTTGTAATCCATTCGCAGATCCGATAGAGCTTCCCATCCACCAAACCGGTACGCATAACTCATCCACCTTTGATTTCTTTTAAAATTAGTATATCATAAGACAAAAAAAGAAGGGAGACTTTGTTTATTCTCCCTTCAAACTCCGGCATAAGCCAAAAAGCCGCCGTCAACAGGAACAACCGCCCCAGTGACAAACCCACTTGTCTGAGAATCTACCAGCCAAAGAAGTGTCCCCAATAAATCTTCCGGTTTGCCTAACCGCTTCATCGGTGTATGGGATAAAATTTTCTCTGTTCGTTCTGTATACGATCCATCTGAGCGTTTGAGAAGATGTTCGTTCTGCTTCGTTAAAAAGAAACCTGGCGCGATCGCATTGACACGAACTCCAACTTCGGCCACGTGTACAGCCAGCCATTTCGTGAAGTTTTCGATCCCTGCTTTAGCTGCGCTGTATGCCGGCACTTTCGTCATCGGCCTTGGGGCGCTCATCGAGGAAATATTGATGATAGTCCCTCCCCTACCGATCATCTGTTTCAGAAATTGTTGCGTCGGAATGATGGTCCCAAGAATATTTAAGTCAAAAACATAAGAAAACCCTTTTGCCGTTAAGTCAAAAAACGTTGTCATCTCTCGATTTTCAAGATCGTGCGGCTCCAATATTTCCTTTGTCGTTATCCCTTGTGGATGGTTGCCACCCGCTCCGTTAATCAAAACATCGCAAGGTCCGTATACTTCTGCCACTGTTTCCGCAGCCTGCCTGACACGACCGGCATCAAGTACATCACATTGAATGGCTAACGCCTCTCCCCCTTGTTCAACAATCTCATTCTTGACTTTTTCCGCTTTCTCCAATGTTCGATTTAAAATCACTACTTTCATCCCTTGGCGGGCGAGCTCTTTTGCCATGCAGCTGCATAGCACCCCACCTCCACCTGTGACGACTGCTACTTTTCCTTTTAAACTTGGATGGATTGGGAGCATGTTTTGTCTCCTTCCCGTTTTCTTTTCTCATTTTCCAAACTATCCCAAATACCTAACAAGTACATAATGCCAAGCGCCCGATCATACAGTCCATAGCCCGGGCGAGCTTGTTCCCCCCAAATCATCCGGCCGTGGTCTGGGCGAATGTATCCTTGAAAATCCGATTCGTGTAACACTTTTACGATTTCACATATATTCAATGAACCATCACAGCTGCGATGGGATGTTTCCTCAAAATCGCCATTCGTATGAATTTCAATATTGCGTACATGGACAAACGGCACTCTCCCCATACGCAAAAAATAACGAAAGATGTCTGGAATATCGTTGTCCGGATTCGCACCGAGTGAGCCAGAGCATAGCGTCAGTCCGTTCGCTGGGCTATTGACCATATTGATAATTTTCTTCAAGTTTTCTTTATTTGTTACAATCCGCGGCAGTCCAAACACTGACCACGGTGGATCGTCAGGGTGAATCGCCATTTGGATGCCACATTCCTCCGCGACCGGAACGATTTGCTCCAAAAAGTAACGCAAATGGTCAAGCAAATCATCCTCCGTTACTCCTTTATATAGAGCGAAAAGCGGTTTAATCGTTTTCAATCGTTCCGGCTCCCATCCCGGAAGCAAAAAACCATTCGCTCCGTTTTCAATGCGGCGGATCATTTCCTCGGGGTCAATTTGTTCAACTTTTTGCTTCTCATAAGCAAGCACTGTTGAACCGTCAGGCCGTCTTTTCGCCAAATCAGAACGAGTCCAGTCGAAAATCGGCATAAAATTATAACAGATCACTTTCACTCCGGCTTTCGACAAGTTGCGAATCGTTTGTTTATAGTTTTCGATGTACCGTTCCCGCGAAGGCAGGCCAAGTTTAATATCTTCATGAACGTTGACGCTCTCGATCACCTCGAGGTGAAATCCGTTCTTATTCACTTGCCGCTTTAATTCCAATATATCTTCTAGTGGCCATACTTCCCCGACCGGAATGTGATACAAAGCTCCTACAATTCCTTCTACTCCTGGAATTTGACGGATATGAGCCAATGAAACCGTATCATAATCCTTACCAAACCAGCGAAATGTCATTTTCATTGCGGTCTCACCTCCCCCGTTCACGATAAATCAAAGTACTGTTTCGCATTGAAATAACATATATCTTGGACAATTTTTCCTAAAAAAGCGTAATCTTGCGGTGCCTCTCCTTTTTCAATCCACGAGCCGATTAAATTGCATACGATTCTGCGAAAGTATTCATGGCGCACATAAGATAAGAAGCTTCTCGAATCGGTTAACATGCCAACAAATGTGCTGAATACTCCCACATTGGCCAGATCATTGAGATGGCGTATTATGCCATCCTGATGGTCGTTAAACCACCAGGCTGCCCCAAATTGGACTTTCCCTTTTACCCCTTCTGATGGAAAGTTGCCGATCGTTGATGCAACAATATAGTTATAAGCAGGGTTTAATGTATACACAATCGTTTTTGGCAACTGACCGTCACGTTCCAATCGATTGAGAAAAGCGTTTAACGGCTGGGCAAAGAAAAAGTCGTTAATCGAATCATACCCAGCATTCGGCCCAAGCTGTTGGAACATCTTTTGATTGGTATTTCGAATCGAACCAATGTGCAGCTGCATCACCCAACCAAGAGAATAGTATAAACGGGCTAAGAAACATAAAGTGAAAGTTTGATATTTTTCTTCCTCCTCTCGGCTAAGGGCAAATCCTTCTTTTCTTTTTTGAAAAATGACCCTTGCCTCATCCAAGGTGCATTCAGCGTACGGCATCGATTCAAGACCGTGATCGGCCATCCGGCATCCTGCCTCATGAAAATAACGAACTCGATTTTCGAGCGCTTGCAATAGTTGGCCATAATCGTCGACCGATAGGTCAGCCACTTCCCCTAGTTTACTTACGTAATCCAAGAAAGACGGCCGATTGATTTCGATAACGGCATCAGGCCGAAACGATGGCACAACCTTGATCGAAAATGACGAGTCTTGGGCGATTTTTTTATGATCCATTAGGTCATCGAGCGGATCATCCGTCGTCCCGATCCACTCCACGTTTGATTGAATCATGAAAGAACGGGCTGAATATCCTTCTTGTTGGAGCAACTCGTTGCAATGATCCCATACTTCCTTCCACGTCTGCTCATTTAAGAGGACACCGACTTGGAAATAGCGCTTCAACTCTAAATGCGTCCAGTGATAAAGTGGATTCCCAATGCAATACGGCACCGTTTTCGCCCATGCTTGAAACTTTTCCTCAGGAGAAGCGCTTCCTGTAATATATTTTTCTTCTATCCCCAACGCCCGCATCGCCCGCCATTTGTAGTGATCTCCTTCGAGCCAAAGCTCTGTCATATCATGAAACCGTCGGTCCTCGGCAATCTCTTTCGCACTTAAATGGCAATGGTAATCAATAATCGGCAACGATTTGGCATAGTCGTGGTACAACACTTCGGCATGTTTATTTTGCAGCAAAAAACGATCATCAATGAACGGCTGCATCGTTTCTCCTCTCCCTTCACGTCAATGGGACTTTTAGCCACTTAAACAAAGTAATGCGGATATTGCCTTTTTAACATATCTTTTTCAATCTCAACAAGCCGCAAATGTTCCTCCATCACTTGACGCACCTTATCTGCTTCCTTATTCGCAATCAATTGGCAAATTTGCTTATGATGAGAAATAATAATATCCCAATCTAAATTTGAAGAGAGTCGGAGCACACGCAAACGATTAAAATGAATGTTTAAATTTTGAATCATTTTCCATGAACGAGACATACGGCATCCGTCATAAATAAGCTGATGAAACGCTTCATCCAGCTCAAAAAGTTCAAGGAAGTTCCCTCTTTCGACACATAACTCTTGCATCGTAATGTTTTTTTCCAACTGAAATAAATGATCCTCGCGAAACTTTACGCACGCTAAAGCAGCTACTTCCTTTTCAACGACCTCACGAATCAATCGCCCTTCTTCCACATATTCCAAATTAATACGTGAAACAATCGTTCCACTTTGAGGAATAATATCAAGCAACTCATCTTGCGCCAGTTTTAAGAACGCTTCCCGCACTGGAGTACGGCTAATATGGAGCTGTTCGGCAATTTCTTTTTCTGAAATTTTCGTTCCCGGTTCCAGCTCAAGCCGTAAAATCTTTTCCTTCAACATGTCATACAACTGGTCACGTGCCGAACCTCTGACAGAATTTTTAATTTGTTGGCTTTGTTGAGCAGAAAAAATCACCTTTTGATTCTCCTTTTTTATATACTAGTATGGTAGAAACAAACTTCGTTCGTTATATACTGTTTTTTTTTTTTTACAA
>Ga0207870_100608_pt1 | contig 13838 bp, 9 predicted proteins | sample CeladaPassage60B_FD_187477 | JGI IMG/M metagenome (GOLD analysis project Ga0207870, IMG submission 187477) | Cellulose-adapted microbial communities from the Joint BioEnergy Institute, USA - Passage3 60B (SPAdes) (version 2) | ecosystem: Engineered > Bioreactor > Continuous culture > Unclassified... | reverse complement strand
GTGATGGTGATCTCGCAGGCGTCGAGGTCGACATCAGACCACCGGAGGTTGAGCAGTTCGCCGCGACGAGCGCCCGTGTAGGCCGCGAGATGGAAGAAGGCGAACAGCCGGTGTTGCCGAGCCACGGCCAGGAAGGTTCGCAGCTGCTCGGCGGTCGCGGTCGCTGGCCCGGGATGGCATGACGGATTGCCACCTTCTGCCCAGGCGATCCTGTTCAGCGCGCGCGTGGGGGGCGGGAGGGGGGGACCGTGGGTCGGCGCGAGTCATCCAGATTGGGAGGCGACGCCCAGCGCAAGTCACCGCGACCTGTGCTTCTCGGGCTACTACTGCTCCAAGACGCGTGTTCGACCACGGCGGCCTGGTCGGCGGTGCCGGTGCGGAGGAGCGGGGGTAGTCTCCAGGGAGGCGTGGCCGAGCAAGGCATGGATCTGCGCCGCCTTCCCGCAGCCGGGTGGCGTAGGGCTAGCGCAAGTGGTGGGAAGGCCAGCGGCCTCGCCGACGGCCAGGGACCGTCGCTGGTGCGGCCTTGCGTGTCGTGTATGGACTGCCGCGCGGCTTCCGGTCCTCGGGCCTGGCGGCCCTGCGGTCCGGGGTCACTTGGCACCGGATAACAAGGGCTGGCCATCGGACGAGGGTTGCTGCCCAGCAATGCATACAGCAACCGCAACCTCACGCAGCCACATCGTGCATCGTGCCAGTCTGGATCTGCCACCCGAGTGGCTTAGACCATCGTCACAAGGAGACACACGAGACCTCCGTTGCGCAATAGCAATCGGACAGCATGCGGATGCTGGGCATCGGAGCTCCGCCCCAAACCCCCCGGGGCATCCGGCTCCAGGAAGCCGCCAAGATTCCGAGCGTGGGAATCGTGGGGGTGATCTTCCCGTCTAGCCATCGACCCAGGCAGAGCCCAGCAGACCGGTTCCTGCGGGCAAGCCCGGCTGTGCAGGCAGGGCGACCGGCGCGTGAGGAAAGTCACGAAAGCAAGGTGTGCGCGAAGCCAGGCTTGACCTTCGTCACCGGCCTGCTGCTCCTCGAGGACGGATCGATGGTTGATGGCAGAAACAGGGTTGGGAGTACGTGCGCGGGTTCACCGGGCACGGTGTCTTCCCGAGCTGACCACTCCACGAAGATCCATGCAGCTCGTCATCTACTCGCTGATCATGTTGCGGTTCTCCCACCAAGTGAGAGCTGGGCCGAAGTGCCCGATCTGAACCCGCTTTGGCCGATCCACGGGCAAGCCCGTGCGCAGATTACTGGAGCCAGGAAGGTCGCCTTTCGACGCACGACTTGGTGGGCGGTCAGGCATCCGGACGTCTTCAGCTACGCCCGTGGCCCGCAGTGCATCGATCAACCTTTCAAGGTGGCATGGTCAGCCATTCACCAGGTGAGGCGGCTGCTGGAACACTGAGAAGATGAAGATCACGATCAGTGGAAAGCGTCATCTAATGTGACTACAGTGTGGGCGCTGACTCAGTGACCTAGGCTGCGACGGGTTTCGAGAGCTCGTAAATAGGATACGAGGGATACTTTGACTGCCAGCGCTGAAACTCGAACCACGGAGATCAACGGTCATAGCACCCGCAGTGAGGGTGTGTCCCTGTTCAAGTCCCTCTCCGGACCAACCGACCCGCACTCGTCGGCTACACCCGCAGACGGCGCGGCGGGTTCTCGAAGAGGGACCCCTAAACGAGACTTATACAGTCCGCTACGTTACCCGGGCGGCAAGCGCCAGATGGTGTCGTTCTTCGCCGATCTGCTTAAGATCAATGGTCTGGTACCGCTTGAAGTATTTATAGAACCCTTTGCTGGTGGGGCCGCAGTTTCTCTCCACCTCTTGGCCTCAGGCCTAGTGGATAAGGTGGTATTAGCTGACCTGGATCCTCTGGTCTATGCCTTCTGGCACCAAGCGTGTTTTGCGACTGAGGAACTTATTGAGGATCTAATCAACGCCCCAGTCACGTTGGAAGAGTGGCATCGTTTACGGGCTAACCCAGGTACCACGTTGCGCGAGAAAGCATACGCGTGTCTCTTTCTTAACCGCACGAGCTACTCGGGCATCCTGCAGGGGCGTGCTGGTCCGATTGGGGGGCAAAAACAACAAAGTAACTATAGAATTGATTGTCGTTTTCCGAAGAAAGAGTTAGCAAACCGGATTCGTCAGATTGGTGCATTCGCCGCAGAGGGGCGCATTCTCGCGGTACTCCCGTGCGACGTTGAGGAAACCGTCCAGTGGGTCAAGAGCCAACTGAACAATATGCGATATGTTTTCTACTTCGACCCACCATTCTGGGCCAAGGGTGCCCGTCTGTACCGGCATGCCTTTTCTCGGGAGGATCACGAACGGTTAGCTCGACTTCTTAAGAGACTCGACGCTCCATGGGTCCTGTCGTACGACTACCACGATGAGATCATCGAGCTCTATCAGAGCTCTCAGCAGGGAGGTCGAGGTCGAACTGTGTCGCCCTCGAGGCCGGTTGTGGACGGGACAGTTGGTCACAAGCTGCATACGACCCAATTGCAGTACTGCAACCGGCACCAGGGGCGCAGGGTCAAAGAGCTGATCATCACCAACCTCCCTGTGGTTCCAGAGGAACATGTCGAACATCTTTCGTAATTCCCTGATCTTGACCAGCCGGCCGCGGCATGATGTATGACAATCTCATCGGGCTACGACCCACGAACGCACGCGTGAGATGAGGGAGTCATGTCGTTCACCTTGGGTAGCAAGGCGGCTGCGGAAGAATCGGCTCTCCAGGGTCTACTCCGGTACTCGGTCAAGATCGGCGCGATCTTCGACTTTGGTTACCGTGAAGCGAGCATCCTGACGAACGACGCTTGGCTCCATCGGGCGCATGGGGTACCGCAGCACTGTCTACTTCTGGCTTACCCACGCGGTTTAGACGATCCCGATGAGGCCCCCCAGGTAGCCCGTGCCGATCGGGAAATCGTGCTCTTGCGCGTCCTTCGTGAGACCGCTCTGCCAAATCAGGCCGATCTCGTGCGCCTGCGCGCGGAGGACAGCGAGCGGACCATCACGAACCACTACCGCAACAGCGGTGATCCCAGATCGGAAACCGATGTCCTCACGCGCAGCCTGATGCAGCAATGCGCGTTCCGTTGTCGAATTCTCGGCACCTTCGTGGAGGACGATGCCGGCAATCTCGTTTTCGGCAAGGACGTGGATGCAGTCTACGCTGCTGCGGGCTACGTGGTCTGCAAGCCATATGGCGAGAGCCTCCAGAAGATCGTTGAGCATGTCGAGCTACCGATGGGAGAACGCGATGCGTCCAATGATGATCTGCCGGAGACCAACGCCACTATGGTCATTGGCAGGCTGCGGTACGCGTCATCCCGGCATCGCGAACGGATCGCGTCCGAAACGGGAATGACTACCGAAGTTGCTGTACCCGTACGCGTCAAGGACTTCGTCGCCCACAAGACAGCGGTGTTCGGCATGACACGCGCCGGAAAATCCAACACTATGAAGGTCCTGGCGGCGGCGGTACATCTTTACGCTCACAAGACCGGTACTCGTGTGGGCCAGCTGATCTTCGACCCCGCTGGTGAGTACGCCTATGCCAACCGACAAGATGGCACGGCCCTGGCCCAATTGGGCGAAAACGTTCGCATATACCGGCTGGGTGCCACCGAAGCAGATCGTGCCCGCAACGTCCGCCCGCTGTCGCTCAACTTTTTCGATGAGTCGCAAATCGACGGGTGTTGGAGTCTAATTGAGACCTTCCTTGCAGGGGAAAATAAGCGATACGTCACCAATTTCTTGGCAGCCGACCCGACTCGCTCTCCAGCCGATGTCGAGGACCAGGGTGACAGAAGGCGGCTTGAAGCCGTTCGGGCAATGTACTTCGGAATCCTAGCGAAGGCTCTTGATGTTCCCGATGAATGGACCTACGAGCTACCGGTCAACAATGAGCTGAAAAAGCTTCTAGCGAAATATGAGATCTTTGGCAAGCCGTCTAGCAGGAAGGGCTACATCGTCCTCAACGGCTCTGAGCTAAGAACGGCATGTGAGGTTATCGCCAAGCATGCCGCCAAAGCAGACAAAAACAAGGAGAAGGTCAAGGAGAACGACAAGGAAAACGACACTAAAATTTCGATCGCTGAAGCAGTCAAGCTATGGTTTTCCGATCAGTCCAAAGGCGGCCATGGTGATCCGGCCGTTGACGGTCTGGTAGGAATGTTGGCACCCACTGGCCACGCTAGCGGATGGAAGATTCTTAGGCCTCTTCGCGCCTACCATTCACCGGAAAGCCGTATCGATTTCGCCAAGGCCATCTACGCGGACTTGGCGCGCGGACGGCTTGTCATCGTGGATCTGTCTCGCGGCTCGGAACAGGTGTTGCAGACCTGTGCAGAGCGGGTCGTGAGAGAGATCGTTTCCCGGGCATCCCAACGCTTCCGCGACGGTAAGCCGCCGCGGCCGATGCAGATCTTCTTGGAGGAAGCTCATCGGCTGCTGCACCGGGACAAATTCAATAAGGCCACCGAGAAAACCGACCCCTACGTCATGCTGGCCAAGGAGGCAGCTAAGTACAAAATTGGTATGATCTACGCAACACAGGAGGTTTCTAGCGTCGACGAGACCATCTTGTCGAATACCGCGAACTGGATTTGCGCGTATATGAATAATACGGCCGAAGCGGCGAAACTCGCCAAGTACTATGACTTCGCAGACTTCGCTGACCAAATCGTAACCGCGGACGATCGAGGGTTTGTGCGGCTGCGTACAGCCTCCTCCCCTTACACGCTTCCAGTGCAAATCGCCAAATTCGACTTGAAGATGGTGAACAGCATCCGTAAGGACTGCGATCTCGATCCCGTTGAGCGAAGCACTGACTATGCACCAGACGCCGCTGACGTAGCTCACGATGACCTTGAGGACTGCCCAGACCCGGACGACGTCTTCACTCGTAAGAACCCGCCGATGACCGAGCCTCTCTTTGGATGGGAGAGCTGAGCCGTGCCATACATCGCTCAGGGTCCAGGCAGTTCGATCCGCTACGAACTGGCATCTCGTCTCGGGCACCTACCTACGACTACCAACCCGCAGATTCGAGAGCGTCTCGCCCGGTATCGCAAGCCAGAGGATTCCTTCGACCCTGCTCTGATAGCAGAGCGTGTCGTCCCTGTCGATGCACTTGAGCAGAGTCCTACCCCTCGCATCCGTTACGTTGTCGCGGTTGATGGTTCAGGCCATGAGTACGAGGAGGCCTTCGATCGTTATCCCTCCACCCGCGTACTTTACATGCAAATAGCCGGAGTTTTCATAGACTTGAATGACATGCTGGATCAGTCTGACCGCTTCGTCGATCCAGCACGGCTTGCTGATGCTATGGAGGCGTCGGTCGTCTCGGGATTTCTGCCCGGTTCGTACCTTGAGCACGAGGTGTACCAAGATCCGACCGAGGCGTTTCGCGCCGAGCTTTTCTACCTTTTCTCTTCCACCGAAGTGCAGCAGCGAACCCTGCTCCAGCTTCTCCTAGAAGTTCAGAAGCATGGGCAGCCGGCAGACCGAGAGGCGGCTGCTAGGGGAGAGATACTGCTATCGAAATGCCCCAATCGCGATTGCGTTCTTAACAGGCCCAACCGAGGCTTCGGTGGAATCCCAGTACCCGCTCAGGAAGCCACCTTCTGCCCTGAGTGCAGTAAGTCACTGTGGCCCACGGACATTCTTCGGATCTATGAGGCGTTCAAACCGGACGCGCCTAACAAAGAAGCCCTTGGACGCTGCCACCAGGTAATCGAACACTTGATTTTGCTGGGGGTCGCGCTCAGCTTTGAGCAGCTGTCACCAAGATTATTGCCGCAGACAGCTTTTCTCTATGACGGTGACCTCGCCATCTTCGGTGAGCCGGCCCCTCTCCACACCGGACTATTAGGAACGTGGCAGGCATTGTGGAGCCGCTGCCTCAGCCGTGGTCATCAACCTCCCGTTGTAGTCGGCGTCGCAAAACGAGGTTATCCCGTTGAACACCTGCGCGGGATCCGGCGTTTCATACCAAGGCGGCATTTAATGCGGCTTGACGACTTCTACATGCGGGAACTCTTGCGCGTAAGCAGCCTCACTGAGACGTACTTCGGGCGCAAGTTTTTTTACCACGCCGCAGATGGTCAGCTTCTTGTCTTGACGGTGCCGCCGGTTAACGGAGAGGCCTATTCCAAGAAGGACAAGAACGACCTTAGCGAACTTCATCGTTTCCCAACGCTCGCTCGGACCTTCGAAGTTTGTGATCGACTTGGCAGTCGCCTGTATGACGACGCGCTGATCCCGGTAGCCCTGGCGCATAACTGGGCGGCTTATCCGTTAGCTAATGCCGAGCGGGTCCTTCGCGTGCTGACTGAACAGACGATCAAAGGAAAGGGAAACAACTAGGAGTTACAGGGCGCGCGCAGCCTATAGTGGGTTGACTGGTGGAATTGGTGAGGCAACTAACAAACACCATAAACGCCACCCTTCATCGCGCGTCTACTACGGACTCGCATGGGCTGAGTGAATTCAGGCTGAGTCACTTTAGCGGGAGCCGGACCTGTACCGGTCCAGTGGCCACTAAGCGTGCTTGACCGAGGTGAAGTAGCCTAAGGAAAGCAAGTTGATCTTCTGACGGCGGTTCTGGATGTGCTATTGGCGTCCTCAGAGTAGAAGTACGTTATGAGGTCACAGCGCTGACCGGGTGGAATGGCCAGAGATGGGCCTCATGAGGACTGGTGTACAGCAGAGACATACAGCAACGCTGCCTTACACGAGCGTATTGCATCAATCTATAGCTGCTGAAACGGACGATGGGGGAGCGAGTAGCGAGCGACGTGGCCTTCCCTACGGATCAGAAGGTTGGGGGTTCGAGTGCTCTCGGCCGCGCATCTATGAAAAGTTCGCTGATTACCCCCTGAAGGGATCGCAACATGGACGCCGGGCCTTGTCCAATCGCCAGGGTCCACAATTATGCCGTTCGGCGATGACCGACCATGTCGTCACCGATGTACTCGAGGCGATAAAGATCCTCAATGGCGACAATAGCTGCCGACCCAACCGAGCCTCTTCATCTGTTGATTTTGCTAACGCTGGTGCTAACAACAACCCTGGACGACCATGGACAGCTGTGGAATCTCCGAGGCCGGTCACCTCTCCTGAGCAGGCGTTTATGTCAGCCGTAGACGCGTGTGGACATCAGTGATCCTGCTACGGATCAGAAGGTTAGGGGTTCGAGTCCTCTCGGCCGCGCAGCTCAATGGCCCACTCCAATCACGGAGTGGGCTTTTTGGTTTTCCGGTCTCCCCCACGAAGCACGGCTGTCGTGCGGTCGGTTGGCCGCGAAGCGCGACGGCGTACCCCGCCTGGGCTGCAGCTTGCCTCCGTCCACACGAAGCCGATCGCGCGTCGCAGGCGATCCGGGCACTGCTCCGCCTTTGCAGGTCTCCGGTCAATAGGGACCCACAGAGAGGTCGGAGCCGTCCGCGGCCTGGAAGCCCTCCGTGTCACACACGGAAAGGCGGTCAGGACGACGCCCGGCGGGGGATCAGCGGCACGGCCGCGAGCAGGAGCACACCACCGGCCAGCGGGATGGCCGCGGGTCCCCATCCATCGAGGAGAATCCCGCCCATCGCCCCACCCAAGGAAGCGCCCGTGAACAACGCGGCAGTGGCGAGCGCCATCGCCTCGGCGGCGGCGCCGCGGGCGAAGCCGTACATCATCGACTGCAGCGGCGGGTTGATCGCCCAGGCGGCGAGCGCGAGCAGCACGACCACCACGCCGAGCACCGCCGATGGCACGCCCCCGGCCATCGTCAGCGCCGCGGCGGCCCACAACGTCACCCCGTAACCGGCCAGCGCCGCCACCAGCGTCCGGTAGGGCCCCCACCGGTCGGCCCCGCGCCCGCCGAGCCAGGCGGCGGCCGTGCCGGCCACGCCGTACAGGGTGAACAACGCGGTCATCTGCTGGTGGCCGACACCGCCGGCCTCGCGGAGCACCGGAAAGAGATAGGTGAGCATCATCATGCCGCCGATCCCGCTCACCACCGTGGCGGCGAGCAGCCGCGCCACCGCCGGTACGGCCAGCGGGGCGAGGCGGCGCCGCAGACCGAGCGAGGGCGGCGCCGGCATGAAGGGCACCCCGGCGGCCCCGGCCAGGGACACCGCGCCGAGCAGGGCGACGAACACCATCGTCGACCGCCACCCGTACTCCCCGCCGAGCCAGGTGCCGGCCGGTACGCCGGCGACGAGCGCCACGGTGAGCCCGCCGGTGACCAAGGCCAGGTACCGGCCACGCCGCTCCTCCGGCGCGACCTCCGCGGCGATCGCCACCGCCGCCGGGGTGCACGCCGCGGCCGCCAGCCCGGCGAGGACCCGCAGCACCAGCAGCACCCCGAACGACGAGACCACCGCCGCGGCCGCGTTGACCACGGTGAACGCGGCCAGGCCCAGGTCAGCACCCGGCGGCGCGGCATCCCGCCGGTCAGCGCGGCGACCAGCACGGTGCCGCACCCGTAGGCGACGGCGTACGCGGTGACCAGCTGCCCCGCGGCCGCCTCGCTCACCCGCAGGCCTGCGGCGAGGGCGGGCAGGATCCCGGCGATCACCATGTCGCCGGTGCCCGCGGCGAACGACGCCCCGGCCAGCGGGAGCACCCGGAGCAGCGACGCGGCGCCGCCGGCCGCGGACCGGGTCCCGACCGCCGTCATCGGACGGCCTCGCCGTTCTCGATCGCCCGCCGGATCTCCTCGCCGTGCCGGGCCAGCCGGTCCCGCAGCCGCTGCAGCCGGCTGATGCGCTCGTCGAGGCTGCGCAGCCGGGCCTCCACCGTGGTCAGCTCCGCGGCGCAGCGCGGGGTCTCCTCGAGCGGCCGGTCGAGGCAGCCCTTCTCCAGGTAGCCGCGGATGTCCTCGGTGGTGAGGCCGATGGCGAGCAGGTCCCGGATGTTCCGGGCGTGGATCAGGTCGAGCTCGTCGTACTCCCGGTAGCCGTTTGCGGCACGGGCAGGGGCGAGCAGGCCCACCTGCTCGTAGTAGCGCAGCGCTCTGGTGCTGACCCCGGCGCGCCGGGCCAGCTCCCCGATCTGCATGGTCAGCTCCTTCAGCATGGCCGGACGGTAAGACCTTGACGCCCGTGTCAAGGTCAAGCGCCGGGGCCTCACCGCTTCGCCGTACGGCCCGCCGCCTCGCCATCCGCCCCCCGCCGGCCGGCCGTACCGCACGCCGCGTCGCCGTACCGCACGCCGCCTGGCCGTACGGCCGGCCGTGCGGGTGCTCAGTCCGCGAGCAGGGATCGCACCTGGGCGTGGACGAGCCGGCGCAGGGTGTCGTGGTCGAACGCGGCCGGGTCGAAGACCGCCTGCAGGGTGAGCCCGTCCACGTGGGCGATGAGCGAACCGGCGGTCGCCAAGGGGTCGAGGTCGGCGCGGAACCGTCCTTCCTTCTGCCCCTTGGTGATGATCTCGGCGATGGCCTTCCGCCACTCGTCGTAGACCGCGCGGAGCAGGGCGGTGGAGTCCTCGCGGGCCAGGGCCCGGTCGAGGAAGGCGAGCCAGACCCGGGCCTCGGTGTGCCGGGCGTCGTTGAGCGGCAGTGAGGCGAGGAGCGCCTGGAAGAGCAGCTCCGCCGTGTCGGGGTAGGGCGGAAGCTCGCGGAGCCGGAACGCGCTCCTGGCGACGACCTCGGTGAACGCGGCGGTCAGCAGCTCGTCCTTGTCGGCGAAGTAGTGCGCGAGCGCCCCCACGGACACGCCCGCGGCGGCTGCGGCCTTGCGCACCGTCACCGCCTCCGCGCCCTCCCTGGCGATGAGGTCGAGGACGGCCGAGACGATCTCGGCACGGCGGGCCCGATGATCCACCACTCGCGGCATGGTGCTATCGTACCGTTTTAAGACGGACGTTCGAAATAAAACGAGGGGAGCGATGACGACCGCCGCCCACCGCGCCGACCTCCGCGGGCTGATCTGGTTCTACGTGCTGGCCACCGCCGTCACCTGGGTGTGCTACATCCCGCTGGTGCTGGACGCCCACGGCCGCCTCAGCATCGACCTCGACCTGCAGAGCCTGCTCGGCCTGACCGCAATCATGGCCCCCACCCTGACCGCGTGCCTGCTCGCCGCGGTCCGCGGCGGGCGCGGGGAGCTGCGCCGCCTCCTCGGCATGGCGGTCCGTGTCCGGTTCGCGGCCCGCTGGTACCTGGTGGTGCTGCTCGTGCCGTTCGCCGTGCCGCTCGCCGCCGTCGCCGTGGAGTCCCTGACGTCCGGTACGGCTCCCGCCGCCTGGCTGGTCGCGCCGACCACGTGGACGCTCGCCACCTTCTGGATGGCCGCGGTCGGTGAGGATCTCGGCTGGCGCGGTTACGCCCTGACCCGGGCGTTGGGCCAGTGGGGGCCGGTCAAGGCGAGCGTGGTGCACGGCTCGCTGTGGGCCCTGTGGCACCTGCCGATGTTCTTCATGCCGGGGACCGCGCAGAACGACCAGGTGTTCCCGATGTTCCTCCTCCAGCTCATCGGGGCGACCATGATCTTCGTGCGGATCTTCATCGGGACCGGCGGCAGCGTGGCGGCCATGATGCTGATGCACGCCACCGCGAACCTGGCGTTCAACACGGTCCCGGTCTTCGCCACCGAGGGCGGCAACCCCACCCGAGCCGCGCTCGTCTCGGTGATCTACCTCTTGGCGGGCGTGGTGGCGCTGGCCACGCTCCCGCGCCGTACCTCCCCCACGGCGGGCGTCACCACGGTGACCGAGGCGGCCTGAGCGGGGTGCGCCCGGCGGCGCCGCCAAGCCGGATTGGGTCGGCGTGCGCGTAGGTCTTGCCGCCGGGAGCCGGACCCGCGGTCCGGGGCAGCGGGGCCTGAGGTGCGGCGCGGCGGATGCCGGGACCGCGCCCGCTCGCTTACCTCCGGGACACCGCCTCCCGTACATTCGGGGCCCCGCTCCCGGGTCGCCGCCGCGTTCGCCGTACGACCCGCGGCTCCGGTGCGGCGGCGGTGAGCCGGTGACGCGGATCAGCCGATGGTCTCCGGGCCGCCGGCCGGAGCAGGGGTCACACCGCTCGCCTCATCGGCCGCCGGTCCGGTCAGCTCGGGAGCACCGAGCGGCCGGGGCGCCTGCTCGATGGGGTCCAGCCGCTTGAGCTGCGTCTCGGTGAGCTTCAGCGAGTGGAACTTGCGCGCGGTGACCAGGACGCGCCGCTCCAGGGAGCCCACCGTGTCGTTGTACGCCTTGACCGACTGGTTGAGCGCCTTGCCGAGCCGCTCGAAGTGCTCGCCCAGCTTGGACAGCCGCTCATAGAGCTCGCGCCCGATGTCGTAGACCTGCTTGAGGTTCTCCTCCAGCGCGGCCTGGGTCCAGGCGTAGGCGATCGTGCGCAGCATGGCGATCAGGATGGTCGGCGTCACGATCATGACCCGCTTGGTGGCGGCGTACTCCTGCAGGGCCGGGTCGTGCTCCAGGGCCGGTACCAGGAAGGCGTCGCTCGGCACGAACAGCACCACGAACTCCGGCGAGGCGCCCACCCGCCGGTGGTACTCCTTGCTCGCGAGATCGTCGACGTGCTGCCGGAGCTGCCGGGCGTGATCCGCCCAGTGCTTGTCCGCCTCGGCATCGTCGCTCGCTTCGATCGCCGCGATGAACGCGGTCATCGGGACCTTCGCGTCGACGACCACATGCCGGCCGTTGGACAGGTGGATCACCAGGTCGGGCCGCTGCGCGTTGTCGTCGTCCGCGAGGTGGACCTGGGAGTCGAAGTCGCAGTGCTCGACGAGCCCGGCCAGCTCGACGGCGCGCTTGAGCTGCATCTCGCCCCACCGGCCGCGGACCTGCGGCTTCTTCAGCGCCTCGACCAGCTTGCGGGTCTCCTCCCGGGTCCGCGCGCCCTCTTCGGCCAGGGTGGCGAGCTGCTGATCGAGCTTGGCCTCCGCCGCCGCGCGGCTGGTGCTGAACTCCTGGAGCTGCCGGTCCAGCAGCGCGAGCTGCTCCTTGACCGGCTTGCTGACCGCGGCGAGCCGCTCCTCCGCCTCGGCGACCAGCTCCGTCCGGGACTTTTGCAGCATGTCGGCCGCGGTGGCGCGGAGCGTCTCCTCCAGCAGCTTGTTATTGCGCTCCCGGATCCGATCCAGCTCCTTCCGGGCGGCCTCCAGCCGGGCGGCCTGCTCCTGCAGCCCCTGCTTCTGGGCGGTCAGCTCGCTGAGCTGCTCCCGGAGCTCCTGGACCTCTTCGCGCGCCTTGTCCTCCCTGGCCGCCAGGGCGGCGATCTTCTTCTCGGCCTCCTGGAGCAGGCGGTCGCGCTCGTCCAGCCGCTGCCGCTCCGTTTCGAGAGACGCCTTCAGCCGTTCGGCCTCGGCCTCGGCGCGCTGCAGCCTCTCCTGGCCGGCCTCCAGGGCGGCCTGCAGACGGGTGACCTGCTCGGTCAGGGTCTTGAGCTCGGTCTGCGCCTTGGAGTGCTCCCGCTCCAGGCCGGAGACGCGCTCGTGGGCCTTGTCACGTTCCGAGCGCAGGCCGTCCGCTTCCGCGCGGGCCTGGCGGTACCGCTCCTGCGCGACCCTGAGGTCCGCGCGCTCGGCGGCGGTACGGCTCCGCGCCACGAGATATGCGATCGCCGCGCCGGCGAGCGCCGGCAAGAGCGCCAACAGAACGGACGACATGGGAGGCTCCCTTTCGTACCGCGCGGGTCGGGTGGTGGGACCCGCAGGGGAAGTCGCGGTCACCGGAGGATGTCGTCGCGCGGCGAGCGGCGGTCCCGAACGATGGCCGTTGCCGAGCTCAGGACCGGGCTTCGCCTGCGTGAGTCTTCCCGGCCCGGCGATCCACCGGATCACCAGGCCGGACGCTCCGCGAGCCCGCACCATCGCCCCTCTGGCGCGGTGCGGAGACCGATCCGAGGTACCGCCGCTCCCGGCGGCACCGGGTCTCGGTGCACCCGCCCGATGGTCACCCCGCCGGACCGGCGATGCCACCGGGCGGTGGTCCCGTCCGATCTCGCCGCCCGCCTCGGGCCGGGCCCGGCGGGGAGATTCGCCGTCGTGCCGGCCCGGGCCAGGTGCCCGGGCCTTGGCGGGCGGCGCCGCCCATGGGTGGGACCGCCGCCGTGGCCGCCCTCATCGCCTCACGCAGCGGTCCTCTCGATGGCCGTGACCGTGGGCGGCGGTCCGATCAGGGTCACCGTTCGCAGACGACCCCGTCGCCGTCGCGGTCCTGGTACCAGGCGTACTCGGGGTCGCGCCCCCGGTAGTAGGGGCCGTACCCGTTCCGGTTCGCCTCGGCGCAGGTGCGGAACCGCGGGTCCGTGCCGGTCCGGGCAGTCGTCTTCGGCTCGGCGGTCCCGCCCTTGGTCTTCGGCTTGGCGGTCCCGCCCTTGTCGCACCGGCCGGACCAGATGCGCAGCTTCTGCCGCTTGGCCTTGGCCTCCTCGCTGCGCATCAGCTTGATGTACTTGTCGTTCGGCTTGATCAGCATCGCCCGGGCGTAGCCGTACCGCACCAGGTACCGGTTCACGAACGTCCCGTTGTGGGACCAGACGTAGAAGAGGTACCGGCCGTACCGGTCCTTGGGGTCACGGTCACGGAGCAGGTAGACGGGCTTGCCGACCGGGAGCAACGCCTTGGTCTTCGCGGTCGCCGCGTTGTACCAGCACTGGCCCCAGTCGGGGGTGTCGATCTCCAGCAGCCGGACCTTGAGCGTCCGTCCCCTGGAGATCACGTGGATCGTGTCACCGTCCACGACCTTCTTCACCTGGGCGGTGATCGCGGCCTTCGGCACCCCCTTGGGCCGGGAGGCGGCCTCGGCCGGGGTGGCGGTCGCCACGGTGAGCGCAACGGTCGTCAGCGCAAGCAGAGCATGGGGGAGCTGT
>Ga0207870_100606_pt1 | contig 13954 bp, 11 predicted proteins | sample CeladaPassage60B_FD_187477 | JGI IMG/M metagenome (GOLD analysis project Ga0207870, IMG submission 187477) | Cellulose-adapted microbial communities from the Joint BioEnergy Institute, USA - Passage3 60B (SPAdes) (version 2) | ecosystem: Engineered > Bioreactor > Continuous culture > Unclassified... | reverse complement strand
TTCGTGTCCCTCAGGTCGAGTGTTTGCCTCCAGCTTCCTTCAGATTCCGCCTCACGGCGGACACCCTTGCCTTCAGCTAACGGTAGGCGCTCGCCAGCCCCCGTTCGGGACTTTCACCCTATAGCGCCGCACCCATGCCGGGCGTACAAAGGAAAGCCGGGAGCGGGACGTCCGCTCGCCGGCCTGCCCAATCTTCGCCAAAGGTCCGCGCCGGACCTTTCACCGATGAATGCTTATGAAGCCGGATACGGGGCTCCCGCTTCCCGGATCCGGTTTTTTTATGAAATAAACCCGTGGTGCTAGATAAAATCTCAAGACATAAAAACAGCCCTTGCATGAGGATCTCCTTTAAAATAAAAGTGCGAACAAACATCCAAAAGGAGAAGTCCCATGCAAGAGCACTTTCATTTTACAATAGACCAAGCAAAAATTCAAAAGCAATATGCCGCGATCTTATTCTTTGTATCAGAACAATTGCCTTGTATCCAGATGTATTTACAACGTCGAAATTGTCATTTGTTGAAGCAAGAGGATGAGGTCATCATCGCCATTCACATTCTTGGAAAATTGCTGGGCTTCACTTCCGAACGGGCTTGGCATCGATTTGTCATTGGAAACCTGTTCACAAAGGAAATGTTCCCAGAGCGCTCTCGATACAACCGTCGATGCCGGTCGTTGCGTTGGGCGATCAAATGGATTCGTCACCAACTCGCCAAACGCGGACAACATCACGCTTATGCGGTGGTGGATAGCTTACCCATTGAACTCTGCCACCACGCACGAATGTATCGCGTCAAACGATTTCAAGGAATCGCAGATATTGGGTATTGTGCATCCAAAAAGATGGCTTACTATGGATTTAAGCTTCATCTTCAGATTACCGACCAAGCGCTTCCGATGGGATATGTCCTGACCGAAGCATCCTGCCACGACCGGACAGCTGCGGAAACCGTGATGGCCCAACTTCCTCATCCGTATACACTTGGCGACAAAGGATATGTGAGCCAAGCCTTGCAAAAGAAACTATACGATGAATACAAAATCGCTTTTTGGACGCCTGCTCGGAAAAATCAACGAGTTGCGCAATCAAAAAAATGGAAACAATGGATGAAGCAAAAACGCAAAATCGTCGAAACTGCGTTCTCGGTTTTAGTGGATTCATTTCGGATTACGGAAATTCGTGCCAATTCGGTTTCTGGATTTGAAACAGCGCTTGATGGCATTTTATTGGCCCATTCTCTCGTTGTTCTTGGGCTAGTGGAGCGTTGACGCTCAACTAGCACCACGGGTTATCCAAGTATATATAAACTTACAAAAAAAAAGGGGTTGTATATGATAAAGAAAGGAAAAAGAGGAAAGAACTATTCTGTTTCCGATCACATCTTTGCAATAACTGTTGTATCTTTCATGTGCTTAGCTATTATTTCATTTCCTTTCCTGCTTTTTTATGCAGTCATGCATCTTATTTCGTTGACAACTGATGTGCGTATTCATTCGCTTGGAACCTTCTCTTCGCTCAAAATTATCCTGAGATTTTTTATAACGACTGTAGTCACCACAGGGATGGTAGATACGATTTTTTCGATTATCTTGAAGCGTTCGAAAGGAATGTTTGGTTTTCTTTCCGAAGCGCTTTTGATGCTTGCTTTCTTCTATCTTTATGTTTTGGTTTATTCTCTTGTGTCTGATGACATTGTAATGACCGATAAAGGTCGTCTTTATGTTTCTTTCTTTTTGTTTCTTATGTATGTATCGATTCATCTAGTATATATTGGTGCAAAACGGCTTTATGAATTAATCACCCGTCATGCTAGTTGAGCGTTAGTGCTCAACTAGCTCAAGTGTCACTAATGAACATACGTAATCAGGCGCCAACTAACGCTACTTCAAATTCAGTCATCGAATGAACGCACATCTCCGTGATCCGATCGAATGTTAGGTCACACTTTCATTTTATAGCACATCCACCAGCAAGGACTGTTTGTATGTTTTCCGATTTTATCTAGCATTACGGGGGATAAGGATAATTCAAAGCCTAGAAGTAGAATGTTACGGGAGAACCATTGAATGATATTGAGCTGCACAATATCGCTAAATCATTTGATGATAAACATTACATACTAAAAGATATCAACTTGTCGTTACACGAAGGGGACCGTGTAGGCATTATTGGGGCAATTGGTTCGAGGAAAACCAATTTGTTAAGAATAATCTTGGGATTGTATACTCCAACATCTAGGAAACATATCCAATCATGACATTGGGTATTTACCTTCTACTAAAGGGATTATAGAAGAGTTTACCGTGAGAGAAAACCTCATATTTTGGGTTCAAACTTATCAATCTCCTCTCTATGTGGTTTATTTTTCTAAATCAAAAATAGACATAAAGGGGCTTTTCATTAAAATCATCACTGCTATTCTTATATTATCGGCATTAGCATGGATAAGCAGGTGATGCCTAAAATTTCGTATAATGCAAGATCGTATCTCTGATTCAAAATTCCTTCTCTCTCAATGAAAAGAAGGAAGATTTTTCTGTTGTGATGTTAAATAGGTCCTTGGTACGTAAGGGAACCAAAGGAGTTTTCATCCCACGAATGTTCGAATTCGTTTGATTTGTGGAAATCATTATTTAAATATAATAAATATCATCTGTAAATGTCTTGGTCCCTAGCTGATGGATCGACTGGGTTCCGGCCGATCTTTAAGACCACTCCGAGTCAGTGATGTTGTCTAGCTGCTCCTTCTCAATATCTTAAGCAGCTGTCAAGCATTTGTTCACTTGGAATAATGAGAGCATAACATAGAGCCGTCCAAGCTCAATCGGCCGACTAGGGTCGATTTTTTCATTGTTCTAACATGTGAAAGTTGTTCTATTGGAGTCGCGAGATAGGGCAATCCACTGCTCGCTGGGGCAATCGTTCGTCCCAGCAGAGAAGGATTTGGAAAGGTTTGGGCCTGAATGAAAGTATTTACGTTGAACCAAATAAAAAACGACCGGCGACGATAAAAAAGCTTGACGTCGCTAGTGGTGTTGGCTCAAAATTTATTCTAAAAAAACAAATAAAAATGTCTTGCTTCTGCGCTCATAAAACAAGAGATGTAAAGTTTATTCCGAAAATACCAAAAAAAACTATTATAAAAAATTATTGAAACATTAGTGTGTGATATTTATAATAAACTTAGCTGCGTGTTATACAACAAAAGTAACTGATTAGCCGAGGAGGGATTTATTTGATTGAAAAATTTGTCGAAACAGTCAACGGATTATTATGGAGCCCTCTATTAATCGTTTTTATTGTTTTTTGTGGTTTGTATTTTAGTATTAGGACTAGATTCCTGCAGATTCGTCACTTTAAAGAAATGGTTAAGCTCGTGGTGTCTGGGAAGGGCTCTGATGCGGGAGTATCTTCATTCCAAGCGTTAACGATGTCGTTATCAGGCCGCATTGGTGTAGGGAATGTGGCTGGAACGGCAACGGGGATTGCATATGGGGGACCAGGGGCCGTATTTTGGATGTGGGTGATTACCTTTATCGGCGCAGCGACGGCTTATGTTGAGTCCACGCTGGCGCAAATTTATAAAGAAGAACAAGATGGACAGTATCGAGGTGGCCCAGCTTTCTATATTGAAAAAGGGCTTGGTTGGAAATGGTTTGCGATCGTTATTGCCGTAGCTATCCTTCTTGCGATGGCGGTGTTAATGCCGGGAATTCAGGCGAACTCTATTGCAGATAGCGTTTATAACGCGTTTGGCATTAATAAACTGGTTACGGGAATTATTGTTATTTCTATTCTTGGTTTTACCATTTTTGGAGGAGTTAAGCGGATCGCCAGAACGGCTGAAATTGTTGTTCCTTTTATGGCTGCTGGATATTTGTTAATCGCCATTGCGATCATTGGTGTGAACTTTGACAAAATCCCAGAAGTATTTGCTCTTATTTTTAAAAGTGCGTTTGGTGCTGAACAAGTGTTTGGTGGCATTATCGGATCGGCTGTTATGTGGGGCGTAAAACGTGGTCTTTATGCTAATGAAGCTGGTCAAGGTACAGGTGCTCACCCGGCAGCGGCTGCTGAAGTATCTCACCCGGCGAAGCAGGGGTTAGTGCAAGCGTTTTCAATTTATTTGGATGTATTCTTAGTCGTAACGGCGACTGCACTGATGATTTTATTTACAAATCAATACAATGTCATTAATGAAAAAACAGGAGAACCGATCGTTGTCAACCTTGAAGGTGTAGAACCGGGTGCTGGTTATACGCAAGCGGCTGTTGATACGCTCCTACCAGGATTTGGTTCAGCATTTATCGCGATTGCGCTATTCTTCTTCGCTTTTACAACGATGTACGCCTATTACTATATTGCTGAGACAAACCTCGCCTATCTCGTACGTGGTAAAAATAAGGGAATTGCTTTTTTGGGACTAAAAATCATCTTTTTGGCTGCCACGTTCTATGGAACGGTAAAAACAGCAACAACGGCGTGGGCAATGGGCGATATCGGGCTTGGCATTATGGTTTGGTTAAACTTGATCGCAATCTTATTACTATTTAAACCAGCCTATATTGCTTTAAAAGATTACGAAGAACAGTTGAAACAAGGCAAAGACCCAGAGTTCAATTCATCGAAATATGAAATCAAAAACGCGACATTCTGGGAAAACGGATATAAGAAATCTGAAGAGAATCAAAAGAAAGCCTTATAAGAGACGGTTGCTTTGTCGCAACAATCCGTGTCTAGGTTGCCCAGTACATGAATAGCAATGATCTGACGTCGAGGGTGTCCTAAAAGCAACAGGACACCCTTTTTCGTTTCGTTGAAACAATCGTACGCACATAACAAATGACGAGGCAGTTCCTATAAGGAATATGTGACGTTTCCTGAACAAGGTGAGGAGTGATGAATGTGACGAACGTGAGTATTTCTTCTGTTATTCTATTTTTGTTTGTTGTCTCAGTCATTTTGTTTGTGTATGGCTTTGTGCGAAAGAGAAAAGCTGTGAAATGGATGGCGCTCTGTTTTTTTAGCGCGTCTATCGGATTAGCTGTCTTTGTCATTTTGTTAATGCGTTATATGTAAATGAACATCAAGTCCACATTTTGAGGATGATGGGCATTATTTACTTTTATTAGCATTTGTTGAGTGGAATGTAGAGAAGGGAAAACCGGCCGTACAAAATAAGCAAACGGCCGGTTTTCTATGAATATTAGTGGTTGATTCCGCCGATTTCGAAAACGATTTGCGTCAGCACTTCGTTGATCAGCGTCAAGGTCTGTTGAGCAGTTTTTTAACATCGTTGTTTTCCACTTTTAAGGAGCCTTCGCGGCTACCGTGTTGGACGTTAACGAGAAACGAACGAACCCCAGTCAGACAGCGTTTTTCATGATGCCGACATGGGTGTCATCGGTGGCTTGTTGCGCTGATGCGTCTTTGCCCCAGACAGTGCCGAGAGCGGCTACGAGTTCATGGGTAGGCCGAAACGTTCGTAAATCTCGTTTTCATGGCTGGCCCCGGTCGGGACAGTTTGAATGGCCCTGCTTTCGCTTTTCAGACACCATGCAAAGGGGGATGCCGTTATGCTTTGATGGCCACTTGTTTTCCTTCTTTGCGTCTTTTCGCATATTCTGCTGTGGCGGTAAAAAGGACATCCGAGGATGAGTTTAGGGCAGTTTCGCATGAATCTTGCAAAACGCCAATGATGAAACCGACCCCTACGACTTGCATGGCGATATCATTCGGGATGCCAAACAAACTGCATGCTAATGGGATAAGGAGGAGCGACCCCCCAGCGACACCGGATGCCCCCGCGGCGGCGATGGCGGAAAGAACGCTAAGAATGAGTGCAGTGCCTAGGTCAACTTCAATTTCCAACGTATGAACCGCAGCGAGCGTTAAGACGGAAATCGTCACAGCGGCGCCAGCCATATTAATCGTTGCGCCGAGTGGGATCGAAATAGAATACGTATTTTTATTGAGCCCAAGCATTTCGGATAACCGCAAGTTTACAGGAATGTTTGCGGCCGAGCTGCGTGTAAAGAACGCTGTAACCCCGCTTTCCCGAATGCATCTCCAAACGAGCGGATACGGATTTTGCCGAATGTTAAGAAAGACAATGAGTGGATTCATAACGAATGCCACAAAACACATCGTCCCAAGAAGAACTGCTAATAATTTTCCATAATCAATCAAAGCGGAAAGCCCGTTAGTGACAATGGCATCGAAAACAAGCCCCATGATGCCGATGGGCGCGAAATTGATAACCCATGTAACAATTTGCGAGATGGCGTCAGAGAAATGAGCGATGACATTTTTGGTTGTCTCCGGCGCCGTCCTTAATGCGATGCCAAGCAATACAGCCCATGTCAAAATGCCGATATAGTTCGCATTCAGTAAGGCGTGAACAGGGTTATCGACAATATTAAACAGCAATGATTGAATCACTTCCGTTATGTTGCTAGGAGGAGAAACCTCTTTTGCGCTTTCGGTTAACGATAAATGAACCGGAAAGAGAAAGCTGGCTACGACGGCAGTGAGACTGGCTAGGAACGTGCTAAACCCGTATAGAATCAGAATATGTTGAATATTTGTTTTTTGTCCGCTTTGATGCCGAGAAATGGCTGAGATCACGAGAAAGAACACTAATACAGGCGCGACCGCCTTTAGAGCGCCAACAAATAACGAACCGAAAATGGAAATCCATTTTGTCGATTCCGGAACGGTAACTGCAAGTGTAATCCCGATGATGATGCCGATAATGATACGTTTGACGAGGCTGACTCGATTCCATTTGGCAATGAGTTGCTTCATAACACGTTCCTCCTGATCATTCATGATGAGCGTATGAGAATAAATTCCACTGTACGTATACAAATGTTTTCTGTAGGTGAACACTCATTAGTTTAACATGAATATTAGTAATTGATAAATAGATTGTTATATCTGAATTATTTTAACTATAGAAAAATAAGGTGAATATTTAATGAGGTGGTCATGGCAGGCTGTTGCTTTGTATTCGCCCGCCCATCGTGTACAATACATAAAGAGTGACAACACACCGCTCATCTTGGAAGGAGGAAAGCCATTGATAGACGGCGCAAAACAATCGTTCATTACGGACATTGAGCAGTTAGATAAAAAAGGGGCCGGACAAGCGGTCGTTTGGCAGGAAGAGGAGGGGAAGAGAAAAAAGCTCAAACTCACCATTCCATCCACTCTTCCTGGTGAAAAGGTGCGGGTTTTGATTGATCGTCCGAAACGACGGAAGGCCAATGCTCGATTGGAAGAAGTGATCGAGGCACATCCAGAGCGGCTCGAGCCGCCGTGTCCGCACTTTGACCGCTGTGGCGGCTGTGTCTGGCAGCACTGGCAATATGAAGGGCAATTGCGGCATAAAACAGAGCACGTGAAGGCGCTCTTGGAGCAACATGGATTTGATCCGAACATTGTGCGCGAGACGATCGGAATGGAACATCCGTGGCATTACCGCAATAAAATGGAGTTTACGTTCTCTCCTGAGGGACTGCTTGGACTGCATGAGCAAGGGAATTTTCGGCAAATCATCTCATTGGAGACATGTCTCATTGCGGGTGAACGGATCGTTAAAGCTGCCATGGAGGTGGCGCGTTGGGCTCGCGATCACCAGCTGCCTGGATATCACAAAGATACCCATGAAGGGTTGCTTCGCCACGTCATGGTGCGTGAATCGTTTGCGACCGGGGAAGTCATGGTGGCGCTTTTCGCGACTGAGGCACCAGAAGGGGAGTTAAAGCAGGCCGCCGATGATTTGACGGAACGGATCACAAAGGCGCTTCCGGAAGTGAAGAGCTTGCTTTGGCTCGAGAATCGGGCGTGGGCGGATCGCATCCAGGCGGAACAAACGCACGTGTTGGCCGGTCGTGATTTCATTTATGACGAATTGTGCGGGTTCCGTTATCGCCTCTGGTTCGATACGTTTTTCCAAACGAACCCCGTGCAGGCAGCCAAACTAGTCGAACTGGCGTTGGAAATGGGGAAACCGCAGCCTCACGAAAAAATGATTGACCTCTTCTGCGGAGTAGGCACGTTTTCCTTGCCATTCGCCAAACGAGTAAAGGCGTTAGCTGGCATTGAAATTGTGGAAACATCAATCGAATCAGCCAAACGCAACGCGAAAGACAACGGCATTGACAATACGTACTTTTTGGCGCGAGACGCCCGGCGTGGCATCGATGAGGTGCTCGAACAATTCGGAAGACCGGAGCTGTTGCTTTTGGATCCTCCGCGTTCGGGTGCGGGCGGAAAAGTGATGCGAAAAATCGGCCGGTCCCAGCCGGAGCGGATCGTTTACGTCTCGTGCAACCCAGAAACGTTTGCCGCAGATATTGCAGAATTAGTTCCATTTGGATATACATTAAAAACCGTCCAACCGGTTGACATGTTCCCGCATACAGCACATGTGGAGTGCGTCTCGCAGTTAGTTTTAAAAAAAGAAGCAGGAAAAAATTAAAAATTTCCTGCTTCTATTCATGTCAAAAGAAAAAATGTGGAATTTTTTGGACTTAAATACGAAGGAATCTTTCCGAAAGATAAACAGTATTGCGCCTGGCAAAGAAATTTCTGGGGCTTAATTTAAATACTTCATTTTTTGACTCGGGCTGGGGAAACAATTCTTAAATGTGGTTGATTAATTAATAGTTCCGTAGCTTCCTATACTAAAAGATAGGAGACCAGAGCTGTCAGAAATAAATACCGTAACCTGATGGATCCTGTCCCCTTCCGTTTTGTTACATCATCTAATTTAAAATCGTTTTTTCTCTTTTTTAATGATTCTTTCTGAAATTCTTGCAGAGGGCAAAAGCGACATACTGCAATATCAGCTGTTGGCTCTCTTTGCAGCTGCAAATTCCGAAGCCATTGACTGCCACAGCAGCAGATATACTGTGCCTTTTCACATTTTTCAACAACCTATGCAAAAAAGGCTATCGAATGTACTCGATAGCCTTTTGATTGATCTGACCTTAATGGATTTGGGACTGAAAAAGGAGCTTTGGTTCCTTGCGAACTCATGGATAATCGATCCTATCCTTTATGAACTCGGAAGCAATTCTGTACAGTACCGTACTGTTATCCCGTGGATGATCGATCTTATCCTTTATGGAGCTTGATTAATATGTCTTTTCCTCCAATTACGCTGGATGGATAACTATTATGGTCGATTTTAAACTGATCTCCGTTCAGTAAAATAATAGGAGTAATGGTGTTGTACCCTTTTTCGCCAATTTGGTTGATGGCGAATTGCGCGATAAGATCTCCTTTTTTGATTTTGTCTTTAGGTGAAACTTTTATTTCAAAGCCTTCTCCTTTTAAATTTACTGTTTCTAGTCCCAAATGAATCAACAGCTCTGCTCCTTCATCTGAACGAAGTGTAATGGCATGCTTGGTTGGGAATACATTGACGATTTCACCATCAACCGGGGAATAGACATCTCCGCTTGTTGGTTGAATAGCAATGCCGTCGCCCATCATTTTTTGAGAGAAAACTTCATCAGGCACCTTTTTCAATGCAACAACATTTCCTGATAATGGCGCTACTAAACCAATAGTTGATTCTTCTTTATGTTCGTTTGTTTCCTGATTCATAATATCTAAAATTTGATTTTTTAACGTGTCTGAAGTAGGGCCAAATATTGCTTGAACTCCATTTCCTACTTCCAATACGCCTGAAGCGCCAAGAGCTTTCAGTTTTTCTTTATTAACAGCGCCTTTGTTCTTTACACCTACTCTTAAACGTGTTATACATGCATCAAGATTATTGATATTTTCTTTTCCGCCAAGTGCTGCTAAGACTTCATACGCTTTTTGATTGACAACAGATTCATCACTTTTTCTATTTGTTTTTTCTTCGTAATCTTTTCTAGTATAAAGTCTGTTCGAATCTTCATCTCCGCGTCCTGGTGTAAGAAGGTCCCACTTTTTAATAGCCCATCTGAATACAACGTAGTAAACAACAGCCATTGCCAGACCAACGATAATGACATACCACCATGGCTCTCCAACACCAGGCAAAATACCGAATAAGATGAAATCAATGATTCCGGATCCGCCGGCATATCCAACATTCACATCTAAAACATACATCAGCATAAATGACAGCCCTGCCATTAATGTGTGGAAAACGTATAATAATGGCGCTACGAACAAGAACGTGAATTCAAGCGGCTCCGTAATTCCTGTTAAAAATGCGGTTCCCGCCGCGGTCAACAATAAGCCTGCTACAGCTTTTTTGTTTTTCGGTTTTGCCGTGTGATACATTGCTAACGCTACCGCTGGCAGACCAAACAGAACAAACGGGAATTTCCCTGCCATAAATCTTCCTGCAGTTATTTTAACGGCATCATTTACTTGTTTATCCGCCAGCTGAGCCATATACATTGCTGTGTCCCCGGAAACGACAGATCCAGCAAGGGTCGTATACGTTCCGCCAACTTCCGAAAAACGAATTGGGATGTAGAAAATATGATGCAATCCAAACGGAATAAGGGCACGTTCTACTACTCCATAAATGAACATGTAAAGCGGCGGCGTATTTTCTCCTGATAAGGCAGTTCCAAGTGCATAAATTCCATCTTGTACATGAGGCCAAACAAACGCCAAAATCAGTGCAATAATGATCGAATAGCCTGCTGTTATAATAGGAACAAATCGTGAACCGCCGAAAAAGGACAGCATTTCCGGCATTTTGAAATCATGATATTTTTTATAAAGAACTGCTGCTACAAACCCGATGATAATACCGCCAAAAACACCGATTTGAAGTGTCGGGATCCCCAACTCAAGTACACGCCCTGGTTCCGACACGTTTTCCGGCGTGATTCCAAGGACAATTCCGATAACGGTATGCATAACTAAATAGCCAACAAGAGCGGATAAGGAGGCTGCCGCTTTTCCACCGGTCCAGCTCCCCGCTATACCAATAGCGAACAAAACGCCTAAGTTCCCAAATATCGCTTTTCCTGCACCTTTCATTAAATCAGAAATCGTTTTCCAAAAACCTGAATCTAAAAAAGGCAAATATTCGATTAAATATGGAGATTGTAACGTTGTACCGATTCCCATTAACAAACCGGCTGCAGGAAGCAAAGAAATAATAACCATAAAAGTTTTGCCAATTCTCTGAAAGAAATCAAAGTTAAATACCTTCTTCATTTCATAGCTCCCCTTTAGATAGATAATATATAGAAAACGGATACATTCCAGTTATTTTTCAAGCAGGGAGTCATAACGACTCCCTGCACGGACAAGTTATTATCGCAATTCCGGCCAGTATTCTTTATTAGCTTCGATTAAGGCATCCAATACTTCTCTCGCTTTTGCTGCAGATACAACTGTACGATTTAAAGTTAAGGCTTGCAGCGCTTTGGCGTATGAGCCTTCCATATATGCTTCCACTGTAAGTTTTTCATACGCATATTGCCCTTCAATCAATCCTTTATAGAATGTTGGAATTTCTCCAACTGCGTATGGTCTAGGCCCGTTTGAGGTTATACTTGCAGCCACTTCAACCATCGCATCATCTGGCAAATTGCTGATGATTCCATCATTTTTCAAAATGACAATAAAATTATCGCCTTTGTTGTATGCAATGGATTCTGCAACAATTAAGATAAACTCGCCATGCGCGTCATTTGCTACTACATTAGAATCTTTTGCAGTTCCTGTTTCAGCAACACGCATACAATCTTCAAATACCCGTTTCTCTCTCCCAGCTTGTACTTCATTAGCACGCGTAAAATCCGGATTCAATTTTTTCAGCACTTTATCTGGATATAAATAATATTGTAAATACGTATTCGGCAAATAATCCGGAAAATCTCGCACCATTTGCTGTACCATGGCATACGTTTCGAGCCATGATTTATCCCGCTGCTCGTAGTCAGCCGGGCGGAAGCCGTTTTTCAGAATCATTTCCCTTAATTCAGGCAATTTGTCATTGCCTTGCGGATCATATAAATGAGTGAACCAACCAAAGTGATTTAATCCAAAGTATACAGGATCAAAATCACGTTCATTCATATTTAATAAACGACCGTACGAACGAAGCAAGTTTTCAGGCTGGTCGCAAATATTGAGGATTCTTTTATCATCAGGAAACATTTGCTGTAAAGCAATCGCAACGATAGCAGCAGGATTTGTGTAGTTTAAAATCCATGCTTCTTTCGTTTTGCTTCTGACATCCTTTACTAATTGAATCATATCGCGGATCGATCTCATACCGTAAGCAAAACCGCCAGGCCCGCATGTTTCCTGACCGATAACCCCTAGTTTCAACGGGATCTTTTCGTCTTTTTCACGCATTTCATAGCCGCCAGTACGTATTTGCACAAAAACAAAATCGATATCTTCCGTAAATGCTTCCTCTTTATCTGTCGTATAGCTAAAATGAATGTCAGGATACTCTTCATTAAAGAGCACTTTTGCAAATTCGCCAATTATTTTTTGGCGTTCGTAATTGATATCATACATGACCAATCGGTTGATCGGGAAAGTATCTTGACGCGAGCAAATTGCTTTTAAAAGACCTGGCGTCCAAGTACTACCCCCGCCAACAATAAGTACATTGAATTTTTTCATTGTGTTTCAGCTCCTGGTAGTAATTTTTCATGTAACTGATTCTACCGATATCTTAACGAACGAAAAAACAAAGACAGAAAAAATTTCATTTTATGAAACTTTTTTCATGGTCATTTATAATAGAGCGTACAATAAATATGAAATCCGGAGTGATTCGATGTACAACTTTATGGCTAAATTATTAAACTTCATTGAATCTTCAACAGACCAAACAAAATCAGAAATCATTATTGCCGAATATATTTTGAGGAATGTGGAAAAAATCCCCAAAATATCTATTTATGAATTAGCTGAAGCGTGCCATACATCACCTGCAACGATCACTCGATTTTGCCAGCGCTTTGAAAATATTACGTTTAAAGAGCTTAAAGAATATGCCAGATCATTTATTGAATTTAATGATACCGAAGTAGACTATCAAAACCTTAAAACGAAATTTAATCTAAAACAAATAAACGAATATTATGACGAATTACTTGCTTCTCTGAAGCAAACAGAGCAATTTCTCCGCTCAAAGGAAATCATTCAAGTTGTTCACGAAATTCATCACTCAAAAAAAGTTGCTTTTTTTGGGGTAACATTTTCGCATCTCATTGCAAGAAATGCACAATTCAAATTTATTCGTCTGGGCAAATATGCTACTGCGTACAGCAACCATGAAAATCAAATTTCCGAAGCAGAATCACTTACGCCCAGAGATTTAGCCGTTGTCATTTCTTTTTCCGGAGAAACAAGATTTATCGTTCAGCTAGTAAAGGTATTAAAGAAGAGAGGTATTCCTATCGTTGCGATTACAGGCAATGAAAAAGGCTATTTAGCACAGCATGCGAAACAAATCATCAAAGTGAGCAGCTGCAAACTAGAATCCTTTAAATCACCTATTTTGGAAGAAATCAATATGCTGAGTGTAATTAATTCCATTTATCTCGTTTATTCTATCGTTTTTAAAAATTCGGAAGGATATCAGACAAACAAAGGAGGCAGCTAAATGAATATTGTCGTAGCACCTGATTCTTTTAAAGGGAGTCTGACCTCTTCTCAAGCAGCAAATATTATGAAACAAGCAATACTTGACCTTCATTATGGTGATACAGTAAGAACAAAGCCAATGGCTGACGGCGGAGAAGGAACAGTCGATGCATTGTTAGCCTCTTCAGCCGGGGATCGCATTGAGGTAACCTGTACAGGCCCCTTGGGCAAAAAAATAAAAACATATTATGCCATCCTCGAAAACAATACAGCTGCTATTGAAGTTGCCAATATCGCTGGGCTTGTCCAAGTGCCTCCTTCACAACGAAACCCGGATGTGACCACTACTTTCGGACTTGGCGAAGTGATGAAAGA
>Ga0207870_100604_pt1 | contig 14034 bp, 10 predicted proteins | sample CeladaPassage60B_FD_187477 | JGI IMG/M metagenome (GOLD analysis project Ga0207870, IMG submission 187477) | Cellulose-adapted microbial communities from the Joint BioEnergy Institute, USA - Passage3 60B (SPAdes) (version 2) | ecosystem: Engineered > Bioreactor > Continuous culture > Unclassified... | reverse complement strand
GGAACCGGTCGTGCGCTTCAGCTGGGAGGGACGGCATCTCACCGTGCGACCGAAGATGTCACCTGACTTGGACCTCGACGTGGTGCGCACGACTCCACTGGAGCAGCTCGTGGACGTGTCGTCCTGAAGGAGCGTCTCCTGGTCACTCCCAACGAAAGGTGCGGCGAGCGACCAGGAGTATCAGTGCAGTCCACAACACGAGCGCGCCGAGCTGCACGAACGGCCAGCTCGGTTCCGGAGCGAGCGACGCACGCAGCGCGGTCGCCAGCGCATTGGAAGGGAGGAGGATCCCGACGAGCGCGATCGGCCCGGGAAGGCGGTCGAGCGGCCAGGCGACACCGCCGAGCAGGATGAACAAGATGTAGAGTCCGTTGGCGAGTCCAAGCGTCGTTTCGGCGCGGAAGGTTCCCGCTATCAGCAGTCCGAGGCTCGCGAAGACGGCCGTCCCGAGCAGGAGAGTGATGAGGGCGATCGCGAAAGCGCCGGTCGGGCGCCAGCCGAAGAAGAAAGCCACGCTGCCGAGGATGATGACTTGTAAGACCTCGACAGCGAGCACCGAGAGAATCTTGGCACCGAGCAGACGGCCGCGTCCTAATGGAGTGGCGCCGAGCCGCTTGAGCACGCCGTAGTGACGCTCGTAGGCGGTGCGGATCCCGAGGCTCACCAGCCCGATCGACATCACCGCGAGAGCCAGCATGCTAGGGAAAAGGAAATCGACTGGCCGCGTGTAGCCGCTCGGGGCCAGGTGGAGTGCGGCGAAGAAGACGAGCAACGCTGGGGGAATGATCAGGGTCACGAGCAACCCTTCGCCGCTGCGCAGGGTGAGCCGTAACTCCATGCGTGCCTGAGCGAGCAGTGCGTGCATCCGTCACTCCCGCAGGTCATCACCAGTGAGACGGAGGAACACGTCCTCGAGCGATCGGTAGCCGACTCGCACCTCTGTCAGCAGAATACCGTGTGCACGCGCCCAGCTCGTGACCTCGACCAACGTGTCCATCGGCCGTTCAGTCTCGAGCGCGTAGCGCCCATTGCCCAATTCTCGGACGCGCCGGACACTGGGTAGCTGCTGCAGTGCGGCCAGTTGCAGATCTTGCGATGCCGTCAGGGTGATCTGGTCGGTCTCGAGTCGCATGAGTTCCTGCGGAGTAGCCAGGACGAGCAGCCGGCCATGATCGATAATGGCGACCCGGTCGGCGAGACGCTCCGCTTCCTCGAGGAAATGCGTCGTGAGGACGATGGTGATGCCTCGTCGCTTGAGCTCCTCGAGCAACGACCAGGTGAGCCGGCGTGCTTGAGGATCCATACCGGTCGTCGGTTCGTCCAGAAACAGCAGCTCCGGCTTGCCGATGAGTGCGAGCGCGAGTGCGAGACGGCGCTGCTGACCGCCGGAGAGGTAGCGATACCGCGTCTGGCTGACGTCCTCCAACCCGACGAGGCGAAGCAGCTCGCTGGGGTCTTCAGGGTCTGGATAGAAGGCCGCGAATAGCTCTACCACTTCGCGCGGTGTGGCAGTCGGATAGATGCCGCCAGCTTGCAGCATGACGCCGATGCGCGGTTTGAGTCGGTGCCCGTCGTGCCACGGATCGAGGCCGAGGACGCGTACGAATCCTGCATCCGGTCTCCGGTACCCCTCCAAGATCTCGATCGTCGTCGTCTTCCCGGCTCCGTTCGGCCCGAGCAGCGCGAAGAATTCGCCGCGAGGAACAGTAAAGCTCAGGTGATCGACGACGACCCGGTCGTTGTAGCGCTTGACGAGTCCTTCGACCTCGATTGCGAGGCTGTGTTGCATAGCCGGACTGGACTCTCGCGGTTCGACGCGGGGCATCATGCGCGTGCCTCACGACCTTTCCTGAGTGGGTTTCCGCCGGTTCCTGCACGCATGCGGACGGCCTCGTGCCGGTACCGGCAGTGTCCGTCGACGAACGTCCGGAACGGAGTGAACCAGTTGCCTCGATGCGGTGGCCGAGTGTCTCGTGTGGTTGGGGCTGGAGCGAGCGCGAAACACTCGGCGCGTCCCAACGCTACAAGCCATACAACATGGCGTAAATGATCCAACCGGTCACTGCGACATAGAGCCAGATGGGGAGCGTGATGCGCGCGATGGCACGATGTCGACGAAACTGCCGCCGCAGTGCGCGCGCGATCGTCACGAGTACCAGTGGCCCGAGCGCGGTGGCGAGCACGGTGTGCGTGATCAGAATGAAGAAATAGACAATACGTACCCATCCTTCGCCGGTGTAGAGCTTCGTGCCGACCAGGAAGTAGCGAAGAACATACACGACGAGAAAGAGTGCGGCGAACACGGTGCCAGTGAGCATGGCATTCCGGTGCAGCTCGATCCGGTGCCGTCGGATGGCGAGATACCCGACGAGGACGCTGACGCCGCTGATCGCGATCAACGCTGTGTTCAGTATCGGAAGCCATCGTTCCATACCTGTACGAGCTCCTCAAGGCGCATCCAGTTGTCCAGCGTGCAAGGATACCGGAGCGGCAGGGTTCCACTGTCGGGAAAGCTCCGATCGTGGTGAGGACGGCACGATAACCAGCCAGCTGGTGGGCGCACGAGCCCAGGTGCGAACGCTCGGCGCGTCACCGATGGTCACACGTCGGTGGGCACGGGCCCGTAGTGACGGAGAGTTCGCGTGCTGCTGCCCGATCGAGTATCCAGAGCAGTGTACCGTCTACCCTGCGAAGGATATGGGCCGGAACACGATCAGGATCGTCTTTCCCCTCGATCGCCAGGTGTACGGCTGCTGCCTTCTCCTCGCCGGTGACCAGGACGATCACATGTCGGGCGGCTCGGATCAGCGGTGGAGTAAAGGTGATGCGGACGGTCCCCAGTTGCGGTACCGCATTGGCGACGACGAGACGCTCGGTCTCATGGAGCGCTCGCGTGCCGGGAAAAAGCGAGGCGATGTGGGCGTCCGCGCCCATACCGAGCAGTACCAGGTCGAACTGGGGGACTTCGTGGCCGTGGCTGCCGAAGACGCTCTGCAGCGTGCGTTCGTAGGCAGCCGCTGCTTCCTCTGGCCCGAGTTCAGTGGGGATACGGTGAACGCGATTGGGGTCTATGGACAGCTGAGCGAGAAGCGTTTCGGCAGCGAGGCGATAGTTGCTGTCCGGATGTTCCGGGGGTACGGGGCGTTCGTCGCCCCAGAACCATTCGACCGCGTGCCAGTCCACTCGGTCACGGTAGGGTGGCTGGGTCAGCAGCTGGTACAGGAGCCGTGGTGTGCGGCCGCCCGCTAAGGCGATCGTGGCGCGGCCGTGGTGAGCGATCGCGTCGGTGAGGATCGCGGTGATCCGGTCAGCCGCATGACCGGCAGCTGCATGCTCATTCTCCAGGATGGCGATTTCGCACGGCATCTGCTCAGTGTCCCCGTTGCTTTCGTTCGTATTTCCGGAGTTCGACAGCCAAGGCTGTCGCTTCGTCGAGCGCCTGCTCGTAGAGCCAGTCCGGTTCGGTCTCCTGGAGTTCTTCAACGAGCAACCGTTGGAGGTCGAGTAGGTGGTGGTGGAAGGCATGTTCCAAAAGGCACTGTGTCCGATCGTGGACGCGGAGGTGCAATGTTGCGTGCCGATCGCTACCACCCGTGAGATCGATGGTCAATGTCGCAGTGTCGTGATCGTGCTCAGCATGAAAGGCGACGTGCAGGACCTGGCCGTGCAATGTGTTCGAACATGACTCGGGAGACAGAATCCACCGCAACAGTCGCTGGCCGGGAGCGGTGAAGTCGAGTAGCCAGGTCGTACCATGGAGTTCGACGTTCGCATGTCGCCAGCCGAGGCGGCTCGCCATCCACCCGACGTACAGAAGGGGCTGCGTTGGATTGTCGAGTGGGGAGCCGCTACCGTGTCCGTAGCGCAGCTCCGCTCGGACGATCGACTCGAGTGCCCAGCGGCAGTGGGTGATGTCGAACAGCCGAGCCGTCGTTTCCAGCCAAGGGCCGAGCCGTCCCCAGTTGAGGTCGGAGATCGCTGTACTGCGCGCGACCTGCTGGATCAGTCGACGGGTCGCGATGATATCAGCGATCGGATGAGGACTCTCCAGCGAATCGAAAATGAGGCGATCGACCGTTCGTGCGACGGCCGGGAAGCCACGGTCGTGGCACGGCAGCGGGCCGAGCCACCAGAGGAAGACCGGCAGATCCGGTAAGGCCAGTGGGACGACGAGGCTCGGCAACAGCTCGAGGCCATCGTTGGGGAGCGTGATCGTGATTTGCTCGTAGCAGGGGGCATACCGACCGGCCGTTCCGAGGTCGCACTGGATGCTGACTGCTGGCTCTTCGAGTGCTCCGGCACGATTGGCGATGAAAAGCACGACCCGTGAGGGATGCTGTGTCGACAAGCGCCCGATGACGTCGCGAGCCCAGGCAGCGCGTTCGCTGTCCGGTGCGTAGACGAAGAGCGTGAGAACACTCGTCCGACTGAGCGCCAGTTCATTGCGCCGATCGGCCAGCGGTGCCGACTGCCAGAGACGCGCAAGTTCCCGTTCGACTGCCTCGATATCGACCGGTATCGCTGGTGGTGGGTGCGCGTTCATGATGCACCTCCCGAAAGACGCGTCTATGGGCGCCGCCAGCGACGACCATCCCGGGCGATGAACAGCTCGGCTTCCGGCGGTCCCCACGTTCCGGCATCGTAGTTCGGGAATTCAGGCGGTGGCAATTCGGCCCACCCACGGAGGATTTGCGTGATCGGTACCCAGGCTGCCTCGGTTTCGTCGCGTCGTGTGAAGAGGGTCGAGTCGCCGAGCATGCAGTCGAGCAGCAATCGCTCGTACGCATCGGGCGACTGCACCAAGAATGACGTGCCGTAGAGGAAGCCCATCGTGACCGTGCGGAGCCGGATGCGTGGCCCGGGCACCTTGGCAGCGATGTGGAGCGAGACTCCTTCGTCCGGCTGGATGCGGATGATCAGCCAGTTCGGCTCGACACCGGAAGTCATCATCCCCTTGAACAGCGGGTGCGGAACTCGTTTGAACTGGATCGCGATTTCGGTCACGCGACGTGGCAGCCGCTTGCCGGTACGCAGGTAGAAGGGCACATCTGCCCAGCGCCAGTTATCGATGAACAGCTTGAGCGCAACGTACGTCTCGGTGAGCGAGTTCGGCGCGACGCGTGGCTCTTCCCGATAACCCGGAACCGGCCGTCCGCCGATGAAGCCGGGACCGTACTGCCCACGGACGGTGATCTCGTTCACCTCCTCGGGACGAATCGGCCGGATCGCCCGGAGTGCTTTGACCTTCTCGTCCCGAACCGGATCGGCTTCGAACGCGATCGGCGGCTCCATCGCGATCACGCTCAACAACTGCAGCATGTGGTTCTGGACCATATCGCGGAGCGCGCCAGCCCGATCGTAATAACCGCCGCGTCCCTCGATGCCGATCGTCTCAGCGACTGTGATTTGGACATGGTCGATGTAGTTGCGGTTCCAGATCGGCTCGAAAATGCCGTTCGCGAAGCGCAAGGCGAGGATGTTCTGCACCGTCTCCTTGCCGAGATAATGGTCGATCCGGTAGATCTGCTCTTCCCGGAAGTATTTGAGGAGGTGATTGTTGAGTGCAATGGCGCTCTCCAGATCATGTCCGAAGGGCCTTTCGACGATCAGGCGGACCCAACTACCTGGTTGACTCGGTTGCGAGAGACCGCTCTCGCCGAGATACTGCGTAATCGCTTCGTAGGCATCAGGCGGAGTAGCTAGGTAGAAGATGCGATTGCCGGACGTCCCTCGCTCGCGATCGAGTCGTTCCAGAACCTCACCGAGCTTCGGATAGGCTGACCGGTCGTTGAAATCAGCGCTGAAGTAGGACAATCCCTGGGCGAACGTCTGCCAGACCTCGGGATCGATGGGCTGCCGGCGCGAGAACCGCTCGACAGCGGAGCGCATCTCTTGCCGGAATTCGTCATCGGTGTACGGGCGTCGAGCGTACCCCACGACGGTGAATCCGGGTGGGAGCAAACCGTCGTAGGCGAGGTTGTACAGTGCGGGGAGCAACTTCCGGTGCGTGAGATCGCCCGAGGCTCCGAAAATCACCATGATGCACGGATCAGGCAAGCGCTCGAAACGTAGTCCTTCGCGGAGCGGATTCTGGAGCGTCGTCGCAGTCATGGACTCGTCCCACTCCCTTTCGGCTCTGTGGTCTTCACGCTATGGCCACCGAACTCGCGGCGAAGGGCAGCAACAACCTTGGCGGCGAAGGAATCCTCTTGCCGCGAGCGGAAGCGCATCTGCAACGAGAGGGTGATGACCGGTGCGGGGACGTCCTCCTCGATCGCCGTGAGGACGGTCCAGCGCCCCTCGCCGGAATCCTCGACGTAACCGCGGATAGCAGCGAGATGCGGATCGTTGCGGAATGCCCGCTCGGCCAGCTCGAGCAGCCAGGAGCGGATGACGCTGCCGCGGTTCCAGAGCGCGGCGAGTTCAGCGAGGTCGTAATCGTACGGTGAGCGTTCGAGGATCTCGAACCCCTCTGCATACGCTTGCATCAGGCCGTACTCGATACCGTTATGCACCATCTTGGCGAAGTGACCCGCTCCCGCTGGTCCCAGATAGCGATAGCCGTGTTCGGGCGCCAGTGTGGCGAGCGCCGGTTCGAGGTGGCGAAAGGCCGACTCGTCGCCACCGACCATGAGACAGTAGCCGTACTCGAGCCCCCAGATGCCTCCGCTCGTTCCGACATCGAGGAAGCGGATGCCGCGTTCCTCGAGGCGAGCAGCACGCCGAACCGAGTCTTTCCAGTAGGAGTTCCCGCCGTCGATCAGAATGTCGCCTGGCTCCAGCAACGGAGCGAACCGCTCGATCATCTGCTCGGTCGGCTCGCCAGCCGGTACCATGAGCCAAATGGCACGTGGCCGAGCCAGTGCACGGACGGTCTCCTCCGGCGTATACGCGCCGCTCGCGCCTTCCGCTTCGAGTTGCCGGATCGGCTCAGGGCTCCGATTGTGAACGACGACCCGATGCCCGCCGCGCAGAAGGCGGCGAGCCATGTTGCTGCCCATCCGTCCGAGTCCGACGATCGCGAGTTCCACGTCGACTCCTCTCGCCTCTCACGCATCAGCGTGTGGCAGTCACGACGAGTTCTTGTTCCAAGCGTTCCAGCGCTGCAACCGGATCGCCACGCAGCGTGATCTGGAGAACCGGTCGCCGTCGTTCACTGAGCGCGGCGAAGTCGCCGTCGGCTTGCGCGAGGAACAGTGTCCGGAACGTGTAGGGCTCACCGGGAATCGGGAGATCGTGCTCGGGTTCACTGACGATTTGCAGGAAGACGCCGGTATCCGGACCACCCTTGTAGAGCTGGCCGATCGAGTGAAGATACCGTGGGCCGATGCCGAGTGTCGTCGCAACGCGCAGCCGCTCGGCCAGCAGCTGCCGAATGGTGTGCAAGCGGTCGAGAACAGCCGAATTCGGATCGACGAAGGCCAGGAGAGCGAAGTAGCCAGATGAGCCGATGCGGGAGAAGAGTTCGGTGAGCGCGCTGCGGAGATCGGTTGTCTCGGTCCCCGCGACGGCAAGTGGGCCGTCGGTGAACGCGATTGCAGGACGGACGAGTTCGCTGGCATGCCGGTAATGCTCGAGCAGCGCCGCTGTGCGTTCCTTGCTCGCTCGCACATCCGGCTCGTCGAACGGGTCGATACCGAGCACGCGACCAGCGATCGCTGTGGCGAACTCCCAGCGGAGCATTTCGGCCCCGAGTTCCCAGAGATTCCAGAGCTGCGTGCGCAGGATCGGGTGACCGAGCGTTTCCGCGGCCTTGAGGAGCGCCTCTGTCGGCTGATACGGCTGGAGTGCGAGATCGATGCCGACGAAGACCCGGTCGGGGCCGTACTGCTCGGGTGGCAGGTGTGGCTCGTGCACGATCGGAATGAGGCCGGTTCCCTGCTTGCCTGTGCTTTCGGCCAGCAGCTGCTCGAGCCAGTCTCCGAACGGAGCGACCGCCGGCTCCAGGAAGAAGGTCACCTTGTCGCGGCCCAACTGAGCGAGCGTTGCCAGAGCAGCTCCCAACCAGAGGCCGGGATTTTCCGCATTCGTGCGGTGTAGACGCTCGATCATCGGTGTCACTCGGTCGAGCAGCGCTTCGACCGAGAGGCCGATCACGCACGCTGGTACCAGCCCGAAGTAGCTCAAGGCACTGTAGCGTCCACCGATGTCCGGCGGGTTGAGGAAGATGCGCCAGGCCTGATGGCTGCGCGCCCATGCTTCGAGTGGCGTACCCGGATCGGTGATCACGACGAGATGGTTGCCCGCGCGGTCGCCGAGTTCACGCTCCAGTTCCGCGAGCCAGTAGGCCGCCAGGCTGGAGGTTTCGATCGTCGTACCCGACTTGGAGCTGACGATGACCAGCGTGCGAGCGAGGTCGACGCGCTCGCGCACGCGCCTGATCGTATCGGGATTCGTCGTATCCAGAACGATCAATTCCGGATGCTCGATATCGTTCCCGAGTACACGCTGGAAGACTTCCGGAGCGAGGCTGCTCCCTCCCATGCCCAGCAGCACGGCGTGCGCGAACCGGCGCTCACGAACCTGCTGGCGGAAGTCGATGAGCTCGTCCAGCCGGTCGCGCACCCAGTCGACGACCGTGAGCCAGCCGAGCCGCTGGGCAATGCTGCGCTGCCGTGCTGGATCGTCCGACCAGAAGGACGCGTCTCGTTGCCAGACCCGTTCGACCGCCTTCGCTGTGACCAGCTCTTCGATGGTCCGTTCGATATCCTGGCCGTACACTCCGAGGAAACTTCCGCGACGTTCGCTCGCTGCGATGAGGTGTCGCCGCCGGTCCGCGATACGCTGGAGCGCGCTCCGGTAGGACTCTTCGAACAGCCGCACACCTTCTTGCTGCAGCTTGGTCGTGACCTCGGCATAGGAGATGCCGAGTTCCTCGAGACGCTGCAGTACTGCGGTGGCTTCTTCCAGTCCTTCCTCAACCGTGTTCGGTCGTGGCTGGCCATGGTCACGATAGGCCTCGACCGTGACCGGTGCCATCGTCTGCACGGTGTAGGGGCCGATGAGGTGCTCGACGTACATGACGTCAGAGTAGGCGGGATTCTTGGTGCTCGTGCTGGCCCAGAGAATGCGCTGGATCTGTGCTCCGCGCTCCCGCAAGCGTGCGAAGCGCTCGCCTTCCAGAAAGACACGCTTGAACCGTTGATACGCCAGCTTCGCGTTCGCGATCGCTGCCTTACCCTTGAGCGATTCGAGCAGTGCCCGCCGTTCCGGATCCTGCTCACGTTCCAGCAGCTGGTCGAGGCGCCGATCCACTTCGGTATCCACGCGCGATACGAAGAAGCTGGCGACCGAGGCGATACGGTCGACAGCGAGGCCGTCAGCGACACGTCGCTCGAGACCGCGCAGGTACGCTTCCATGACCTGCTCGTAATTGTCGAGAGCGAACAGCAGCGTGACGTTCACGTTGACGCCGTCCGCGATCAACTGCTCGATCGCGGGGATGCCAGGAGGTGTCCCCGGCACTTTGATCATCGCGTTCGGCCGATCGATCTTGGCGAAGAGACGTCGCGCCTCGGCGATCGTCCGTTCCGTGTCGTAGGCCAGAGCGGGGGGAAGCTCGAGCGACACGAAGCCATCTTGTCCCTGGGTGGCTTCGTAGACGAGCCAGAGGAGATCGCACGCCTTCTGGACGTCGTGGACGGCGAGCTCCTCGAAGATCAGCTCGTCGGAGAGCCCCTGGGCAGCCAGCTCAGCGATCTCCTGGTCGTACTCGTCGGTGCTGGCGATCGCCTTGTCGAAGATCGTCGGATTCGAGGTAACGCCGCGGAGGCCGTCCTCCTCGATCAAACGTGCGAGTTCGCCGGAAGTGATCATCGGGCGACTCAGGAAGTCGAGCCAGAAGCTCTGGCCGAAGGTAGCGAGTTGACGGAGCGGGTTCGTCATGGTGGTACCCTCCGGTTGTCGGGTATCTCGCGTTCGCTGCTCCCGGTTGCCGATCTGCGACGTGACGAAAACCGGCTCTCAATCTTAACGCACCGAGAGCCGGTGCCTGGTCATCCACAGGTCGGCAGTTCGGTATGGAGCCGCAGTTCGATGACTGGCAACTCTTCAGCGTGCTGCAGGGCAAAAGCGATTTCGGCGTCGTAATCGAAGATCCGGAGCAGACGCAGAAGGGGGCGGGTCGGAACCGGTGGACCGCAGCGCCGTGAGTAGGTCGCCATACGTTCCATCAGTGCGCGGCGTTCAGCCGGATCGAGGACGACACGCGCTGTCGCGCGCCAGCACCGATGTCCATGGCGGACGATGACTTCAGGATTCGCCAGGATGTTCCGATACCAGTCGGCCTGAATGCCAGCGAATCCGGCGAAGACGATGAAACGGTCGTCGAGCCGCATCGCGCTGACCGCAGTTCGGCGCGGGAGTCCAGTCTTCCGCCCGATAGTGGTCAGCACGACGACGCAGCGCCAAGCCAGTAGGCTCGCGATCGGTCCCCGGTAGAGGTAGACCGGCAAGCGAAAGAGAAAACGGATAAGACCGCGCGGCCGGTGCCGCACGAGCGTCGGCGGGCGTTCTGTCATCCTGTGCTCTCCTCTCGCGTCACCGGCATGCCTTGGGCTCTTCCGATGGCAGCGATCTCCTCGACTGCTCCCGGGTTTTCGAGAGCCGAGAGATCACCAGGATCGTGCCCGAGATAGGCAGCCCGGATCACGCGCCGCATGATCTTCGCGTTCCGGGTACGCGGCAGTTCACGGACGATGTGGATCCGTTCCGGACGCAGCGGCTTGCCGAGTCGTTCGGTGATGCGGTCGCGGAGCTCCTCGATCAGCTCTGGCGACTCCTGAATGCCCTGCCGGAGCTGGCAGAAGACCACGAGCGCCTCACCTTTCACCGGATCGGGAATGCCGATGGCAGCGGCTTCCTGGACAGCAGGGTGGGAGACGGCGATCGATTCGACTTCGGCCGGGCCGAGGCGCTTGCCAGCGATCTTGAGCGTGTCGTCCGAGCGGCCGAGGATGTACCAGAAGCCATCGGTATCGATCAGTGCCCAGTCACCGTGGACCCAGAGGTTCGGCCAGCGTGACCAGTACGTCGCGAGGTAGCGATCGGGATCCCGCCAGAAACCAGCGGTCATACCGACCCAGGGCTGCCGGAGGACGAGCTCGCCGACTTGCCCTCGCACCGGGCGACCCTCGTCGTCGACGACATCGGCGGCCATCCCCGGCACCGGCCCAGTGAAGGCGCACGGCACCTGCGGCTCGATCGTCGTGCAGCTGAGGATGCCCCCAGCGATTTCCGTGCCACCCGAGTAGTTGATGATCGGGAGGCGTCGCTGACCGACTGTCTCGAACAGCCACCACCAGGGCGTCGGATTCCAGGGCTCGCCAGTCGAGCCGAAGGCCCGCAGGCTCGAGAGATCGTGCTGTGCTGTGGGAGCGGCTCCGCGTGCCATCGCTGCCCGGACCACGCTCGGCGTCAGACCGAGCACGGAGATGCGATGGCGCGCGATGAGCTGCCAGAGCCGGTCGGCGGTGGGCCAGTCGGGTGTCCCCTCGTAGAGAACGACAGTGGCACCGAGCAGTAAGGTTCCCTGGATGAGCCAGGGGCCCATCATCCAGCCGAGGTCGGTCAACCAGAGGACGCGATCCTCTTCCTGCACATCGAAACAGTAGGCCAGGTCGTGTGCCGCTTTGATGGGGAAACCAGCCTGAACATGCACCGTTCCCTTCGGCCGGCCGGTCGTTCCTGAGGTGTAGATCAGCATGTAGGGATCGGTCGTACGGGTCACGGTGGCGGGAAGCGAGACGGGCGCGCGTTCGAGCATCTCGTGCCACCAGACGTCACGGCCCGGTGTCCACGGGATGGAGATGCCGCTGCGCCGCACGACGATGACGGTGCGCACGGTCGGGTTGGCGGCGAGAGCTTGGTCCGCGATCGCTTTGAGCGTCACGAGACGACCACGGCGCGGGAAGGCATCGACGGTCACGAGGTGTGTCGCTTCCGCATCCCGGAGGCGTGCGGCGACCGCCTCCGGACCGAAGCCGGAGAAGATCGGGACGATGATCGCCCCGAGCCACCCAGCGGCCAAAGTCACGAGCGCCGTTTCGGGGAGCATCGGAAGGAAGACGCCGAGTCGGTCTCCGGTGGACAGGCCTAGTCCCTGGAGACCGGCCGCTACTTGGGGGATCAGCTCAGCCAGTTGCCGGTAGGTGAGCTGTTGCGTCGCACCGTCGTCGCCTTCCCAGAGGAGGGCCGGACGATCAGTATTGCCCCAGCGAGTCAGGATATCGGCGACGTAGTTGTAGCGGCCGTCCGGGAAGAAGCGAGCCCAGGGGAGTCCTTCCGAGAGGTCGAGCACGGTCTGCGGTGGCTGTTGCCAGTGGATACCGAGATCGCACACCGCTGCGTTCCAGTACCAGGCGGGATCAGCGGCGCTGCGGTCGCGGAGTTCCTGGAGCGTCGTGCAGCCGAGTGCACGCATGAAGCGGTAGAGACGACTCCGAGCGAGCTCGGTCTCTGTCGGTGTCCACGCGACTGGGGTCATCGAACATCCTCCGATCGAGCCAGGCGCTTCGCTTCCATGGTAGGCCGGAAAGTCACGCTTGCCTAGCCATACGCTCACCACTTGACAGGCAGCTCCGTGCTCACGTAGTCTGAAGCCGGTAACCGCACGGATCGAGTTTGGCTGCCCGTCATTCCGCAAAATGTCCGGTATTTCGGACACAGAGCGGGCCCAGCGGCTGATCCGTGAGGCCTGGTGGGTGATCGGTCAAGAGAGGAGGAGGTCCCACGATGACCCGAAAAAATGAGCGGCGCTGGCTGGCGGCTACGCTCTCGCGCCGAGCTTTGGTTCGTGGAATGATCGCCGGCCTCACTGTCCCAGCAGTGAGCGCGTTGCTCGCTGCCTGTGGAGGTGGTGAGGCGACCCCGACGAGTGCACCTGCACAGCAACCGAGTCCGACTCCGGCAGCCGGGCAGGCCGCGAGTCCAACGGCAGCAGCTGCCGCGACTCCAACCAGTGCTCCGGCTGTCCTTAAGGGGACGAAGCTCAATATCCTCTTCGGCACCTTCTTCGTGCCGGAGACCCAGGATCTCATGAAACAGCAGCTCGAAGAGTTCGGTAAGGAAACTGGTGTCGAAGGGACGATCGACTTCGTCAACTGGCCGGACCTGCAGCCGAAGATCAGCGCGGCCGTGCAGGCTGGTGCTGGACCGGACATCGTCGAAATGTGGGATACCTGGCCGTTCCTGTACAAAGACGCGTTGGTCGATATCACAGACCTCGCCGAGAAGCGTGGTCAGGAGCAAGGTGGCTACTTCGAGTGGGTGGTCAAGACGGTCAAGATCGGTGACCAATGGCTGAGTTTCCCGACTGGTAACTCCACCAGCGCGCAGGTGTTCCGGAAGAGTTTCCTGGCCGAGGCCGGCTGGCCAAATCCGGATCAGCCGCCGGACACGTGGGAGGACCTCTTCAAGATCGGTGTGGAACTCAAGAAGCGCGGCCATCCGCTCGGCCAGGCGTTCGGCCACTCGACCGGTGACCCGCCCAGCTTCTGCTACTCGTTCATGTGGGCGTACGGCGCGATGGAGGTCGAGGAAGACGGCAAGACGGTGGCCTTCAACAAGCCGCAGTTCGTCGAAGGAATGAAGCTCTTCCTGAGTTACTGGAAGGAAGCGTTCGATGAGACCGGGCTCTCATGGGATGACTCGACGAACAACCGGGCGTTTCTGGCCGGGCAAATCGCCTGGACGCTGAACGGGAGCAGCATCTATCTGACCGCGAAGAAGCAGGCGCCGGATATCGCGGAAGACATCGTGCACCACATCTTCCCGCAGGGCCCGGCTGGACGGTTCAACGTCTTGGGCAGTCGTTCGGTCGGCATCATGAAGTATTCGAAGAACATCGAGGGTGCCAAGGCGTTCCTCGAGTGGTGGACGCAGCCGGAGCAGTTCCGCCGCTGGCTGGAGGTGCAGCAAGGGTACAATTTGGCCCCGACGCCCTTCTATCTGAACGACCCCTATTACACTGCAGACCCGAAGCTGAAGCCCTATGCTGAAGTTGGGAAGTACGGGCGAAACAAGGGGTATGCCGGC
>Ga0207870_100601_pt1 | contig 14113 bp, 12 predicted proteins | sample CeladaPassage60B_FD_187477 | JGI IMG/M metagenome (GOLD analysis project Ga0207870, IMG submission 187477) | Cellulose-adapted microbial communities from the Joint BioEnergy Institute, USA - Passage3 60B (SPAdes) (version 2) | ecosystem: Engineered > Bioreactor > Continuous culture > Unclassified... | reverse complement strand
ACGACCCGGACAACCACGACGCGATGGTGCGCCTGCGCCGCGCCAAGATCGACGGCATCAAGGTCCCGGATCTGCAGGTGGACGACCCCGACGGGTCGGCCAAGGTGCTGGTGCTCGGGTGGGGGTCGACGTACGGGGCGATCTCGGCGGCGGTCCGCCGCATCCGCGCCAGTGGGCGCAAGGTCGCCCAGGCGCACCTGCGGCACCTGAACCCCCTGCCCGCCAACACCGGGCAGGTGCTGCGGTCGTATGAGAAGGTGCTGCTGCCGGAGATCAACCTCGGGCAGCTTTCCATGGTGCTGCGCGCCCGTTTCTTGGTCGATGTGATCGGTTACAACCGGGTGCGCGGGCTTCCGTTGAAGGCCGAGGAGCTGGCCGGTGTGATCCAGGACGTGATCGATGGTGACTGAAAGCCCCAACGGCAAGGGCCTGGCCCTTATCCCCCGGGCCGAGGGCAAGCTTTCCCTTAAGGACTTCAAGTCCGACCAGGAGGTGCGCTGGTGCCCCGGGTGCGGGGATTACGCGATCCTCGCCGCGGTGCAAAGCTTCCTGCCCGAGCTCGGCATCCGCCGGGAGAACATCGTGTTCGTCTCCGGCATCGGCTGCTCGTCCCGCTTCCCGTACTACATGAACACCTACGGGATGCACTCCATCCACGGGCGGGCGCCGGCGATCGCCACGGGGCTTGCGGCCTCGCGGCCGGATCTGAGCGTGTGGGTGGTCACCGGGGATGGGGATGCGCTGTCGATCGGCGGCAACCACCTCATCCACGCCCTGCGCCGCAACATCAACCTGACCATCCTGCTCTTTAACAACCGGATCTACGGGTTGACCAAGGGGCAGTACTCCCCCACCTCCGAACAGGGCAAGATCACCAAATCCACCCCGTACGGGTCCCTGGACCGCCCGTTCAACCCCATCAGCCTCGCGTTGGGGGCGGAGGCCACCTTTGTGGCGCGGACGATCGACTCCGACCGCAAGCACCTGCAGCAGGTGCTGCGGGCCGCGGCCGAGCACCGGGGGGCGGCGCTGGTGGAGATCTACCAGAACTGCCCGATCTTCAACGACGGCGCCTTCGACCCGCTGAAGACCCCCGGGCTGCGCGAGGAGATCACCATCCGCCTGGAGCACGGCAAGCCGATCGTCTTCGGCCCGCAAGGCCAGGAGAAGGCGGTCCGCCTCACCCCCACCGGCGGGGTCGAAGTGGTGCCCCGGGATCAGGTCGCCGACAGTGAGATCCTCGTCCACGACGCGCACAACCCCGACCCGTCGTTGGCCTTCGCTCTGTCGAGGTTGGATGAGCCGGCCTTCACCCACGTCCCGATCGGGATCTTCCGCTCGGTCGAGCGGCCGTCCTACGAGCAGCTCATGGCCGATCAGATCGACCAGGCCGTCACCGCCAAGGGCAGGGGTGATCTGATGGCCCTGCTCCACTCCGGCGACACCTGGGAGATCAGCTGACACCGGGCCACCGCGGAGGCGTCACGCATCGCGGTGGCCCGCACCGACCCGCGATCGGGCGAGACCCCAGGCCGAGCACCACGCCGAGGGCAAGTGCCGGCAACCGCGAGCCGCACGCGGGATCCGCCTGGATACCACCGGGACCGGGGCGCACCGGACCGTCCCGGCCCCGTACGGCTTTCCGGAGGGCGCGCCCGCGCGCTGTGCCCCGCGCGCCGAGACGCGTGCGGTGGGTGGAGGCAGCCACTCCCCCCAAACGGCCGCGCCACGGCCCTTGGGCACCACGATCGGGAGGCACGCCCACTGAGTCCGGCATGCCGTGCCGCTCCTCCGTACGGACCGCCAGCGGCGCTGCGGCGAGCGACGCGGAACCGGGGACCGGCGTGAAGGCCGGACAACGACGATCGGCCTGGAGCGGGCCGGGTGGTCCCGGCGTCACGCCCCAGGCCGATCGGCTGCGGTCGTCCAATAGTCCGGATCCGGACACCGGAGGGAGCGACCCGTGGACGCGGCGGCCCGGCCGGCGGGCCGCGCGACCTGGCTCAGTGCACCGTCACCGTGCCGGCCGTACCGTCGACGGTCAGCCGCACCCCGTTGGTCAGGCGCCGGGTCGCGTGCTCCACGCCCAGCACGCACGGGATGCCCAGCTCGCGGCTGACGATCGCGGCGTGGCTGAGGGGGGATCCCACGTTCACCACCACGGCGGCGGCGGAGGTGAACAGCGGCGTCCACCCGGGGTCGGTCATCGGAGCGACCAGGATCTCGCCGGGCTGCAGCTCGGTCGCCTCGGACGGGTCGTTGATGATCCGGGCCGTGCCGGTCGCCACACCGGGGCACGCCGCCAGGCCGACGAGGATGTCCCCGGGCTTGGCCAGACTCACCAGCGGCTCCTTCCGCTTCGGCCACTGCGTGATCGGCGGGATCTCGCCGTTGAGGATGCGCGGCGGCTCGTACTCCTTGAGCGCGTGGTACCACTCCCACCGCTCGGCGATGATCGGCTTGAACGACGCGGGGTCCGCGATCAGTGCGTCGAGCTCGTCCTCCCGGACCATGGTGATGTCCTCGATCCGGGAGAAGTGCCCGGCCTCCACGTAGCGCTGGCCGAGCTCACGGATCGCCATCCGGGCCTCGTGCACGACGCGGATGGTGTTGCCCTTGCTGAGCTCCCGAGCGGGCAGGTACACCGAGATGAGGCGCAGGGCCTGCTCGAGCTTGGCGAGCTGCTCGGGGTTGCCGGCCAGCCGCTTGCGCAGCTCCTCGGTGAGCTGCTCCCGCTCCGCGCGCAGCCGCTCGGACTGGCGCTTGGGGTCCCGGTCGTCCGGCTGCAGCCGCATGCGCTCGATCACGCCGAGCGGGATCTTGGGGTGGGTCTCCCACGTCTGCGGCTGGGCCTCCCACTCGTCCGCGGAACGGGAGCCGAAGTCGTAGATGAACTTGTCGAAGGCCTCGAGGAACCGCGACGCGTCGTCGGTCCGGCTCCGGATGCGGTCGAGCAGGCCGTCGACGCCGGCGTCGAACTCGGCGGTCAGCTCGGGGGATCCGGCGACGATCCGGCTCATCTTCCACAGCTCGGCGACCGGTTCCGCGGACGCGACGTTGCCCAGGCCAGCCATCAGCCGTACGGCGAGCGTCGGGTCGCCCAGCGGGGCCAGCGCTTCCTCGAGCAGCCCGGTCACCAGCGAGGACTCGTAGACCAGGAGCAGGTGCTTGTACAGGATCGGCGCGTGGTACTCCTGCATCACTGATCGCTCGTACGCGACCAGCTCCGCGTCGGACATCTTCGAGAAGTCCGGCCGGGCGGCGCGGAGCGCCTCCGCCTTCTTCGCGTCCTCGACGATGTCCGGCCGCGACTGGGTCGACATGACCCGCTGGACGCTCTGCAGGATCCGCTCCTGGTACTTGGGCGCCGCGTCGTCCGGATGCGGCACGTACGGCGGCACGTCGGCGCCCGCGCCGAGGTAGGTGCGGTCCATGAGCTCCGGGCTCGCCCCGGGCATGCGGACCCCGAACACTCGCATCAGGGACAGGTTCAGGTACACGTAGCCGTGCACCAGGCCCTGGATGACGATGTCGTCGGTCTGGTACTCGTCCTCGTCGAAGGCCCCGAAGTCGGCCAGCGCCTTGCGCCACACCCGCTCCGAGTGCTGACCGCCGATCATGGTCCAGAACAGCGGCGTCGCGACGTCGGCGGCGACTTCACCGACATTGCCCCTGGTGTACACGGGGAACCGCTTGCTCAGCGGGCTGTCCACCACCCACGGCCGAGTAATGTCGACCACGCCTGTCCTCCATCTCCTCGGGCACCGCCACAGTTCGCCTGCTCACCGGCAGCGCTCACGCTTCTGTGACGACGCTCACATCGTCATGCGTGAATATATATTTGAAATAAATATTCAACAACTAGAATGTCTGAAGATCATTGAAAGCCGCGCCTGCCGAGAAGGCCGGCTTCCGATACCGATACGCCCAGGTGGATGCGCGATCTGGCCGCGCGGAGGCAGCCCGGCGCACCGCCTCCCACCGGTGGCCTCTGCTGGAAAAGCTCGGCCCATCGAGAGTCGGCACGGGCAGGCACCATCACCTGTGCCGCCGGCTCAGCGGGCCGCCGTATCACGGGCACGCGGACGGCCGAGTGGCACCGCCCTGCGCCCCACCGGGTGAGCCGCCCATCACCCCGATCTCTCTGACACCCCGACGACACCCGGACCGCCTACCACGCGGATCGTCTGTCACGGGAACCGGTCGGTGCCGGGCATGCTGTCCTCACCTACCAGCGGACCCGCCCGCCGGCTCGCCCTCGCGGGCTCGGAGCGCCGGTACCGCGCCACCGGCTCGGCTAGGCCGGACCCTCGAGCCGCACCAGCCTGTGCTCGCTCGCCGCCCGCTGGATGGCGTCGATGAGGCGGTGCCGGCGCACGCCGTGCGCGAAGTCCGGCACGTTCGCGGATCCGGTCTCGATGTCCTCCAGCAGCGCCGCGTAGGCGTGCGCGAGGTTGGCGGCTGGGTCGCCGGGGCGGTCCCGGAACTCCGGCACCCGGTAGTAGTGATCCGGCACCTTCATCGGGGACAGTTCGCGGTCGCGCCCCCTGCCACCGCGCAGCGTCACCGGGGCGAGCTGCAGGTGACCGTGGTCACCGGTAATGACCAGGTCGCCCTCACTGCCCTTGATCTCCCAGTAGAGGTTGATGCCGCGGGACGCCCCGCCGCGGACGTGCACCGAGACCACCACGCCGCCATGGAGAACGCCGTGCACCGCCACCTGGTCGTCGGTGGTCATCCGGATGAGCTCACCGGAGGACAGGTCCCGCACCCGGGGACGGCGGTTGGCCAGTACCCCGCCGACCTCGGCGAACTCGCCGAGGCACATGGTGAGCGCGTCGATTAGATGGCCGAACGGGATGGCCAGCATGGTCGAGCCGCCATCCCGGTCGAGCACGTAGCGGGTGCGCCCGTCCACCTCGGCCCCCCAGGCCATGCCCGAGGCGACCACCGTCGAGGAGAGGACCTCACCCAGCCACCCCTCCGCCACCAGGTCGCGCACGTACCGGATGACCGGGGAGGACCGCGCCTGCAGGCCGACCGCGGTGCGGCATTCGTACCGCCGGGCGAGGTCGGCGAGCTCGGCGGCCTCCTCGCCGGAGGTCGCCAGCGGCCACTCGCAGTAGACCGCCTTCCCCGCCTCGAGCGCCGGAACGGTCACCTCCCGGTGCCGCGCGGCCTGGACCGCGACGACCACGAGGTCGACCTCGTCGCACGCGGCGAGCTCCTTGGCCGAGGCGAACGTCCGGCGGATCCCGTAGCGTTCGCCCGCGGCCCGTGCCGACTCCGGTGAGCTCGCGCACAGCGCGGTAAGTTCGTAGCCCGCCACCGCGTTCAGGGCAGGCAGGTGGGCGCGCGCGGCCCAGCCGCCCGAGGCGCTCAGCCCGATCAGGCCGACCCGGATCGGCCGCTTCGGCGGGCCGGTGCGCCGCGGCGCGGCGGCGGTGTCATCCTGGCGCGACGTTGCGGACACACTCTGCTCCTCAGTCATCCACGCTCGTCCTTCTGCTCGGGTGCCTCGCCCTGATCACGGCGCGCCCGGGAACCCGCTGCCCATCTGGGCCAAGGAACCGCCGGGTCCGGACGGCGCCGCGGTGCCGCGTGTCACCCGGGGCTACCCGTTCTTCCCCGCTCCGGCGTCGAGCACCGGCTGGAGCCGTTCCAGCAGGTTCAGCCAGTCCCGGGCGGACTCGATCTCCGAGCAGAAGTTCGTCTCGACGATCACACCCTCGATGCCCGCGGCGGCCGCCTCGGCCGTGCGCTGCGCGACCTCCTCGATGCTCAGCCGCTTTCCCGCGGTCGACTGCAGGGCGACCCGGTAGATCACGCCGATGGGCCCGCGGTGCGGCGGCCGCATCGCGTTGATCTTCTCCACGGTCTCCATCACCTGCGGGATCGGCATCGACCCGGGATTCCACAGGTCGAACAGCTCGGCCGTACGGACCAGGCCCTTCTCCGACCACATGCCGGACATCAGCCGCGGGCGCGGCGCGTACCCGGGCTTGGGGCGGATGATCGACGGCGGGATCGTGAAGAACGGCCCCCGGTACTCCACCGGGTCCTCGCCCCAGCAGGCCAGCAGCGCCGGGATGAAGTCGTCCATCCGGCGTCCCCTGGTCCGGGGGTCGACGCCGACCGCCTCGTGCTCCTCATAGGACCAGCCCACCCCGAACCCGACCGTGGTGAGCCGGCCGCCGCTGAGCTGGTCGATGGTGGCCAGCCGGTTGGCCAGCTGGACCGGCCAGTGGTTGCCGCCGACCAGCACGCTGGTGCCGAGGGCGATCCGCTCGGTCCAGGCCGCCACGGCGGCCAGCACCTCGGTGGCGGCGTACACCGATTGGTAGATGCTCGGCTGGGCCGCCGCGCTGCCCCCGTACCGCCGCTTCGGCTGCAGCGCGTACATGAAGTGGTCCTGCACCCAGAGGTGGGCGAAACCCATGCGCTCGGCCTCACGCGCGAAATCCCGGATCAGCGCGCCGCTGACGTGGGGTCCCAGCTGTGGGAGCGCGATGCCCACCTGTGTCGTGGCCGCCATCGGCTTCTCCTCCGCCTCGCCAACCTGAAGCCGGCTACTTCCGGTCGAGGACCACCCGCTTGATGCGGGTCAACCGGGTCCGCGCGATCTTCCACCGGTCGTCTTCCTTGCGGTACTCCTCGATGTAGTGCCCGTACCCGGCGTGGGAGACGTACGGGCTGTCCTCGGGCGTCTCGACCAGGTCGAACATCGGCCAGATCCCGCGGGCGTGCGTGTCGTCGATGATCTCGATCTCCGGGATGTGGCCGTGGTGCACCGAGATCGCGCCCTCGAAGTGCTTCGCGGCGGACCTCACGAACTCGTCGCGGGTCTGCGGCTTGGTGGTCGACTCCGCGAAGTCGATCTGCAGGTCCTCGGTGAAGAGGTCGGCGAACATGTCCCACTTCTTCATGTCCACCGCCCAGAAGTACCGGGCCTTCAGCCGCCGGATCTCCTCGATGGCCGTCAGCCGCCGGACCTCTTGCTCGAGACTCCTGACCTTCTGCTCGAGGCTCTTGACCCTCTGCTCAAGAGATTCGTCCACATCAGCAGCCCTTCATCGACGGTGATGCGTCGCCAGCCGCGGCCGCCGTGCCGGCCACGGGCGCACGCGCATCCCGGGCACGCAGAATTAATTCGATCGATAGAAGGTTTATTACTATACTTTCTCGCTCAGGACAACGGTCCCGAGCCCACAGAGTGCGCGCCGGGCCGGCCGAAGGAACCGCGACCGGCCACGGCGTAACGACATCGTGTCAGCCGGTCCGGCGCGCCAGGGCTCCGGACGATCATGAGGACGATCCTGGCGAAAACGACCGGCGCGCACCCGCTCCGCGGCCACTCGCTGCAGCCCATGTGTGGGTGCTGTCTCCCGGCCCACGTACGTGGCGACGGCGGCCCAAAGGGGATCGGCCAGGCCGTGTGCGCGTGTCACCGGCACGCCGCCCCGGCTGGCGGCCCCGTTCCCCGGCTCGAACGGCTCATCGGCGGTGGGAAACCCTTGTTAAAGGTCTACGTTTAGAGTACTTTGCTTCCTACTCTTCACGATCTTCTGGTGGGTTGGAAACGACATGAGGGCGATCGGGGGCGACACCACGTCCATCGAGAGGGCCGGCGCGGACTCCCGGTACGGCTCCGCCGAGCCGTGCACCGCCGCCGAGCAGGTGATCCGCGCGGTCCGCAGCGAGCTCGCCACCCTGCCACCGGACCGTGACCGGGTGGCCTCGCTCATCGATCTGGCCGATGCGCTGCTCCATCGCGCGACCTTGGACGACCACATCGCCCGGCGACGGCGCGGTGCCGAGGCCGAGCTGCGGTCCGCGGCCGGTCTGGTGCTGCCCAGTGTGCCGGCCGAGCCGGACGAGATCATGGCGGCGGTCACGTCGATCGCCGATGAGCTGGCGGAGCGGGCGCGGGACGGCGACACCACCGCCGCCCAGGCCCTCCGGCGGCTCGCCCGCTGGGCGGCCGGCACCGACCTGCCGGGCGTGGCGGAGCACGTGGACCGCACGGATCGCGCCGAGCCCGACCAATCGACCGCCTACCAGCCGGTTACCGCGGCGAGCGTCTCCGCTGATCAGGTCCTGTCGCTGTTCAACCGGGACGGCGGGATCGGCGGCAGGGCGATCGAGGTCCGGGATCTGCGCCGGCTGTCCGGCGGCTTCTCCAAAGAGATGATCACGGCGACGGTCGTCTACGAGGACCACACCGTCGACATCGTGATCCGCAAGGTCGCCCCCGGACGGGCCGCGACCACGCTCGGCGGCGAGTTCGCCGCGCTCAGCTTCGCGTGGGCGCACGGCCTTCCCGTGCCCGAGCCACTGCTGTTCGAGGAGCGCGCGCTGGGATCACCGGCCTTCGCCACGCGACGGGTCACGGGCCGGAGCCTGGGGGACGTGTGGGGCGCGCTCCAGCCGATCGACTCCCAGGCGGTCCTCGCCGCCGCCACGGCACTGGCGCGGTTGCACTCGCTCGATGCGGCCGAGCTGCCCGCCGCTCCCCTGCCCCCCATGACCACCCGGAGCGAGGTCCTCGCCGCGATCGAGGAACGGAACGGCGTGGTGAGCAGCGTGGCGAAGGACCCCACGGCGCCGTTCGTCCTGCTGTTCGCCCTGCTGTTCGCCTGGCTACGGGCCCACGTCCCCGGCGACACCGAGCGGCCGGTCCTCCTGCACGGCGATTACGGCCTGCACAACCTGCTCTTCGACGGCGACCGGCTGAGCGCCATCGTCGACTGGGAGCGCGCGCACCTCGGCGACCCGACGGAAGACCTGGCCTACATCCGGCCCAGCGTCGAGACCCTGCTCCCCTGGGAGCGGTTCCTCGACGCGTACCGGGCCGCGGGCGGCCCGCCCCCGGCCCCTGCGCGGATGCGCTTCTACACGGTGTGGCACGACGTCTGGCGCGCCGTGTCGTGCTACCGGCTCCGGGCGACGTTCCTGAACCGGCCCGAGCGGCTGTCCGACGCCATGTCCGGCCTGCTGATGTGCCCCCGCTTCCTGCTCAGGGCGGCACAGAACGCCTTCGAACTCTGACGACGACGCGGTGAGAGTCCCCGATGCTGACCAGCCTTGACGAGACCCTGTTCCATCAGTACCCGGGAACGTTCGCGATGGTCTCCACGAGCGACCATCGCTTCTTCGACCGTTACTGGTTCTGCGGGGCCGACCCCACCGGCCGGACCGCGTTCTTCGCCGGGCTCGGCCGGTACGCGAACATGGGCACCCGGGACGGCTTCCTCAGCGTGCTCAAGGGAACGACGCAGTACAACCTGCGCGTCGCGACCCAGCCGTCCGGCATCGGCGACGTCTCCGGTTCGTCGCCGATGTGCATCGACGCCGGCCCGCTCAAGGTGGAGGTGGTGCGCCCGTTCCGGGAGATCGAGTTCTCCCTCGACGCTCCGGACAGCCCGGTGACCGGGCGGCTGCGGTTCCGCTCCCACATGGAACCGCACCTGGAACACCACCATCGCGAGATGAGCGGGGCGCGGATCCTGCAGGATCAGCAGCGGTACGTCCAGGTCGGGCGATGGGACGGCTGGATCGCCGTGGAGGGGCGGCGGGAGCAGGTCTCCGGCTGGTGGGGCGACCGCGACCACTCGTGGGGGGTGCGCGTGGACGTCGGTGGCCTGGAGCCCCGGGACATGAGCCGCCGCGTCAGCAGCTTCACCATCTGGTGCAGCTTCTCCACGGCCTCGCGGTACGGGATGTTCCAGTTCCGCGAGTACGCCGACGGCCGCCCCCGCTACATCGACGGCACCGTGCACTCCGCCGGCGGATCGGAGCCGGTGCGGGTCGTCGGCATCGAGCACGAGGTCGACTTCTTCGAGGGCACGAAGATCTACCGGGAGGTCCGGGTCCGGCTGCGGCTGGCGGACGGCTCCGTCGCCGAGGTGCACGCCGAACCGCTGACGGAGCGGGGCTGGGCGGCGCGCGGCGGTGGGTACAGCCGTGGCTTCAACGACCAGAAGGGGTTCGGCGCGCGCCGCGGGGACGTGGTCGAGTACGACGTGTACCACCTGCCCGACCCGGAGACCGTGCTGCTGAACGGTTCCCCCATCCACGCGGGCCACCGTGAGCAACTCGTGCGGCTGACCTTCGACGGCGAGCCGGGAGACGGCCACATGACCGTCATGGTGCGCAGCGGCGAGCTCCCGGCGTGAGCCGCCGGACGCGGCCGCTCCGCGTCCCGGTGCGGCGCGGGCGTCGCGGTGCCACCCGCCCCGATCCTCCGGACGGCCCGGCGATTAGTTAACTAAATAACTTATTGATTACCAATCATTCCATTCATAGAATAAATCTCGGAACGCGGAGAAGGAGTGATCTCATGCGCATCGTGACCGACCCTGACCGGTGCACCGGCAACGGGCTCTGCATGGCGCACGCTCCGGAGCTCTTCGACCAGAGCGAGGACGGGACCGTGATCGTGCTCCAGGAGAATCCTCCCGCCGAGCTGGAGGAGGCGGCACGCCGCGCGGCCATGCACTGCCCCACCGAGGCGATCACTCTCGAGGAGTAACGCGCATGCCGGATCCGTTCCGCCTGGACGGCGAGGTCGCCATCGTGACCGGTGGGACCAGGGGGATCGGTCACGCCATCGCCCGCGTGCTCGCCGAGGCCGGCGCCAACGTCGTGATCTGCGGCCGGGATGAGAGCCACGGCGCCGTCGCGGCGGGCGAGCTCAAGGGCCTCGCCGGCCAGGTGGAGTTCGTCCGCGCCGATGTCACCGAGGAGCGCGACGTCAAGGCCTTGGTGGACCGGTGCGCCGGCCTGTTCGGCGGCGTGTCGATTCTGGTCAACAACGCCGGCCCCACGGACCTGCTGCACACGCGGACCGTCGACGGCCCGGTCACGCGCATCTCGCTGGAGAACTGGCATCGCATCCAGCAGAGCGCGCTGACCAGCGTCTTCCTGGCGACCCGCGAGGCGTTCAAGCCCATGATGGCGAAGCGCCGCGGCGTGATCGTCAACATCTCCTCCATCGCGGCGTGGCAGGCCATGCCCGGCTTCGACAGTTACACCGCGGGCAAGGCGGGCGTCGAGGCGCTGACCCGCGCGGTCGCCGCCGGGTACGGGCACCTCGGCATCCGCTGCAACGCGGTCCGGGTCGGCACCATCGCGGTCGACCATGAACGGGGACGGCCCCGCCCGAAGGATGCCCCACCCAAGATCGGCAAGGACTTCACCGGCGACGACTGGCGGCAGGCGGTGCCGCCGCCCGCGGGCGATCCCATGGACGTCGCGTACGCCGTCCGTTACCTCGCCTCCCCGGCGAGCTCCTACGTCACCGGGGCGATCCTCCCGGTGGACGGCGGGCTGACCTGCCGGTCCCTCATGCCCTGGCAGACCCTGCGGCCGGAGATGTACCCCGACGCCGGCTGAACGGCCACGGTCATTCCCTGCGTCCACGGTCAGTCACGGCCTGAGCAATGCTCTGCCGTACCCGATCGTCTCGGCCGGATCGAGCCACACCCGGCCCGGCTCCGGCATGGTCCGCGTCGGCGGTGGTGTGCGGTGCCCGGTGAACCCGCTGACGCGGATCATCGCGATCACGGTGTCATGGTTTGATCGGCGGCGTTCCAGGGGCATGCGGTGGCCGACCTGGAGTCCGCGGCGTGCGACAGAAGGATGCGGGTGCCGGCGGCCCCGGCACCCGCACGCGGCTAGCGGCCGGCTTCCTGGGCCGCGCGCAAGAAGGACACGGTGGACTCGGTCAGCCCGCCATCGACGTAGAGCACCTGGCCTGTGATGTAGCGGGAGTCCTTGGAGGCGAAGAAGGCCACGGCGTCCGCGATGTCCTCCGGCGTCGCACGCCGCCCGAGCGGGATCAGGGAGTTGAAGCGCGCCTCGCGCTCCGCGTCGGCGCTGACGTGCGCGGTCCCCTCGGTGACCACGCCGCCCGGCGCCACCGCGTTGAACCGGACACCGGTGTGCGCGAACTCCACGGCGCACAGTTTGGTCAGCGACACCAGCGCTGCCTTGGACGGCGAGTACGCACCGGTCCCGGGGGTGGCCACCTTCGCCGCCATCGACGCGATGTTGATCACCGATCCCTGGGACGCGGAGAGCTGCGGCAGGAACCGCTGGGTCAGGAGCAATGGGCCGAGCACGTTGACGTCCATGACGCGGCGGAACTGTTCCGCGGTGATGTCCTTGAGCGCCACCGGCGGGTAGATCCCCGCGTTGTTCACCAGCACCTCGAGCTCGTCCACCGAGGACGCCAGCGCCCGGACGGCCTCGGGGTCGGATACATCGCACACGGCGGCCCGGCCACCGACCTCAGCGGCGACCGCGGAGGCGGAGTCCTGGTCGATGTCCACGATCACAACGAAGTACCCGTCCGCCGAGAGCCTGCGCGCGATCGCTCGGCCGATTCCGCGGCCCGCGCCGGTCACTAGCGCCGTACCCATGGCTTGCGTCCTCTCGTACCTGTCTCGGTCACGTGTGATTCATCCGGGCGTGAGACGGTACGGCGGTGCGACCAATGAGCACTCCCCCGTTGCATCGGGTGTACACGGACACGTTGGCGGCGCCGCGACGGGCGGCGCCGGCTTGACCAGGTGCACCGAGGTGCACGGTGAAAGTCACACGGAGCCGTAGGAGACCACCCACGAGCGGCCGTCGCAACCGCACAGCAACCGCCCACGATCAGGCAATTTATTCTAGTAATAAATATTCGTCAACACGAATATCTCGAGCGCGCGGCCGTCACGATGGTGCGCGGCGCCGGCGATGTGGCGGATGCGTTCATCCCTCGTTGGGCGCGAGCAGGCGCTCCGCCCGGGCCACGATCTCCTGCAGATGGTCGTAGTGAGCGCCGCGCCAGTAGGCACGGCCGCATGCGGCGCAGCGGGCGAACGTGTCGTACGTGCGGCGGGTGCCCGGCTGGAGCTGCGGCTCGACTTCGTGCTTGTCGACGGGGACGAGCCGGTCGTTGCAGGCGACGCACCGGGTCCACGGGGCGAGCGGCGGGGCGAACCGGGTGAGCACGTCCTCGAGCTGGTCGTCGGGGTCGCTGCCCCGCACGTACGCGCCCAGCCAGAGGCTCCGCCGGCGCAGCAGGCCGCGGTCCCGGGTGAGCAGCACCCGGCGCTGGTCGTTCGCCAGCACGATCAGCGTGTCGTCGTCGAGGTCGTTGCCGTACGCGGTGTCCACACCGAGCAGGCGGAGCCGCCGGGCCAGGGTGCCGAGGTGCACGTCGAGCAGGAACCGGGGCGGGTCGACCGGCACAGGCTGAGGCCGCCGGATCGGGCGCACGTGGACCAGGTCACCGGGCCGCGGCCGGTAGTCGGGCCGCACCTCGCGGCCGTCGACCTCCAGGTGCCCGACCTCGGGGAGCGGGATGCCGAGCGACTCGATCACGTGCCCGAGCGACGAGGTGCCGTCCACCCGGACGGTCCGTTCGCCACCGCGATCGCCACCCGGCAGGAACAGCCGGAGCTCGTCATCGACCTTGATCCGCAGGGCGTCCACCCTTTCAGCATGCCAGCCCGCCCCGGCCGGACACGCCGAGATGGTCCGCGGCCGCGCCACGTGTCCGGCCGGCCCTGTGGCTGACGACGAGCCTGCGCCGACGGGCGTGGGAAGACGACGTCACGCCGACCTCGCCGCGTCTTCCCTTGCAACCTGAGGCCGACCTCACAGTGTCATCCCGTGCGACCTGAGCCCTTGACCGGTCGGCCCGGCCCACATCAACCCCGGCCGAGCCGGCCGAGGCCGCGCGGCAGCTGGATGGCCCGGGCCGGCCCGTCCGGCCGCAGGGCCCGGCCGTCAGGACCCTAGAGGTCCGGCTGCAGCGGCACCGGGATGCCGAACTGCTCGGCGAGCACGTCGGCCGACAGCACCACGGTCTCACCATCGGGGTCGTAGCCGATCGGGTCATAGCCGTCGACGCTGAGCACCCGCCGGACCGCGGCCAGCGCGGCGCGCACCCGGGTCGCCGGCACCTTCGCCTGCGCGGAGAGCGCGGACTGGTGGAGCCGCCCGCCGGCCTCGAGCAGCGCGGCCAGCACATTGCGGACCAGGGCGACGTCCGGGGCCACCCGGCCAGCCCGGGCGCACTGCTCGCGGAACAGGTCGGAGGCGAGCAGCTCGTCCAGGT
>Ga0207870_100597_pt1 | contig 14193 bp, 11 predicted proteins | sample CeladaPassage60B_FD_187477 | JGI IMG/M metagenome (GOLD analysis project Ga0207870, IMG submission 187477) | Cellulose-adapted microbial communities from the Joint BioEnergy Institute, USA - Passage3 60B (SPAdes) (version 2) | ecosystem: Engineered > Bioreactor > Continuous culture > Unclassified... | reverse complement strand
GCTTCAGCGTCAATCGACCCGGTGAAGAGACGGGTGTTGTCTTTGCCGGTTTGCCTTTGGGACACGAATTCAGCTCGTTCATCCTGGCGCTTCTGCAAGTGAGCGGCAGACCGCCAAAAGTGGATCAATCCATTATTGAACGGATCAAAAACATTAAAGACGAATACCGCTTTGAAACTTATGTCAGCTTAAGTTGCCACAACTGCCCGGATGTGGTTCAGGCCCTTAACCTGATGAGCATCCTCAACCCAAATATTTCCCACACCATGATCGATGGCGCTGCTTTCAAGGAAGAAGTGGAAAGCAAAAATGTAATGGCGGTTCCGACCGTGTTTTTGAACGGGAAACCCTTTGGCAGCGGCAGGATGTCTCTGGAGGATATTTTGTCCAAATTGGGCAGCGAAGCGGATCCGACTGAACTGAGCAACAAAGATCCGTTCGATGTACTGGTGATAGGAGGAGGCCCGGCGGGAGCCAGCGCCGCCATTTATGCCGCCCGCAAAGGGATACGAACAGGCATTGTAGCCGAGCGGTTCGGAGGGCAGATCCTGGACACATTGACTATTGAAAATTTCATCAGTGTCAAACAAACCGAAGGACCCAAATTGGCTGCCGGTCTTGAAGAACATGTCAGAAATTATAACATCGACATTATCCAGCCATATCGTGCCAAACGTTTGGAAAAGAAAGAGCTCATCGAAGTCGAATTGGAAAACGGGGCGGTACTGAAAAGCAAGACGGTAATCATCTGCACCGGCGCCCGCTGGAGAGAGCTTGGTGTACCAGGTGAACAAGAATTAAAGAACAAAGGGGTGGCGTATTGTCCCCATTGCGACGGTCCCCTCTTTGAAGGCAAGGATGTGGCCGTAATCGGCGGAGGAAACTCTGGTGTTGAAGCGGCCATCGATTTGGCAGGTATTGCCCGTCATGTGACCTTGCTTGAATTTTTGCCGGAGTTGAAGGCGGACGCCATCCTGCAGGAACGGTTGTATAGCCTGGATAATGTCACGGTGCTGAAAAACGTTGAGACGAAGTCGATCAACGGAACGGAACGTGTTCAAGGCCTCACATATGTTGAACGGGACAGCGGTGTAGAAAAAGAGCTGAAAGTGGACGGCGTTTTCGTCCAAATCGGACTCGTACCGAACACCGAATGGCTGGCAGGCACGGTTGAACGGAACCGTTTCGGGGAAATTCTTGTCGACAAGTATGGCGCGACGAACGTTCCCGGTGTTTTTGCCGCCGGTGACTGCACGGATTCCGCCTACAAGCAGATTATCATTTCTATGGGCAGCGGAGCGACAGCAGCGCTGGGGGCTTTTGACTACCTGATCCGCCATTGAGGCCATGTTTTTGCCTTATCCTGCCGTGGCGGTCCCATGGCTCCACTGAGAAAATCCCACATTGCAACGCTACACCCGGCTTGTAGGCCAAGTAATAGATGGCCTGCAAGCTTTTTTTCATTGTTCATCCTGCATCAAAAGTATCAAAGATACGCTCAATAAAGATCGTAATAATAAAAGGGCGATGCGGCTGACAAAAGAATCACCAAAGCCAGAAAATGCGGCCATCGTGTTTTGGGACAGAATACTTGACGCAGCGTTTCAGAAGCCCCATAAACCAGCACCAACAGCTTGATGAAAATCAGAATCAGCAAAATGAAGGAAATGATGGAATGGATGTTGACGATCACCTCGCCGATCGAAACTTCCTGCACGACCGTATAGACCGGGAAGGTAAGCCGTGATGCCCTTTCCACTCCCAATAAACCGAGCATCATAAACAAGGTCATGCTGAGCGAAACGGAAGCGGTCATCATACCAAGCAAAAAGGGGCGGCCCGCCCCCTGTTTGACCAGCGGAAACAACATCGTCAACGCAATGGTTTCCATATAGATGCATTGTACGGTTTGCTCTTCTTTTACAAACAAGGACCTGCAGACCAAATCCAAGGGAAAGCCAAGGGCCTTTTGTACGTTTCCGAACAAATCATTTCCGACTGATCGATTCTGCTTTCTTCTCGCCATCATCTAACCCCCAGGTTTACCTTGAGCATCATCATTATTCGTTTTACCTTAGAAACACCTTTTTATTCCATTATGTACAAGCTTTCACTTTCATTTACTTCCATCAGCATTGCGACTCTCAACTAAATGATCCGAGCGAATTGCGATGCGGGAACATTCTCATGGAACAAAGGATTTGAGGGGTATTCAAGGGATAAAAAAAGATTTTCCCCAAAAACGTGGGAAAATCAGGTTGAATGTGACAACGCCATTAATGATATGATTCCGAAATATCTTCTGGCTCCCATCGGATCCACTTCCCGTGTTCGGGTTCAATGGACACAAGGCGGAGCCAGCCGTTTTTTACCTTTCTGCAAAAATGCCGATCTTGCTCCAATAACCGTGCGATGAAATGCCGTGGCGCTTCTACGATGACAAGCAACCGGAGAGGGGAATGAAACGCCTCCTGATCCGATGCCATGACCGACTGCCACGGCAATCCGGAAAGCAAATCGCTGGCGTTCCCTTGCATGACTCCGATGCCCGCCGTAACGGTCTGTGTCGTTTTGTCGCCACTGCCGTAATAATGCGGGGCAACCGTGGATGCGTAATATTGCAAGTTGATCCATTGCGCCACCGTTACCGGGCCGGCAACAATCTGGGCCAACAATTCGCCATCCGGATCCTGGTGCCAGTCGTAACTGTGCAAGAACACCTTTCCTTCCAAATCGCAGTCCTTTGTCAGTCGGCGCCGTCCGATGACCATGGCCATATTTCCCGCCAATCCCCATTCCGGCCGGATTTCACTCCAATCTGCCGCTCGACGGCAAGCTTCAGCGAAAGGATCGTGCACACGGTTGCGGACACCGGGCAACTTCGACATCTGTTCCAGATTGACCTTGCGGCTTACTTCCCGGAGTTTCTCCTGCAATAAAACCAACGCCTTTTGCGCGGTTTCGGAAAGGGCCGGCACGTGCAGCCAGCGAAGTTGGTTCACTGTCGTATTGTGCTCCGCCGCGACAAAAACCGTATCTTCCGGAATGACAATGCCCTCCTTAGCAAGACCCTCCCGGACTTCTTTTAAGTTGCACAGCTCCGCCAACAGGCGTGCGTTCAATCCGCCGGCCTCTCCTCCGCAAGCGCCGCAATCCAGTGCGGATGCGTACGGATTGTTGGTCGTTTCGCTGCCATGTCCGCACACGACCACAAGTGGCGCAAAGGAAGCGGTCAATCCGATACTTCTCAACAAATCGCTCGCATAACGGATTTTTTCCTCCAGGGAAAATCCCACCGGCAATTGGCCATTTTCTCCAGAACCGTCGCGATGAAGTGTCAGACGGGTTTCCGGTTTGCGTAAAAACCGTTGCCGCTGATGGAGAAGAAAGCGTGGTGCCCAGTCGGGCAAAAAGGTTCTGGCCAACATTGCCAGCCCCAAAAACGGTCCGCTCATTTCCGGCAGCAATAGGCTCGGCAACAGCTGTTGTTTCATTTTTTTGAACGTCTGTTGCATCATCAGCAGGGTATGATGGCGACGGAAATACGCCTGAATCTCCGGCGCCGGCGCGCATTCACGGATCTCATGTTGCGGTTTGACAATCGGCGGACAGGAAGCATGTGCTTCACCGTTGCCCAATTGCCGCGTTTGTACAGGCAGGCCAAAAAAACCGGCGCATCCGAACGTTTCAAAAGGCCCTTCACGCTCCAAATGCCGGCGAAACGGTTCCGAACGAACATCGATGCAAAACAACAGCTGGGCCGCCAACTTTTGTGACCCGCCGGCTTCATAACGGTGGGTCAAACGATTTTTTAATTTTGCTTCCTGGGTATCTTCCCAAGCTTCCAGCCATAGTTGTTGCCTGACCACTTTGTCAAACCGCTCGGCCAGCGACAGGCGGATACGCTGTTGTGCCGGTGGCAGCTGCAGCCATTTCTCAGTTGTCCATCCCCCCCATTTCATCCATGCCGCAAGCGTCGGAAGGAGTGTCTCCGCGGCGTCTTCTCGTCCTTGGGACACCGGCAAATACGGGGCAACCAGTGCCCATTCCAGCGACAAACGAATGGCCAAATAATCAATCAGCAATTTGTGGTCCTGGCCGGCTGTTTGCGAGCGCCACAAGAGCATGCCCGCCCAGCCAGGCAACGAAAGCAGATGCGCCCTCAAGTACCCTTCCATCTCCTCTTGCTGAATGCCCAGATGGCGCAACACTAGCTGCAAAGCCTCTTCCGCATCATCAGGCAGCTGTTCCAGCCTTTTGCGTTGCTCCCGGCGCAAAAAGGGATCGCGGCACACGAGCTTCCACCATGCGTGATAAAACCCCTTTTCCCGGTACGGCATGGGCCATAAAGCTTGCGATTCATCCAAAAACAGTTTGCACCACTTGATCATTTGCTGATCCAAGATCCGCGGCCACGGCGTTTTGTGACGCTCCTGGAGGAGTGCGCTTTTCGGTTTGGCAATCCAAGGATTGTTCAAATATGCCGCTCCACTTTCTTTGATACAGGTCAAAAAGCGTTCCTTTTCCGAAGCTGTTTCCGTTGCAGGAAGTTTGTCGTTCCAAAGCATCTGGCGGAAGAAATGTTCCGCTTCCGACCTCGGAATGGCCAGAGCATGTTTATCCAGCCAGCGCTGAAAGCGCATTTCCAGAAACCCTGGATCCAGTTCCCCGCGTTGCAAAGCCGCACGCAACATGGACATGGACGGAAAAAGGTCGAGATGTTGCGTGGTTTTGAAGCGATACGCTACTTCCTCAAACGTCAGTGTTTCCAAATTCATCCACGGATGCCGCGCAATAAAAGTGCGAATGGGCCAAAGAGGAGCGATGGCTGCACTCGCCCTTGCGACGAGCTTATCAACTTGGATTTCCTCAGACGCCGTTTTTTCTCGTTGTTCCTCGGTACGCTCTGGCAAAAGGGTTAATGGGCTCATTTTTGTTTACCTCCTTTGCCGCACATATGCCATGAGATAACGCGGAAGGCTCTCCACAAAGTCGGGATGCGGTTCGCCCCAATGGACAAGCCGCATGTACAATGTCTCCGAAAAATCGGAGCGCAAAGAAGCAATCCAGCGACCAGCGTATCCTCCAACGATGAAAAACAGAACCACCGCGATTTCGTGGAACGCCGTCACGCCGTGTTGCTGCGGCAGAGCCAGCCCCAAAAAACGCATCAAACCGCTGTGAAACGTTTCGGAAAGCATCGCCAATCCCGCCAGCAACGTAAATCCCGCCCAACGTCCGTTACGAAAAACGATCATCTGCCCCCACGCAAACGCCAGCGACCAGCCAAGAAGTAAGGCTCTCAACAGTCTCGCGTTCTCGTGGGGATCGAGCATCCAATATCCCCAGCCTAACACACCCCCTAAGGCCACGCCGGCCAACAGCCAGCCTTTTGCCGATGTCGCCGGCGCATCCATGATCGGTTTTGTCCGCGGCACCACTGAACCGGATTGCAGAAAGAGGAAAGCCTTAAACCAACCGTGCAGCATCAGATGCAGGACGGCCAACCCGTATGCCCCCAAAGCGCATTGGACAAACATCATCCCCATTTGCGCCATCGTTGAAGCCACCAATTGCCGCTTGTAATCCACATGAACCGTGAGGATTCCCGTGCCGATCAACACGGAGACGAGTGCAAATAACAACAGCAACGTTTGCGCCGTGCTGCCGGAAAACAACGGCGCAAATCTGGCCAGCAGGAGCGCGCCGGCATTGACCAGACCGGCATGCATGACGGCTGAAATCGGAGTCGGTATCACCGCCGACGCCAACAACCAGCGGTGAAAAGGCCACTGTCCTGCCGGAATAATGGCAGCCAGAAAGAGCAACACGTTCACCGCAAAGATTGTCTCGCCTGCAAGAATAGACAAGTTTTCCGTCGAAAAGACTAAGGAAAGTCGCCATTCTCCTGTAGCATTCCATAGCCATATGACAGAAACGAACAGCGAGAACCAACTTGCCGCGAACATCTTGGCCATCAGCCAGGACAGCCGTTTGGCCGGTTCCCATTCCTTTTTTTGCATCACCAGTGCCACAAAACTGAACAACGACAGTCCCCAACATAAAACGATCCAGCGCATGTCATCCCCGAACCATGTCACGGAAGCCGCACTGACCGTCAGCGTCAACAGTGTAAAAACCTTCCGCCAGGATCGATCACCCTGGAAAAAGCGGAAACTAAAACGCTGGACCAGCCACCCTAGCAGCAAGATATAACAGGACATGAGCCAACCGAGACGATCGGAACGCCACCACCCAAACGCCGCCTGTTGTTCGGCAAAGAAAAGTCCAACCACAGAAACCGCCAGCGGAATCGCAAACAACCGGATGTGGATGCGAAGATAGTCACTCGAAATCCGCGGATGCAACAATAATCCGGCACTGATCAACATCAAGGCATGTCCTGCAAACAAAGCCAGAAATAATGCTGAGCCCATGCCCATCCTCCTTATTCCTTGCCACAATCAGCCTGGGAATCCTTTGCACCAGAAACATGTACCCTGGATCAACAGTCAATGGGGGCCATTTGCCCGTTTTTTAGAAGAAAGCCCTGGACTTGAACACTGACCGGAATCAAGGGATGCATGCGGATCGCCCGCACGCTTTGCCGTACACTTTCCGTGGCCGAGGGGCAACCGCTCAACCATTGCATGAGATCTCCGAAAGGAAATTCAGGACGGCAGTATTGAAACATGTAATCCAACGTCTGCCTTTTTTTCGCCATCGCTTCATCGTCAAGACAATAGAACAAGCTATCTGGAACAGCTGGATGTTGCTCTTTCTCCATCCCGACGACAAAAATGTCGGTTACTTGTTCTCCGTAAACGGCCAAAATAATGGAGCGCATGACATCGCCGAAAGGATGCAAAATGATGGGACCGAAACACTTCAAAACGAACATTTTTCCTTGAACGGGATTGTCACCTGCGAACAAAAACTGTTCCAATTCCTCTTCCATTCCCAGAACAAACAAGCTGTTTTTACTGCTTCGTTCATTCGACGGAACGGAATGCTCCCTGCCCCACGGGAAATGGTTATTTTGGAGCAAATCCGGTAAAAACATTTTTCTTCCTCCTTGTAAGTTTGCTTCGCTTGAAACACGGAGGTTGGCTTCATTAAAAAAACCGGCCTTTTCAGCGTGCACAAAGGTCATTGCGTACCCTTGCGCTTCTGAAAAAGCCGGTTTATCTTCAACGAACCATCAAGTTTTTTGAAGATCTCCCGGGTTTGTCCAAGATTTTACGCAGAAAACATTTTTTCCAGATTGTTTGCCAAACGGAAAACCATCACCCGTTCACCCGTGCGTGTGCTGAGATCGGTATGAAACGTAATAACTTCTTCGCCGGTAATGTCAAAAATCATGTTTTTCAACGTTTCGACACCGGATTCCACCAAATCGGAACGGGTCCTTTTAATGGTCAACAATCCTTCCTTGGATTCACAAAGGGAATATTCTGCGGGAGTCAAAACTCCGCGCAATGTCACAATGATCATATCCCGTAAAATGTCCGTTTTCACAGACACCGAACCACGTCCAAGGTAATCTTTTTCCCATTGCGTCAATGCTTTGCTGATCTCGGCTTCTACCGATCCTTTCGTCCTTCGCAAGGCCAGCTCCTTCAAACATTTCCCTCCTCTCATAATAAAAAACGGTACGTTTCTTGCCTTCTCCCAACAAGAAACATACCGATTTACCTGGCTTTGGCCTACGGCATTATCGGCAGCTTGTTCAAACTGTCCATTTTTCCTAATGGACAGCTTGCTCAGGCGACCGATAACAAGTCCGTGAACCCAAGCCCAATCTCTCGGTCGGATTATGATATAGCTGTTGAAATTATATCCTCAAGATTGGCACACGTCAACAGTTTGATGAAGAGGCCGAAACATCGCTTGATCATAACCATATTCTGCGGATTAACCCCTGCAGATTGGAAACCTGCTCCCGATATTGCGCTGTTGTGCAGTCTTGCTACGGCCTTTGCTCTCATCTAGAAATTACCATCGGTCGTCGGGCCGTCAAGGATCGCCGTTGCTGGACCTTCGGTCCTCCTTGACAGCTCTTCCCCCCGCTGGCGTGTGGGCCGTTAAGGGGCAAAGATCCATACTACGTACCGCCGTACGTCATACTCGAACCGGGCGACTTGGTTGTAACCATGTTTCCATGTGACGGCGGTTAAACTCGACCGGCGAGAGGTAGTGCAAACTCGTCCGCCGGCCGTCGTATGCGGCTTGGGCTCATGTGTCAATTGGTAATAATAAGTGGATCGAGAGACCCCCACGATGCGCAGCACGAGAGTTGCGTTGTATCCGGCTGTGAGCCACTTGTGCGCAACGGCTACTTTATCCGCAAGTGAGGGTTGGCTTTTTTTAGCAGGTCACGCAAGATAGCGATTTCGAGGTCTTTCTCACCCAACAGCTGTTTGAGATGGGCGTTCGTGCTTGTCCAATTCACGATTCTCGGCGACGAGCCGGTCATGTTCCTGCTGGGTTACGTGGGTGGCATTTCCTTTTGGACTGCTGCCCTGCATGGATTGACCAGCCTTATACTGACGAACCCACTTGCTCACCACATTCGGGCGAATGTCGTACTTGCGCGCGACCACGGTGTTATTCCCAGCAGCAATCGCCTGCTCAACAACTTGACGCTTGAACTCTGGAGTAAATTTGCGACGTTCCATTTGAACAACCTCCTGACTTCATAAGTCTCAGAAATAATTAGGGAGGCTGTCCAATCCAATTTCGAGGCTTAAGAGGTACTCTTTGAAGAACGCCATTACCATAGATTGGAGTTGATCTGGATGCTGAGCATCACGTATCATGTAGGAAACATCCTCTCTTTTTGGCGTAGATTCTGGTCTTGGTAACTCCAGCCTACCAAAAGATGAGGATGTTTTGCTTATCTATGACTCAAAAACTCAGTGAAATCAACAATCTACAGGTTCATGCTGGGTGCAAAACTTGAGTGACGATCTTTTAGAGACCGTCAATAACCTGGCAAAGCTGGGCAGCACCTTCCATGAATTGTCGGAAAAGACAACTGAACTCCATAAAACGGCGCAGTCCGACCTTGTGAATAATATAATATCCTTCAGAGAATGCAGTGGGTGGAGAATCGATATCTGGAACTTGACATTGGTCAGAAAGTTTTACGCAACTCTCTCCACAAACTAAAGAGTGATCTGAAATGACCAATTGTCGAGCATCCAAGCCGCTGTTGCAGCCGGTGCGGAAGAGTTCAAAAGTTATCGCATAGTGACAGCGATCGCGATCGCCATCGATGTGATCAACCTCGCCTGGATCCTCGCCTTTTTGTGGCTACACGCAGTGAGATAAAGAGGTTCCCCATAATGAGCTATAGCCATGTCGATTGATTACTGGAAACATGACCCTATGAGCTCATTGTTGAATGGTGGGCGCGCAAGGCATCCCGCAACATACTTCTGGGAACTGCGGGTCTTCACCATCTGGTCGCTTCAGGACCGTAGGTATATCTGGGAAGATCGCTTGCTAGGGGTGGGATTCTTTTTCCGTAAGGCGGATGAACTCGCTCAGATCGCCTGGGTGGATGAAATTCCCGATTTCATCGGTTCATACCTAGATTTGATCGACCGGGATGACCTACACGAGCAGTTCACAGTCCATCCCCTCCCAATCCTCCCTTCAACGGCCGGATTGAGGGCTTGCTCAGAGACAATAGCTTTGCCACCCTGCCATACATGGCCATTTGATCAGGAATTAAAACCGCCGAGGATTGATCGTGCAACAGTGGTCCCCTTTTATGTTACCGTAGACAACGTCCAAGCGAAATAGCGCTGGTCGACCTCGTCTGGGTCCTGGCTACCTCGCGCTGCCAGGTTCGCCGTAGGTCAGTGCGAACACCGTATCCGTTAGCCAGCGCCGGAACCCTTCGTTGTCGCTGAACTGCTTAAAGAGTTCGGTGTCATCCTGCAGCAATGCGATCATAACGCGACCGAGCGCCTTGTCGTGCTCAATCCGTGCGTTCTGTTTGTCGGAATACTTGCGTGCGTTCTGGTAGGCGGTGTCGGCCGCCACACGTGCCGGAATCTCCTCGGTGATGAGTTTGCGCACCCGATCGGCGTCGGTCCAGGGGATATTGCCAAACTGATCGTTAAAAGCCTTGATGATGTTCGAGAGGCGGTCCAGCTCCGGTTCGGGCTTATATCCCCCGCCCCCCGCGGGCAGCGGTTCGATCTCCGCATCCGCATCGGCAAGCGCGATCCTCATGGTCGCCTGTTTCTCGACCCGGTAGCTGTCCATGTCGATCGCCTCGAGGATGCCCTTCGAAAGGTCCTCCTCTCTCGGCGCCGGCAATTTGGGCACCAGGAAGTTGAGGAAAATCGACAGCTTCTCCCACTCGGCGTTGGTGTAGGGGAGGATCGACGACAGAAAATTATACGTTCGCAGAAACGCCTTGGCCTTGCCTTTGAAGTCGACCTGACCGTCCTCGTCGAGGTGCTCCATGTAGGTGGTCACACAGGCGTCAAGGATCGGGTCGAGACGGTCGCGATCGGCGCCGTCCAGGTACAGCCGTACCAGTTCATCCACCTCTTCGGGCGCGTACACCTGGTACCCGTCGAGGTCGGCCTTGAGGTCGTGCAGCTTGTTCGGGTCGGTCTCGTCCGCGAGGATGGTCGTCCGGTAGTAGGGCTCGAAGGCCTTCCGGATCGTCTCCGGGTCGTTGACGAAATCGAGGACGAAGGTATCGTGCTTCTGCGGGTGGGCGCGGTTAAGGCGCGAAAGTGTCTGCACGGCCTTGACCCCGGAGAGCACCTTGTCCACGTACATTGTGTGCAGGAGTGGCTCGTCGTAGCCGGTCTGAAATTTGTCGGCGCAGATCAAAAACCGATACGGGTCCTCCCGGATCTTGTCGGCGATCTGGTTCGAGGGAAAGCCGTTGAGGATGGCTTCGGTGACCGGTTGCCCGCCGTACTCGTGCTCCCCCGAGAAGGCCACAATCGCCCGATAGGGGCTTTTGCGCTCGGCAAGGTACGCCTTAAAAGCATGGAAGTACTGGATGGCCCGCTCGATGCCGCCGGTCACCACCATGGCCCGCGCCCGGCCACCGATCTTGCCCTTGGCAATCACTTGCTCGTGAAAATGGTCCACCATGATCTCGGCCTTGAGCCGAATGGCGTGCTCGTGCCCCTCGACGAAGCGACGCAGCTTCTTCTGCGCCTTTTTGACGTCGAATTCCGGGTCGTCCTCAATCTTCTTGATGAGCTTATAGTAGCTGTTGACCGGTGTATAGTGGGCCAGCACATCCAGGATGAACCCTTCCTGAATGGCCTGTTTCATGGTGTAGCTATGAAACGGCCGGTGTTTGACCGTGCCGTCGGGCTGCGGGTCGGGTTCACCGAACATCTCGAGCGTCTTATTTTTCGGGGTGGCGGTAAAGGCGAAATAGCTGGCGTTCGGCAAAAGCTTCCGGGTCTCCATGAGCCGGTTGATCCGGTCCTCGAAGGTTTCCTCTTCATCCTCCGCGCCGGCTTCCGACAAAGCCATGCTCATTTTGGCCGAGGTACGGCCCCCCTGCCCCGAATGCGCCTCGTCGATGATGATGGCAAAATGGCGCCCGCGGTGCTCGCCGCCGATTTCGTCGAGGATGAACGGGAACTTCTGCAGCGTCGTGATGATGATCTTTTTGCTGCTCTCGATGAAGCGCCGCAGATCGCCGGAATGTTCGGCGTGCCCAACCGTAGCGCTCACCTGGGCAAACTGCTTGACCGTGTCCCGGATCTGCTGGTCCAGGATGCGCCGGTCGGTCACCACGATAATGGAATCGAAAATAGGCCTGCCGTCCCTCGCGAGACCGATCAACTGGTGGGCCAGCCAGGCGATGGAGTTGGACTTGCCGCTGCCGGCCGAATGCTGGATGAGATACCTCCGCCCTGCGCCATGCTCCCGGGCATCTGCAAGTAGCTTGCGCACCACGTCGAGCTGGTGATAACGCGGGAAAATCTGCTTGCGCGACTTCCTTCCGCTTTTTGGGTCCTTTTCCACGACGAGTTGCGCGTAGTTTTCGAGGATATCGGTCAGGCTCTCCCGGGTGAGAACCTCCCGCCAGAGATAATCGGTCTTGAGCCCCTGCGGATTGGGCGGATTGCCCGCGCCGTCGTTGTAGCCTTTGTTGAAAGGCAGAAACCACGACGCCTTGCCCGCAAGGTGCGTGCAGAACCACACCTCGTTGTCGTCCACCGCGAAGTGCGCCACGCAGCGGCCCAGCTCGAAGAGCTTTTCGCGCGGGTTGCGGTCGCGCCTGTACTGCTCGATGGCGTCATGCACCGTCTGTTTGGTCAGCCGGTTTTTGAGCTCGAAGGTGAAAACCGGCAGGCCGTTGATAAAGAGCACAAGATCCAGCGCCCGTTGCGTCTCGTCGCGGCTGTAGCGGAGCTGGCGCGTGACGGTAAAGCGGTTCTGGTCATACAGCGCTTGCGCCACCTCGTTTCCGGGGGAAGGCGTGCCGTAGAAGAGCTCAATGCGGTAAGGCCCGTGCTGGATGCCGCCTCTCAGCACGTCCACCACCCCGCGCTTGCTCACCTCGCCCTGAAGGCGCGCCAGAAACTTCCGCCGGGTGGGGCTGTCGTGATCCAGATCGAGCGCTTCGGCCACTTCGGGCTGGGTCGAGCGCAGAAAGGCCGCGAGCTGAACCAGATCGACGCAGTACTCCCGGTCGTAGTCGGCCGGGTCGCCGGGGAGCCAACCCACACCGCCGTAGGGTTCCGGCGTCTCGGCAACGACCGCCTGGGTAACGGCAGGCCGGGGCGCACAGTCACTGCCCGTCAGTGCCCGGCAGATCAACGTTTCGAGCCCGGCTTCGCTGGTGTCGGTGGGTTTCATGGTTCAGCCTCCTCCTTCAGTGTTTCCGTACCCCACAAAACGTCAAAGCTAGTCTTCTTTTTAGCGAAGTAACTAACTGTATTGCTCGAGATACTTCCACTTGCGTATAGTTGTGTATTTGCCCGTCGACATATAGGCTGTTTGACCCATGCTTTGGATGTGCCAAGATTCCTTCCGGTCATGTTTCCTTTTTCCAATATGCATTACCCAATATCCATTGCCATCAACAAGCCTCCATCGGAACGACCATATGGATCAAACGACGCTCGTTCGCCGTTATGGTCGGATAAAGTACAGTCTATGATTGGGTAATTTACTGACGAAATCGTATCTATCAGTTAGATAGAAATTCCGCAGGACGAAATCGACGAACCAGCGTGGGGTCAGCGGTGCCGAAACGGGAATGCGACAGCCTTTGACATCTCCCAAAGTGAGATGACACATGGGATGAACGACATCCCGAGCAGCCGTTTCATCGAAGTCGAATCGCAGAGGGAAAGGAACGATGCGTCTAGATACGATGTCGAGGAACAGTTCATCATGCAGGTACGATTCGGGGTCTTCCTGGAAAGGCCGAAGTTCAGGTGAAGGGTAGTATGCCAAGCGATGCCGGACGAGGCGCTCGTCTTCAAAGCGGTACATCAGTTGCAACAGTCCACCGTCGATCAGTTTTGCAGTATAAGAGCGCTTCTCCGAAAGTTCTTTATAGATTGCCGCGTAATCGATATCACCCATCGCAATCGACACATGCTCGGCGCCGGCGAAAGTAACCTCCCATACATTGTTCGGTGCAGGGCGCAGCACCGGAAAGTTCTGATCATCTGCGATCCCGCGCTCTATCAATGATGTGAGCAGTCCATCCAAGTCGCGCTTGATAGTCTCCGCCTTCTTAGGAGGCTTCATCATTTGCCACCTCCGAGCAGCTTAATCAGTTTTTGCTTGATTTCGGCATCCAAGTCATCCGGTGTGATTTCGCCTCGCTCCAAGGCATTTACTAACTCGCGAGCACCAGTCTGCCTTTGCTCTAAGCGCTGCTTTTCATGCGGCGATAGGTCGCGGTGCACGATCCTCAGTTTTTTAAGGACCTCATCGGTCGGGTACGTGAAGTCGAGTCTAAAGTTGCGTTGTTTTAAACGCTCGAACTCGCGAATAAGATTAGCCATCCCCAGCCCGTAGCCGATTACCCGTACCCAGGCTTTGCTGCGGGTGATGGCAGTAAACAAGCGATTACGTATGCTGGCCAACCCCACCCCAGTGCCATCGCAGTCTTGCGCATTGACCACATAGACCATGCCCGCCTCGTTACCTTTGGCCCGGTAAATACTGGTGAATGTC
>Ga0207870_100587_pt1 | contig 14491 bp, 10 predicted proteins | sample CeladaPassage60B_FD_187477 | JGI IMG/M metagenome (GOLD analysis project Ga0207870, IMG submission 187477) | Cellulose-adapted microbial communities from the Joint BioEnergy Institute, USA - Passage3 60B (SPAdes) (version 2) | ecosystem: Engineered > Bioreactor > Continuous culture > Unclassified... | reverse complement strand
ATTCTGATATTTTTTAACTTGTTGCTGAAACTGCTCCAACCCGGCATATTTCTTGAGAAATTCCACACCTTTGTCATTGGCGAAGAGCACTTTTCCGTGCAGGTCGAGAAGAAATACGCTGCTTTGTTTCCACTTCAGGGTCGATTCCATGAAGACATGTTGCAGCATTTCCTTGGCCTGGTAGTACTCCATTGCCAACCGCTGCTCGATGGTTTTTGCCCCCCAGACCGACATCATCATGCTTTGCAGATTGATTTGCTCGGCCAGAGTGGAAAGGTTCAACACGGCCAGGAGGTCCCCGGTAAACGGATCGAGGATCGGCGTCGATGCACATGCCCACATATGACAGCCCATCGTGAAGTGTTCGGCGGCAAATACCTGAACCGGTTTTTTCAGCACCATGGACGTACCGATGGCATTGGTTCCCGCATAGGGCTCCGACCATACGGCACCGGTCGCCGCATTGACGGTGGACCCAATCAGACGGACCACTTCCGGATCCCCTACCACGTCCAGGATGACACCATCCCGGTTGCAATATAAAATCGCATGCCTGGTGTTTTGCAGTTCCCGTTTCAAGTCCCGGATAATGGGCAAGGCCATCTGGAAAGTCGGATCCATTTTTCGCAGTTCTTCCAGCATGTCATCGGGAAGATTCTTGATGGAACCGGCATCGGTCGGCTTGACATCATATTGCAGACACCGCTGCCAGGAGTCGATAATGAAATCGCGTTCAACAAACTCGGGATGAACATGATGTATGTCTTGTTGGATGTCTCGGTTTCCGCGATACAGGTACTCCTCCCAGACCCGCAACAACCGTTCTTTGGCATGATAGACGCCACGGTTTTGTGAGTCTTGATAAACGTAAGACGGTACCATTGACATCATGAAAACCCCTTTTATTAATAATAATTATTTTGGTAATTTGTTATAATAATAGTTTATTCACTATATTGTCAATGGTTGTCTTTACCAAGGGGATGTACCAACTGGATCCGACCTCTTGTTGGAACATGCACCGCTGCATCGCTTCATAAAATAAGCTGCATCGCTATAAGCCGCATCACTTCATAATTAAGGAGAAACCTGTCAATAAGGAAAAACCTGTTCGATCTGAACTCGAACCGACACGGTTCCATCTGTTGCCGGATTGGATTCAAATGCAGCCGTCCCTTTCAACTTGTAGCCATGATACGGCTGATCTTCATGCAACACGCTGACAAGCACTTGGGGACTGTTCTTCATCAGCTGGACGGTCCGGCTGTCTTCACGGTCCCGGTAAATCAGGGCATCAGCATCATCAATCACCACCTCCCTTACGGAGACATTGGGATAGCCCCCTTCTCCCATACAGGCAATATAGACCTTGCCGCCATTTTTGCGAATCAACGCCAAAGCCTCAGGCACAAACGATTCGTCCATCCGTTCTTCCCTCCCGGACTCTTAATCCATCACGATGGTCGCGCGGGGCACCGCCCTTTTTTCTGCCAGTTCAAACGCATGATTAATCTCCGACAATTTGAATTTGACAGCGAACAACCGATGGTAAGGATAAAGATCAATCGTCTTGGAAAGAAAATCCATCGCCATTTTCAATGCTTCCGGTTCGTACCAGGAAACGCCAACGATGCTTTTATTGCCAAAGACCAATTTGGACGGATCCAATTCAACGACCTTGCCCTTGCTGATATTTCCGATTTCCAAATAACGCCCGCTCAGCGCCAGCATGTTCAATCCTTCATTCACCACACCGGGATGACCGACCAGTTCCACCACCACATCGGCGCCGATACCGTCGGTCAATTCCCGCACGCGCGCCACCCTTGACCGGTCATCCGGGTACTCCTGGAGATCGATGGTCTCGTCCGCGCCAAACTGCCTGGCCAATTCCAGCCGCTCCTTCACCCCATCGATCACAATCACCCGTTTGGCACCCATGTGCTTGGCCACTGCGCTCGCATAGATACCGAGTCCGCCCGCACCTTGGATCACCACCGTTTCGCCAAATCGCAAATTGACCCTTTGGAACCCCTGTATCACTTGCGCCAACGCGCAATTGGCACCGGAAACCACTTCATCCGGAACATGATCAGGCACCTTGAAGATGACCTGATTCGGCTTCAAATAATAGTAGTCTGCAAATCCGCCGACAAAGTGCGGCGGCTGCTCACAATTCCCCATCATCGCCATGCTGGAATGCAGGCAACTGACCGTCCGTCCCTTCAAACATTGGGGGCATCTGCCGCAGTGGGTGAAATACTGGAATACCACCCGATCGCCTTCCGACAACGGCGCGCCGTTAAAATCGCGATGGACTCCGGCACCCAGCTTGGCAACCGTTCCCATCATTTCGTGCCCCAAAATCGTCGGCAACGCGCCGCCGATTTTCGTCGTTTGAAAATCGCCGTGCCAAGCATGCAAGTCGGAACCGCAGATGTTGCACAGGCGCACTTTCACCAGGATGGCGCCCGGTTCCGGTTCGGGCACCGGAAACTCCCGTATCTCAAACGGTTGCCTGGGCGCAACGAATACCGCCGCTCTGCCGCTTTTCACAATCCATCCCTCTTTCTTCTGAAACGCTTAACCGGTATTTTTCAGCATTTCCCTTAACGCCTTTTTATTGAACTTCCCCACGCCCGTTTTGGGAATTTGATCCATAAAGATGAATTTATCCGGCAACCACCATTTGGGAAATTTGTCCGCAAGCCACTCACGCAACACTTCTTCACTCGCTTGTTCTCCCGTCTTCAGCACCACACATGCGACCGGCCGCTCTTGCCACTTTTCATGCGGCACAGCCACCACTGTGGCTTCCTGCACCGCCGGATGGGACATCAAGGCATTTTCCAGATCGACGGATGAGATCCATTCACCGCCGCTTTTGATCAAGTCCTTGGCCCGGTCTACCAGCTTGATGATCCCTTCTTCATTGATCGTCGCGATGTCGCCGCTCTTCCACCATCCGTCGATGAAGCTTTCCTTTGTCCGTTCATCCCGATAGTATTCGGTCGCGATCCACGGACCGCGGACATAAATTTCGCCCATGTGCTGGTCGTCCCACGGTACCGGCTGATTTTGTTCATCGAGAATTTTCATTTCCAGCCCAGGCGACAGCAACCCCTGTCTCGCCCGAATTTTCATCTTTTCGTCGAGGCTCAAATGCTGTTGATAGCTCTTGATGTGTACGGTTGTCGCGATGGGGGAGCATTCTGTGGCCCCCCATGCGGTGAAAATGGGCACACCGTACAGGTGCTGATAGGCCTGAATCACGGCTTCCGGCGTCGCTTGGCCGCCCAGCATGAGCGCCCGCAGCGACGATATGTCATACGGTTTGTGCTGCAGCACTTTTAACATGTCGATCCCGACAGTGACGGCAGCGGCAGCAAAGGTCACTTTCGTCTCTTGGATAAGACGGGCAAGGTCCTCTGCCGTGGGATGCACGCCCGGGAATACCAGGGTCGAACCCATCCATGCGCCGGCGAAAGGAATTCCCCAGGCGTTGACATGGAACATCGGCACAAAGGGCAGCAGCACGTCTTTTTCTTCGATGGCCATCGAATCAACAAAACATAAATGGGCAGTATGCAGATAGATGCTCCGGTGTGTATACACAACCCCCTTGGGATTGCCGGTGGTGGCGGAGGTGTAACACATTCCGGCAGGAGAATTTTCGTCCAACGTCGGAAAGTCATAACTTTCCGCTTCTTGCGCCAGCAATTGCTCATAGCTGCTCGCCGAAGGCAGTGTCGTTTCCGGCACATGGTCGGACAGGATGATGAAGTGCTTCACCGTTTTCAGACGGGGTGCCACTTCTTCCATCACCGGCAGCAAATCCGGATCCAGAAAAACCACTTGGTCTTCGGCATGATTCAAGATATAGGCGATATGTTCAACCGAGAGGCGGATATTGACCGTATGCAGGACGGCGCCATAACAGGTTACGCCAAAATACAATTCAAAATGCCGGTACGTGTTCCACGCAAACGTCGCCACCCTGTCGCCCCGCTTGATGCCCAAGCGCTTTAAGACGTTGGCCAACCGGCAAACCCGCCGGTAGTAATCGCCATAGGTGTAACGGTGCAAAAAGCCGTCCGCTTCGCGGGAGATGACCTCTTTTCTGGCGAAAAAGAGGTTGGCCCTTTCCAGCATGTTTTTCAGGTTCAACTGATATACCGCCACGGTATGTTTCTCCCCCCTTTCGAGACCAAACAGATATGTCAGCCTGACCTGATCAGTCGGCCCAATTTGGCATGACTTCCGTCGCAAACATTTCCAGATGGCGCATCATGTCATCGTGGGGAATCAATCCGGGATACTGCCACATCAGCAGGTACTCGGGATTGTGCTTTTTGACGATCTTTTCGATCATAAAGTTGACCGTGTCGGGGCTGCCCACCAGTTCAAAACCGCGCTCATACAGATCGTCGAAATCGCCGGGTCCCGGTTTTTCTTCGCCATGCCGTTTGAGGGCGTGGTTGAATCCCAAATGTCCGAACCAATCCGGCCATACGAAACCGTTTCCATCCCTCGCCAGACGCTTCGCCTCTTCGTCCGTCTTCGCCACAAACACGTCCCGGAACAGGCCGATGTTCTGCCCCAGTTCATAGCGGCGGCCGTGCTTTTCCGCCTCTTCCTGGTAGGCACGGAACAACGTTTGAATCGTCGTATCATCGGTTGTCAGCGCAAACGGCACGATGCCCTCGCGCGCGCAGAAACGGAAAGTCTCTTCACTGAACGAAAACGGTTGCCAAATGGGCGGGTGGGGCTTCTGATACGGCCTGGGCGCAATCCCGATTTCCTTGATCATGCCGTCCTCTCCTAAACCGCGGCCCCACAGGCGTACCGGATCATGATTGAAATCGAGGTTTTCAGGCGGAATTTGCCAGTATTTTCCTTTGTAAGAAAACGTTTCTTCCGTCCATGCCTTTTTGATGATCTGATAATGTTCCAGGAAAAGTTCGCGGTTCTTGCGATCGTTTTCCGACTGATCCGAGAATGTCGCTCCAACTTTATATACTTGCCCCATCACTTCCGCCCAACGCTTCTGATAGCCACGGGCGAAGCCTGCGATCACACGGCCGCGCGTCATCTGATCCAACATCGCCAAATCTTCGGCGACCCGGATCGGATTTTGCATGGGCAAGACGATTCCCAATTGCGCGATCTTGATCCGTTTTGTCATCATGCCGAAATACAGCCCAAGCAAAATGGGGTTGTTGGAGACTTCAAAACCTTCAATGTGGAAGTGATGCTCGGTAAAAGCAAACGCGTAAAAACCCAGGTCGTCTGCCGCTTGAACCTGCTGTCCGATTTGATAGAGCATCGTTTGGTAAGCTTGCGTGTTTTGTCCTGGAAGCATTCCGGACTCAATCTGCTTTCTCGTGCCCACTGTCGGCAAGTAAAACAAGACAAATTTCAACGTCGACAACCTCCCCTATCATTACGTGAATATCAATTTGGCGTTACCGACCTCTATACAAAGCAAGTTCCATGCCAAAACGTGTCGTTTCATGCCTGTCCGTGACAGACCGGCGACATGAGCCTGACAGATGCGAAGTTTTCACCTATTCGGCGCAATGTGACAGCGCCTTACAGAAGGCCTTCAATTGCCGTTTTTCTAAATAATGGTTACTAATCCAAAAAATGTGTCTTATAAAAGCGATTTCATTTCTCATTTCGACGACACAGATCTTACCAACCGGGTTCATAAAAAAAGCCGCCGCTCCGAACGGAGCGGCAGCTGTTTGCGTGTGCTTTTTCGCTTTTTCCCGTTGCATCCGCTTGGAAGGTTTACCCCAGTTCTTTGCCGACAATCGAAACAAAGGCGACACATTCCCAGGGACGCCCGCCCAGGTTGTGCGTCAGGCCAAGGCGCGGATTGTCGATTTGCCGGGGACCGGCCTTCCCTTGCAGCTGCTTGTACATTTCATACAACATCCGCAGGCCGCTGGCGCCAATCGGATGGCCGAACGACTTGAGCCCTCCATCCGGGTTCACCGGCAACTCGCCATCCAAATCGAAGACGCCATTCAACACGTCTTTCCATCCCTGACCCCGTTCGCTAAAGCCAAGGTCCTCATAGATCACCAGCTCCGTCGGCGTGAAACAGTCGTGCACCTCCGCCATGCTGATCTCTTTGCGGGGATTGGTAATGCCAGCCTCCTTGTAGGCCGCCGTGGCCGCCATCACATTCTCCTTGATGCTGGTGAAATCGAAATCCTGCTTGATCGCGCCGTAACTGGTACCTGCCGCAACGGAAAGGGCCTTCACATAAATCGGATCTTTGCGGTATTTGCGGGCATTTTCGGAACGCACGATGATCGCCGCGGCTGCGCCGTCCGACACCCCGGAACAGTCGAAAATGCCCAAAGGCGCCGCCACCATGGGCGCATTCATGATCTGCTCCATGGAAACCTCTTTCTGGAATTGCGCTTTCGGATTCAGCGCGCCGTTCTTGTGGTTTTTCCAGGCAATGCGCGAGATGACCTCTTTCCCCAGTTTCGGATCCAGGCCGTACCGGTTGAAGTAAGCGGTCGCCAGGAAAGAGAAGGAGGCCGGAGCGGTAATGTTCGGCCTGGTTCCGTCGGGGTCCGGATCAGTGTTTGGAAGGCCGCTGATTCCGGAATCCTTCAGTTTTTCCACGCCAACGGCCAGAACCATGTCGTACACCCCGGAGGCCACCGCGTAACAAGCATTGCGAAAAGCTTCCGAACCGGAAGCGCATTTGTTCTCCACCCGCGTGATCGGAATAAACGGCGTCTTCAAGGTTTTGGATACCATCAGCCCCGAACTGGCGGAAAGAAGCGTGCCGAACCAGGCCGCCTCGATTTGCTTCGGTTCAATCCCCGCATCCTCATAAGCCTCCAGTACAGCTTCCAGGATCAGGTCCTCCGGTCCTTTGTCCCAATGCTCACCGAACTTCGTACAACCCATGCCGATGACCGCGACGCGATCGGCGATCCCTTTTGCCATCGGTTACCCCTCCCCTATCGTTTGGGCCGCACTTTCCAAGTGTAGTTATGAATGTTGCCCGCCTCATACAGGTGGCGGAACGTCATCTCCACTTCCATCCCGACATGCAGCCCGTCCAGTTGATAATCCACCAGCTCCGCAATCATCCGTCCGCCGCCCTCAAAATCGACCACCACAAACGTGGTGGGGGGATCGGGTGAGACGGTCAGATAATCGGACGTATAGGTGACAATCCTGGCTTTTTTGCCGACAAACCGGTACGGTTCCATCTGATCCACGGCCCCGCACTCGATACAGACGCGCTGGCGGGGATACTGCGGCGTGCCGCAAGCGGTACAGCGTGTGCCGTAGCCGCCCAGAATCTGCGGTTGATTCCGCAACATCGCGGGAGCGGACGGCCGCGGAATCTCAGGCCGTCTTCCCGGCTCCAGGGGAAGCATGTTTTTCCACTTCAGGTAAGTGGTATAAAGAATGTTATTTCGCTTGGAGGCCAGATGCCCGGCATATCCCCGTTGCGGTTTGCGCCAGCGAACCCCATCCGTCACCCGGAACAGCACGCAATCGCTGCCAGCCCCATAGGTGACAAACAGGATTCGCTCTCCAGGCTCCGCTTTCTCCAGCGCTTCCACCAGCATCAGCGGCGCCTGGGCCGTACCGCAGTTGCCAATCGCCTGCTCGTGGCCCGTCACCAGTTGCTCCGCAGAAAACCCGAGTGAACCGGCCAGCGATTTCTGGTAACGCTCCTGCGGTCCTGCCAGCACCAGCCAGCGGATGTCCTGAGGCGTCAAACCCGTTTTGGCAAAAAGGCCCTGCACCGCCTCCCTGACCATCGGCTGATATCCCGATTGAATGCCGAATCGCTCTTCCCAAGCGCGCAAAAACGGATCCGTCGCCGAACGCCACTGATCGGTAATCTCCTGCGTGACGCTGTGAAATGCCTCCACTGCAGCCAGCACGTCCTCGGCGCCAAACAGGAAAGCCGCCGCGCCATCACCCAGCAGCTTCTCAAACGCCCCCTGGGCGGCTCCCACACGGCAATCGGCGGTTGTCACCAGCGCCGTTTTCGCCCCAGCCCGCACGGCATCAAACGCCGACAGCATCGCTGTGGAAGCGGCGCGCAAGGAATCGGTGACATCAGCCGAGCGAATGCCCCGCTTCAGGTCAAGCGCCGCCGCAATCACTGCGGAAGAGGGTTTTTCCTTGTAAGGAGGTGTCGTGCTGGCAAAATAAAGGATATCCACATGCGGCAGGTCTTGTTCGGTCAGCGCGTCCATCGCCGCCTCGACAGCCATGGACAGGCTGTCTTCATCATGGCAAGCGACCGCTTTTTCACCGCTCCCACCTTTTTCACCGTATGCTTCTGCAATCCGTCTCTTTTCCAGTCGGCTGTACGGTAGATAGGCGCCGTACGCCACAATCCCAACCATCCTCATCCCTCCCGTATGATCCTTCTCCTGATACTTCTCAAAAAATTCATGGAAGTCAAACGCCATCCATCCAAGTTGTCAGACTTTCACATCGCCTGTCCAGTACTTCTCGCGCAACACCCGCTTGAGAATCTTGCCGGCCGGGTTGCGCGGAAGCTCTTGGACAAACTCCACACTCTTGGGCTTTTTGTAACTGGCCAGATGTTGCCGGCAATGGTCGATGATCATCTCCTCCGTCAACCCTGGATCCTTGGGAACGACAAACGCTTTCAGCGCCTCGCCCCATTTCTCGTCCGGCACGCCGATGACCACTGCCTCTTTGACGCCGGGATGCCGGTACAGCACGTCCTCAATCTCAGCCGGAAAGATGTTCACGCCCCCGCTAATCACCATATCCTTCTTGCGGTCGACGATGTAATAAAACCCGTTTTCGTCCTGCCGTCCCATATCTCCCACACTGACGTAATCGCCCCAAAAGACTTTTTTGGTCTCTTCCTCATCATGAAGATAACCTTTGAAATAATAGGGATTCTTGATAAAGATCTCGCCCACGTCACCGGTTTGGACCGGATTTCGGTCCTCATCCAGAATCAAAACCTCATTGAAAAGCACCGGTTTTCCGACGGACCGGGTGGTTCGCATCTGATCGACCGGCCGCAGGTTCAGGTTGATCCCCGTTTCCGTGGAACCGTAAAACTCGTTCAGACCGGCATCCGAAAAATATTGGATGATCCCTTCCTTGACACGGGTCGGCAGCGGCGATCCGGCGGAGATGAGCGTTTTCACCGACCTGACATCATAGCGGGCGCGCACGGCATCCGGCAATTGGAGGACCATGTTGTACATCGTCGGGGCCATAAACATGTTGGTGATCCGATATGTTTTGATATTTCTGATAACTTCCTCCGGATCAAATTCTTTCATGATGACAATCGTCCCGCCCAGCAACAGTTGTGCCAGACTGATCGAATGGGGTGCCGAGTGGCAAATTGGACCGGCCACCAGCTGGATGCCATCTTCTCCGACCCCGAACTCCACGCCGTAGACCAGAGCCAACATGCAGCGTGAACGGTGATCAACCATCGCACCCTTGGGTTTGCCCGTCGTCCCGGAAGTATACCCGATGTAGTAGAGATCGCTTTCTCCCACTTCGACCGCCGGATAGTGATCAGGTTGACTCTCCAACAGCGAAGGCAACGTGTACCATCCCGCATCTGCCCCTCCGTCCAGCGAACCCTCTTCTCCAAACAGCACCGCCTCCCGAATCGGCACCTCCTTTCGGAGCATGTGCACCGTATCCAGATAATCGCTTGTGAAAAAGATGCCCCGTGGCTTGCAGTGGCGAACGATGCTGAGGAACTCCGCTGGCGTCAGACGGTAGTTTAAAGGTGTGAAAGATACCCCGATTTTGGCCGAGCCCAGCATGATGACCGGGTGTTCCAAATGGTTCTTGGACAGGATGACGACACGCTCCCCCTTTTGGTAACCCAAGCGGAGAAGCGCTTGCGCCAGACGGTTGGAACGGCTGTTTAGCTCCGCATGGGTGTACAGGTTGCCTTGGTAAATCACGGCGGGCTTGTTCCGCATCTTGTTCGCCTGCATGGCGTACAATTGCCCGACATTCATACCATCCTCTCCTCGCCCAAACATTAACGAAGCAGAAAATGCAAAACGATCGCAAAAACAAGCATCGTCCCATAACCCATCAAACAAAAGCGCCAGTTCCACCCGACACTTGCCTGATAGTTGGAATATGCCGTTCCGCGAATCACCACCAACGTCGCGGCGGAAAATGGCGAAATGGACAAAGCGATTGACCAGCTGGCCAGAATGACAAAGGTAATCGTCAGCAAATGCAGCGGCAATGCGGCGTGAGGAAGCACCGCGGCATAAATGAGCGGCAACACGAGGGGGTGAATCCCCATGATCGGAAAGAGAATAATCGTCAGGCCGATCCATGCGATCAAACCCACCGGGTGATTCCCCGTCAATCCTTCCAGGATTTGCGGCAACACCTCGCCATAGCCGCTGGCCACAACGGCCCCGCCGAAAAATCCGGCATTCATAAATAGAAAGATTTCATTTTTAATTCTCGGCAGGACGCGGCGAAAATAAAGTCGCCAACCGGGGAGCAACCGGTGCCATTTCTTCAGGTATATGGTCCAAAGCACGGGAAAAAAGATGGAGACCAGCGAAACACTCAGCGTCATTTCCAGATGAAACCATTCATGGATGCCGATCGTAATGGCAATCAGCAGGATCAGGATGATCACCAGTTCCACGATCTTGGCATCCCATTTCCGCAAATGACCGTCAGCCGTTGGCGCCAGTTCCTGCGTCACCCGCTGTCCGTTCGAAGCGGTTGACGGTTCCCTGAAAAGCTCACCTTCCCCTTGGACAATCCGTCTGTACTCCATCAGGCAACTGACCGCAAAAACCGTCAGCGCAAATCCCAGGGTAATCGGAGCGATCGTCGGCCAAGATACGTTCAACAACGACAGGACGAGAATCACCGTCCCGAAATAGGGAGTCCAGCTCAGGGACAATCCGTAGGTTCGGGAGAGGGACATGTATAACGCCTGTTCAGCCGAAGGCGTCAAGGAACGGGGAGTCACATCCTTGATCATGGTTATCGCCGCCAGGTTGAGAACCGGACTGAACATCAGGGAGAGTCCCCCGGAAAGGAGATACAAACGAAAACGATTGGTCACGTGCCTGTGGTACAACCGGGACAGGTGCCGGGTATAGTGGCCGTATTTGAGCGGCATCCCGAGCAACGGAACCAGGACAAACAGCATGAGCAAATTCATATTCTGACTGTACGCCCGAATCCACTGTTCCAAGGGAGCCCCCGACAAGAAGAGCAGAACAGCTCCCAAAAAAAACAGCATCAATCCCGTCGCGCGCGGCGGTCTGTCCAGCCATGGGATACAAAATCCCATCAGAACGGCAACAAACAGAGTAAGCAACCATCTGAGCTGCTCGTGGGCAAAAAAAAGGTTTGACAAAAGAAATGTGATGGCCACTGCGAGCAAGCACCAGTCAAGTACCTTGGGCAATACCGTTGTTCGTTTCATGTTTTTTCGCTTCTTTCCAGGATACGAAACTGTTTATATTCTAAAACAACTTTTCTTACAAGTCAATCATCCATATCTTTTAAATTCTCAATGCAATAAAAAGAAAAATGTGTTATGATATTTCAGGGCTTATTTCCCGGGAATTATTCGTATCAGGATATCAGCATGCAATCATGAAAGAAGGGTCGAGAATGGAACAGAAGGAAATCAAATGGCACACGGGTTGGCTCATCGTTGTTGTCTCGGCGATGATAACCTGTATTTCTGTCGGCATCCGTTTTTCAACGGGTCCCTTTTTTAAGCCCATCATGGCTGATTTGGACTTCTCGCGCGAGGAACTTTCCCTGATCATCGCGATCAGCCTGTTGGTCTACGGATTTGGCATGTCATTGGCCGGTGCGCTGGCGGATCGTTTCGGGACGCGAAGTGTCTTGGTATCCGGCGCGGTTCTCGTCTCGGGGTCCATGCTCTGGACCGCCTTTACGCACTCGGCATTCCACTTTTTTGTGTCTTTTGGCATCCTCATGTCGCTGGGACTGGCCTTTACAAGCCAGGTCACGTTGACGCCTGTGGTCTCCAAATGGTTTACGCGTCACCGGGGTCTTGCCCTAACCATCCTGATTTCCGGCGCGATGGCCGGCATTGGCATCATGACGCCCGTCTCCACCTGGCTCATCCAGATCATGGGATGGCGGGCCAGTTTCATCCTGCTTGCCATGGTGCTCCTTTTGCTGATCATCCCGGCAGCTTTGTTCATCATCCGGGATGAAGTGCCTGATGCATGGAAGGTTTATGAAGCAGGCGACACGACAAGGAAAACCGCCAATCCGTCCCGTTCATTTTCGATTGAGCGGTGGACAGCGGCCTTGCACACCTCTGCTTTCTGGCAACTGGCCTTTGGCATGTTCGTCTGTGGATTCAGCATGAACCTGCTCGGTTCGCATGGCGTGCCGATGTTGACAGACCACGGCTTCCACGAGATGGAAGCCTCGATGGGGATCGGCTTGATCGGCCTGGTGGCCATCGGCAGTTCCATCATCCTCGGCATGCTCTCCGATCACATATCGCGCAAGAATATCCTGGCCCTGATTTATCTGGTGCGGGGCATCGGGTTTTTCATGCTGGTGTCGGTATCCTCCCCGTTTGGCCTGTACGCCACCGCCATCATCGGCGGCCTGGTATGGGCGGGCAGCACTTCCATGTCATCCGCCATTCTCGGCGATCTCTACGGGATCAAATGGGTGGGCACGCTGTACGGACTGCTCTACCTGTCTCACCAGATCGGCGCTGCCATCGGCTCCTATCTTGGAGGTTGGGGTTATGAGACGACAGGTTCCCATTGGGTCTCCTTCGGTTCTGCAGGCGCGCTGCTGCTTCTCGCCAGCCTGGTCTCCTTCTTGATCCCCAAATCCATTGATTCGCTTCATCCCGCCACTGCCCATGTCAAAAAGGCAAACGCCTGACAGAAAAAATCCTGAAATACACTCCTTAAGATAAACCACCGGTTGGCTTTGAGCCAACCGGTTTTTGTATCCAAATGATTGGACGGGATTATTCGCCTGTAAACTGTGGCGGGCGCTTTTCGCGAAACGCCTGGATCCCTTCCTGATGATCCTTGGTCTGCCGCAATGCCGACTGGCCGTAATTTTCCAGTTCCAGCACTTGGTCGAGATCCAGGGTAACAGCCTGGTGGAGAATCGATTTGCTCAGTTTGTACGCCTGCAGGGGGCCTTTGGCCAATTCCTGCGCCAGTCCCTTGGCCGTTTCCAGACCCTGCCCCTGCGGTGCCAGCCGGTTGACAAACCCGTGCTGCAACCCCTCTTCGGCCGGAATCATGGCCCCTGTCCAAATCCACTCCTTGGCCTTCCAGGGGGAAACCGTCCGCAGCAGAAAATAATGCAATCCCAGGTCAGGGATGAGACCGATGTTTTTGAATGCAAGTCCAAACTTGGTTCCTTCCTCCGCCACGATCAAATCGCAGGCCAGCGCGAGGCTGAATCCCGCCCCGACGGCATACCCATGAACGGCAGCCACAATCGGCTTTTTCATTTGCGCCATCTTCTTCACGATTTGGGTCGCCTCTTCCATCCGAGCCTTGGCTTGCAACACCGTCTGATGGCCGCTCATGGCGCGGATGTCGCCGCCAGCACAGAACGCCCTGCCCTTTCCTGCAATGAGCAACACTTTGGTCTCAGGATCATTTTCCAGCTCGTCCAACGCACGCATCAATCCGTCTTTTATGGATGCACTCAACGCATTCAGGGAATCCGGTTCATTGAGATAAATGATGCCGACACCCTGTTCTTTCTCAATCAGAACACTTTCTCCCATGTCGCACCTCCGGAAATGGAAAACTTTCGCTTGTCACGCCCTCAAACGTCTGGGTTCCACGCTATACGAGCGGTTCATACGGAAACACATCAGCAGAAACTTCAAGCGGTGTAAAGCTGTTCTTAAACGCTGGCTTCACGGTCCGGGCAATGCTTTCAACCGTCCATCCTTCTGCGCTGTACGCGGAGCGAATCGGCCGCGGCTGGGAAAAGAGGATGATTTCCTTGCCCCGCACGCCAAAGATCTGTCCGGTGACATCGGCCGCTTCGTCACTGGCCAGGAAAGCCACGACAGGCGCAATATGTGCCGGTGACATTTGTTGCAGCTTTTCAACCCGGCGTTTCTGTTCTTCTGTCTCCGTCGGAATGGTGCCAATCAGCCGGCTCCAGGCAAACGGCGCAATCGCATTGGCGGTCACATTGTATCGCGCCATATCCAGCGCGGTGATCTTTGTCAGACCGACAATTCCCATCTTGGCCGCGCCATAGTTGGCTTGCCCGATATTCCCGATCAGCCCGGATGTGGAGGTAAAATTGATGAATCGTCCACTTTTCTGCTGCTTGAAGATGGGCGCCGCTGCCCGTGTCAGGTTAAAGCTGCCTTTTAAGTGAACCGCGATGACGGCATCCCATTCCTCTTCAGACATGTTGAAAATCATGCGATCACGCAGAATGCCGGCAT
>Ga0207870_100585_pt1 | contig 14785 bp, 12 predicted proteins | sample CeladaPassage60B_FD_187477 | JGI IMG/M metagenome (GOLD analysis project Ga0207870, IMG submission 187477) | Cellulose-adapted microbial communities from the Joint BioEnergy Institute, USA - Passage3 60B (SPAdes) (version 2) | ecosystem: Engineered > Bioreactor > Continuous culture > Unclassified... | reverse complement strand
ACTGTTCCAGCAGCTTCACCGCCACTTGGGTTGACTCGGGATGAATGGGCGTATTGTCCAACGGCATCTCGCCATCCGGAATGCGCAAAAAACCGGCCGCCTGCTCGAAGGTTTTGGGACCGAGACGGGGCACCTGCAGCAGTTGCTCGCGGCGGGTAAACTTTCCTTCCCGTTCCCGCCAAGCCACAATTTCCCGGGCGACAGCCTTTGTCAGGCCGGCAACATACGACAAAAGGGACACCGAGGCGGTGTTCAGATCTACCCCCACCGTATTGACGGCCGATTCGACGACAAAGGTCAGCCGCTCCTCCAGGCGCTTTTGCGACACATCATGCTGGTATTGGCCCACGCCGATGGATTTCGGATCGATTTTCACCAGTTCTGCCAGCGGATCCTGCAGACGGCGGGCGATGGAAATGGCGCTGCGTTCCGATACATCCAGGTCGGGGAACTCCTCAACCGCCAAAGGAGAGGCGGAATACACGCTGGCTCCCGCCTCCGAGACCACCGTATACACGACCTGGCGCGAACATTCCGGAAGCAATGAAGCCACAAACCATTCCGTCTCCCTTGAAGCGGTCCCGTTGCCGATGGCAATCACATCCACCGCGTGACGGCGGATCAATGTCAAAAAAACCTCCTTTGCCTCTTCCAGCCGGCGATGGGGCGGGTTCGGATAGGCCACCGCGATATCCAGCACTTTGCCTGTCTCATCGACGACGGCCAGCTTGCAGCCGGTTCGATAGGCGGGATCCACGCCAAGCACAACCTTTCCCCGCACAGGCGGCTGGAGCAGGAGATGACGGAGATTTTCGCCAAAAATCCGAATCGCCTGTTCTTCCGCCTTTTCGGTGAGCATGGCGCGAATTTCCCGTTCCACGGCGGGCGCAATCAAGCGCTTATAGGCGTCATGAATGGCGGCGGCGAGTAAGGAGCGGGCCTCGGATGATGCGCCTACAGCAGCCATCTTCGTCAGATTCCGCTTTTCCAGAGACTGCAGCACCTCTTCGCCGGGAACTTCAATCGATACCTTTAACATCCCTTCCCGCTCTCCCCGGTTGATGGCCAGAATCCGGTGAGGGGGGATTTTCTGCACAGCCTCCTGATAATCATAGTAGTCCTCATAAACCGACTCTCTGTCCGGTTCTGCCGCGCGGCAGACCAAAACGCCCCGTTTCCACGTCCACTCCCGTACCCACTTCCGGTTTTCCGCGTCGTCAGATACCATCTCGGCGATGATATCCAGCGCTCCCTTCAGGGCTTCATCCGGCGTATGCACCGCTTTTTCCACAGAGAGGTACTGGGCAGCCACAGCCAGAATATCTCCCGTTCCATCCTTGATCAGCCATTCCGCCAAAGGAGCGAGCCCCTTCTCCCGAGCTGCAGCGGCTCGCGTCTTCCGCTTCGGACGGTACGGCCGGTACAAATCTTCCAGTTCCGTCACGCTTGCGGCCCGTTGAATCGCCGCGGCCAGCTCCGGCGTCATCTTTCCCTGTTCATCAATCAGCCGGAAAATCTCTTCCCGGCGTGCATGCAGATTCCGCAAACCTTGGTACCGTTCCTGGATCATCCTGATCTGCTGTTCATCCAACTCACCCGTCATTTCCTTTCGATACCGGGCGATAAAGGGAATTGTATTCCCACTGTCCAGCAGTTGTATGGTTTTCTCTACCTGGGTTTTGCGCAACCCCAGTTCTTCGGCTATCTGGAAAGCAAAATCTGGTGCAGCCATCGGTGTGCCCTCCGTTTCCACGCCCATTTTAACATAAGGCACATCAGTCCGGAGATGCCCACCCGCTCCAGGAACCTTCCAAAAACGGCAAAATCGATCCAAAAACGGATGGACAGAATAGACTGACTGGTCTACCATGTTAGAAGTTAGAATAATTAGGATAGAACGATGATAGAAATGGGGGAAATCATGAAGCCATCCCATATCCTCGCCCTCGATCAAGGCACCAGCAGTTCCCGCGCCATTCTCTTTGACCGGTCGGGACGGATGATCGGCATGGCACAGAAGGAAATCCGCCTGTCCTATCCGCGGCCTGGCTGGGTGGAACAGGACCCGATGGAAATTTGGGGCACCCAAATCAGCGTCGCCAATGAAGTTCTGGAAACCACTGGCGTTCGCCCGCAAGAGCTGGCCGCCATCGGCATCACCAATCAACGCGAGACCACCATCGTCTGGAACCGGCACACCGGCAAGCCGATCTGCCCGGCCATCGTCTGGCAGGATCGCAGAACAGCCGAAATCTGTGAGACATACAAAGCACAGGGATGGGAGCCTGCCATCCGCCAGCGAACCGGCCTGGTTCTGGACGCCTATTTTTCGGCGACCAAGCTGAAATGGATCCTGGATCATGTGGAAGGGGCTCGGGAGAAAGCCGAAAACGGCGATCTGCTCTTCGGGACCGTTGATGCCTGGCTGATCTGGAACCTCACGCGCGGCCAAATCCATGCCACCGATCCTTCCAACGCCTCGCGGACGCTACTCTATAACATTCACGAAAAGCAATGGGACGACACGCTCTGCCAACTTTTCGGCATCCCCATGTCGATGCTGCCAGAAGTCAGGCAGTCCAGTGAGATCTACGGCTTGGCCGATGTCCAGCTGTTCGGAGGCGCGGCCATCCCGATTGCCGGAGTGGCAGGGGATCAGCAGGCTGCGCTCTTCGGACAAACCTGCTTCGAACCCGGAATGGCCAAAAACACCTACGGCACCGGTTGCTTTCTGCTGATGAACACAGGAGAAAAAGCCGTCTCCTCCCATTCGGGGCTCCTGACCACCATCGCCTGGACGATCGGCGGCAAAACCACCTATGCCCTGGAAGGCAGCGTGTTCATCGCCGGTGCGGCCATCCAATGGTTGCGGGATGGCCTGCGCTTGTTCGACCGGGCGGCTGACTCGGAAGTAGCTGCAAGAAAAGTTCCGGATGCCGACGGCGTCTATGTGGTGCCCGCCTTTTCCGGGCTGGGCGCTCCATACTGGGACATGTACGCCCGCGGCGCCATCTTCGGGCTGACGGGACGGACGACCAGGGAACACATCATCCGGGCCACCCTGGAATCCCTGGCCTACCAGACAAAAGATGTCCTGGCTGCGATGGAAAGGGACGCGCGGATCAGGCTGCAGTCGCTGCGGGTTGACGGAGGCGCGGTGAAAAATGAGCTGTTGATGCAGTTTCAAGCCGATCTGCTTGGCGTGCGCGTCCTCCGGCCCGTGATCACCGAAACCACGGCGCTTGGCGCCGCCTACCTGGCAGGCCTGTCCTCGGGATTCTGGACGATGGACGACATCACAGACAGGCATCAAATCGACACCATTTTCGAGCCCCAAATGGATGAACCGACCAGAGCCTCCCTGTACCGCGGATGGCAAAAAGCGGTCAAGCGTACATTGGGGTGGGCCGCCGAAAACTGATCCACGCCGAAAGCTGATTCAAGCGAAAAAAATCCGCGCTCCGCCTTGACGAGAAGCGCGTTTCCCGGGAAATGAAAAAGGATTTTGGCTTTTCGTGTCACATTTGCAATAACCTGGACATGAAAGCCCACAGGCTTCAGACACGGGAGATGGTCAGGGCAATCCCCTCGAGTTCGGGAAAAACATCTTGCAATGTTCCAACTTTAAAGATTGATCAACTGTGGTAGAATACTTCTGAATCCGACCTGAAAGAAGCAACCTGAAAGGGTGATGTGAAAATGTCTCTTCTGCATGACATTCTGGAATTCAACCGGAGCTTCGTCGAAAATCGGGAGTACGAAGGCCTGCGGACGACAAAATTCCCGAACAAGAAAATGGTCATTCTTACCTGCATGGATACCCGCCTGATCGAACTGTTGCCGCGGGCGATGAACCTTCGCAACGGGGACGTCAAGATGATCAAAAACGCGGGCGCCACCGTCTCCCATCCTTTTGGCAGCATCATGCGGAGCATCCTTGTCGCAGTCTATCAATTGAACGCCCGCGAAGTGGCTGTGATTGGCCATCACGACTGTGGGATGATCGGATTGGAAGCAAACACCATCGTGGAAAAGGCGCGGGAAAGCGGGATCCCGGAAGAGACCTTCCAAACCCTGATCCGCGCCGGAATCCCTATCAAACAGTGGCTGACGGGGTTTTCCAGTGTCGAGGAAAACGTCACCCACAGCGTCCAACAGATCAAACAACACCCGCTGTTTCCTTCCCATATCCCGGTTCACGGCCTGGTCATCCACCCCGAAACCGGCAAGCTGGATCTGGTGGTGGACGGATACTCGATGGAATGAAAGGTGCCTGAGATTGAAACCGACAGAATCAAAAAAATGGCAACTCTAAATCAAAGGCGAAAACAACCGGGCAAAGGAATTCCGGAACCGCACCCACCACGGCATCCGGATCAATTCATCCAGCGTGACTTCCCGCGCGTGCCGCAAATCCTGGGAAAACTGGGTGCGCAATACCAGAATGTCTTCGGGGCTGTAAAGCAGCGCGTTGATCTCAAAATTGGTATAGAGGCTGCGAAAATCCAGGTTGGCGGAACCCACCGAGGCCACCAGGTTGTCACAGACCATGATCTTGGCATGCAGGAATCCCCGCTGGTATAAGTAGATTTTGACCCCCGCTTGCAGCAATTCGTAAAAATACGAGGAACTGGCCCAATAGACAAACAGGTGGTCAGGCCGCGCGGGAAAAAGCAGCTTCACCTCAACGCCTCGCAGAGCGGCTGTTTTCAGAGCCATCAGGATGGCATCGTCGGGGATCAGGTAAGGGGTAGTGATGAGCAGCTCCTCTTGTGCCTCATTGATCATGGCAAAATAGGCCTGGGCGATGCTCTCCCATTTCTGGTCAGGCCCGCTCGGCACAATCTGGACGCCGCGCCTGCCTTGAACCTCTGGCAGCGGGAAGTAGGTGGGTTCAAACAAATACTCCTTTGTGGCGGTATACCAATCGATTAAAAAAACCATCTGCAGCGAATGGGCAGCCCCTCCGTGAATCCGCAACTGCGCATCCCGCCAGGCAGAAAACCGCCCTCCCGCCACGTATTCATCGCCAATATTCATGCCGCCCGTATAGGCGATCTCCCCGTCGATGACAACGATTTTCCGGTGATTCCGGTAGTTGATTCGGATCTGGATGAAGGGAATCCGCGTCGGGTAAAACCAGGAAAAAGAAACATTGGGATGAACCAGCAGCGGCTTGAGAAAGCCACGGTCCAGATAGGCAATACGCCAACATCCGAGCCGATCCAGCAAGATTCGAATCTGCACGCCTTCCCGCGCCTTTTCCAATAACGCATCCCTGAGCAAAAGTCCGGTCGCATCCGGTTTCCAAATAAAAAATTCCAAATGAATGTGGTGCTTGGCTTGCCGAATATCGCGCAGCATCTGCTTCAGCCAGGGTTCACCCGAAAAATACAGTTCCGTCTGGTTTTGGTAGGTCACCGGCTGAAAGCAACTGCGGTAGACAAATTGCTCAAACGCCGCCGACTTGCGAGTGGAATCATAGCTCTTCGCATCCTGCATCGGATTGCTCATGTCAGGAAAAATATTGGCGTCAAACAGCTTTTGATACAGGCGGTTCTTGCGGTAGTTTCTGCCAATCAAGAGATACAGGATCAAACCGATCAGCGGAACAAAAATAATCACAATCAGCCAGGCGGTCGTGGCTACGGGGTTTTTATTGTTGGATATGACGACCACACAAACAGAACCAACGATGAAGAACAACAGGATAGAGAGGAACAATTCCATCTTTTCACCTTTCAAAAAAATCGTTAAAAAGCCACCTTGACTCTATTTTCCCTTGCCTCCGGAAAAACGTCAAGGTGGCCTTCGTCAGGCGATTCAGTTATTCGTTAATCACTTCTTCTGCCTTGCTCCGCATCGAATCGGTGATCGTCACGCCCATCTTTTTCGCAGCCTCGGCATTGATCACCAGTCCCAACTCATCCGGGTATCCGACCGGAATGTCTCCGGGTTTCTTCCCGTTTTTCAGTATGTCGACAGCCATCTTCCCGGTTTTGTAACCCAGTTTTACATAATCCAGACCATAGGAGGCCAGTGCCCCTCTCTTCACGGAGTCCGTCTCGCCGGCAAAAATTGGCACCTTTTTCTCCTCGCCGACCTGAAGGACTGATTCGAGCGCTTGCACGACGGTGTTATCTTTGGGAATGTAGATGGCATCGACGCGTCCCACCAGGGATTCAGCCGCCTGTTTCACTTCCGCGCTGGAGGCCACGGTCACCTCTTCTGACTTCAGGCCAAGCTTTTGCAGCTCTTCCTTGGCGCGCGTCACGTTGACAACCGCGTTCTGTTCCCCGGCATTGTAGATCATTCCCACTGTTTTGATGTCAGGAAACTCTTCCTTGATGAACTTCATCAGGAGAGGAATGGCATCCGGGTGCGTATCGGAGGTCCCGGTGACATTTTTGCCGGGCTTCTCCATGTTGTCCACCAGTTTGGCGCCCAAGGGATCGGTAATGGCCGTAAAGAGAACCGGGATGCCTGCAGGTTCCGCTTCCTTCACCACCGCTTGAGCGGTTGAGGTGGCGATGGCGAGAATCAGATCTTTTTTGTCGGCGACAAATTTCTGTGCGATGGTGGTATTGTTGGTCGGTTCGCCCTGCGCCAGCTTTACCTCGATATCTTCTTTACGAAATCCGTTGTCCAACAGGGCCTGAATAAATCCTTCCCGTGCGGCATCGAGGGAAGGATGCTCCACCAATTGCGCAATCCCTACTTTAAATGACGTTTTGTTGTCCCCGGACGCATTCTCCTTCTCCTGTTCCTGCGATTGATTTCCGTCTGGCTGCCCGGCGCCACAACCGGCGAGAAGCAGCGCAAGGCTGAGGCCGAGAATCAGCCAAACCCCCCATCGATTTTTCTTCATCCTGTTCCTCCTCTGTCTTCATCGTTGCATTTCTTTAATGCGGCAAAACATTAATCTGGTTTTATGTTATAGGGAAAGAAAAATTCTGTCAACTGCTTTCTTGCTGGGCAGATCGCGGCAATACCACATCCATCATCTCCCGGTCAAAAGTCTCCTTGTCGCCGGGAAAGATCACTTCAACATTGGGATACACCTTCTTGGCCCGGAAAGTTCCTTTCAGCGAAACGGTTGCCTTCGTGCCGGAACGGGTACCCACTTCCGAACTGTACACATCCCCTTCCGCGTAAATCTCGGAAGCCCTGATGGTACCCTGACAGTGAACGGAGCCTCGGGCATAAATCCGGCTGTAATAGACCGACTCCTTCACCTGGACATCCCCGCTGGCCTCGACGGTGGTGTTGTTGAGACTCCGGACGAACACCGACCCCTTCCGCCTGATTTCATCCGACACGGCTTGCAGGCGCTCACTCATCTCATCCGCAAGTTGGTCCAGATTCAGGCGATCCAGCATGGATAGGGCGGCAGGTTTGGCGAATCCTTGTAATTGATCCTCCAGCCCGGCGCTCCACTCCTGCAACAGGGCATTGTTCCTGACCATTTGGCAGAATTGGTCCACAAGCTTTGGCAATTGCCGAAACTTATTTTCGATCAACAGGAAAGCCAATCTGCCGTCACCTTCCCGAACCACCTCAGGACGATGCATGCGCAATTGCTGAATGCTCTGGCGCAACTGCAAGATCTGCTGGTGGATCTGCTTCAGCAGCTGTTCCGCCTGCAAGAGCGCCTCGGCAGCCACCCCGGCGTTCAGTCTGCCGCCGAACACCACCTTCTCCGCATGGATGTCACCCTGCGCCGCAATCCTGGCGTGGCTAACGTTTCCATAAAGGTATACGTTTCCCACCGCCTCCAATTCCACGCCGTCCAGGACATCCCCCTGAACCACCACGTCTCCTTGAAAGCGAATGCCTCCCTCTTTAAAGGTCAAATCCCCGTTTACCGTATGAACCGGCAGGATACTCACGGTCGTCCGGTTAAGTATAGGCCGGCCAGACATTTCCGCAATCGCTTCCGTCCCCTCCTCGTTGAGCCGCACCCCTTTTCCGGCTTTCATCTGGATTTCTTTCCCTGGCGTGTGCGGAATCACTTTCCCGGTAACCGTCTGACCGTCCCGGCCCGGCTGCGGGGGGTGCAAACGTGCCACTACCTGCCCCTGTTCCGCTGATTCAATTTCCCGCACCATTTGTTGGCGAAATGGAGAATCCGGGCTGTTCAGCATCCGGCGTGGCGCCCGATGGTAGATCAATTCAATCCGTCCGTCCACGCCATGCATCGGCGGCACCCCTTCCGCGACCACCACCCATTCCAGAGAACCTTCCTGTGCCAAACGTTCCAGCCTTTCCTCCAGAATCCCCACCGTAACACCTTTTGCCATGAGCGCCGCTCGAAGTTCCTCCACACGAAAGCGTTCCGGTTCCACTTCCTGAATCTCTGCCCGCAAGGTCAGAACTGCCCGTGGTTCAGGCTGTTCCAGCAAAGCGGCCGTATACCCTTTGATATACTCCACGCGCATCAGCGCCTGTAACTCATCCTTGGAAAGTTCCACGTCAACCCGGCGCTCCGGTGCTTCTTCCACTGCCTGGACGATGACCTGCCGCTGGCCATCGTATATAAACGGAAAATCCTCAACAACCTGGCCATCCGCAATCAGCTGCACCCCTTTTGCGACGCGAATGGACGGAAAACGCCCCTTGCCCATCGGCGCCACAAAGCGCAACTGTCCATCGACAAAACTCAACGTGCCATCCCTGTCCATTTCCAACGCGGGTTCCCCAGCCAATGGCTGGGAATTCCCGTCCTCCGGCTGACGCGCCTCCGCTTCACTCGAAACCGCTTCCGATGCCGCAGCTGAAGGAGCTTGACGCAGGTGCAATTCCACCTCCACCCACCTGGGACCAAAGAGGCTTTTCTTCTCTTTGATCACCCTCACTTCCACATCCTCTTGCTTCCATCCCGTCCGGGCAAGCCCCTGTTGCACCGCTTCCTCCACCGTTTTTGCCCTGACTTTCAATACCATAACAGCACCCCCTCTTTCCATTTCATCGCCGCAGCACGCCCTTCATCCATACATGTTCATTTGAACCTGCCGTCCCTTTTCCCAACCCCATTCCCATCCAACAGCATAGCTATCCGAATCAATCATGGCGCTTTCTCGTATAATCATAGCATGACGAACACCTGTTGTGGCATTTTTATCCACTTAATTTTCGAACATTCACGGCATGCTCCTGCCGCCTTTTTGACGTCACATGCTTCTAAAGTTGATTCTCCCTATTCCGGCTGTTACAATGACGATGATCAACGGGTCTGGAAAACTCAAGCCGTCCATAAAGGGGTGTGACGGGTCATGCAACACGAAAAACACGCGGCCCAGTCGACCGGAAAACAAGTCGTCCAACCGCGCAAAACCCAGCTGATCAACCGCCTCAAACGCATCGAGGGCCAGGTACGGGGCATTCAGCGGATGATCCAGGAAGACCGGTATTGTGTAGACATTCTGGTGCAAATCGCCGCCATCAAGTCGGCCATTGAACAGGTGGCGCTGGTGTTAATCGAGGATCACACCCGTCATTGCGTGAGCCAGGCCATCCAAAACAACCAACAAGAACAGGCCATCTCCGAATTGATGGATGTCATCCGGCGCCTCACCAAGTAAACAGAACCAGATTTTGCGGAAATCGACCCGTTTCACCCAAAAACGTGGCGCAATCATTGGGCTGCCCTCAACCGGCAGCATCTTTTTTGATCCATTTTAACGCCGTCAAAGGCGCCTGACGGGGGAAATGTTGGAGAAATATTAAAAAGAGCGTGACATGATTGTGGCACAAAAAAAGAACCGCCCTTTGCCGGGCAGTTCTGTGGTTCAGCAAACAGGCCACGGAACCCGTGGGCTTCGATCAGCCCATTCATGAAAAGCCGGAAGCGGCACCGCAACAGACAGGCCCTTTGACGTTGGCTTTGAACACTTGCTCCTTCTCCTTGCTGCCGCAGGAAGGACAAGACACTTCGTCCCGTTTGTCAAAAGCGACCATCTCCTGATACTCGGTGCCGCATTTCAGACAACGAAAATCAAACAGCGCCATCTCCCCGTCCCCCTCCATTCGCGCGAAACTATACCCTATCATGTATATTATTACATATCGGCACCTGGTTCAAGCCGGTTTCAAATCATTGCCGGAGAGAACATGGCCAGGCATGTCCAATTTTTTTTGCACCTGGATCCGGATTCGCGACCGCAGGGTTTTCATGATCCATTGCAGGAGCAACTCCCTCTTTTCCTGGTCACTCAAATAATAGCGATCTTTGGCGGTTTCACGAGCCCGTTTCGTCACTTCTTGCAGGACCAGGGCCGCTGCCACGGAAATATTGAAGCTTTGCACAAATCCATACATGGGAATGTAGAATTTCCCATCCGCCAGGCCGGCCGCTTCCTCCGAGATTCCCTTGTGCTCGTTGCCGAAAATGAGCACGGTGGGCTTGGAAAGGTCGATCTCCTGGACCGGGACCGCTCCCTCGCCGAGATAAGTGGCGTATATCTGATAACCCTTTGATTTCAGATCTGTGATCGCCGATTGCAGACCCGGCCGCTCCTTGATCGTCAGCCATTTGTCGGCGCCTTGGGTCACCTTCTTGTTCGGTTCAAACGGTTTGTTCCCGGCGACGACGTAAACATCCTGGATGCCGAAGGCATCCGCCGTCCGCAGCACCGCCGCCTGGTTGTGCCCATCGTCAACCGCTTCCAGCAAAACCGAGAGATATCGCGTGCGCTGATTTAACACCTGGTAAAACCGCATCAATCGCTCAGGTTGAACCATCTCGCAAATCCAACGTTCTTTTTCCTGCAATAAACCCGTATCCAACAACTTTTGAATAAACTCATTATTTCCTTCTCTGTTCCTTCTTTCAACCACACTGTTGACATGTTCCACTTCTATCACCCCTCTCCCAAATCTTTCATGCACGTTGCTGGACGGATTGGGCTGAATAGAAGTTGTGACCACTGAAAATCTACTACAATTTCTTGATTTGCGCAAATACAGTTTCTGTATTTCTGGAAAAAATGCGTCCATTGCCCGTCCGTTACAGGCTCATCTTACGGATAAAATAGGCATCTTCCAAGGTTGGTTCGACTGGTTGAAAGGAGGGAGAGGGAGGCTGTGCCGCAATCACCCTGATCAAAATCCGGTCTGAAGAGGGTGTGGAGCGAATGATGCGTGCCGGGGGGAACCGCTTCAGCTCCTCCGCTTTGATCTTACCCTCCCAAACATGCAACACGCCCGAGTGCTTCCACTGTTCAGGCGAACCATAAAAACGCACGCGTCCTTCATCCATCCACAGCACATGATCGCAGAAGCCTTCCCATTCTTGAAGATCATGGGCGACGACGACCGCTACCCTTTCCCGGCTGTAGTGCCGTCTCAAGATAGAGATCACGCGCCTTTTCTCCATACTGTCCAGAAACGTGAACGGTTCGTCCAGGAACAGAAATTGAGGCCGGCCCAACAAGGATTGGGCAATGGCCACCCGCTGTTGATAGCCCTGAGACAAGTGCTTTAGCTTGTTGTTTTGAAGTGTTTTCAAATCAAACAACCGCAGCAGCTTTTCCGTTTCATTTCGCCGTGCGGTTTTATCCAATCCTTTTAACTCGGCCAGATAGGTTAGGAATTGGTTCACCGTCATCTCCTGGTACAGTTCAATCCCCGCCGGCAGAAATCCAATCTTGGAACGGATCAGCGGCAAGGGGCAATCGGGGTCATGGGCATAGATGATCCGCCCCTGATCCGGTTCCAATACGGTCGCCAGGAGATGGAGAAAGGTCGATTTTCCTGCGCCGTTTTGGCCGACGACGAGAGTGGTTCCCGGGGCGAGGGTGAGATGATCCACACGAAGCTGAAAATGGTTCAGTCTTTTGCTTAAACCATGTATTTCAATCATAGCTTGGTGCTCCTCAGATTTGTTTCATTTCAGCAACAAATGGTCAAGTCTGTACAGGGTCAGCCCCTTCTTGTAAGACAGCCACATGAACCCGATGCCGCCCAATAACAAGAAGAATTGTTCGGCTAACAAAAAAGTTTCCCGCAACGCAAGGTCACCAATCAGGGCGGGATGCACTGCCCATGCCGCCCACAACATAAATGCAACCACAAATCCGGTCTTTATCCCTTTCCAAAACATCACATAAGCCAAAACCCCCAGCAAGAAAAAGACCGGGGCTATCCAACTCAATAAAAAGGCAGATAGTGGAATTCCTTCAGCCCGCAACGTCCAGTAAAGCGAACTGATCAATCCCAAACACAAATTGTTGCCCAATACGATCAACAAACGGCTGTAGATCAACAGTGCCGGTGGATAGGGGGTGATCATTTCCACCAGGCGCATTTCCCTGTTCCACGCCTGAAAATGAAACAGCGCACCGACCAGGATAAACAGCGGGACAAACAGGACAAAAGGCTGGTTCGCATACTTTAAGGAGGAGCGGGACGGATCGGACATGAACGTCAGCATGGCGAACACAGCAATACTGATCATCCACAGCGGCCATTTATAAATGTGCAGCTGGCTGCGGAACAAGCGCCAAAGGGACGGCCGCGGAAGAAGGGGAGATGGAGACCTGTCCAGCTCTCCTTCCAGTTCGGCCAACAGCCGTTGGGTATCTTCCGCTGAGGCCGGTTTCACCTGATACCTTGACAAGGTTTCCGCCAGCTCCTTTTCCAGCTGCTCCAGCTCCAGATCAAGAGGTTCTCTCTTCACGCCGTGCCCCCTCCTTTCCCGCTTCCAATCTGAATTTCAATGCTTTTAAGGCCCGATAGAGATAGGTTTTCACGGTGCCAAGGGGAATGTCGAGCGTCTCGCTAATCTCTTGCAGCTTCAGATCCTGATAAAACCTCAGGATGACAATCTGCTTTTGAATGTCAGGCAATTGATCCAGCGCCCGAATGATTGCCTGCCGTTCTTCCTGACGTTCACAGAGTTCGATGACGGAAGCGTTGGTGTCTTTTTGTTCGGGAATCTGCTCCAGACCCATGCTTTCCAATCGATAACCCGCGCTGCGCCAATAATCGCGGCACAAGTTGAGTGCCACCCGGTATATCCAGGGCCTGACCCTGACGGGCAGCTGTCCCTTTTGTACATGGCGGATGATCCGTATGAACGTCTCCTGCACCAGGTCTTCCGCCAGCTCTGCATCAAGCAGTATGCGCTGCAGAAAACCGAACAGGGGGGCGTGATAGCGGTAAACAAACGCTTCAAAGGCAGCTTTGTCCCCGCGCTTGAACGATAGGAGCAATTCTTCGTCTGATACCATGCACCCATCCCCTTTCTAGTTCGGCTCATCTGTGACAATCCACTTGTGCCGCCGGTTCGCCCAATAGATCGAAAACGCCAAGAGCACGCTGCCTATCGCCAAAAGCAACATCCGGTTGACGGCAAATGGGGTATCTTCCGGGAGAAAAACGGTATACAGCGTCAAGGAATGCAACATTTCTCCCTTGGACAGCCCCTCCAGGAGCCACAGGGAAAATCCGGCCGCCAATCCCCCGTATATTTTCTTGGTGATCACCATGCCCGATAATGTCAGCATGATCATCACGACATAGGCCGGATAACTCTGGCTGATTAATTGGAGCCAGCTGATCTCTCCAAAATACGGCGCATCGCCGCGATAGGAATAAACGAGCGATTCCATTTTACCGAATGCCCCTAGGTAAATCGATGCCCAGGAAAAGTGAAATGCGGCAATGAACACCATCAACTGCCACAATTTGCGCAGGATCATCCGTGTCATGGAAACGGGCAACGTCGCAAAAATTTCCGAAAAGGTACCACCAAACTCCCGTTGATAAAACATGACGGTCGCCATGATGACCAAAGGCAGCATAAACATTTCATTCAAGAAAAACAAAAACAGATCGTGAGGCTCACGGGATGTGACGATCAGGAGCACATAGCACAGGTAATAGCCGACGATGGCAAGGAAAAAGGGGCCTTTTAACCCTTTTAAGTCCTGAACCAGGTTACTCATTCCCCATCACCTGCGCCCATTTTTCCTGCCATTCTTTCAGTCCAATCACCGGGTATGGAGTTTCAGATTTTGCAGATGCCATTTTCGCATAAAAATAGCCCAGGATTGATTTCAGTTCAGCTGTCTTGCCCTGCATCAAAGCATCGACAACCTTCCTTCTCACAAGCGCATCGGGATCCTGGCCGGCGTCATTGCCCGATCGTTCGTCCAGGTGTTCATATGGCTCAAGATCCGGTTCAACCCAGCGCATGAAAGCTTCGTTGTTCAGATGCAGCCCATCTTTCAAGTACAGGTAATAAAAGGCATCACTGATCGCCGGAGCGATGGTTTGATCACTTTGGACATAGCCACGAAAATCGAGGCCTTTAAACAGCCGGAAATAAATTATATCCTTTAAGGCTAAGGCGGCGTGTCTGTTCCTTGCGTACCGCTCGTCATGAATGGAATAAAGCCCCGTATCCTCTCTGACAATCAACGCATCATCCATCGCTTTTATGATTGTGCCGGCATATCTTTCCACGCCGATCGAATCAAAGGGAAGATGAAAGATGGTGCGGGAGACGGCAGGCATCTTCTCAAGCCATTGGCTGAAGTAGGCTTCCATTTGCTCCATATCCTTCAGAAAAAGATTGACATGTCCATCATACAGCGGAGAAGAGACGACGGTATATGCTCCCCCGGTACCGATCTCGGTTGCATGGCCGCCAATCAGCGACACCCTCTCCGCCTTTTCAATGTAAAAGTGCTGCAGGTTGTTGTGGCGGTCACGAACGCTCTCTTTCGCTGCGGCTGTGGTATAGACGTCTCCCTTAAACCCCCGCAGGGTAATCGTAAACCGA